>Ga0079997_111530_pt1 | contig 82163 bp, 70 predicted proteins | sample PerSpoCPS_CMetaG_FD_69200 | JGI IMG/M metagenome (GOLD analysis project Ga0079997, IMG submission 69200) | Archaeal communities from Yellowstone National Park, Wyoming, USA - Perpetual Spouter C (PS_C) MetaG (SPADES assembly) (version 2) | ecosystem: Environmental > Aquatic > Thermal springs >...
CGATAATACTGAAGGATCATATTCCTCTATTTTTGACGGATCCTACTATTACTTACTTAGTAGATACGCTTCCGTTGGCACTAATAGATTAATTATTCATAGGATTCCTTCCGATTTCTCCTCCCTACTCTCTCAATCCTTCGCATTCATTTTCTCGGGTTCAGAAAAAACTGTCTTCCCCTCTAATATTTTAGATACTGGTAGTGAGCTTATCACTGCTTCCTACTTAACTCAAACTGCTGGTATTAGAAACTCCGCTATCCTCAAAATCAATAAATCCTCCCTCTCTCTTCAACAACATCTTTTCTTCAATAATACTAACTTCCCCAGAATTATCTTTGATAATCCTTATCTCTACTTATCTCTTATACCAGATACTTCTCCTTCCCAAGGTTATCTCCTTGTTTTAGATAATAATCTTAATATTCTCTCACAATATCAAACTGATGCCACCTCTACTGGTTTTCCTGATGATATTTATCTCTCTTCTTCTTCACTTAATAACTTAGTGGGGGTTTTAGTGAATGCTAATTCCAGCGGTACCGTTTTAAATACTGGTATCTTCATTATGTCTAAATCTACTATTACACCCGCTACCAAAATCCCTACCAACTATATACCCTTCAATACTGAATACCTTAGATTCCAAAGTCCTCTAATTTCTACCGAATCAGGTAATGATTACGTCTATTTTGCCGACGGTCTTAACTCTAACACTATTTACATTAATAAAATCTCTGTTCCTCCTGGACTTATTGCTTCTAAACAAATCTCTCTTTCCTCCTCCTCTATTGGAAATATTAACATCTCCAAAATTAATAATCATATTGTTGTCGGTATTTCCAAATCTGAATCTTCTATCAATAAATTACTCTTTCTTATTTTTGATACCTCCCTAAACCCTATTCAATTCTTTGAATTAGATACTAATAATAACCAATTATTTATGTATGAATACCAAAAATATTATGAAACCCCTGATCATGGTTTTATTCTCACTGGTGATTTTAATCCTTCCTCTTATAAAATCTTCTTCCTTAAATTTAATAACCTTTTTAATCTCACTGAAAACAACATCTTTAATGTCGTCAATAATCCTTCTACTGTTAATATAACCTCTTCCTCTTACACTTTACCTACTATACAAACTATTACATTATCTCCTTCTTCCTTAACTACTTCTACTACTCTTTATACTATTCAATCCTATACTTGGACCAGCAATTTCAGCACCAATCCCTAATCAGCATTTTATATTACTTTTGTAAAGCTAAAATACATAAAATTATACAGCAAAATATATAATGTAAAAAAAATTAACTAAAAGAAATTACGTGATCCCTATTCGCCATATCCTATTCTTTTTAGTTCTAATGCTGGATTTCCTTTTACTTTAATTCCCACTTTTTTTTGGTTACCATCATACCAAGCGTCGATATTAACGACATAATTAATTTTATAAACTATTGTCAAACTTACATCTGTATCATCTATTATTTTGTATGCCTTATTATTTATCTCTCTTGGCACCTTAAACACTGGCGTCATCCTCACCCTATGATATATATACTTCCTATTCTCTATAAACATCTCCCTATCCCTTATCCTTACCTCATACACTTCCTCTATCACTCCATACCCTATTAACCTCTTTACTAACTTATTCGTCACTCCCCTTATCTTCTCCCTTATTCCCTCATCATATATTTCACCATTTACTTCCGGAAACTTCCCAACTACTTGACTCATTAAGTATTCTTTGTTAGGGTTAGCAAACGGAGCCCCCACTATTTGCTTAAATTCTCCAAATCTATTAGGGGTATTATTCACATTACTTAATAATTTTCCTTGAGTATCTCCAGGTTCATATAATACTATATCCGGATTATTTATATCATTTAATTTTAGTTTTATTCTATTACAATTTGATATACTTACACCAATAGAGATCGGATCAGAAGTATAAGGGGATATTCCTAAATCAATAGGGAAGAATGGGCTGAATTTTTCTCCCCTCCATATCAGCTCTCCATCCTTCTTTATCACATCGTTTATTATCCACACATTATATCTCATATTCCTAAATGTCGGCGATATATACTTTGTCCTTAACATCTTCATCTCCTGACCCTTATACCACCTATTATATGAATACATCATCAATAATATTATCCACGTAAAAAATACTAACAAAAATAACGCTAAACTTATCATTATACCCGCTCTCTCCCATCTTTTTCCTCTCATTATCTCACCCCCTCTTACTTTTAATTCGTTTTAATTACTTTTAATTCGTTTTTAACTATTTCCTTTGTATCATACTCACTTTATATGCCAACTTCTTTTCCCTTACCTTTGAATACCTCAAATTATACACATATAACTCTACATTGTATAATCTATAATCATTCTCATCTATATAACTCACTCTTTGTTCTATCTCCTTTGGCATCTCTAATTCCCTCTTCCTACCATCTCCATACACTATATAATACTTCCTTCCTCCTTCTCCATTTATAACCTCATTCTTATACAAATAATATCTTATCTCTTTTCCTTCCTCTTCCTTAAATTTTAATACCACTTTTTCATTATCTATCCCTATATCTACACTTTGAGCATTATCCGACGTCTTTTTTATCGCATCCCCTATTATATTCACTTTACCATATAACTCCCTTATATACTCACTCTCCCTATACATCCTATTTGCTTTTATTATTATCACTACCAACACACTTAATAACATTGAAAATACTGCTACACTTACCATCAACTCCGCTAACGTCATACCTCTTTTATTACCTTTCTCATTTCTATTATCCCTTTTTATTACTTTGCTTAACTTCATTACCTTTATCATCATCTTTCCTACCTCTTGTTAAATCTTCATTTTATACAAACTTTCCTTAATCCCTATTCTACTGCTAATGATATACTATCTTTTGGATCTACAGTATGTTCTGGACTATTATTTTCCGCATTATAACCACTAATATTATAATTATTATAATAACTATATATAGGCAGTTTTATTATTTTTTTTCTTGTTGAATACTTCGTCTTATAACTATACTCCGCTTTTATATATGTATTTACTATCTTATTTTGACTATTTTGACCATTTTGACTATTTATTTTTGCTATACAACTATCATTTTTTCTTTCTATTATATATGAAAAATTTATATTTTTTATCTCTGATTGTTTATCAATGTTCTTTAAATCGTTATTTATTTTCCCTTTTATACTATCTTCCATTCCATTTAAATGATTAACTAATCCTTGAGCTACTTGTTCGGGATTATTCTCATTCCTAACATTAGCAGGTATTTTTAACAACTCTATTGGTACTATTTCACTTATAATTTCATCTATCATATAACTTATCTGATTTTGTTCTTCTGCTTTCTTATTTACATAATATACTTCCAGCACCGCAAATATTATAATCGTTATTATCGATGTCGCTATTATTACCTCCACTAAACTAAATCCCTTCTTCCTTTTTATCCCCATTGCCATATTTAATTCTTTTACTCCCTTTTGTTTTAATATTCCCATATTTTTACCCCCTTCTTCTATCTTTTAAGCCCATTTCATTCATTTTTAATCTTAAAAAAATTTTTTAAATATTTATTAAATTTATCTTAAATATTTGTAAAATTTAAAAATTAATATTTTTAAAAAAGTAGAGCCTTCTTTTAAGCAATTAGTAAATACTGCTTAAAATAAAACTCTAATTCCTCCCGTGTATATCCACATATATTTATATTAAGATTTATATAAAATCTTTTTATAGAATCTTTTAACCGATTTAACCTGCTAAAAATTTAAACCTATAAAATTTAAACCTATAAAAACTTACTTACCCCCGCTATTTATAGTTATTTATAGTTATTAATAAATTCTTTTGCTACATCTCCTGCTTTTTTTATCCCCTATTACATCTAATATTTTCATATTAATATTTTCTTAGCATATTCATTTATCAAATCCATTTAATAATATCACTACCCGATTTTAATAATATCACCACCCGATTCTTATACTTTTTATATCTCTCCATTATTATTTTCTCAAATAAATATATTTTATCCTCTTAGTAATTATTAAAAATGTAATTATTAAAAATGAATACTTTTTAATTTATAATAAACAGGTCCAGAAGGTAATAATACACTCTGGAATAAAGTTATTTCTTTAGGTCTAAACTCAATATCAGGTAACTTAAAGTTAGTAATTATATCAATCTCTTTAGGTTTTAATTTATTTCTTATTCTTCCAATAGTTAAATGAGGAATAAATTCCTCCTTTATATCCATATAATCCCTAAATTCCTGTAAAATTTGATTATAGATATAAAAGAAAAATCCATAATTATCAGGTTTTAAATACAAAACCCTATAATTAAAATTATAAATCCTATTATCTATTGAAACTACTGGAATATTAGTTAGCTCAATCTTAAGATTCTCAAATTTATTTATTAAAAGCAATTTATCTATTTTTTTAAAAAAAGCAAAAGTAATATGTAAATTCTCAGTATTAACCCACTTTATTGATTCATACCTAAAGTATTTCCTTAACTCAAATAAAGATATAGTTATATAGTTTTTAACCTCAAAAGGTAAATCTAAAGCTATAAAAGCCCTTATAAATTCAGTCATATTATATTATTTCTTATATTTAGATAAACTTCCCGCTTTACATAAGCTTAGCTTAGTACTTTACATAAGCTTAGCTTAGTACTTAACATAAATTTATCTTCACAAGTATCTTATTACAGTCATCAACCAATTACAGTCATCCACCAATTACAGTCATCCACCAACCTACACCCCTTAATTTTTTAACCTCCAAACCCCTTAAAACCCATTAAAACTTACTTAAAAATCACTAAAACTTATTTAAAACTCATTAAAACTTACTTACAAACTTCAACCTTACTCAGTATAAATTAAAGCTAAAACTAAACATCTTTTTATTCACTCTAAGCAAATGGTAAAAACAATAAAAAAACAATAAAAAAACAATAAAAAAACAAAATACCTAAATAATCCTAAATCAAATAACATATACTAAATCTTATAAAATCTACTAAATCTTATAACACTTACTAAATTCTAAAACTTAATACCTGCTAAACCCTTAGCAATTTTCAACCTTAGCAATTTTCAAATTGAAACCAAATATCTATAAATTTAGACAAAAAAACATTACCCCCCTCCCTATACTAAAACACCAAAAAATAAAACTAAAACACCAAAAAATAAAAAAGAAAAAATAAAAATATAAAGAAAATATTAATAAAGAGCAAAATAAAATAAAAAATTACTTAAAACTAAAATAATAAATAAAGTAATAAATTATGATAATTCAAGATTTACTTTTAAAAGAAGATACAATAGTAGCAATATCAACAGCTCTAAAAAACGCACCAATCGGAATAATAAGAATAAGTGGAAATAAATCATTTGACATAATCTCTCAAATCTTTAAACCTAAAAACAAAAAAGAATTAAACTTCAATAAAGGATATAGAATCTATTACGGCTATATCATAAACAATAATAATCAAATAATAGATGAAGTTTTAGTAAGTATATTTAGAAAACCATACAGTTATACAGGAGAAGATATGGTAGAAATAAGCGCACACGGAAACATCATTATACTTAATAAAATAGTAGAATTAATAAAATCAAAAGGAGCAAGATTAGCTAAAGGCGGAGAATTCACCCTAAGAGCAGTCCTAAACCAAAAAATGGATCTAACTCAAGCATTCGCTATTAAAGATATAATAGAAGCTAATACCGAAAAACAATTAGAAATAGCTTTTAAAAACCTTAACGGAAAATTATCTAATAAAATAAACGAAATTAAAGAAAAATTAATCTATTGGATCCCCTGGATAGAAGCTTTAGTAGATTTTCCTGAAGAAGATATCCCACCCATCGATTATAACTCATTCATAAATGATTTATTAAACATAAAACAAAATATAATTAAAATGCTACAAAATTATGAAAAACTTAAGATATATAAAGAAGGCATAGATACAGTAATAATAGGAAAACCCAATGTAGGAAAATCCACCTTTTTCAATTACCTATACGGTCAAGAACGTGTAATAACAAGCGACATCCCAGGTACAACCAGAGATATCATAAGTGAATACATCAATTTTAATGGATTTCTGCTAAAAATATATGATACCGCAGGATTTAGAAAAACTCAAGACAAAATAGAAGAAATAGGTATCCAAAAAGCATTACAAATAATCAAAAACGCTAAACTCGTTTTCTTCCTAACTGAAATAAATTCCATTGACCTCAATGATAAAGAATTACTATCTAATCTAAATCAAAATCAATACTTGATAATTATAATTAATAAAATCGATAAAATTCAATCAAAAAACTTAAATAAAGCAATAGAGAATAATACATCCCTATTAAAAGAAATTCTATATAACCTTAATATAACAAATTATAAAATAATTTTCGCCTCAATAAAAGAAAACATTAATTTAGACCAAATAAACAAAGCTATTACTGAATTCTTTGAAACTAATGAAAATTTAGAAGATAATTTCTATATAACCGATATATTCCAAAAAGAACTACTACAAGAAGTATTAAATTATTTAGATAAAGCTATTTTTGAATATCAAAATAATAATCCCGTAGAACTAATTTTAGTAAATTTAAGATTAGCATTAGAAAAAATACTAAATCTTTTAGGAATAGATATAACCGATCTTGTTATAAACAACATGCTTAATAGATTTTGTATCGGAAAATAATAAATAAACAAATTCTATAAATAAAGAAATCTTCATAAACTTAACAATTTTATCAAAATTTAACAATTAAGAAAAAATTTTTTAATATTTTTTTAACGAAAATCTTTATACTTATCAATGGAATAAAACAATCTAACAAACTTATCAAAAATTACTAAAAAAAATTACTAAAAAAATGTATTTAAAATTATAAATTAAGAGTAAGATAAAAAAGGGGGTATTATGAGATTTTATAAAGCTCAAAATGGATTCTCCTTATACTTATGGCTAACTTTATTTACTTTATTTATCTCATTCTTTAGTATCATTTTATTCAATTATGTCTCCTCAGATATAAGAACAACTAAAGAGTTAATAAAAAAAGCTAAAAGAAACTCAGATATCAAAAGCTTAATACTTATAGCTACAAATATCTATAGACAAGATTATAGAAATTATACAGGTAATATCCCCTATAAAGGTAAAAATTACCAATACCAAATAAAAAATATAGATGGATCCCATATTTACGTTAAAATATTAGAAAACAATAATCTCTTAGCTAAAGCAATTGTTGAGTATAAAATTAATTTAGGAAACATTAATAAACTATATACTAAATCTAATAATAATTACTATTTTAATGCTAACTCTTATTACAATAATGCTACATCTTTAGCAGATAAAATCAACATTGAAGTTTATAGTAATAAAATATTTAATCAACTCTTCCTAAAATATAATACCCAAGCTTATAAAGTAGAAATAAATTCAGATAATGAATATTATTCAATTACAAAATCTATACCCATTACAGATGAAGAATTAACCCAAAAATACACAGAAAAACTATATAGAATAGATATCGATCCTATAAATTACTATGATAAATTCTTAATAAAAGTAATTCAAGAATTATATTCCACCCCTTCTCAAAATGTAGAACTAAATAATAAAGGAGTATTAATAGTTAAAAAACAAAATGATAATAATCCCACTATAAATTTCAATATTGAAAATAATAATCAAAAAATAGATATATTTTATAAAAACAATTATGATTCTAGTTTTATTTTAGTAAGAGAACCCCAAACCTTTGATTTTGATAAAAATAACAGTTCTTTAATAACAAATGATAGAGCTCTTGCTAATAACTTAGAAAATCTTATTAGAAATTCACAAAATGGTAATAATATTAATTTTACCCTTAATCCAGATAATGGATATGTGTATAAAGTCTTAAAGAGAGGAAATAATTATATTATATATAAAACAAGGAATTCTTTGATATACATATTAGTTTTTGCTAACCCTATAATAGGTTCAGATAGCAATTTGTCTTCAAATAATGGAATAATAAAAGAAAAAATTTATTTAATAACAAATAAGAATTACTTTACTACTATAAAAGGGCATATACTTTATGAAGATACAGCTAATAAAGTAAGTTATCCAATGTCTAATACAATAGATCCTACAAAAATTAACCAAGATAATATAAAGGTAACTAATAACGATAATCTATTTACTTTAGTAACACAAAATATTATATTAGATGGTAGTAATTTTAATTTATCAAATACTTCATTAATCTTATGTGGTAAATACGTAGCAATGTATAACGATAATTCTAGTTTATCACTAATTAATAGTGGATATTTAAGAAATATATATGTATATGGAAGCATACATTCATCAATATTAAATACGATTGGTTTAAACGAATATTATATTAATGATAAAAGATTATCCTTTATTGATCCTATTGATCTTCTTAACATACATACAGATAAAATTATAGCTATTGATTTTAATTATTAGTAATTCATATCATTAATAAATCATTAATAAGCTTAATTATAAAGTTTTAGGTATTGATTTTTAAGGAGGTTTTTTATAGTATTTTTATAAATATAAAAATAAAATGTTAAACGATCAAGAGAGATTAAATTTTTTAATGATATTTAGGACTTTAATAGAAAGCGGTGTCCCATTAAGCTATTCCTTAGAAATCTGTATCCAAACATTTAAAAAATATCAAAAAGAATTTACTAATTTAAAAAGACTTGTAACAACAGGAACAAATTTATCAACCGCTTTCCAAAAAACAAAAATACTAAATGGAATAGAATTATCAATTCTTAAAATAGGAGAACAAACAGAAAACTTACCCTATGTAATAAAAAAAATAGAATCTATATTACAAAAAAAGATAGAAACAAAAAATAATTTAATAAAATCCCTAATATATCCATTTCTATTTTTAATAGTAATTTCTGGTATATTATTAATTTTTAAAAATATGATAATTCCATCGTTTAGAAGTTTATATGCAGATTTAGGAATCTCTGAGCCTTTCGCTTTTAAATTACTTAGTACTTTAACATCTATATTTGATATAAGACTGCTTTTTTTATTATTTATTATAAGTTTAATAGCTTACTTTATTTTAAAAAATCTGCTAACCTTTAATAAAAAAGAAATTTATAACTATATATTTAAAATCCCTGTAATAGGGAATGCTATATATAATTCTTATTTAAGTTTAGTATTAAATTTATGGGCAGTTAGTTTAGAAAGCGGACTTAATTTCTTAAATACTTTTTTAATCTTAAGAAACGAAACAGTAGAACCATTTGCTACTTTCTTTTCAAAATTATATGATAAAGCTAAAAAAGGGGAATTACTAGAAATACTTAATTATAATGATGCATTTAAACCCATGTATATTAAGCAAATAAATTCTGGGTTAGAAAGTGGAGAATTACCTAAAACTTTAAAAAAATTAGCAGAGTTAGCAGAGCTAGAAGCTAATACTTCTTTTGATACAATTAATAAACTATTAGAGCCTATAATGTCAGCATTAGCAGGATTAGTTGCTGGCGTTATTGCTTTATCCATTTTTTCTCCCATAATGTTCCTAATTAGAAATTTATAATAAATAAAATACTTGATAAATTAGCTAATAAAATAATAGAAATTCATAATAATAAATATGAAAATTTTTTTTCATCTTACTAAACTATCACTCTTTTCTACTTTAGTATTTCTTTTCTTTTTTATTATATATTTTTATGATTACTTTTCAAATATAACATTTGAGTATTTTTATAACAAAAATTTACAAAATTACCAAAAATCCAAAGATACAAAAATAATAGGAATCTATTTTTCTTATGACACATTTTACCATTTAAATAGAAGATACCTAAAAGAATTCTATTTTTTAAAAAAATTTTTAGTTTTAAACAATATAAATTATATAATTATAACCGATAGAAGTTTAAATTTATTAGACAGCTTTGATATAGATTTACTTATAGTAAATGATTGTAGAATACTACCAATTAATGTTATTTTGAAATTTAAAGATTACTTAGACAGCAATGGAAAAATATTATTTACTTACCAAAGCCTAATTTATAACAAATTTTACCAAAAAAATCATTATAAAATATATGATTTATTTAATATAGCCAATATTGAATTTAATAACATTGAATATAATTATTTTAAAATAAATAAAAATTATACAAATTATTTTAAAGACTACCCCAAAGAAATTTTACTTTCAAGAAAATATACAGTTAATTTACAATTGCTATATAATTATGAGATTTTAGCATATTTAGAAGATAACACCCCCTTTTTAGTTAAAATTAACAATAACATATACTTTTTAGCAGAAAATACCTTTACAATTGAAAATTATTCTAATCCTTATATATATAATTTTAATATTGATTTACTTAATTTAATTCTAAAACTAAATTTAAAAAAAATTAATCCTCAAAATTTTAATATATTTTCAATCATAAAACCTTATGAATTAGCTTTTAGCAATAATTTCATATTTAATTCATCTTTAAAAAATCAAAAAAACTTAAATTTGAATTATTTACTTAATAATTATCTTGAAAAACAAAAACTAAATATTAAAAATTTGTATAATACCCAAAATCAAATAAAATCTAAAAAAAACTTATATATAACAATAGGAATAGAAGATATAGATTTAGATAAAATGAAATATTTTAACTTAGTAGGTTTAAGCGGAGCAAATCAATTAGGAAATTTTAAAAATATCTTTGAAGATTTTATAAATACAAATTTAGTAATAAATGAATTAGAAAATGGGAATAAAATAATTAGCAATAACAAAGATAACATTATATTATTTATAAAACTGAATAAACAAAAGGGTATCCAAGAAATATTTTCTACCCATTTTAAAGAACTATATTTAAAAGATAATATTTTGATTTTAGTAATTGATATGGATAATTATATACAGGATGTAGTAATAAGCGAGATGCCAGATAGTTTTAGTTTAGAAGCACTAAAAGCTCAAGCAATAGCAGCAAGAACCTATGCTTTCAAAAGTCTTAAATATAAACGACATAAAAATTATAATCTCTGTAATAAACCTCACTGTCAAGCATTTAATGGACAATATAACCAAACATTTAAAAGCTACTTAGCTTCTATCCTTACCCATAACTTAATAATAACATATAAAAATATTCCTATAGATGCTTTATATCACTCTACCTGCGGGGGATTAACAGCAAATAGTCAAGACGTATTTAATAATTCTATCCCTTATTTAAAATCAGTTAAAGATTATCAGGATAATATAGATAATGCTTATTGTAAAGATTCTAAACTCTTTAAATGGAAGCTAAAATTTAGTAAAACTGAACTAAATTTAATATTATCAAAAACCATTCCCTATTTTTTAGGCCAAAAATATGAAGGAAATATTTATGATATTATACTTGAAAAAAATCAAAGCCAAAGAATTAATAAATTAACCATAATTTCTAAAAAAGGAAACAATTTTTATAAATATACCGTATATAAAGATGATTCAATATATTTATTTTCAAAAGATATGTATTATCCTTTATTACCATCTAATTTTATAGAAAAAATAATAAAAACAAAAGATGAATTTATATTTGAAGGTAGAGGTTTTGGACATGGGGTAGGTATGTGCCAATTCGGCGCTAATTACTTAGGTAACCATTTTGATTACTCATTTATATTAAAACACTATTATAAAGGAGTAGAGATAAAAGAGGTAGAATAATAAAATATGCTAAAAGAAATAGAGTTTAATAGAATAGAATCAAAAATAAATAAAAATTCCCTCGAATATAAAGAAAATTTTGAATATATGAAATCTAAAGTACAAGAATATTATGAAATATTAGAAAAAATTAAAGCAGGAGGAAGTGAAGAAGCTAAAAGAAAACATAAACAACGAAATAAATTATTAGTAAGAGAAAGAATAGAATTATTAATAGATAAAGGTACAAAATTTTTAGAACTATCCCCATTAGCAGCTTATAATGTATATGAAGATGAAGTGCCTGCTGCAGGAATAATTACAGGAATAGGAGTAGTAGAAAACAGAGAAGTAATGATAATAGCAAATGATGCCACAGTAAAAGGAGGAACTTATTACCCTTTAACAGTTAAGAAACACATAAGAGCCCAAGAAATAGCATTAGAAAATAACTTGCCTTGTATATATTTAGTTGATTCAGGGGGAGCATTTTTACCTCTACAAGATCAAGTTTTCCCTGATAAAGAACATTTTGGAAGAATATTTTATAATCAAGCAAGGATGTCAGCTAATAAGATTCCTCAAATAGCAGTAGTTATGGGTAGCTGTACAGCAGGTGGAGCTTATGTACCTGCTATGAGTGATGAAGTAGTTATAGTAAGAAATCAAGGCACTATATTTTTAGGAGGTCCTCCATTAGTTAAAGCTGCTACAGGTGAAGAAGTTAGTGCTGAAGAATTAGGTGGTGGAGAAGTACATACTAAAATCTCAGGAGTAGCAGATTACCTTGCTTATAATGATGAACACGCTATAATGATAACCAGAAGCATTATAAGAAATCTTGGTAAAATAGAAAAATACGAATATCCTCAAGAAGAACCTGAAGACCCCTATTATGATCCTGAAGAAATTTATGGAATTATTCCTAAAGATTTAAGAAAGCCATTCGATATTAGGGAATTAATAGCAAGGATAGTAGATGGTAGCTATTTTCATGAATTTAAACCACTATATGGTCCTACCTTAGTTACTGGATTTGCAAGAATTTGGGGATACTTAGTAGGTATTGTAGCTAATAATGGAGTCTTATTTTCACAATCTGCTTTAAAAGGAGCTCATTTCATACAATTATGTAATAGTAGAAAAATCCCCATTGTATTTTTACAAAATATAACAGGGTTTATGGTAGGTAAGCAATATGAACATGGAGGAATAGCTAAAGACGGAGCTAAAATGATTAATGCTGTTGCTAATTCCAATGTTCCTAAATTCACGATAATAGTAGGTAACTCATTTGGAGCAGGTAATTACGCCATGTCTGGTAGAGCTTATAATCCAAGATTCTTATTTATGTATCCAACTGCTAAAATATCAGTTATGGGAGGAGAACAAGCAGCTCTAACTTTATTAACTGTTAAAATTCAGCAACTAAAAGCTAAAGGCTTGGAAATGTCTGAAAAAGAACAAGAAGAATTTAAAAATAAAATAATAGAAAAATATGAGCAAGAAGGAAGTGCTTATTATAGTACTGCTAGACTTTGGGATGATGGAATCATTGATCCCATTCAAACTAGAAATATACTAGCTAAATTAATCTCTATATCCCTTAATCGCCCATTTGAAGATACTAATTACGCAATATTTAGAATGTAATATTTTTCAAACTTAATTATTTAAATTTTAAAATTATTTTATAATTTTTAAAATAATGTTTAAGGATAGCATTATTTCATTAGAAAAAAAAATTCTTAACCTAATATCCTTACCCTTAAAAATAGTTTTAGAAACAATTAAAGAAGATGAAGAGTTAAATTATTTTGATTTTAAAATAATAATTTCAGATAAAATAAACTTTAGCTATAATAAAGAAAAAGATAAAGAAAAAGAAAAATTAAAAGAAAAATCAAAAGATATACCCACTGAAATATTAAAAAATGAAATAGAAAAATTTACTGAAATCCTAAACGATAACAAAATAAGAGTAATAAACATAAAAAAAGAAGAAAATATCTTAAAAATTTATATAGCTAAAGAAATTTATGAACTTTTAAATTAATAAATAAATTAATAAACAAGCTCTAATTTTAAATGGAGGTTTAAAGATGATAAAATCCAATATTTCTTTAAATTATTTAAGGAAACTATTCATAAAAGTGAAGAATGTTTTATTAGTTGCTCATCCTTCACCAGATATAGACTGTTTATCAGCAATGAAAGTTATTAAAAAAATCCTAAATGATTACTTCTATAAAAAAGTTACTCTTTATTCAAAAGATCCACTAAATAAAAATTTTATAGAAATTTTTAATTTTAAAGAAAATGAGGTTATAAATAAAATTAATTTAGAAGATTTTATTTCTAAATTTGATTGTATTATAGCTATTGAAACTGGTAATTATAAAAGATTTTTAGAAGCACTTAATTTAGAAAATAATAATTATCAAGAAATCTTAAAAGATAAAATAATTTTAAATTTTGATCATCATGCTTCTAATGATCTATTTGGTAGTTATTATTATGTAGATACGGATGCCTGTTCAATTAATGAAGCCTTATATGATATTATAGTTGATACTGAAATAAACATAGATGAAGAAATAGCAAAATATATAGTAATGGGTATAATCTCAGATACAGGTGGCTTAAAATATTCTTCTTTAACTTCCAAATCCTTAAAAATACTTTCTGAATTAAGAAATTTAGTTAATTGGAGTGAAATATTTTATAATATTAATAAGAAATCTATTAACGAATATAAAATATTATCAGTTTTTTATGATAGATTAAAAATCGAGGAAAAAATAGCATATTCTTATATACTAAAATCTGATTTAGAAAAATTTAATTTGAATTTAGAAGATGTAAATAACATAATAGAAAATGTAGATTATTTAAGTGAAGTAGAAATTTATTTTAGTGTTATAGAACTCCAAGAGAATAAATCAAAAGTTAGTTTAAGGTCAAGAAATATTCCAATAAGGAAGATAGCGGAGGATTTTGGAGGAGGAGGACATAACTTAGCCGCAGGATTTAGAATTAAAAAAGATCCTTTCCAAACTATTGATATTCTATTACCTATACTTAAAGATACTCTAAAAAACGGGGTTTTTTAAATATTTAGTTTTATTCAAAATACAATAAACAAAATATATAACAATAAAAATACCATTAAAAAGTTGTATTTTAAATACTTAGTTTTATTCAAAATACAATAAACAAAATACATAACAATAAAGATACCATTAAAAAGTTGTATTTTAAATGCTTAGTTTTTCTAAAAATACAATAAACAAAATATATAACAATAATGAAGTTATAAATTATGTATTATTCTTTATTACCATCTAATTTTATAGAAAAAATAATAAAAACAAAAGGTAAATTTATATTTGAAAGTAGAGGTTTTGGAAATACAGTAGGTATGTGCCAATTCAGTGCTAATTACTTAAAATACCATAAAAAATTTTATATTTCATTTTATATTTCAAATGCTTAGTTTTACTAAAAGTAAAATAAATTAAATATACAAAAGTAAAGATACTAATAAAAAGAGGAGTGATGTAAATGCTTAGTTTTACTGAAAATAAAATAAATGAAATATATAACAAAAGGACCCAAAAAGTTAAAAACCAATTGAATATCATAGGTGCAGACGCTTTTATAACAAACAATAGAAATAATTTCTATTATTTATCTAATTTTAGCGGAAGCACAGGTATATTAGTAATTACCCCTAATGAAAATTATTTAATAGTAGATGGTAGATATACTTTAAGAGCCAAAAATGAAGCAGTAAATACTACTATAATCGAAGCTAATGACAAAAACAGACTTACTAACACGGTAATAAACTTATTAAAAGAATTAAAAGTATCAAAATTAGCAGTAGAAGCCAATAATTTAACACTTAGTAGTTATTTAGTTTATCAAGAACATTTTAAAATAATTCCTACTTATTTTCTCGTTGAAAATATAAGAGCTATTAAAGAAGAACACGAAATCTCATTAATTAAAAAAGCTATGGAAATAACTCAAGTGGTATTAAAAGAAGTAGAAGAATTGTTAAAAAACAATATATCAAAAATTAAGGAAACCGAAGTAGCTTTTTATATAAAAAAGAGGATAACTGAATTAGGGGGAGGTTTAGCTTTTGAGCCTATTGTAGCTTTTGGAAATAATAGTGCTTATCCTCATTATACCCCTAAAGATACTATTTTACAAGAAAACGATTTTATTATAATAGATATGGGTGCTACTTATTTAGGATATCATAGTGATATAACTAGGTCTTTTTGTTTTGGAAATAACCCTAAATTTAAGGAATTATATAATATAGTTTTAGAGGCTCAACTAAATTCTATAGATTCTTTAAAAGCTGGAGTACCTGCTAAAGAAGTATTTTTTAAAGCAGTAGAAATATTTAAAAAATATAATTTAGAGAATTATTTTACTCATGGGTTAGGGCATGGAGTAGGTTTAGAAATCCATGAATTACCCTCTTTATCTTCTGCTTCTAATGATTATTTAAATATATCAAATGTAATAACAATTGAGCCTGGGATTTATATAGAAAATATAGGTGGCATTAGAATTGAAGACTTAATCCTAATTAAAGAAAATTCTATTGAACTCATTAGTAATTACCCTAAATAAATTTATAAATAAAATTAGTTATATCTTAAAAAAAAGGAAAAGGGAAAAATAAGTATAATATAATTAAGGATATAACCATAATAAGTTCCTAAAAAAATACAAATAACATAACTAAAGAATAATTTCCCAAAAAAATTTGATAGAATATATTTCATATCAGAAATTCTTAAAAATTCTTCAGTATAAGTAGCAAAGTAAAAAATACATCATCTAAGTTTTTCATTCAAAAATATGAAAAAACTAAATAAGATCACTATAAATCCAAGAGAAATAATAGAATTATTATTTTTTAAGTGAGTATTTAATTTTAACGATAATAAAAAGTTACCAACTTACTCAAATTCTGACAGTAGAGGTTAAAGAATGAAAATGGATAAAGAAACTGCAAAGAAAGTCCTAAAGATAATGCTTACAGCAGACGGCGGTTGTGAATTTTGCGTAAGAGACCTTTATATCAAATTTATAAGGGAATTTCCTGAGTATTCCTACCTTGCAAGGAAAATGTATAGGGAAACCTTTAACCAAGAGATTATCTCAAAAGACATAGTTGGTAATATAATTAAAGAAGTGATCCAAGAGGTATTAAAAACTAACCATCTGGAAGCCGAAAAAATAATACTCTTTGGTTCAAGGGCAAAAGGTAAGCAAAGAGAAGACAGCGATTGGGATATTCTTCTTGTAGTAAAACAAGCTATTGATAGAAAAAACAAAAATGAATTGTTTAAAGAAATTACCGAAAAGCTTTCACACTACCTAATTCCTTGTGATGTAATAATAAAATCAATCAAAGAGCTTGAGTTTTACAAGGATTTCTATGGAACTGCTACCTACGAAGCATTAAAGGAAGGGTATGCTTTATGAATGAAAAAGTAAAGCTCTGGCTAATTAAAGCTTTTGAAGACTATATTTCCATAAAAACACTTTTAGATTCTCCACTTATAGAATACACTACAAGTATTATATGCTTTCACTCCCAACAAATGGTAGAAAAGCTACTTAAAGCATTTTTAACTTATCATAATATCCAATTTCCCAGAACTCATCTACTTGAAACTCTCAATCAATTATGCCTTGAATTAGACGAAGAATTCCAAAACTTAAATTTCAAAAATCTTTCCATTTATGCTGTGGAAGTAAGATATCCGGATGAGTTTAATATACCGTCCATTGAGGAAGCAAATGAATGTGTAGAAGTTGCATTACAGGTAAAGGACTTTATCTTGAGTAAGTTAAACATTACCGAAAATGAAATTTTACAATGGATTAAAAAGGCTAAACAAAGAGGTTAAAAAAATAAAAACAATTGAAGAAATAAAAAGAATAATTAAAAGGCATAAAGCACAAATAAGAGAAAAATATGGAGTAATAATAGTTGGTATCTTTGGGTCCTATACAAGAGGAGAGCAAAGAGAAACAAGCGATGTAAATATAATTGTTGAGCTTGAAAAACCAATAGGGCTAAAATTTTATGAACTCTTGGATTATCTTGAAAATATCCTTGGAATAAAAGTAGATGTTTTAACTCTTTCTGCTTTGAAACAAAAATCTTTACTCTGGGAAAATATAAAGGAGAATATATTGTATGTCTAAAGAAGTGAGAAACCCTATTTATTTTCAATCCCTCTTACACCAAAGTCTAAAAAAATAGTAGCGTATTCACATCAAGAAAAAGTCTTGAACCGAGGAAAAATTCTTTGAAAAAAAGACGAAAAAATTATTTTATCAAGATAAAATCAATGTAATAACAATTGAGCCTAGAATTTATATAGAAAATATAGGTGGTATTAGAATTGAAGACTTAATCCTAATTAAATAAAATTCTATTGAACTCATTAGTAATTACCCTAAATAAATTTATAAATTATATCAATATAAAATAAAACTTCAAAACATAACAAATCGATAGAAATAAGCAAAATAAAAGATTTACCAAAATTTAGAAATTAACTAGAATTTTTCATCATAAAAAATAATACCTTACTTTTTATTCTTTAGATTAACTTTTTAAGAAACCAATCAAAAAATACTCTAAGTTTTCTTTTTTTATTTATATTTTTTATATTTTAAATTTTATAAATTTAAGATTATCAATAAATGAAGAATGGAGATTATAGAGATTAGTGTATTTTCTATGAAGATCTGAATCATCTTTTATTGGGAAATTATTTAGCTCATTTAAAACTTTAGCTTCAAAATACTTTAATAACTCGTTTTTTAAATTATCTTCGTTTATATTAATATTTTTTAATTTTACCTTTTGAATAGCCATTATTAGCTCTAAAGTTAATATTTTAAAAGCTAATTTAATAGATTTTAATAAATTTTTAGTAGATAATTCAGAGTGAGTTATAAAATCTTCCTGATTCAAACTAACAGGATAATTATTAACACTTACATAATTAGTATATACTTTTAGTTCTGCTAAAAGATGAGAAGTTAAATAATGAGAAATCATAAAGCCAGAACTTAAACCAGGCTTAGTAGTTAAAAAATCAGGATTTAGTAAATGATTCTGTCTTTCATAAGAAATGTTAGATAATTGGAATATATGTAATTTTAAATGATCACTGAAAGTAGAAATAGTATTTCCATGAAAATTACCCGCTGAGTAAAAATTATCTCCTATTACTAAAGGATTATCACTAACAGTATTAAGTTCATTATCTATTATTTTTTTAGAAATATCTAAAACAAGTAAAAAAGATTCCAAAATTTGAGGATAACATCTATAACTATATGGAGCCTGTAAATAATAATCTTTATATAAAGTGCTTAAAAAATCCTTCAATAACTTATTAATATCTTTTAAAACATATAAAAAGAAACTATTTTTTCTAGTTTTAGATATATTCAAATTAAAATGCTCATAATTAACATTATTAGCAATTAAGGATATTGTAAAAACTAAATTAGAATAGTTAATTAATTTTTCTAATAAAAATATTCCAAAAGAAAACAAAGATAAAGAGAAAGCTACACCATTTATAAACGCAAGAGCCTCTTTAGGCTTAAATTCATAAACTTTAAAATCTTTATAATTTTTTAGATTTTTTATTTTATTAGCTTTAATAAAAGAAGCAGCAATAGAAGCTAATGGAATCAAATCTCCACTACCACCTACTGACCCATAAGCAGGAATAAAAGAAATATATCCCTTCTCTATAAATTCTTTTATATATTCTATAAGTTCTAAACTAACTCCACTATAACCTAATGCTAACTGCTTTAACCTTATTAAAACAGTAGTACTAGAAAAAATATCATCAATTTCTACTCCATAGCCAGAAAAATGAGAATATATTAAATTATTTTGTAGTTCTTTTAAATCCTGTTTATCTATTATCTTATCATAAAGCTTACCAAACCCCGTATTAATACCATATACTTTTTTATCTTCTTCTAATACCTTTTGAACCTTATTATAAGAACTAATTATATTTTGCTTTTCTTTACTTGAGATTTTTACTTTTAACTTCGGAATTTTATAAAATTCTAAATAGTTATTAAATATTTGTTTTAAAACCCTATAGTTTAGAGATTGTAATTTTATTTCTAATTTATTTTCTTTTTGCTCTTGTTTTTTTAATATTTTTTTAATCATAAGATTTTTTATATTTTTTATAAAGCTTCTAAAAATTTATACTTAATCCTACTATTTCCTTTATAAAATCGTTTGCTAAATCATTAATAATATAATACACTTCATTTTTAAAATTATGATACTGTTCAGGATTTTTAATTAAACTTATAATTAATTGAAAATTTTTATTGTTTATTAAATTAATTTGTTTCCTACCTTTAAATATATTGCCATTATAGATAAAAAAGTAATAGATATTAATAAAATTGTTTTCAATAGATACATATAATCCTAAAGGATTTCTACAACCTAATTTAAGAATTCCCATAATTTCTCTTTCAATAGCTATTTCTAAAAAAGTTTTAATATCATTAATCCTAAATAAAATTTGGTTTAAAAATGAGTTTTTACGAGTTTGTAAAGCAATAACACCCTGCCCAACAGCAGGTACAACTTCTTCAATTGAAAACTCATAAGATATAAAATGTTCAAGATTTAAACGCTTAATAGCAGCTTTTGCTAAAACTATAGCATCATAATCTCCTAAATTATTTAACTTTTTTATCCTGGTATCAACATTTCCAGTTATATCTTTAAATATTAAATCAGGTCTAAGTAATTTCAATTGTTCCTTTCTTCTTAAAGATGAAGTACCAATAACTTTATAAGGTTCTAAATCCCAAAAAGATTTGTTATCTTTAGAAATTAAAATATCATTTACTTCTTCTCTTTTTAATACAGCAGCTATATTTGTATATTCATTAATATTATAAGGCATATCCTTTAAGCTATTAACAGCTATATCAATTTCTTCATTAACCAATGCTTCCTCTAATTCCTTTACAAATGAATTATTAGTATAAATCTTTTTATCCCCACTGGTTTTTATAATTTTAACATGAAAATCAAAATCTGGAAAAAATAACTTTAATAAATCAAGTACTTTATAAGTTTGAATTAATGCCAATTTTGAACCCCTACTACCTAATATTATCTGCCTCTTAAAGATCCCTGTATTATGAGTTAATAGCATATAATCTTTATGTACCTTCGAAATTTTATAAATCAATTTCTTTATATACCTATCTATAAGATCTACATTACTTATTTTCCTGTTATTATTCTCAATTAATATTTCTTGTTTTATATCTTGCATTTGTTCATAGAAAGTTAATAATTTTTTATCTAAGGTTCTGGAAATAATGTAGTTATAAAATTGCTTAAGCCTTTCTTTAATAAAAAACTCAATAATTTCATTTAAATTATTTGAAACATTTAAGGAATCATTAGTAAAATCAATTTCTTTTAATTTATCTAAATCAAATAACTTAAAATTTGATAACTTAGAAATAGAAGGATCAACATTTCTAGGAATACCTAAATCAAAGATAATAACATCTTTAGTTATATCTTTTAAATATTCGTATTCTAAGAAGAAATTTTTAGAATTAACTATAATAAAGTCGATTTTATCTCTAATCTTGTCAAAGACTAATTTAATTTCATTTTTTTTATAAAAACTAAAAATAGAATATTCTTTTAAACTTTGTTTAAGATTTTCATAGTAATCAGAAACAATAACAATTTCCTGAATTTTATTAAAAATAAACTTATCACTTACTATAAGTTTTATTATCTGTTTAGAAACACTACCTAAACCAATAAACAATAAATTTACTTCACTATAATTACATTTTCTAATAAAATTTATAATAAAATTAGCAAAACTATTTCTAAGATTATTAAACTTAGATCTTATATTAACATCAAACTCTTTAGAATAGTGTAAAATTTTATTAATCAAAATTTCTAAAAAACTACTTAATAAATTAAGATCCTTACAGTAACTATAATATTGCTTAATTTGTCTAATAATATCGGTTTCACCAAAAATTTGAGATTCTAAACCACAAGATATCCTTAATAAATTTTCCACAGCTTCCAAACCTCTTCTTATTACTAAGTAATTTTTTAAACCATCTAAATTAAGCTTCTTTAATAAACTATCAATATCTAAACTAAATAAAAAATTATTAAAACTGAATTTATCGATATTTTCAAAAACTTCTAAATTTTCTTTATACACTTGATTTACATTTAAATCAAGAAATAAACTCGTTCTATTACAAGTGGATAAAATAAATATACCATTAATTATTGTTTTAAGAAAATCATCCTGAATAATAGAATTTTTTAAAGATATTAAATTATTTTTATCAAAAAGCAATTTCTCTCTTACTTCAATCGGAGCAATTTTATGATTTATCTCTATATTTATCAAATTTATCAAACTAAAATATTCTGAGTTTTGCTTAAACATAATATTTAATTAAAATTTTTTAATCCTAAATTCTTTTTTATTCTTAAAATATTTTTAAAAATAACTCTTGCTAACTTGTTATTAAGAGTATGATTAGGATTAATTAAAACAAAAGTAGCTTTAATATTTTTTATTTGCATAGTAAAAAGATCACCCATAAAATCTATTATTTTATGATAAGCTAATTCATTATTAAAATAAAAAAAATCACTACTTTTATTAATACTTAGAATTAAAGTATTCTTAAAATCAGCACCATTTGCTAAGTTATTATTTTTCAAAAATTCATAATCATTAATATACCCAAAAGTCTTAGCCGGATAAATACTCATACCCTCATCATAATAAGCTAAAAAATGCCTGTTTTTTTTTAAATCCCTTTGAATACAATAAATTTTTAAAATATCACCCTCAAATATCTTATAATTTAAATCCAAATTAATATTATCTAAAGTAATATTTTTTAATTTTAAAGTTTTAGCCTTTTTATCTAAAATAAAAAAATTATTTTCTAAAACTTTATTAAAATAGAAAATACCGCCATCTAAAATAGGAACTTCTAAACCTAAAACCTCTATTAATACATTATCTATTTTATTTAAAAACAATGAAGCTAAAAGATGCTCTACTGTTTTAACCAAATTTAAATCCGTGCTAGCAAACGTATTAATTACCTTAAAAGGACTTAATTTTAAATATTCCTTCCCTTTCTTAAAAACAATACCCTTATTATACGGATGTAAAATAATTTTAGATTTTATTCCTGTATGAATCCCCTTACCTAATAAAATAACTTTAGTTTTTAAAGTAACCTGATATTTTTTTTTAACAATATGAAAATCATTGTCTGAAACTTCTTTTAAAGATAATCTAAACAATTATAATCACTCACTTACCCAAAAAAAATACTTTTAAATACCATTAATTCACTTTACATTATATTAACTTCCAAAAATATATCTTTAAAGATAGCAACTTTCATTAAGATCAAAATAAATAAAATTAAAAATTTAAAATACAGTTAAAATAAATTTAAATTCATATTACCAAGTAATTTAGCTATAGCGTTATTACCAGCTTCCTTAGATTTATTTAGAGCATCATTTAAAGCAACAACTAATAAATCCTCTAATAATGTCTTATCATCTTTTAACAATTCTTCATCAATACTTATAGAAATAACTTCTTGTAATCCACTAACAACTACTTTAACTTTTCCATTACCAGCTTGTCCTTCATATTTTTCATTAGCCATTTCCTGCTGTAACTTATTAGCCATATTTTGTACCTGATTTAATAAATTCCTGTTAAACTGCATACCTTTTTTATCTCTAAAGTGTATATAAACACTTTAGGCTGAGGTATTTATTAACCGCCTTAAAACAGATATGGATACTCCTCAGCAGGCGGTATTTATCCATATCCTATACCCTATTTTCTATAACTTTTGCTCTTTTTAAAACTATTCCTCTATATTTATACCCCTTTTCCTTTAAATCCGTTATAATTCCATTAGGAACACTTGGATTTCTAGAATATCCCTCAACTTTGTGCTCAATAATATTAACTTTAGTACTACCTACAATAACTTCTATCTCTTCTAAGTCAAAAGCATTAAGTAACTCTCCCCTAATCTTTGATATATTAGGATTATAATCAATTGAAGCTAAATATCTATCTAAAAGAGAAATGAGATCAATTATATCATTCTTAGCAATATCTTCCCAAAAAGACATATTAATTGATTTAGAAGCTCTAATCTTTGACTTCAATTCTTGTAATTTAAAAATTATTTTAGTAGCTTTCTCATTAATATTATAATCTTTATAATTCTCTAAAAACTTTAGCTTAGAAATAATATTATCTACTTTAAACATAAAAATCTCAAGATTTTCAGGATCCAATTTCTTTGATTTACCTAAATCATTATCAAAACCTTGATCTATATTATTACTAGCCATCAAATTAAGTTCACTATTCTTTACACCTTTATTAATTGGCAAATTTAAATAACCGCTTTCAATACTATCCACTCTCTTGGTCAATTCTGAAACATAATAATTTAATTTTTCCATTATCTTCTGTTCAAAATTAGATAACTTTTGATCAACTATCTCTTCTATCTTCTTTTCTAAAATTTTATCAAGATTACTTCCTACTTCATTAACTTTATCCAAATCCTTTACTTTATTTAAATCCTTTTTATAACTATCATTATCCAAATCAATTCCTTTATTAATTTTACTAGAGGTAAATAAATATTTCTTAACAAAAAAGTATCCCACAAACAAGGTAATTAAAAGGAAAAATAAAAGAAAAACAAAAACAATAATAAATTTATTCTCGTAAATAAAAGAAATCAAATTACTATTAGAATTCTGTTTAAAATTATTATTTTTAACATTACTAAAGGTATTAGATGTAGGCAAACTAGTAGCATTACCACTAGTATAATCACTTTTGTTATATATATCAGTAGATAAATTTTCTTCAGTATTATATAAAGTATTTTCAGTATTATACAAAGTATCAGTACTATAAATACTATCATTTACTAGATTTTTAGATTGATAATATTTAATATCTTTTTTAAAAATAATTTCATAAGGTAGATATCTTGGTTCATTAAAAGAAGTCCCAAAAACTAATCTATATTTCTCTATTATATTTTTTTTATCAATTTCATTTAAATTTTCCCAAGAAGGAATACTTATGGTAATAGAATTTTCAATATTTTTTAAAAAAATTATTAAATACTTATAAGTTAGATTAGACCAAGAATAATAATCAACGTTATTAGGCTGTACATCCTCAAAATTAAATCCGATAGCTTTTTTTATTAAGTAAAGCTTAGTAAAAGTATCCTCATCCCTACTTATAAAAGTCTTGGTATTTAGAATATATGAAACAAAATTTATTTTCGCCTCTTGATCCTCAGGTTTTATAACATATCCACTATTAATATCCACAAATAATTTCAAAGAATTAGGATAATAAAAAACAAAATAATTACCCTCCTCATAAAAATAAACAACTTTAACCTCATAAGAATAAGAAATTCCAAAACTAAAACAAAATAATAATAAAAAAAATACAACCTTATTAACTATTTTCTTACCAAATCTAAAAAAATTAAATACTTTCATTAAAAATTAGTTTTCTAATTTAACTTTAGATAACTCTTTTTTTAAGATAATAGGTATTTCTTGGATAGTATCACTAATAATAGCTCCCGCTTGCTTTAAAGCACTTATTTTATACTCAGGTTTCCCAGATTTCCCCATAATAATAGCACCAGCATGTCCCATCCTCTTACCTTCAGGAGAATTCTTACCAGCAATAAAACAAACTACAGGTTTATTATTCTCTACTAACTTTTTAACAATTGGTGCAGCTTCTTCTTCATCAGTCCCCCCAATTTCTCCAACCATAACAACAGCTTTAGTTTCAGGATCATTTAAAAACATCTCTAAAGCTTCCTTAAATCTTAAACCAATTAATGGATCCCCTCCTAAACCTATTGCTGTAGTTTGCCCTAATTTGTGATCTTTTAATAATTTTAAAATTTCATAAGAAATAGTACCACTCCTAGAAACTAAACCAACCATTCCTGGCTCTAATACATTATTAGGAATAATCCCTAATTTAGTTTGTCCAGCTGTAGCAATACCTGGACAATTTGGACCTATCATTATTGAATCAGATCTCTTTAAATAATAATGAACTTTTAACATATCATGCTGCTTAATACCTTCAGTTATTACCACAATTATTTTTATACCATTTAATATAGCTTCTATTATACTATTAGGAGCTAATTTAGGAGGCACAAAAATAACAGTTGCATCTATCCTCCCTTTTTCTCTTACAGCTTCAGAAACAGTATTATACACAGGAATCCCTAAAAACTCTTGACCACCTTTATAAGGAGTAACTCCTGCTACTATATTAGCTTTATAATCCAACATTTGCTTAGTATGAAAACTACCTTCTTTCCCTGTTATACCCTGAATTAGTATTCTTGTATCTTTATTAACTAATATACCCATTCCTTTACTCCTTTCTTAAATTTCTTAATAAACTTTAATTACTATTAAAAGTATTCTACATCAAAAAAATTAAAACCTTCTATAAAAATACTTTAAATTTTTTATTAATTAGTAGTATTTTCCCAGGGGAAAGTATTATAATCAACAGTTGTAGTATTTATAGTTTTTTCCGTAGTTTTTGAATTTAAAGTCTGTTCATTTTTAGGTGTTTTACTATCATAAGTAACTTCATTATTATTTACATTTTTATTAGTATCTAAAGTAGTAGTATTTTTTTTAAGTATCTTAGATTTAATATCCTTAATTTTATTAGATGGTTTATGATATTTATAAGCTAATTCAAGAGTATTTTTAAATAATAAAGCAGGTAAAGTAGCTCCATAAACCTGATTTAATTTAGAATAATCATCATTACCAACCCACACAACACAAGTAAAATCATCAGTAAACCCAACAAACCAAGCATCCCTATGATCACTTGTAGTACCAGTTTTTCCACAAACATCAATTCCTGGTATTTTGGCATTAGTACCTGTACCTCTATCAACCACTTGCTTCATTAAATACTTCATCTTTTGGGCAATATCATAAGAAATAACTTGATTTTCTAATTTATAATTATTAGAATTATAATTATTAGAATTTATAAAAATAATTCCTCCATATTTATCTAAAACTTTTTCAATAAAAACAGGCTCAATATATTGACCATCATTAGCAATAGTAGAAACAGCAGTAGCCATTTCTAAAGGAGATACAACTGAAGCACCCAAAGCAGTAGATAAATAAGGCTCTAATTTAGATTTTATCCCCATCTTATAAGCTATTTCTATAACCTTATTAATACCTACTGAATTAGCTAAATAAACTGCTACAGTATTTCTAGAAAATGCAAAAGCATCAACTAACGTAATTTTTCCCCAATATTTACCATCCCAATTAACAGGAGAATACGGCTTACCATCTGAACCAATATATGTATAAATTTTATCATCAACAATAGAGTTAATATCAAAGCCATTCATTAAAGCAGCAGTATAAACAAATATCTTAAAAGTAGATCCTGGCTGCCTAAAAGCCTGATAAAACCTATTAAATTGATCATTAATTCTATATTCATAACCACCAATAACAGAGATAACTCTACCTGTATAATTTTCTATCAATACAATCGCAACCTGATGAACATTATACAAATCTCGATTTTTATCTATTTCTTTTTTTACCATCTTTTCAATAGCTTCCTGTAGCTTAGGATCTAAAGCTATATATACTTTTAAGCCTTGAGTTTTAAGATCTTCATAATTTATTTTATTATTAGTTAGTTTTTGAAAATTTTGAATAACAAAAGTAGTATAATAAGGATAAAGAATATTTTGTTCTTCCAATTTTTCCTTCTTTAAAGTAATAGGATAATTAATATATTCATCGTACTGCTGCTTAGAAATGTAATTTAACTCAAGTAATTTTCTTAAAACATACAATTGTCTTTCCTTAGCTACTTTAAAATTAATATAAGGGTTATAAGAAGAGGGAGCAGGAAGAAGCCCAATAATTAATGCCGCTTCAGGATAATTCAAATCTTTAGAACTTTTAGCAAAATAAACTCTAGAAGCAGCTTCAATCCCATAAGCCCCTTCACCAAAATAAACCAAATTTAAATATAATTCCATTATCTCATCCTTAGAAAAATATTTCTCTAATTCATTAGCTATTAATGCTTCTTTAATTTTCCTTTTAATACTAACATCTGGACTTAAAAACAAAATCCTAGCTAACTGCTGAGTAATAGTACTAGATCCTTGAGTTATTTCCTTATTCATTAATATACTAATAATCCCCCTAATGACAGCAATAATATCTACACCTTTATGATAATAAAATCTCTCATCTTCAGACGCTACCAAACAATTCTTAACAGTAATAGGAATATCCTTAATACTAACCCAATATCTATTCTCTATAAATAACTTTGCTACTTTAGTACCATCTGAAGCAAAAATTTCAGAAGTCATAATAGGTACTCTATTTCTTATAGAACTAACATCAGGCAACTCTTTCTTTGCTTCCATTATAATACCTACTAAAAATGAAATCCCAAACAATAAAATTAATAAAACCAATAAAATTAAAAACTTAACAAAATTTACAAAAATATTATAAATAAAAACTAAAAATTTACCCATTTTTTATTTTATCTAAAAAAACTGGTATAAGCTTATTAAAATTTTTCCTACAATATTTTATAGATAAATTAACATAAATAGATAAAATAATTTTATCATCCAAATCAGAATATAAAGTTTCCAAAAAAAATAAAATCAACAAAGCTTTCTCTAATTCATTTAAAATACTAAAATCAGTATATCTAACTATGTTCCAAATCTTTAAATCAATATCGACTTTATCAACTATATATCTATTTAGTAAATTCTTAAAGTAATTATCTAAAAATTCAAAAACAAAATCACTTTTATAAAAAATAATCTGAAATAAATTTATAATAGCTAATTCCCTTTGATATTTTCTAGAAAAATTAATTAATTCACTCATTTTTTACTTTTTTAGAATTTATTTTATTTATTTTACTAAATTACCAAAGCAGATTAATAGAATTTAGCTAATTTTAACATTAAATTTACTTTGAATAGAATTAATCAAATCTTGAATTTCTTTTTCTGATCTTTCTACTAATAAAATTTTTATTTCAACTTCATTATTGCCAATAAGTCTAGCAGAAACACTCTCAGTTAATAATAAATTAAAATGTACATCATATAAAATTTTTTCATAATTATCTAAGTCAGATATTATAGAAATTAATTTAATATTAGAAATATTAGCTTTTAGCTTATTATAATACTCTATAAAATCTTCATAAGAATAACAAAATGCAGGTAATTTAAATTCTTTTTTCAAATTAGCATCCCTAAAAGATTCATCAACAGATTTATCATTGGATTTATCATTACCACTTTTAGATAAATCCTGTAATTGCTGATTACTTAAATTAGATTCAGTTAATAAAACTCTAACTCCAGCAATAGTAGTTTTATTTTTTCCAGTTTTTTTAGAATAATATAAAGCTTCATCTGCTTCTTTTATTAGAGATTCTACATCTGATGCATGATCAGGATAAGTAGCTAATCCAATAGAAATAGTAATAATAGTAGGAACCCCTTCAAATTTTTTAGAAGAAACAGTTATTCGTATTCTCTCAGCAATTTGAAAAGCTTTTTCTGAATCCGTATTTGGTAAAATTAATCCAATTTCTTCCCCACCATACCTAAAAGGTATATCAAAATCTGCTCTAGAGGACTCTTTAAAAACCTTAGCAACAACTCTTAAAACCTCATCACCTACTTGATGCCCATAAGTATCATTAAATTTCTTAAAATTATCTATATCACATAAAATAAAAGATAACTTGGATTTAGTTTGATTAGCTTTAGAAATTTCTTCTTCTAATTTTTGTAGCATATAACGTCTATTATAAAGACGAGTTAGTTCATCTAATATAGCTGCCTCCTTAAACCTAGTAGACATAATATCATTAGCAAATTCTTCAACTATATCACTCAATAAATCCTTTTTCTGCTTTATATTTTCAAAAAACGCACCTTCTTCTTTACCATCAGCCAATAAAATTAAAGCTTGTAAAACTCCTCTAGAAACTGCAGGTATAATTACTTTCACTCCTAATTTTTTAAAATTAATTAAATTTTTACCCCCAAAATATTCACTCATAATAGGATCATCTTGAATTTGATAAATACTAAATGGCTTATTAGCACCTTCATTTAACCATGTAGAATACTTAGTAAAAACGTAAAATGCAACAGGCAAATCCTCTGAAATATTATTTACATAACTATATAGTGTATTATCTTTCTTACTATCAACAATATAGATTGCAATTTTAGGAACTTCTAAAAACTTAGCTAAAAAATCATACGCAAAACCTGTTAATAATTCCAAATTCTCCGCTTTTTTAGATACTTTCTCTATATAGCTAGCCTTTTGTTCCTGTAAATACTTCTTATATCTACTTTCTTTATAGCTTTTAGAATAAAAATATCCACCTACTATCACACTTAATAAACCTAACAAAACAGCAATTAAAATATATACCTTTTGTTTCTTTATAGCCTGAATATTGCTATATATATTTTTTATTTCTTCATCCGTGCTATCTTTAAAATAATTATTAATTATCTCTTCTGCTTTTTTATAATCTTTTAATCTGAATAATATTTTTACTTTTAGTTTAAGATAATCATTATCATTAGGTTTTATATTTAAGGATTTATCGATATAATTTAAAGCTTGTGGAAATTCATTTTTATTATAATAAGATAATGCTAATAGGTAATATATATTTTCATCATTCAAATTACTAAGCTCAGAATTAAAATAATCTATAGCTTCATTAAACTTATTTTGCCTTACTAACAACTCAAAATATAATTTTTTAAAATTAATATTATTAGGCTGTATATTTAATATCCTTTCAATAGTTTTACTAGCATTTTCTAAATCATTCTTATCTAAATAAACCTTAGATAAATAATATAAAGAAGGTAAATAATTGGCATAATATTTTAAAGATTCTTTAAAATTTCTTTCAGCAGTAGCTAAGTCCCCTAAATTATAAAACGCCCATCCTTTATAATAATACGCTTTATAATCATAATAATCTATATTCTCATTTATCCAATTAGCTTTCTCTACTATTTGATAAAATATATCTTTTCTCTTAGCTTCAGGAAAATTATTTATATTCCTTATTAAAATCTCTATCAAAAGATACAAAGCTTCCCTATTTTTTGGATTCTTATTCTCTAGTAAATATTTTAACACTTTAAAAGCTTCCTGATCATTTCCTTTATTAAAATACTCAGCTGCTATATTATAAAGCTCATAATCACTTTTACTTTCCATCTCTTTTATATCTATTGCCAAAACTCTAAAACTAAAAAAATAAAAACTAAAATTTACTAAAAATAATATTACCATTAATTTAAATACATTTAATTGTTTCTTTATATCCTTCATAAATCTAACTCCTTTTTTATGAATTCTATAAATTCCTCAAAATCCTTTATAAATACAATCTCTTTATTAGCTATTTGATTATTTTCTATATTACTACTATCTAAATTATCATTTTTTTTTTAGTATCATCTACTAAAACAATTTCATTAATATTATATTTATTTAAAAGATAATTTTTAATTTTTTCCTTGGAGATCTTTATAAGATTCTTATAAGTTTGATTAATTTTTTTAGAACTATCAAAATAAAATACCAAAGAATTATTATTAAGAACAACTTTATCAGCAGCTTTAATAGCACTCTGTAAGTTTTTATCCAAAATCAAATTTAAAATATTATTTTTTATATCAACTTCTAAATTTTTAACTTCTTCCTTTGTATCTTCCTTTGTATATTCTTTTGTATCTTCTTTTCCTATATTTTCATTAAAAACTATTTCTTTACTTTCTTGTGTATTCAATTGATTAATTAAAATACTATTACTTTTAGTATCTTCTAAATTTGTAATAACTTTTTCTTTATTTTGATAATCAGTATCCAAAGATTTAAACTCAGAATCTCTACTACTTTCTTCGCTACTCTTATTTTTTAAATATTTACTAAGGTTAAAAATAAATGATAACGTCTGAACCTCAAAAAGATAATAATCATTATCATTTTTATAAAAATTTAAAACAAAATTAAGATTCCTTAATAACTCGTAAATTAATCTTATATCAAATTTATTTATTATAAATTTATAAAATTTAATTTGATCTTTAGTTAAATCTTTTTCAACAACCTCAGGATTAAAATAATAATAGATAATTTCTTTTAATTCAGTATTTAAATTATATAAAAAGTTATAAATATTAACAGCGTTAGTTCTTATTATATTAATAATATTAACAACTTCCTTAAAATTACCATCTAAAATATAATAAATATAATTTTTAATCAATTCAAAAGAATAGATAGAAAATATTTTAAAAATATCTTCTAAAGTGATTTTATCAGATATATTTTTAACTTGTTCTAATATACTAATAGAATCTCTAACTGATCCTTTAGATACTTTAGAAATATACATTAAAGCCTGATCATCTATATTAATCCCCTCTTTTTGACAAATATTTTTTAAATGATTAAATATTAAATGATAATCAACTCTTTTAAATTCTATTTGCTGGCACCTTGATAGAATAGTAATAGGTACTTTATGTATATCAGTAGTAGCTAAGATAAAAACTACGTTTTTAGGTGGTTCCTCTAAAGTCTTTAATAAAGCATTAAAAGCTTCTATAGTTAACATATGTACCTCATCTATAATATAAACTTTATACCTACCTTTTAAAGGAGATAATTTAGCATTATCTCTTATTTCTCTTATTTCGTTTATCCCTCTATTAGAAGCAGCATCTATTTCAATAACATCAGGAAAAGAAAAATTCATTATTGCTTTACAATTAGAGCATTCATCACAAGGCTCAAAACCATTTAAATTTAAACAATTTAAAGCCTTTGCTAAAATCCTAGCTACTGTTGTTTTTCCTGTACCCCTTGTACCATTAAATATATAAGCATGAAATACCTCTTTCTTTAATATAGAATTAGTTAATATCTTAATACTAACATCCTGACCAATAACCTCTCTAAACTTAGATGGCCTATATTTCCTATATAAACTAATATAACTAACTAACATAACCTAAAATATATCTATAATACCTTATTTCCTAACACTTTATTTAATTTATAATTATCTTTTAAATGTTGTATTGATACCTTTGTATAAATCTGCGTAGTACTTAAACTTGAATGACCTAATAATTCTTTAATAGTAACTATATCAGCACCATTACTAAGCATAACAGTAGCAAAAGTATGCCTTAAAACATGAGGTGTTATATTAAAACTCTTCATTACTAATTTAGATAATTTCTTAAATAAAATCTGAATCATTCTTGGTGTTATTCGTTTTTTTCTTAAGCTAATAAATAAATACTCATTATCCTTAATAAAATCCTTCCTTATAGCTAAATATTCATTTATTAGATCTTTTAATTCATCAGAAAATATAACAATCCTTTCTTTATTACCTTTTCCTAAAACTTTAATAGTATTACTTTCAAAATCTATTTCATTAATTTTTATATTAACCAATTCAGATACTCTAACTCCTGTAAAAAATAAAAAATATATAATTAATCTATTTCTTACTTTTAAAAAATTCTTCTTAAAATTACTTAATTTTTTATTACTATCTATAATTAAATCAATATTTAATATGAATTGCTTTAAATCATTAATACTAATAGCTTTAGGTAAAGATTTTGGAGTTTTTAACATTTCTATTAAATTGCTTATATTTTTATTAGTTAGTCCATTTTTAAAAGCAAATAAAAAAAATTTTTTTATAGCAGATAACTTCCTATTTATTCCTCTATTGCTTTGATTTTTCTCCAACTTTAACATAGATACATACTTTTGAATTATTTTTAATATTCTATCTTCAGATAAATCCAGTAAATTAATCAAATTCGTAATCTCATTTTCAACAAATTTTTGGAATTTTAGAACATCAAGTGTATACTCTTTAATAGTTCTACTACTTAAACCTTTTGAAACTAAATAATATTTAAAATCCTCAATGATATTTACTTTCGTATTCATTTAAAAAATCTATTGAAAGAAAAAATAAATAGTAAATAAAATAAACTAATTTTGTTGATTAGTATTAGCATATTTATTTTTAAGTATTAATTCTATTACATGAAGTACTTCTTCAATTTCAAAGGGCTTAGGAATATAAAATTCAGCTCCCTTCCTCCAACTTTCTATAACAGCACTATCTTCAGTTTTTGCAGTTAACATTATAACTGGAATATCCTTAGTTTCCTCATCTTCCTTTAATTTTTTTAGAACTTCAAAACCATCCATTTGGGGCATCATTATATCAAGTATTATTATATTTGGTTTTTCTTGTTTAGCTTTCTCTAAACCATCTTTCCCGTTATATGCACTAACCGTTACAAAACCTTCATGCTTTAAAATATTAGAAATAAGATCGACTAAATTCTCTTCATCATCAATTATTAATATTTTTTCACCTTTACCTATCCTGCTCATAAAACCTCCTCCTTAAATATCTTAAAATTAAATTTACCCCTAAAAATAATCCTTACATTAATAATATTTTATTAAAACCAATAAAAACCTTTTTATATCCAAAATATATTCAAAATATATAAAAAAATCTAAAAAATTTATCCTTTTCTTTCTAATTTTTTCTTGCTAATTTTTTCTTTACCAATCTTTTTTCAATAATATCAATACTATCTTCTATTTTTTTCAAATTTTCAAGTAAAAATTCTATTTCCTCTTTTTTCTTATCAAGTTTTTTAACCAAAGTATTTTTTCAGGACCCCCCCGATTTCTGATATTTTATCGCTTCAAAATATAAAAAAAATGAATCAACTTCAAAATTTTACAAATTTAACCAGCCATAAGTTTCCTAAACAAACTTTTTTACATAAATATAAAAAAGAAAAGCCATAAAAAATATGAAATAACTTAAATACTTATCAATTCCTCAGGCAACCTAAACTTAAAACTTAATAGTAGTATAAGTAATAAAATAAAACGTATTAGTAATAAAATAAGGTAATAATCCTAAAATTATTAACAAAATAGAAACACCAAAAAGAGAAACATAATACAAAAAAGAATTTTTTAAAGAAAAATCTAAAGAAGATAAGTTATTAGCTAAACTAAATTCTTTTTCAACGTATAATTCTTTAGCTATTCTATAATAATAATATAGTGAAGCAACTGAAAATATAATAGCAATTATAACTAAAATAGGGTTAAATTTATAAGAAAAAGCTAAGACAAAAAACTTAGCAATAAAGCCAATAGTAGGAGGTAACCCAGCAGTAGAAAGTAATCCCACAATTAACAAAAACGATAAAGCTTTATTATTAGCTAAAACTCCTTTTAGTTTTAACATATCAGTTGTATCATATTTTTCTTCTAAATATAATAAAACTCCCAAAATTAAAATAGTAGATAAAATATACTGAAAAACATAAAAATTAACTAATGACAAGACATAAATTTTTTGTTCAATATTAAAAGAGAATCCAGTAAATGGAATTAAAATAAAACCTATATTAAAAACAGTAGAATAAGCTATAATTTTTTTAATATCATTTTCATTTAAAGCCCAAAATACCCCCATAACCATAGATAAAACCGCAAATACACTTAATAAAATCTTAAAATATCCATCCTGAATATAACTTAACATCTTAATTAAAGCTAAAACTACAGAATACTTAGGAAATGTAGAAATAAGTAATAAATAAGGAATTCTACTAGCATAATAAGCATCTTGAATCCAAAAAGAAAACGGAAATACAGCTAATTTTAAAATAATACCAATTAAAATAAATAAAAACCCTAATTTTAAAGAAATTAAATTAAAATTATTTAAATTAACAGAATATAAAAAGCTCCCGTTAAATATATAAAATATCAAAATACCTAAAATAATACTAATAGTAGAAATAGAGCCAATTAAAAAATATTTAATACTACCTTCTAAAGATATTTTATTCTTATTATCAAGTGCTATAACAAAATAAGAAGGAATAGCCACCAACTCAAAACCTATTAAAAAAGTTAATAAATCTTCAGCACTAACTAAAACAAATGATCCCAATAAAACAGTTAAAAATAAAGGTAAATATTCTAATTTGAAATATCTATGCTCGTATTTATCTGTATAAAAATATATAGAAACAATGAAAGCTAAAATAATAGCTACAATAGATAACAATATTTTACTAACTATCTCAAAAGAACTTACACCATAAACTATAACATTATTTAAAATTAAAGATAAATCAATAAGCTCACTTCCACTTACTATAAAATATAATTGAAAAATCAAGGAAGCAATTGTAAAAAATATGGAAAATATAAAAACCAACAGAAAAGCATTCCTTAATTCCTTAATATTTTTAGCAATTGAAATTATTAAAATGTTAAAAATAATAGAAATAGTTAAAATAGTCTCTGGAAACAATTTAAATAATATATCCATAAATAATTCAACTCCTTTTATTACCTTTCTATAACCCTATAATTTGCTTTATTTTAATTAAATTAGATAAATCCATTATTAATCTGGGATAAATACCTAATATTAATATAAATAAAGCTAAAATAGTTAAATGTAATTTTTCATCCCAATGAGCATCCTTTAATTCATAGTAATTAGGATTTATTCTTTTATATAAAACTTTTTCAAGTAAATTAATAACATAAACAGTAGTAATAAAAATAGCACTTAATGAAACTAAAAGAAAGATAATTTTAAGATTATTAGAATAAATAGCTTTTAAAGAAGCAGATATACCAATTAGCTCAGCAACAAATCCACTTAATCCAGGTAACCCTAAATTAGCCATAGAAGCAAAAATCAGTATAGCTCCAATAAATGGCATCACTCTTAAAAGCCCTCCATAATTATCTAATATCCTCGTATTAGTTCTATATTGAAAAGATCCAGCAACTGAAAACATAACAGCAGAAATTAAACCGTGAGAAACCATCTGAAATATAGCTGCACTTACTCCTAAATCATTATTAGCACCAATTCCCATAAAAATTACTCCCATATGACTTATACTAGAATAAGCTATTAAGTATTTAAAATCTATTTGTCTATAAGCATTAAAAGCTCCCCAAAACATATTTATTAATCCCCAAAATATAATTATTAAAGATAAACTATTTAAAGCTTCATTAAAAAATACAAAAGGGATTCTAAGAATCCCATAGGTTCCCATCTTAAGTAATATACCTGCTAAAATCATACTAATAGAACTGGGAGCAGCAGAGTGCCCATCAGGTAACCAAGTATGGAATGGTACTAATGCAGCCTCTATCCCAAAAGCTACAAAAAATAAAATAAATAAAATCTTAGCTAAATCAGTATCTACTAAATATCCCTTAACTTTAATTATATTTTCATAATCACTAAAATTCCAATTATTAAATAAATCATTAGGAAATACTAAAGAATGTAATATAAAAAATCCCAACATTACTAATATTCCACCTAACTGAAGATAAATAAATAATTTCATAGCAGCATATTTAGGCTCAACTTTTCTAAAAGGAGTTAATCCCAAGCTACCCCAATTGGCAATTAAAAAATACATAGGAACACTTGCTAACTCGTAAAACAATACAAAAAGTATCATATTTTGAGTTAAAAATAAACCAGCAGTCCCAAACATAACCAAAAATGCTAAAACATAAAAATCTTTCTCTCTTTCTTTAATATGAGTAGCCAAAGGAAAAGCAAACGTTATTAAACCATTTAATAATATTAAACTATAGTTAAAGTTATCTATTCTAAACCTATAATCTAACCCAAATAAATTCAAATTAAAAGTAAATAAAGTAATGTCAGGGTTATAATAAAAGGAAAAAGCTAAAAATATAGAAAAAGCCCCTATTAAACTACCTATTATTATAGAATAACATCTAGCATACTTTTCTTTTATAAAAAATAATAATAACGGTAAAACTAAATGAGCCAAAATCAAAATTAACACTCCTATAGAATAAAAACTATTACTCATAATTTACACTCCAATTTCACATATATTTTTTTTCAAATTATTTTTTTAAAATATTCTTTTTATTTCCAAACAGTCCTTTTAAAAATCAACTTAAAAGAATCTAATAAATCTTAATACCATTAAAGGTTAACAACTATTCCTCAAAAAAAATTTACATTTTTTTAAATAAAATTTAACATTTTATTAATAATTTAATTCCAAAATAGAATGATAAGGAGGTCGGAGTTTATATAGAGGTGTAATTTTCTTATGGATAGTACAAATATAAATAGAATAAAAACAACCCAAGCTTCATTTACTGGAAAAACTCAAGACATAGCTAAAAAAAATGAACCCCAAAATACTATTAAAGACACTATATCCCAACAAGCAGAAAAAAAAGAACAACTACAAAAAGAATTAACTCAAACTCAACAACAAGAACAACTAAAACAAGAACAACTAAAGCAAGATCAAATAAGAAGGTCTCAATTATCCAATATTAACCTACTAAAAAATAAAAACCAAACTCAACAAAAAGATTCCATCCCTCTTTATAAACAAGAACTACAATCCCTAAAAGGAGTTCTAAAAGACTGGTTATCTTCAATGCTAAACCCTAACTCCAACTTTACTTTAATGAATAAAGTAAAAGCAGAAGAAAATACTACCCAACGATTTGTTATGACCTGGTTAAATGCAGATAGCAAAACAATAGAAAACTTAGAAAAAATCCTAAATACCCAATTAATAATGAATCCTCAAAATGCTGAAATATTTGTAAAACTACAATTAGTTAAATTAGTAAAAGATGCAAAAAAAATGGTAGAAGATTTTAATGATAATAAACTAAAAGATGTACCAAAAGGAGAAGCAGAAGAAAACCAATTCTCATCAATCGCAGCAGGAATGATGTCAGTAGCCTTTAATAAACTCAAAAAAAAGAAGAAAAAAGATTATACAGATATAAGAGAAGATATTAAAAAAGAATTAAAAGCAAGAGGTATATCAGATCTTAATGAAAAACCATACTATGAAAACATAAGTAGAGCCAGGAAATTATTAAAAGAAGCAGAAAAAGAATTATATGATGCTATTAAAAATGGGGCTGATGAGCAAACTATTAATAAAATTATTGAAAAAATAGCTGATCTATTTTCACTATTAGCTGAATTATATACAGCTAAATAAAAAAATTAATTAAAAAAATATATACAGGAGGAAATATGAATACTAAAAATTACAAAATAAAATACTATCCATATGCTTTTATTCTTACTTTCATAATTAGTATATTAACCCTTAGCTTAATCTTATTAAATTTAAACATTACTTATTCAGCATCAATAACCTATATCCCCGAAGAATACCAACAAAATAACATTCCTAATAACACAGACAATCTAAAACCTCATAAAAATTTAAAAAATAAACCAAAAAAAAATAATAATTATCTAAAAAATTCTTCTCAAAATTCTTCATTAAATTCATATCAAAATACTTCAAAAAATTATCTAAATAGTAATAAAACTAATCCTATAAACTACGCAGATAATAATTATAACAATAAAATAATAACAAATAAAAAGTATCATAACCTAAAACTAAATATAAAAAATTTAAATAACGAAAATATACCATCTAATATAAAAATAATAGGTTTAAAAGAAAATAATAATAAAAATTACCCATATTCATATTATGCTCAAAGCTTACTTGAAGAAGATTATTTAAAAATATTTATTTCTCCAATTAATAACAACTACCAAGAACTACAAATAGAAGGCCAATTAACCCAAGATACTAACTTAACAATAACTTTAGCTCCCAAAAAATTTGATATTATATTCTATATAACAGATATATATCCAAATAAAATAAGAGATTTTGATTACACTATTTTAATTAATTCTATAGACTTTACCCAATTAACAAAAAAAGAAGATAACAAATTAACTCTAACTTTAATAGAAAATACTATTAGCAAAAACTTAAAATTAAATGATCTATCAGAATATAAAAATAATAATAATTTTTTAATTCCCAAAAGCTTTAATTTATCAATATCCTCAAAGGGATATAAAGATGAAACAATATCGTTTAAAATAAATCCACTTGTACTAAACTTTCCAACTTATTCTAAAACATTTATACTCGAAAAAAAATTCTATATAGAGCATATCATACCTTATATATATTTAGCATTACTAATATTTCCAAGTATAGCATTAGTAATATTAGCATATTATAACAGAAATAAAATAATAGAATCACTAAATGAAATACTAAATAAAAACAAAAATAAACCAGAAAAGATAAGAAAATTAAAAGACACAATAATAAAAATTGAACAAATAAATAACACCTCAAGTAATGTTAGCAATTTAAATAGTGTATTAAATGAAGATAATCCTAAAGTTTCTGATTATATTTTATTAGAAAAATTAGGAGTAGGGGCAACAGCAGTAGTATATAAAGCAATTAACACCAAAACTAAAAACTTAGTAGCTCTAAAACTTATCCATAAACACATTCTAAATGAAGATATTATAAAAGAAAGAGTAGAAAATGAAATAGAGATAAATAAATTACTTTCACATCCAAACATAGTTAAACTAATAGATTATAATTTAGACGATAATCTCCCATATATAGCTTTTGAATATGTAGAAGGCAAAAGCTTAGATAAAATCTTAAAAGAAAAGAAGAAACTAAACATATATGAAACTATGAATATATGGATGCAATTATTAGAAGCCTTAGATTATGCTCACCAAAAAGGAATCGTTCACAGAGACCTAAAACCAGAAAATATATTATTAAAATTAACAAACGATAATTTAGAAACAGCAACCGTTAAAATCACAGATTTTGGAATCTCAAAAATAATTAACAAAACTTTAAACATAACTCAGGATTTCGTAGGTACTCCTTGGTATATGTCACCTGAACAAATTAAAGGTCAAAAAGTAGATCAAAGAAGTGATATATACTCCTTAGGAATAATAATTTTCCAATTATTAACAGGAAAACTACCATTTGGAGAAAGTGATAACATATACGCAGTATTTAAAGCTCATATGTTAGATAACCCCGTAGATAGTCATATATTAGAAGGAAATACAACCTATATACCCAAAGATATTGAAAAAATAATAAGAAAAATGTTAGAAAAAAACCCCAAAAAAAGATACCAAAATATAAGCGAAATAATTAACGATCTAAAACCACAATTTATTAAATATTCCACCACCAAAACAACTATAACATAAAATTTAATTAATAATACTTATAATAAAACAAATAATAATTTAAGAAATCTAAATAATCTTTAACTTCAGTTATCTCAAAAAAATAGGGAATTTTAAGAGAATATAAATCAAGTTTCTTCAAAAAATCTATAAAATTTAATTCTTTAAAATCACGAGATAATAAAATATTATTAAACTCTCTATTAATTCTAAAAAAACTAAAACCTATATACAAAGTAATATATTCCCTAAAACTTACCTCATTTTTATATATATCATTTACTTTAGAAATTTTAATTAACTTATTTTTATACTTAAAGGTAAAACAATCTTTAAATTCAAAATGAGTATATGTTTTTTTATCCTGTGAAATTCTTTTATCAGAAACAAATATGAGATTATTCACTTTATTATTAACTAAAACTTCTAAAGCAATATCCAAGTAATTATAAAATTTACCAATAAAAGAATCACAGTTTAATATAAAAAATAAGTCACTATTAAGTATATAAGATTTTAACTTATCAATAGTTTTAATATGTCCTAATAAGTTAGGTTCAAATAAAAAATTAATTATTCCCTTCTTTATATATTCTTCATAAAAAGAACTTATATAACTAAATATCTCAAAAGCTTTATAATGTAAATTAACATAAATTTTTAAAGACTTTATATTTATATTCCTTAAGCTCAGCAAATTATGTAAGTGTAAATCTATTAGTTTCTTATTATAAATAGGAATCAATGGTTTAGGTATTTCTTTATATAATTTATACGAATTCCTAAATCTACTTGAATAACCTGCGCTAAATATAATAACAAATAATCTCATAACTATTTCTCTTTATTTCTCTACTTTTTTAATATCAATAACTAACATATCTTGAGAAATAACAAATATATTTCTTACTTCCTTTACCATATAACTTTTTGAATAATCAATATTATTTTTAAATTGTAAAAAATATTTCTTTTTAGTAAAAACTAAATAATTATTTTCTTTTATATCCCTTAGGATATTTGGAAAATCTTGTAAATAATTTATATCTATACTTATAGTTCTTTCTTTTTTATTAAAATATAAATTATAAAAACTAACACCAGCAATATCACCTACTGTAATTATTTCTTTATTCCTTGAATTCTTAATAATATCTACAAAATCTTTACTTAAAACTTTAAAATTAATATCATCTAAAATAGAATGATAAAATAAAATAACTTTAATAAATGTAAAAACAAATAGTAAAAAAGAAGCATAAGATTTTAAATAATTAAAATAAAAAATAAAAGCAATCAAAATTGTAAAAAACAAATTTAAATAAATAAGATTAAAAATAATTTTATCCTTATTAAGAAAACCTAAATCATTTAGCTTAAAATCTAAAACTAATAAAATAATAGAAAACAAAATAGAAAGTATAAAAAAAACTCCTAAATTCAATTTAGAATTGAATTTATAATTATTTTCTATAATTTCTTTAATGAAAGCAATAATTAACAAAGAAAGAGGTAAAAATATTGGCATAATATAATGATGAACCTTACCCTTAGATAAACTATAAAAAACAAAAACAAAAATAAAAATAAAAATTAAATAAAGGTAATGTTCATTATATTTTTTCAAACTTATCTTATTTAAATTAGCCAAGATCAAAGAAATCAATTCCCAAATAGGAATCATATTAACAATAATAACAATAAAATAAAAATAAAGTGGATTTAGATGCATATTTGAAGCACCAGTAAATCTACCAAAATTATGTAAAAATAAAAAATTTTTAATAAATTCTCCATTAGTAAATAAATAAACAAGTATAAACCAAGTATAACCTAAAATAATATGTCCTACCCAACCTAATATTACTTTTTTATTAAAAAATACATGAAAAATCTGTTTTAAATTATATTTATTATATAGTAAGAAAATCAAAATTGGTCCAAGAATAACAATATAAGATACAATTCCCTTAGTAAAATTAGCTAAACCTAAAAAAATTAAAAATAAATTTAAATAAAAATAATTACTAGTTTGATAAAATCTATAAAATTTATAATAAGAAATTAAAATAAAAAAAGTAAATAAGGGTTCAGGTACAAATGCTTTAGCTTCAACAAAAATATTTACAAATGATACAAACACAACTACACTAAAATACCTATAAAAAATATTTTCAAATAAAATATTAGCAAACTTAAAAACAATGATACTAGATAAAAATAAAGAAAAAACAGAAACCAATCTATAAATAACTTCAATATCCAGATTCAATTTACTCAATAACATATAAAATATATTCGCAATATAATAAAGCAAAGCAGGTTTATCATATCTTATATCTCCATTATAATAAGGAACAATCCAATTGTATAAATTATTTTTAAAATACATATAATAAGTGGCAAAAGCATTTCTACTTTCATCTGGATAAGTAAAATATAACAAATTAATTCCCTTTAATAAAAACAAAAAAATTATACTCCAAAAAACCAAGCTAAATAAAAAATAGTTATTTAAGGTAATCCTAAAAATTGTTTATATTCTCCTTTCTATAAAGAAAATTATACAAAGAATATCTTTCTAAAAATTGAAAAAAATAAAAAATTCTATTTATTCTAAGTATTGTTTAACAAATTCTATTATTTTATTAGCAATATTTTTAGCATTCTCAGCAATTTCTTTTTTATATACTTTAAAAGGCGGTTGTAACATATTAGCTCCAGGATATCTAGAAGTAATATAATGTTTATCCAATTCTATACTTAGGTTAAATAGCTCTTTATTAACTGTCATTTTTTTTGATAATTCTTCTAATAAGGAAAAAGCAGAATGCCTAAAAGATTCAAGGTTATTTTTTTTTAGTAAAGCTTTCAAAACTTTAACAGTAGCTTCTTGATAACAAAAACACGCCCATTCATAATAATTATTATTATAACAAAAATCAGCTACCTCTAAATCTCTCAACCCCTGTTCATACCAAGCTAAATATGCTTCCTTAGATTTACTATTAAATTTTTTTTCTTTCACTAAAATCACCTACCAATAATAAACGCTTAGCCAGGAATTATTTTTATATAAACTTTCCTAATTCTAGGACCATCAAATTCACAAAAAAATATCCCCTGCCATGAACCTAATATAACCTTAGAATTCTCTATAATTAGTGTTAAACTATTACCAATTAAAGTAGATTTTATATGAGCATCTGAATTACCCTCAACGTGATAATAATCATAATCTAGAGGTACATTTCTTTTATAATATTCCAAAATATCCTTCTTAACCATAGGATCTGAATTCTCATTTATAAGTATAGCTGCAGTAGTATGAGGTACAAAAATAACAGCTATCCCATTTTTAATTCCACTCTGTTCTATCTTCTCTAATACTAAATCAGTTATATCTATTAAATCTTCTCTTAATTTAGTACTTATTTTTAACTCTATTAACATACTCGATTCCCGCTTTTTTATTTATTCATTAATTAATTAAATAATCCTTTTAAAAGCAAATATTAAAATATATATTAAAGAGCTAACTTATAAATAGAATTAAGATTCCTATACTTTTCATTATAACCTAACCCATAACCAACTAAAAATTCGGTCCCCTCAATATCAAAATAATAAAAATCTGGCTTAACTATACTATTAGGATACTGTTTTAATACTAAACTAACAATAAATATAGACTTAGCCCCCCTAATCCTTAGAGCTTCTTTTATAAAATTAACCTCATATCCCGTATGAATAACAGTAGCACATACTATCACATTTTTATTATTAACAGGTAAAAATATATCCTTTTTTATAGCTAACTCCTTAATATTATCATATTCAAATATCTTTTCTAAAAATATATAATCAAATATCAAATTATGCCTAATTTGCTTAGATAAATCAACACTAAAAGGAATACCCTCCTTCATCACTGTTATAAAATACCACTCATCTTCATAATTCTCATCTAAAAAACTATTTAATTTACTAGCAATATAAGACACTCCTTTCTGAATTTCCTCTTCTGAAATTAATTTTAATAATTTAAAACTCATAAATTATCAATTATTTAAGCAATTATTTAAATTATTGATTACTATTTACTTTTTTAGAAAAATAATCATTTAAGTTAATTAAAGTAGAATTAGGATAATAATGAGTTAGTATTTGAACATAACTATATCCAGCTTTAGCCATATAATTTGCTCCATATTGACACATACCTACTCCATGCCCATTACCTTTACCCTCAAAAACTACCCAATCCCCCTCAATACTTACTTTTTCTATAAACGGACTTTTTATCCTATAATTCAATAACTTCCTTAACTCCCAATTATATATACTATAATTAACAAAACTATTATTAACAGTTTGGTAAATAAAAGTAGTTTTAAATGAATTAACAGAAATAGAATTAATTGAATAAACTTCTCTTTTAGTATATTTTTTTAACAAATCCTTTATTTCATATAAACTAATTTTAGAAACCCAAGTATTTCCAGGATAATAACATTTAACAGAAGATAAATAATAATCTTCTTTAGATACTCTTTTAGCAAAAGGTAAATATCCATCAATAGTAAATCCTCCACAATTAGAATGATATAAAGCCCAAATAGGTTCGTTATTAAAAACTAAGATCATACCTTTAGTAGAATCCACTGCTAAATTAGTAGTATCTTTTTCATAATCAATTCCATAATAAGCTTGATCTAAAACAGTAGAATAAACATCAAAAATCTCGTTTTTAGATCTCCTAATTAACATCATTTTAATAGCATAAGTTCTTGCAGCAATAGCTTGTGCTTTTAAAGCCTCTATACTCCAGGTATATGGCATCTCTGATGGTACAACAGCCTTTAAATAATCCTCTAAACTAACATAATTAATTAAATAATATTTATGATCTTTAAAAATTATTCTCATTATTCCTCTATATTTCCTATTTTTATACTCAATAAAATCATTTGATAAAACTAAAACATCACCTATATCCTCAAAGTTAATAGAATACTTATTCTCAGAATAATAATAATCTAAATAAGGATAATTATAAACTATTGATAAAAAATTAAACAAATTATTATAGCCTTGATAAATAGAAGGATATTTCTTTAAAGAATATCTTAAACTTATATTACTTCCTCTTAAATCAATCCTATTTTTAATATCCCCACTATCTATTAATACTCTAATAACATTATAGCTTTCTTGATTTAACAATGATATAAAATTGGATCTATAAAGATCATAACCATATGAAGAAACTACTAAACAAAAGTAAAGAACTATAAAATTAATAATAAAAAAAATCCTTATATACATAAATAAATAATTTTTAATCTTGTAATATAAGTTTAACTTTTCTTTTAATACGTTGAATAGCATTATCTACTGATTTAATGCTTTTACCTATTTTATCTGCAATTTCTTTATAACTATATCCTAAGCTCCTGTATTTTAAAATTTCCTTTTCAATAGGAGTTAATTTTTTTAATATTTTTTCTCGTTTATCTTTATAATCAAAATTAATAGAAGCTATTTCATCAGAAGATAAATAACTAGATATAGAAGGTATATTAGAAGATATTTTAGAGTGCTCTAAATATTCTTCTAATCTTCTTTCAGCAAACTCCTGGTCCTTATTTAAAGTAGATTCCAAAGAAACAGCTCCCTTTAAAATCTTATGCTTGTTCCTATTTAAAGCTTTAATATAAGTATAAACATGCCTTTGAATACAAACATTAGCAAAAGCATAAAAACTACCTTTATTTTTATCAAAATCTCTTATAGCACTCAAAAACCCTAAATAAGCTTCTTGTAAAATATCATCCCTTTCTTGAATATCAGATATATAAAATAATAAACTCTTAGATAATATAACATTTTTATATCTTTTAATTAAAACATCCAACGCCTCTTTAAATCCTTTTTTATACAAATCTACTAACTCTTCATCTTTTAGATCCTCTAATTTATTTTCCTCAAAAAAATCCCTCTTTATTTGATCTAACAAATTATTTTCTGAATCATTTATTAAATAATCATTATTATTAAATCCATCTACTTGTTTATCAACATTATTAATTTCATTTCCAATATTAATTCTATTTTCAATTGATTTCATGTTTAACTTATCAGTATAATCACTTTCTATTTTAATTTCATTCTGTTTTTCTATAGTAGTTTTTTCTTTTTTTTTAGATTTTTTATTCATATATATTTCTATCCTTTATTAACAATTAATTTTTGATCAAAAGATTTTTTTTCATCATACTCAAAATATTCATCCATTCTAACTACATCAACGTTATTATATAAAGCAAATTCATAAGTATTTTCCATTTCAATAACTTTAGTAGGACAAACTTGCTCACATAATCCACAAAATATACATGCACTAACGTTTATCTCAAATTTATTAACAATAGTTCTCCCTAATTCATCCTGAATTACTTCCATTCTTATAGCCTTAACAGGACAAACCATAGAGCAATACCCACACGCAATACACACTCCACTTTCACAACTTAAACATCTAATTCCCTCTTCCAAAGCATAATCATCCAGAATTACATTACTTTTAACATATTCAGGTAATCTAGCCATAAAACTCCCCCTTTTTTATAAAATAAAAATTAACTAACCTTTAAAACCTCAGATTTCCTTAGAACTTTATGAACATTTAAAGGTCCTAAAACTTTTTGAACTTCAAAATCTAAAACTGGAGGTAATTCATTAGTTAAATACATATGAATTTTTTCAGCAGTTCTATTGCCACTTGCTAAAGCTACAATAGCAGGTTGAGGGCCATAACAAGCTTCACCTGCAGCAAATACTTTAGGTCTTGGGCTTTGTCCAAATTTATATACAAATCCATTTGCCATAACATCAAAGCCATCTACTACTATTTCTCCTCTTAAACCTACAATATCCTTAGGAGCAAACGGAATTTCTATATCCCTTGAAACAGCCAAAATAATAGTATCACATTCTATAATAAACTCTTCATTAGTTTTAATTAATTTTTTCCTGCCATTACTAAGAACAGGTCCCCATAGACATTTAGCTACTTTTAATCCTTTTATATTATTATTTTCATCAATAACTACTTCAGTAGGCATAACTGAACAAATAAAAGTTATATTATCATCCTCTTCTGCTTCTACCTTTTCTTCTTCAGCTACAGGTAAATCTTCACGAGGCAATAAATCTACAATAACTACTTCATCAGAAAAAACTTTTTTACAAGTTCTAGCAGCATCAATACCTGTTCCCCCACCACCAATAACTACTACCTTTTTACCAATTTTATAACTCCTTATACCTAAATTCCAATCTTCTAAAAACCATTCAGCTTGAATTAATTCAACTTTATCAGCATTTTTTAAATTAAGCTTTCTAGGTTTAGTAGCACCCGCTGCAATAACTACCGCATCATAATTATTTTCTAACTCACTAAATAATATCCCACTACCTTCTTCCAAATAATTTATAGACTCATTTAAGTCTTTTATGTCATTATAAGATACTAATTTAAATTTTTCTTTTTGTTCTTCGGAAATAATAGTAGCATTATAAAAAATTCTACCATTCTTCGTAAAAGTAACTAAATTCTCATATTCTTTATTCATAATATCTTTATCTAATCTAAAAAAAGCTACACCAGAATAGAGATATCCACCACAAAAATTATATTTTTCAAATAAATCAACTTTATGTCCATATCTAAGTAATCTATGAGCACAAGCTATACCCGCAGGTCCTGCACCAATAACTGCTATCCTTTTATTAGTTTCTTTACCTACTATAGTAAAATTATATCTTTCCTTATCTTCTAAGTTAACTTTTAGATTATATTCACTTATAGCTTTTTTAATTAATCTAATAGCAATAGGCTTATGATCCTGAACACCTCTACTACAAGTAGTTTCACATGGAGCAGTACAAAGATTCCCAAAACACATAGCAGTAGGATTCTGTGCTCTTTCTATATTTAAAGCTTGTAAAAACTTTCCCTCACCAGCTAAAACTACATATCCCCTAGCATCAACATTAGCAGGACATCCTCTAACACACGGAGGTAAATTAAAAGATCTATACATATTTTCACTTCTATTATAAATAGTTTCTAAAGTATTAAAAGCTCTAACTCTTACTTTTCCACGCCACCTGGAAAAAACCTCTTTAACTTTTATAGGATAATTATAAGTATAAATTGGCTCTTTAAAAAAATATCTAGAAGTAATTTTAAGGCCATCTATCAATCTCCTTAAAGAATCAGCTAAATAATTTAAAGAACTTAGCATTAATAAATCACCTCAATTCTTACCCCCTATTTTATTATTCTAGCCCCCTATTTAATTATTCTAAAACTAATTTCTAAAAACCTTTCTATTAAGTACTATATTTCTTATAAAAAATAGGTACATTTTTATATTTACTAGATAAACTAATTTTTTTAATAGCAGTTAAATAAATAATAACTAAAAAGAAAATCCAATTAAATAAAGGTAAAATAAAATTATTGTTAAATAAACTTAAAGATAAAACCACATCAAAAGAAGAAAACATAATATTAATTAGTGTAATAGGAATAAAAGCTTTCCAAGCTAAATTCATTAGATGATCCATCCTTATCCTTGGATAAGTCCATCTAAATAGCATTATTAAACTCAAAACAATAAAAGCTTTTAAAAATAACCATATAACATTACTATTAGCTATTAATATTAATTCAAAAATATTGCTTGGTAAATAATTAGATAAAATATTTAAAAAAGCAACAGGTATTAAAGAATCTCCACCTAAAAATAAAATAGAAATTATAATACTATTAAAGAATAAATAACCATATTCAGCTAAATAAAATAAAGCAAAAGCCATAGAAGAATATTCAGTAACAAAACCAGCAACTAATTCGCTTTCCGCTTCTGGTAAATCAAATGGTGCTCTATTATTTTCCGCTACCATAGACCATAAGAAAATAATAAACATTAAAGGCTGATAAAATATTAACCACCCTATCTTATCTTGAACTTCTATTATTTTAACAACTTCAAAACTACCTACAAATATAATAACTGATAAAAAAGATAACAACAGAGGAATTTCATAGCTAAGCATTTGAGCAACTGTTCTTAAACCACCTAACAAAGAATATTTATTATTAGAAGCCCACGCAGCTAATACTAACGAAATCACCATATAACTTGATATAGCAAATATAAATAATAAACCTATATTTAAATCTTTAATCATAATAAAATCCCTACTAAAAGGTACTACTCCAAATACAATCATAACCGTAGAAAAAGCTAAAATAGGAGATAATAAAAATAAATAAGGATAAGAAGTTTCTGGTACCATAATCTCTTTTTGGATTAATTTAATAACGTCAGCAATAGGCTGTAAAATCCCTCCTAAAAATATATTTTTACTCCCCATATCAAGTAAAAAAGGTAAATTAACAACAGTAGGTCCCATCCTACCCTGAATCTTAGCTGAAAACTTCCTTTCCCACCAAACCTGAACAATAACACTACCCATTAAAACCGTTAATATAATTAAAATCCCAACAATAGAATACATAACATAACTAAACCAATTAAAATTAGCAGGAATAATTAAAAATGCTTTTAATAAAGAAATAACACCCAATTTATCTAAAATAAAAACTAAAATAAATGCTATAATTAATAAAAAAATAGCTACAACAATATAAAAACCAATAAAAAATAAAGTAAATCTAAGAAAACTAAGTATTTGATTGAATGGATTCATTATTATTTACACCTACCTTTACAGTATCTATTTTTAATTTCTGAATTACTTTATTAAAAATTTCAACTTCATTAATTCCATAAAAATCGTATAATTCCTTAATGGAACCATGTTCAACAAAATAATCACCCCATCCAATTCTTAAAACATTCATTTTTTTATCATAAAAATTATCATTATAATATTCTAAAACAGCACTTCCAAAACCACCCGCTAATACATTATCTTCTAAAGTTAATACCAAATCATAATCTATTAAATCATTTAAAGTATTACTGTCTAAAGGTTTAATACTTATACAATTATACCATTTACAATAAACATCATTATCTTCTAATAATTTTATAAGTTTAGGAATAAATCTATTTAATCTTCCAGTAGCTAAAATAGCTACTTTTTTAGAATCTTTTTTATGTTCCTTTGTTTCATAATTTAAAACCCACTTATATAGATCAATAGTAGAAAACTTATCTAGTGGATAAATACCTTCAACATTATCTCTGGGATATCTTATAGCAGTAGGTTTATCCAATTTTTGCAACACTGTATAAATAATATTTCGTAATTCTAATTCATTAGAAGGAACAAAGATTTGAAAATTAGGTATCATTCTTAAATAAGATAAATCAAATACTCCATGATGAGTAGGTCCATCCTCTCCTACAATCCCCGCTCTATCTAATACAAATAAAACCGGAATATTTTGTAAAGCCACATCATGAATTAACATATCAAAAGCTCTTTGTAAAAAAGTAGAATAAATACATACAACAGGTTTTAATCCTTTTAAAGCTAAGGTACTAGCAAAGATGACAGCATGTTCTTCTGCTATCCCTACATCAAAAAACCTATCAGGAAAAGATTTTGAGAAATTAATTAATCCCGTTCCAGAAGGCATAGCAGCAGTAATAGCAACTATCTTTTCATCTTCCTTAGCTAATTCTACAATAGCTTCCCCAAAAACCTCAGTATACGTTTTTGTTTTTTTATCCCCTGAATTTGTAGATTTTTCTACTTTCAATCCCTCATCAGTAGAAAAATATATAAAATTAGAGATTTTTAATTTTCCTTTAGCTACTCCATGCAATTTCTCTTGATGTTCTTGTGCTTCCTTTGATCCTCTCCCTTTTTCAGTTAATACATGAATAATAACTGGTTTTTCTAATTTTTTAGCAAAAGAAAATACTTCATCTAATAACCTAATATTATGTCCATCAACAGGCCCAATATATTGTATCCCAAACTCCTCAAAAATAACTCCAACAATTGAAGGAGAAATAATCTTAGTAAAACCTTCTTCTATCCAATTTTTTGTATCAATTAAAAAATTTTTTATTAAACTATTAACAGGTAATATATTTATAATTTCATCTACTTTTTTTTCAACTTTAATTAAAAAAGGATTATTCCTTAGTTTTTTTAAATAAATAGAAAAAGCACCTACATTAGGAGCAATAGAAAACTCGTTATCATTAAGAACTATTATTAACTTAGAAGGGTATTGTGCTATATTATTAATAGCTTCAAAAGTAACTCCACAAGTTAAAGCAGCATCACCTATAACAGAAACTACATTATAATCTTGTTTTAAAATATCTCTAGCTTTAGCGTATCCCAAAGCAGCACTTAATCCTGTACCCGCATGTCCAGCCCCATAATGATCAAACTTACTTTCTTCTATCTTAGAAAATCCTGATATCCCCTTAAAAGTCCTTAAAGTGTGAAACCTTTCTTTTCTATCAGTTAATATCTTATAAACATAGCTTTGATGAGAAGTATCAAATACTATCTTATCTAATTCAGGATTAAAATTCCTTAATAAAGAAATACTTAACTCAACTACTCCTAAATTACTTCCATAATGGCCCCCATTATGATAAACCACTTCAGTTATAAAATCCCTTATTTCTTTTGCTAATATCTCTAACTGATTATAATTAAAATCATTCAAATTCTTATAATTAGCATATTTTAAATATTTAGTATTTTCAAAATTAATTTGAGAATTAATTTGATTCATATCACTTTCAACTCCCTTAAACTATTAATTTTATTATTTATATCCTCAATAATGGAATTAGGTACAAATTTAGAAATATCTCCTTTAAAATAAGCTATTTCTTTAACAAGTGAAGAACTTAAATACATATAAGCATAATTAGTCATAAAAAATATAGTTTCAATTTCATTATCAAAGCTACTATTAACTATATATTGCTGGAATTCATATTCAAAATCTGAAATAGCTCTTATTCCTTTTATTATATACTTTAAATTATTTTTTCTTAAATAATCTACCAATAATCCTTCATATACATCTACTTCACAGTTTAATAAATTAAATTCTTTTAAAGCTTTTTCTATTAAAATTTTTCTTTCAAATATATTAAATAATCCTTGCTTTTTAGGATTAATCATAACTAAAATAATAAGCTTATCAAATAAATTAATTCCTCTTTTAATTATATCAATATGTCCTAAGGTTATAGGATCAAAACTACCAGGATAAACCGCTATTTTCTCCATTATCTCTTATTTATTACCCAGAAATAAGGAATTCATCATCAGAAGATATTCTTTTTGTTTCTTTTTTAGATTCTGTAATTTGTTGTTGAGTTTGAGTTTCTTTAGCTCTTTCTTGATTCTCTAATTTATTTTGTATCTCCTGAACTCTTCTTATTTCCTCAGGAGTTAATTGTCTAACAGTTAAAGGATACTCTATTACTTTTTCATCATTAAGATAAACCTCAACTTTATAATCTCCAAATTCATCAAACATCATATCTCTAAATAAATTTACCATCAACTGAGGAATATTATAACTCTTTAATTCAAAATCCTGTTTTCCTGTAGATACTAACAAATTTCCAGATGGCTTAATTAACTTAATTTCCTGAGTAAAACTACCTTCTCCATTAGACCATCCGTTAGCAATATAAAATGAAACTGGTGCATTAGGAAAAGGTAATTCATAAAATACGTAAGAAAATACTGGTGGTTTATCTTCAGTTTCTATTTCCAAACATGGAATAGAAAATTGTAATACTGGTTTTTTCATAATTTACCTCCTTTATCAATTAATTTTTTATTTCTTTGTTTCCATTACTTATTTTATTTTTTAGATCTTCATTCAATAAATCTTGAACTTCTTCTTTAAGAGCTACTAATTTATTTAAACATCCATCCATACTTTCCTTTAAAAACAATGTATATTTTTTAAAAAATACTTGATAATAATCTTCTTCTACATTGAAACTATTTTCTATTTCATTTAATTTTTCTAATAGAATTGTTAAATAATATTTAGTTTCCTTTAGTAAATCATTTCTTAAATTTTTTATTTGAGTTATATCATTTTGAAATTTATCTAAGATTTTTTTAATCTCATTTTCAATAGTTAATTGAGTTAATTTAGCTTTTTTGATTATATTCTCTGATTCTAATTTAGCTGATTGTATTATTTCATTTGCCATTTTCTTGGAAGTAATTAATGACTCTTGAATAGTATTCTCAAGTTTTTTATAATGTTCTAATTCTTTAGTTAAGTATTCTACTTTATTTTTTAGTTCTATATTTTCTTTCCATATTTTAGTATAATAGATGTTAAGTTGTTCTAAAAATTCATCTACTTCATCTTTATTATATCCCTTAAAAGAAGTGTTAAATTTAATACGTGCTATATCCGCAGGAGTTAAAATAGAAAAATCATTATTAAAAGAATCTTTCATTTTATAAGACACCTCTATAACCGAAAAATAATTTAAATATTATACAGTTAATCTCCATCTACCTTTTTGTATTCTTCTTTTAATTATTTTTCTTCCACTTTTAGTAGCCATCCTTGATAAAAACCCATGTTTTTTCTTCATTTTTCTATTATTAGGTTGGTAAGTTCTTTTGGGCATAATTTACTTCCTCCTTCTTTAATTTATTTTTATTTATTTTTATTATTCTAATTAGCTAATAATTCTATTGCCTTATTTAATTGAGTATCCTTATCAGATCCAAAATCAAGGGGATTAGAATCATTAAATTCAACCTTATAATCTAAACTAACTTTATCTTTAGAAATATCTCGATTGGATAAAGTATAATATTTAGCAATAGTTAATTTTAAGACTCCGCCATCCATAAGATTAAATAAAGTTTGAACACTATTTTTACCATAAGAAGGTAGTCCAACTATTTTTACATCCTTTTTTAAATCCTTTAGAGATTGAGTTAAAATTTCAGCAGCACTTGCAGTATAATTATTAACTAAAATAACAATATCAGCATCTATTTTTTCCTTAGAATTAGTATAATATTCTTTTTCTATCCTATCTTTAGACTTAAGATAAACAGCTAATTTTCCGTTCTCTACAAAATAAGATGCTATATTGACTGCTTCATCTAATAAGCCTCCACCATTATTTCTTAAATCAATTATAATTTTCTTAGGTCTATTTAATTTATTATAAGATTGTAAAAATTCTTTAGAAGTATCTTTATTGAAACTACTTATTCTTATATATCCTATTTCCATTCCATTCTTAGTTATTAATTTTTCTTTTGTGCTTTTTATATGAATAATATCTCTAATTATTTTAAAATTAATTAAATCTTTCCCTCTTCTTATAGTTAAATTAACAGGCGTTCCTTTAGGACCTCTTATCATAGATTGAACAGTATCAACTGAATAGTCTTTAACATTTTTATCATCAACTTTAACAATCTTATCTCCAGGTTTTAATCCAGCTCTATAAGCTGGCGTATCTTCAAAAACATCTATAATAATAATTTCCCCATCTTTATCTTTAACAGCAGACATAGCAACTCCAATCCCACTAAAATTACCACCACTAATTCCTTCATTAAAAACCTTATACTCTTTAGGCCCCATATAATTAGTATAAGGATCTAACGTAGAACAATAAGTATTTAAAACAAATTTAAAATATCCCGGATAAGTTTTTAAATACTTATTTAAAGTACTATAAATTTCAATCTGATTTTGTTTTAAATTACTTTTACTTAAACTCTTAGAAATATCTATGTTTTGATCTTTAATTTGATTATAAATCTCATTAACCTTAGTTTCAAATTCGCTAAGATAATCCTTTAAATTATCAGAATTTAATAAAGAAACATTAACATTATATCCCAAATAATTTAAATTATTTTTAACTTTAATTAATGTTTTATCTAATTTGTCTTTAATACTAAAATCTTCTGGAAAATATTTATAAGAATAAGCAATAACTTGCCTAAAAAGTTCAAAATCAGCTCTACCTATATCTACTTCCTGATTAATTGTTTTTTTATCATTACCCTCTAAATTACCTTCACTTTTTATATTCATTAAATTAAATACAAATAAAATCCCAAAAATTAGCAAAATAATACTTAAATAAAATACAACATTTTTTAGTTTTTTTAACATATATTTCCCCTCTATTTCCTATCTTACTTTTTCTTACTTTTACTTTTAATTACTTACACCTTAACAGTATTATTTTTTAAAATATCAGAAAATTCTTTAATTTTATTAATAACATTATGAATAACCCAGTCAGGGGTGGATGCTCCAGCAGTTATACCTACTTTATCATCATAATTAAACCAGTTTATATCTAAATCTTTCTCATTTTCTATATGATAAGTCCTATCACAATACTGTTTAGCTATTTCAAATAGTTTTTTAGTATTAGAACTACTTTTCCCTCCAATCACAATCATTATATCAACATTAGGAGCTAATTTATGTACAGCCTCCTGATTTTCATCAGTAGCATAACATATAGTTTTAAAATATCTAACTTCAGGAATAAAGCTAATTAACTTAGAAACTATTTTTTGAACTTTTTCTATTTTCTCAGTGGTTTGAGAAACAACAGCTATCTTTTTTATCTTAGAAAAATCAATTTGATTTAATTCCTCTTCATCTTTTATAATAAAATAAGGTACGTTATTATCAATATAACCAGTAACCCCAATTATTTCAGGATGATCAGCTTTACCTATAATTAAAATTGGATATCCTTCCTTTGACATTTTTTCTACTATCTTATGAACCTTAGTAACATAAGGGCATGTCCCATTTATCACTTTTAAATTAAGTTTTTTAATTTCCTCTAAAATATCTTTTCTAACCCCATGGGTTCTAATAACAACAGTATTTATTTTTTTTTCTTTTAATTTTTGTTTTAATTCTTCAAGATTATTAACATAAGTTATACCTTTTTGGTTAAAATAGGTTATAACATCGTTATTATGGATAATAGGCCCAAAAGTGATAGCATCAATTGAATTTTGATCAATTAATTTTTGAGTTTCATTAACAGTTCTTTTAACTCCAAAACAAAATCCCATTTTTTCAGCCAATACAATTTCCATAACACACTCCCTAAGATTATTTATTTGTTTTACTAAAAAAGATATCCTTTCTTTAAATTTTTAACAATAATGTATTAAAAACCTCTTTATTTATAACTTTTTAGTGAAAAATTCTAAAATTATAATCCTCTTTTATATAGAAAAGAGTAAATAGCTTGTAAAACTTCACCTAAACCTTTAGTGATAGGATTTCTCGCTTTATCATCAAGTTTAACTAAACTATCTATAAATTCTTTTTCTCTTAATTCATATTCTTTTTTTATTTGTTGTACTTTAGCTAAAACAGCAGCTTCCTTTTCAGGATCCACTTTACTTGCTTCTTCTAAATAATTTATTATATTTAACAATTCATTATTATCTAACCAAATACCCTCACACCTATCACACGAGTCTATATAGATATTAGAAGTATACATATATTTATATTTACTCATCTCAATGTTACACTTTGGACATACAAGAATAAGGTCCTTAGTAAAATTCTGGTCATTTGAAACTGTTTCACTCGTTTCATTTTGCACTTTTAAAGCATTTAATTTATTATAAAAACTTTCTACTGTTTGTTTATCTAAAGATATAGCAGAAGCTAATTCTTGTTTATCAAACCATATCCCCCCACAAGAATTACATACATCCAATTCTATACCCTCTAATACCATATTTTTTAACAAAACTTCTTTAGAATTAGTTAAACATCTAGGACAAAACATTTATAAATCACCTCTTTAACTAAAATATAATTAAACTATACTCCTTATATTAAACTATACTTATTTACTTCTCTATTATATTTATAAAGGGTCCCTATTATAAATGTGTAGATAATTTTAAGCTATATAAGTTATTATTTTTGTTAAAAAATACCAACTTTTATTAATTCAGAATTTTGTTTTTATTATTTACTATCTCTTTTATAAAATCAATTAATTTAAAATTTAGAAAGTATCAGGATAAGATAAACCTACTAAAATAATAGCTAACATAACTAACCACCACCAACCCATTTCTTTACACCCCCTAATTTTTTACTATTATATATATTATTTAATGGACACTTTTATATTCTATTTATAAAACTAAAATCCTTTTTAAAATTAAAAGAAGAAATATAAAAGAATAAGAGCTAAATATAATATTAAAAAAAAACTTACTTTTTAGTAGCTAAAAAGTTAATAATATCAGCTGCTAAGTTAGCAGCATATTCTCCCCCATATCCTCCACTACCTTCCAAGGAAACAACTAAAACATACTCAGGTTTATTATAATCAAAATAGCAAACAAACCATGTATTATTTAATCCTTTAGGGTTATTAGAATTAGCAGGTACTTCAGCAGTGCCAGTTTTACCAGCTACTACATATTTTTTCACTTTATATTTAACAATACTAGCAGTACCGAAATCAATTGCATTCTTCATTGATTCTCTTATTATTTTTAATTTTTTTTCATTTATATTAAGTTTTATAACTTTAGGTTTAGAATCAAAATTAATAAAAGGGGTTACTTTATACCCAGTAGCAATAGAATTAACAACAACAGCCATCTGAATAGGGGTAACCAAAACCATACCTTGCCCAATAGAACTATTAACATCATCTCCTTTATTCCATTCCTCTTTTAAATATTTCATTTTAAACTCTTTAGTAGGTATAAGACCTTTTGCTTCATAAGGTAAATCAATACCTGTTAAATTATTTAATCCCAACATGAAACAATATTTTGATAATTTATCAATCCCTAGTAAATAACCAAGTTTATAATAGAAAACATCACAGGAATATGCTAAAGCAGAATAAATATCCAAATACCCATGTCCTGATTGATTAAAACAATAAAAAGGATGACTACCTACATAAAAAACCCCTGGGCAATATATCTTCGTTTTATCGTTAATAATATCTTCACTTAAAGCAGCTAAAGAAGTTACAATTTTAAAAGTAGAAGCTGGAGGATATTCCCCAGAAATAGCCCTATTTAAAAAATAAGAAAAACCTGGGTATTTCTTTAGTATATAATTATAATCAGGCTTTAAAGTATTTGGATCATAAGATGGATAACTAACTAAAGATAAAATCTCACCATTAGTTTTCATTAAAATGACAGAACCTCCTACTGGCTGATTATTTTTTATACTTAAATTATCACATAATTTTTTTAATTCATTATAAATATATAATTGAATATCAATATCAATAGTGGTTTTAAGGTAAAAATTATTAACAGGTTCTGATTTATCCAAAATTTTATAAGGGGTTCCATCAGGCTCTATTTGATACTTAATAAACCCTAATTTTCCTCTTAATAAATTATCATACTGCTTTTCTAAGCCATCCTTTCCAGTATAATCATAGTAAATTAACTCCGGATTATTTTTAACTTCTTCATAAGAAGGCATATTAACAAATCCTGTTATAAAAGCAGCAGCAGACTTATAAGGATAATACCTATTATAAAAAACTTCAACATTAACACCATATAAATAATATAAATTCTCAGTTATAAATGAAATATCATTAATATTTGGATTTTTTTTTAGAATAACTTTATCCAAATATGATTTAGAAATTTCTTGCTGAATATCCTTATTAAAGTATTTACTTAGATTATCTATAATATTCATCCTAGTACTCTTATCTAGTAATTGTAGCTTAGATTTTTGTAAAGTTATACAAAATTCTGATTTATTTTGAACTATTTCCTTTAAATTTCTATCTAAAATTAAAGATCTATTAGGTGAAGTATAGATAGTTATAGTAGTAAATTGGTATAATTTTTGTTTAAATAAATCGTGTTTTAGAAAATGTATTTTTAATAAATTATAAAATACCCAAAGATACCCTAAAATAAATATAATAAAGAGGTACCTCATTAAAAAATATAAAAATTAGATTGAATTGATTAACTGCCTTCTAAGTTGCCCACAAGCAGCGTTAATATCTCTTCCTAAACTCCATCTAACATTTACCTCAAAATATTTCTTTATATAATTATAAAATTGAATTATAGATTCATTATCTGATTGTTCTAATAAAACATTATCCAAATAAACATTACCTATTGAATTATAAGGAATAAGATTAATAAATACTTTAAAATTATAATTTTTTAGAACATTCACCAATTCTTTAGCATCTTCTAAAGTGTCTGTTATGTTTTTAAGTAAAATATATTCAATAGTTATCCTTCGCTTAGTTTTCAAAAAATAATATTCAGCAGCTTTTAATATTTGATGTATTTTATATTTTTTAGCTAAGGGGATTAATTTTTGTCTTTTATTTTCAAAGGGAGAGTGTAATGAAATAGCAAGTTTTACTCTAAATTTTTCTTCTGCTAATTCATAAATCTTATCAACTACTCCCGAAGTAGAAACAGTTATATTTCTATTACTTATATTAAAAGCTTTATCATGGGTAAAAATATCCAAAGATTTAACAAGGTTTTCATAATTAAATAAAGGTTCTCCCATTCCCATATAAACTATATTCGTAATTCTCATTTTTTCTCTCATATATATATACTTCTGAATTAAAAATAACTGATCAATTATTTCAGCTAAATTTAAATTTCTTTTAATTCCATTAATACCTGAAGCACAAAATATACACTTAACATTACAACCTATCTGAGTAGATAAACAAACAGTATACCTTTGGGGATGCTTCATTAAAACACTTTCTATATACTCATTATCAGATGTCTTAAATAAAAACTTAATTGAATCATTATATTTAGATAATTTTATATCATAAATCTTTAGTGAATTTATTTCAAAATTATTTTTTAAGAATTCTCTAAAATTTTTGGATAAATCAGAAAAATTATCTATTTTATCTTCATATTTCTTATAAATCCAATTAAAAATCTGATCAACTCTATAATTAAAAAAATTTTCCTTTAGATTACTATCATCTTTAGCTAATATATCCTTTAACAAATCTTTTAATTCACTATAAGTATAGTTTTTTAGATAATAACTCATATTAAAAAGCTCCCTTACATATGTTTACCTTTTTATATATTTAAACAATCATCAAATAATTACCTTCAAAAGATAAAAAAATATTCCTTAATAATTAAAATAAAAATTTATAACAATTTTTTAATATTTTCTTATTTTTTTTAACTTTTTTTACAATTTTATAAAAAATAGCTAAAAAAAATTTTTATAAATATAAAAGGAGTAAAATAATTAATAAAAAAGGAGGTGTAAAAAAAATGATTAATTTTAATTATTCAAATTTTTCTATAACCTCTGGATTTACAAGTTTTTCCTTTAATACTATAACTACATCAAATATAACATTTAATTACCCTATTGATAATTATAATATTGCAAATAATTCATTAAATAACCCATTTATTAGTGGATTAATAGGAGGTATAGCAGGAGGATTAATAGGTGCTTTATTAGGAACAGCTATTCCTTTAATGAATAACTTTTCAAATCCATTAAATAGTCCTTTTAGTTTTCCATTTAATAATAATGCTTCATTTAATAATAATATTATTCAAAATCCTATAAATTCAATGCTACTATTAAGCTTACTATTATTATTACTAACACTTGTTAATAATAACAACATGAGCGGATTTTCTGGTATGAATGGATTTCCTGGTATAGGTGGATTCCCAGGTATAGCTGGATTTCCTAGTATGGGTGGATTACCTGGTATGGGTGGATTCCCTCTTATCCCTAATTCAGGTAATGTAGGTTTTAGAAATTTCATTCCTCAAAATCAATTAGATAGAATAATCTTACAAGCAGCCCAAAGATACAATTTAGATCCAGCTTTATTAAAAGCAGTAATAAAACAAGAAAGTGGTTTTAATCCCAATGCTAGATCCCATGTAGGAGCAATGGGATTAATGCAGTTAATGCCAGAAACTGCAAGAGAGTTAGGAGTATCAAATCCTTTTGATCCTGTACAAAACGTAATGGGCGGAGCTAAATATTTAAGAAAAATGTTAGATATGTTTGGAGGTAGAGTAGAATTAGCTTTAGCAGCTTATAATGCAGGTCCCGGTAATGTTAAGAGATATGGAGGAATTCCTCCATTCGCTGAAACTCAAAACTATGTAAGAAAAGTATTGACTTATTATCAACAATACAAATCAGAAATGAGATACATAGCTTAAAATTCATTATTTATTTTATTTAAATAAACTAAAAAAATTTATTTTTTACGATAAAATAAATTTAAACTAAAAGTAGCTAATAAGTTAGTTAAAATAACAACAATTAAAGCTAATGCAAAATATTTAGGAATAAAAGAAATAGCAACAATACTAAATTCTCCTCTTATTAAAGATAAGATAGATACAAAATTCAAGTTTTTTAAACTAATTCCAAAATTCTTTGCACCAATATAAGTAGTTAATAACTTTAAAAATAATAGAAAAATTAAAATAGACAAAATATAATAATCATAAAAAATAAAGTTTTTCTCTTTCATAATAGAATCTAAAAAGAATAAAAACATAAAAGAGGCCAAAGCTAAATCTTTAAATCCATCTATCTTGTCTCTTACTTTATCTGCTAAATATTGACCAATAGATATTCCTAAAACAAAAGAAGAAATAAAATAAGGTAAATAGAAAACCTTGTAAAATAACCAAGTAAAAAATAAAACTATACCAATAACCAAAAATATCCCCAAATCACTATCTAGTATTAATTCTATATTCTTTTTATACCTTTCAAATATATTTAGCAAAAAGATAATAATAATTAAAAATAAAATAGCGCCAACTAAAAATAAATATAGATTAAAATTTTTAATACTTATAAAACTAAGTATTACTATAAGAACCAAATCCTCAAACAATAAAACCCCTAATAAAAAATCAGCTTGCTTACTGTATAATAATTTATAATTTTCTAATTTCTTTACAATAATAGCTGTACTAGAAGGATAAATAACTAAACTTAAAACCAAACTGATAAAAAAATCCTTTAAAATTAAAAAAAATAATACAAATGAAACAACCAAATTAACTAAATCTAATAAAGAAGAAATCAAAGATTTTCTTAAAATTTTATAAATCTTATTAAAACTATATCCTAAACCTAAATAAAAGAAAAGAAAAATAAAGGCATTATCATAAAAAAACGATAAATTATTTTTTATATTATTAAAATAAACAATATCAAAACTTTCTTTAAATAAATAAATAAAAGCAATACCAAGAATAATAGCCAAAAATATAGAAAAAAATACATAAGATACTCTAAAGTAGTAAGAAAAAATAAACAAAAGTATAAAAAATAAACCTATAAAAATGTACTCCATAAATTTAGGATATTCTAATTATTCAAATTATTCCAACTCCCTAAGTTAGCTAACTTATTAATACAATTTCTTGAAAATACAGTAAATAAAGAAAAACCAGCTATAAATATTTATCTAAGAAATTGATTAAGCATAGTTTTTATATTAGTGGATTCTTTTCTTTTACCAATTATCAAGGCACAATTTATCCCATATTTACTAGAATTTATTTCTTTATAATATGTTCCAGGAATAACAACACTATCCTCAGGAACATAAGAATTATAAATTTCTCCAGTATTTATATCAATGATTTTAGTAGAAGAAGTAATAACCACATTAGCTGCTAAAACAGCACCTTTTTTAATAACTGCCCCTTCTACTATTACACATCTTGATCCTATAAAGCAATTATCTTCAATAATAACAGGTAAAGCAGAAGGAGGTTCCAAGACTCCACCTATCCCTACTCCTCCTGCTAAATGAACATTTCTTCCTACGTAAGCACAAGAACCCACAGTTACCCAGGTATCAACCATAGTATTAGCACCTACATAAGCTCCTATATTAATAAAACTAGGCATAACTATTACATTTGGCTCTAAATAGCTACCATATCTTACAATAGCCCCTGGTACTACTCTTACGTCTTTATAATTCCTTTTTAATGGAATCTTATCTCTATATTTTATACCTCTAAAATCTATATTCCTAATCCTAGATACCATAAAATATAACAATATCGCTTTCTTTACATATTCATTAACTATCCATTGATTATCAACATTTTCCACAACCTTTATTTTCCCTTTATCAAGCAAATCTATCATTCTCTTTATTTCCTTTTTATATTTAAATAAAATATCTTTATTATTTTCTTTTTCTTCCCATAAATAATTAATTAACTCTTCTAATTTTTTAATTTCTTTCATCATAATTAAGAAACAATTTTTCTAGTTCTTTTATTTTATGATATTTTATTTTTTTAGGCTTAGATATTATTAAACAGTAGAAATAAGTTTTAGCAGTGTGTTCAATAGTTTTTGTAATATCAATTAATTTATCTAAATCATTACCAAAAACAACTAATCCGTGATTGAATAAAATAACAGGAAAATAGCCTTCTTTTTTTATTTTTTGAATAACTTTAGTAGCTAGATTCAAAGTAGAAGGAGTTTCATAAGGCACATATAAAATCTTGGGAACCTTTAAATAAGATTCAGGCATTATCTTTGTTTCTATTTTCTTATTCAAAACAGCAAAAACAGTACAATAAAAAGGATGTGTATGAATTACATAATTTACATTATCCAAGTTTTTATATATCTCCAAATGCAAATTTATTTCAGATGTTTGTTTTAATCCGTAAATTAAATTATTATTTAAATCAATTAGACTTAATTCAAATGGTTTTAATTTATCCTTTGGTTTTAAAGAATTTACAGAACTTGGAGTAGACAGTATATATTTATTACCTTTATATTCTATTAAAGTGCTAACATTCCCCGAGGTATTAGGGAAATAATTATCCCCTAATTCCCTAATTACCCTTAAAACATACTCTGAATAGTTGTTATAAATAAATTCTATATCTTCTTTATTTAAAATGCTGTTTTTATTTAAAATATTATTACTCATTAAATTATAATACTTCTCTGTAAATTAATAACTAAATTAATAATTTACACTTTATTTTTTTTATCTACCCTTTAGCTTCATCAGTTAATTTAGATTGAGAATGCTTAGAAGCTAATTTTTGTAACTCATTTTTAGCTTCCTCACTATCAAGTAATGATCCTTTATTAGATACATATACTGCAATAATTAATAATACTAAACTTATTAAAATAGCAGCTATTTTAACTCCTAAAGATACTTCATTACCAACAGCTATTAAAGGAGCAATTAGTAAAGCTACTAAGTTTATTACTTTAATTAATGGGTTAATAGCTGGTCCAGTAGTATCTTTTAAAGGATCCCCAACAGTATCTCCAACTACTGCAGCTTTATGATATTCAGTACCTTTACCACCTAAGAATCCTTCTTCTATTTTCTTTTTAGCATTATCCCATAACCCTCCAGCATTGGCCATATAAACAGCTAACAACTGACCTACTAATATAACTCCGCCTAAAAATGCACCTAAAGCTTCTGCATTGAATAAGAAACCTACTAAAATAGGAGAAAATACCCCTAAAATTCCAGGACCAATTAATTCTTTTTGAGCAGCAGCAGTAGCTATACTAACACATTTCCCATATTCAGGTTTAGCCTGACCTTCCTTTAATCCAGGGATTTCTCTAAATTGTCTTCTAACTTCTTCAACTATCTTAAAAGCACTTCTACCAACAGCATTTATAGTAAAACTAGCAAAGAAAAATGGTATAGCACCACCAAAAAGTAATCCTAAAAATACTAATGGCTGATCAATTCTTATACCAGCAGTTAAGTTAGCTGAACTAACATAAGATACAAATAGAGAAACAGCAGCAAATACTGCAGTAGCTATTGCTAAACCTTTTGTTAATGCCTTAGTAGTATTCCCAACTGCATCTAATTTAGCTATTATTTCTTGAGGTCTTTTAGTATCAAGTTTATTAGCAATTCCAGACATTTCAAATACTCCATTAGCATTATCACTAATAGGTCCATATGTATCCATTGCTAATATATAACCAGTAGTAGTAAGTAATCCTACTCCTGCTAAAGAAATAGCATACATTTGTAAATATAAATTATTATCAGGTAAGAAAAGTAGATAAGATAGAGCAATAACGAATATAATAGCTAATATAGCCCAAGCGCTACTTTGATAACCATGTGCCATACCACTTAATATTAAAGTAGCAGTACCTGTTTTAGAAGAATAAGAAGTTTCAGTTACAGGTAGTTTATCAATATGAGTATAATAATCAGTTATATATAAAGTGATAGCAGCTAAAATAACCCCTAAGGAAGTAGCTAAGAAGAATCTGAAATCATGCCCAAACCAGTTAGCCCATTCAGGAGTAGTAGGAAGAGTAGGGATTAAGAAATTAATAAAGAAAGCTCCAATTAATGTAGCAAATAAAGAAATCCAGAAACCATAATTTATAGGTCTCATCGGATTAGTATCATCTTCCTTAGGATTAAGAGCTAAAACCCCAATGATAGCAGTAATAGCACCTAAAGCCCTTACCAATAACGGATAAAATACCAATAAAAGTATCCATTTATCTACACTTTGATTACTTTGTAATAAAATATTTTTAAAATTTTGATCCATAAATACAACAACCCCTAATACAATGGAAGCGACTAAAGTAACTGCATAGCTCTCAAAAACGTCAGCTACCATACCTGCACAATCTCCTACATTATCACCAACATTATCAGCAATAACTGCAGGATTTCTTGGATCATCTTCAGGGATCCCAGCTTCTACTTTACCAACTATATCAGCTCCAACATCAGCAGCTTTAGTATAAATACCTCCACCAACCCGCATAAATAAAGCACCTAATGATCCCCCAAAACCAAAACCAATAAAAACTTTAACTGCCTCTTCTTTGTATATAAAAAACAGTAAAACAGCACCTAAAAGAGCCAATCCAACAGTAGCCATTCCAGCAACACTACCAGCCCTAAAAGCTATCTTCATTGCCTGTACATAACTATTAATAGCAGCATAAGCTGTTCTTTGATTAGCCCTTACTGCCAAATACATCCCTAAAAATCCAGCAATATAAGAAAAACCCACACCTAACAGAAAAGCAAAACTAACACCTAATGCTAAAAATGAGTTATTAAAAATTGAATTATATAAGAAAAATAAAGCAATAGCTAAAATAATAACAAAAATAGACATCGTATTAAGTTGCTTATTAAGATAAGCTTGGGCTCCTTCTTGGATAGCCGCTGCTACTTGTTGCATCTCAGCAGTTCCTGGATCTTTTCTCATTACATTATAAAATGTACCTAATCCAAAACCTATACTTATTAACGCAGCTATAAGTATTATAAGTAAATAAAAATATTCATTAGAAGTTAGAGCAGGTAAAGTTATAGTAGTTTCACTTGCTAAAAATAAAACGTTGTTCATTTTTATTTATTTTTTTTCCCTAAATGTTTTTAATTTAGGGAGCAAGGAATAATTTTTATTCCGCTATCCTTGCTTAGCGGTATTTCCAAATGTATTATTAATATTCTTTAAACAATTTTATAACCCTTTTATAAAAAAACAATCAAATTTACAATAAAATTATAAAAAACGATTTTTTATATATAATATTTAAATTAATGTTAATATCTAAAATTCCATCTAAATTCAAATTTTTGTAAGTAAAGACTCCCTTTTAGATAAACTCCACTATTTACAAAATTAACTGTTTTTGAAATTTTCTTTATGCTCAAATCCATACATTACAAGACTAACATAATTCTTATTAAGCAGTATAGGCTAAATAGTTTTTTATGAAATAAGAAATCTTTTAGCATACACATTTTTTTTGATTACATTTTGGACAAACTTCATACCTTTGAAAAACCTCATTTAAATCAATTTTTAAAATAAAACTAATTTTTATTAAATAAAAAATAATTAAGCAAGCAGCATTTTTTAAATTCTTAAGATCCTTCTTTTTTATTGATTTAATAAAATACAAATTAGAATAAACTAAATTACTAAAGATAAAATCTAAATTATTTTCATTAAAATATTCACTACTTCCCAAGATAATAAAAACTTGATTTATCTTGATATTATTTAAATTTAAAATACTAAAAATCCAAGCAAAAACATCAGATAACTCTAATTTTAATCTTTCTAATTTATTTAATGCTAACTCCTGATTATTGCTAAATAACTCCAAATTACTTTCAGAATTTATAATATAAAATAACTCTAATATGAATTCTAATAATTCTTCTAAATACCAAATAACATTAACATAATAATCTCTGTTTTTATCCTTTTCAAAAAATGAATAATAGATATTATTTTGAAACTTTGTAAAATCAAATTTATATATATCTAATGAATTTGTATTAAAAAAGCTGTTAAATTTTTTACTACTTTTTTGATCCATTGTTTTATTATTCCTCATTCATTTTTTAGTTTTATTACATTTATATTATCAAAAGAATCAAAAATAAAATGTAATAGATCTATATTATTGGTAGTAAAAATAGATTGGGTATTTTCAAATAATAAATTTAATACTTTTTTTACATTATTTTTATCCAAATAAACAAAAGGTTCATCTAAAAGCAAAATAGGGTCATAATTAAAAAATTGTTTCATTATTTTTTTTAATGAAAAAAATATAGCTAAAGATAAAAGATTGATTTGACTTAAAGAGAGAAAATATTTTACATTTATATTATTAGAATTCTTAATAAGTATTTCAAAATTATCTTTAGAAGCTCCAATTACTGATTTATAAATACTTAATTCTTTTTTTTTATTTTTCTTTAGTGCTTGAAAATAAAAATTTCTTAATACCTCTTGATTTAGATTAACTTTTTCTATATCTATTTTATAGATCCCGCTAATATCATAAATAAAAGAAAATTCAAAATTAGGCAAAAGCAATTCTAAATAATTATTTATATACTCTTTTATCCTATAAAAAATCTCCATTCTTTTTAATGAAATAAAAACAGAGTAATTTACAATGCTTTCATTTAAAATATCCAACATTTCATAATCAATACTTTGATTGATTTTCAAATTATAAAGTAATTTATTTTTGTTAAATAGAGTTTTCTTGTAATTAATTAAAGAATCATAATAATCCTTGAAAAGTAAGATTAAAAACCTATCTAAGAAATCCCTTTTAACAGAAGGTTCACTATTAACTAATAATATATCTTTTAAACCAAGAAAAATAATAAAAAAATTATTTCTCAGTTCTTCATAGTTTTTTATTTTTTTTTCATTTAAAAAAAAAACTTTCTTAATTTTTGTTCATCTATTTTTTTTATTATAAGTTTTAGGTTATGTGTAATATTATCTTTAATAATATTAGCAAAAATATTAGCAAAATCAGAACCGAAATTTATAATATTTTCATTATTAATAGCTATACCTGTTAATACCAAATTGATAGCTTCCAAAATTGAAGTTTTACCTGTTGAATTATATCCAAAAATAATATTAACCCCTTTATTAAACTTAAAACTACTTTCTTTAAATAATCTATAATTAATTAACTCTAAATTTAAAATATACATAAATAACTAAAGTTATAAAAAAAATTATTTATCATCAAAGAATAATTCATCAAAATCATCATCATCTTCAAAAGGTTTTGAGATTTTTTTAGAGTAAGAAGAAGGAGCTTTATAATCAGCTTGATTTTTTCTAAATTCCTTAGCTAAATTTTGTTCTTTTACCTTAGGATTAACAGTAAAGGAATCCTCTTCTTGAAATTCATCTAAACTAAGATCTTCATCAAATTCCAATTCTTGAGTATAAGTTTTTTTAGATTTTAAAGGCTCATTTTTAGGTTCTTTATAATCCATTTTAGTTTCTGATCTTACATTCTTTGATTCATATAAGTAATCTTTAGATTCTGCTTTATCTACTTTATATTCTTTATATTCTTCAGCCTCAGGTTTTTTATCAAGCATTTTCATATTTTCCATAATTATTTCAAAATTTTTAGCTTTAGTTCCATCATTTCTTTCAAATACCCTAGTTTGTAATCGACCTTCTACCATAACTAATCTACCTTTCTTTAGATATTTACTAGATATCTCAGCTAATTTTTCAAATCCAACAATATCAAAGTAATCAGTACCTTCAGAAATCCTATCAACAGCCAAAGTAAAAGAAACAACTGCTTTACCTTGCGGACTATATTTTAAAACTGGATCCGCAGTTAATCTACCTATTAATATAACTTTATTAAACATTAAAAAATCCCCCTATTTTATATTTTTTAATAAATTTTAAACAAAATATTTTAATTCCCTAGCTACCTATAAAATAATCTTACTTTAAAAATAATTTTACTTTAAAAAACGAATCCTCTACTTAGTAAACTACTCCACCTTATAGAAGGTGGAGCTTCTTGCTCTAAAACATGATGGCTTTTTAGGTATCCCAATACGGTCATCCACCAAAGCATGCTTTAAAGGCTTAACTTCGGGTCGTTCCAACCTTACGTCCCTTAATTATCGGAATATCTATTAGTATAGTCCAAAATAAGAACCCTGCTAATCTTTTTGCAATTCATCTTGCAAGGTTTGTTAAAATTGGAAAAAATTAATTACATTTTATTAAATTAATGTTATATTGTAAATAAGCAAGTAAAAACCTATGGTTTTCTACCCCATTTAGCTTCAAATTCTTCAGGACTCAATTTATAATAATCTCTATTTATTTCAATATATTTTTTAAGATTTTCAGGTACATCTTCTTCTGGGTAAATAGCACTAACAGGACAAACACTTTCACATGCTCCACAATCTATACATACATCAGGATCAATATATAAATGCATTTCCCCTTTATCTTCGCTTTCAGTAGGATGAATACAATCTACTGGACAAACACTTACACAAGATCTATCTTTAGTACCTATACATGCTTCTGTTATAACTCTTGCCATTTTCTAACCCTCCTTTTTCCTTTAATTACTCAATTTTAATAACTACTCTACTTTAATATAATAACGTTCCTTGGTAAGTATATATATATTATTATCAATTAAAACTAATTTCCCTTCATTTAAATACCCTAAATAAGTTTTAAAAATTTCACCTGTTTTAATATTGACAATTGAAAAATTCCCAATATCATCTAATAAAAACAATTTATCTTCTTTTAAGATTTTATTTTCAAAATATCTATTTAAATAAATAATATTATCAAATTCCAAAAACTCTATAAAATCCTCTGATTTTAGATTTAACAAATTATTCAAATTATTCAAATTATAAACAGCAATATAATTCTCAAAAGCTAATATTACCTTATCTTGATAAAATATTATATCTAATATTTTTCCATTAGTGATTAAAATTTTTTCCCATTTGCTCAATTCTTCTATTTTACCAATTATAATCAAATTATTAAATAAATTCAATTCTAAATCGCTTTCTAAATTAATTTTCTTAGTTATTTCAAATGAATCTATTAAATTAAAATAATTTAAATTAGGTTCAAAATAATATAATCCTTTATCACAATGAATAAAAATAATATCATCAATTTTTAAAATTTTAGATATATTTTCTAAACTTAATTCAAAATAATTTAACAATTTGAAATTTTGAAATGAATCATTAATTATTAATTCTAAATTATAAATGTAATTATTTTTAAAAATTTGAAGATAAAATTTATTATCATTATATGATTTAAAATTTAAAATACCAGAATCAATTAATAAATTTTTATATTTATCGGCTACATTTTCAAAAACAATCTCATTTTTTATTATATTACTAGCTAATTCATATATTTTTAAAACAACTTGATTTTCATTGACAAAAAATGAATAAAATAAACCATCATAAAAATAATTTATATTTGAAATAATATTTTCAGAATTCTCAATTAACTTTAGTCCATTTTTTTCACTTTTTATCTCATCCTTATCTAAATAATGCTTTAAATTTAGAAAATATAAATTATTTTGATATAAGAAAAATACTTTATTATCAATAAAACTTATAGGTCTTTTTAAAATATTTTCTTCTTTAATATTTAATAATTTAACATCTTTAATTACAACCTTAGGATAATTTTCAAGAAGCAATTCAAATTCTGAAAAGTAATACTGTTCTTCAAATTTAAAGAATATTAAATTACTTATATTAGAAATAATTTTTAGCTTATCATAATTATTTTTGAAATTATTATAATCATCATTAAATAAAATAGGATAAAAACTAAGTTTATTAGACTCATAAACAGCAAATAAAAATGGTGTATCAAAGAAAAATAAATAAAAACTACTATATTTTTGGATAGAAATTAAATTAAATAAAGATATTAAATTCTCATTATTCTGTTCTAAAAGATCATTTATTTCTTCAAAAGTAAGTTTCTCCTTTATTTTAAACTGTTGCTTATTTTTATTATCTCCCTTTTTAATATCCCCTTGATTAAGCAATAATTTCCGATTAAAAACTAATTTTATTTCATTAACTAAAGAATTTTCAAATATATTTTTAATAATAATTTTATCCTCAAAAACAGCTAGAATATTTAAATTTTCAATAATCTTTAATTTAACTAAGTTTTCACCTAATTCAATTTCCTTAATTTTAACTAATTTAAAATTATTATCATCAAAAAGAACTAATTGATTTTCAAAAAGCAGATAATAATTATTTTCATAAAAAACAAATCCTATTATTTTTTCAAGTAAATTTAGAGCTAAATAATCCATATCAAATCTATAAAAATCCTTGAATAACTCAAAAAAGTAATACTTCTTTATAGAAATATTATTCACATTGTTAAAATCATCTATAACATAAACTAAACTATCCAAAAAAAACAGTATTTTGTTTTTTAATAGGAAATATTTAATATTTTTAATATTCTTATGATAAAAATTATCAAAAAAGATAGAGTTAATAAATTTTAGTTTTTCTTTATCATCAATTATTTCAAAAATGTAAATAAAACCTTTTTTATCAATAATAAATAGTTTCTTATCAATTAAAAATACTAAAATTATATCTTTAAATTCCAAGTAAGTATATTTTGAAATATCTTCTGCTTTATAAATAATCTCTTTTGTATTTATATCATAAATCCCTTTATCCACTAAAATAAGTGCGCTAACTACATTATTATCAAAATCACTATATAGCAAATCATTATTTATAAAATGTAGAAATTTAAAATCTACATATTCAAAATCATTTAACAAAATCTTAAAATTATCCTCGGAAACTATTAAATAAATATTTAGTAAATAAAGACCCTTTACAAGATTTTTTATTAATAAATTAGCTTTATAAATATTTTTCTCTAACTTCTTTATACTAATTATCTTAACTAATTCAAAAATTCCATCATTTTCTTTTTCTAAAATAATAATCTTAAAAGAACAAACTTGCTTATTGATTTTATTAACAATATGAAAAACTAAATTTTTAGAAATAATAAATAAAAAATTATCAAAGTTTAAAATATCACTTACATTATTAATAGAATCTAAATTATATACTTCAGATATAATAATTTTAGCTGTTTGAGTTACCATTTTCTTTATTATTTTATTTCTTTTTTCTAAATAAAAATCCTATTAAATTACTATAAAAAATAACTAAAAAAATAACTTTGTAAAAAAATTGTAAATTTTTTTAAAAACCTAAGGAAAAAAAAAAAAAAATGATAATATAAAAATAGGGAGGAGGTATAGTAAAAAAAAATTTATGAAAAAAATATCATCAATAAAAGGATTATCATTAACTGAAGTTTTAGTAGCTTTTGCAATATTCTTAATAGCTTTATTAGCAGTAGTTCAATTATTTTATCAATCAATTTCAATAGAAACTGATACAAAACTAAAAGAAATGGCAATGCAAAACGCATCCGTTATAGCAAGCTACATAAAAACAGCTAACATTATAACATTTTCAGATAGTGCTCCATTTATATCAGGACCAACTGGGTTAATAGATACAACTTCAACAACATTTAAACCAATAAATTCAGCTCCTTTAAATACATTAACCCTTACCAAACCTAACCTATTTGAAAGAAATATAACAGCTATAACTATAAATCAAATAAATTCTACTAGATTTCCCGCCACCTTAGGATATACCAGAGTAGCTTTATTTACCCTAACTATAAGATACCGTGAAAAAGGAAAATATAAAACTATTACCTACAATTTTTCACTATCAAGAGATTTTATAAGATAATATAATCCAGGGGGATAAAAAATGAAAATAAATAAAATAAATAAAATAAAAATACATAAAATAACTAAATCTAAGGGTACTACCTTAGCTGAATTATTGGTATATATAGTAATATTTTCACTTTTCACTATATTTACACTTTATACTTTTCAAACAATAAGTAAAACATATAGAACTTTATTATCTAAAAATGAAGAGTTAGTTAATTTACAAAAAGCAACCCAAAGATTAGTCCTAACTTTATCTTCAAGTCCTCCAAGAGATGGAACAACAGCATCTTACACTTTAATAATGTCCCCAGGCTGGAAAATCAATAATAGTACAAGCAGAAGAGTACAATTAATAAGATATAATAATAACCAATATGTTAATGTATTTCTATATTTTGAAGGGACACCACAAACTTCACCATTTAATGACGGAAGATTATGTGAAGAGGTAAGAGATTTATCAAATAACTTAATAAGTAGAAGAATAGTTTTGAGGAATTTAGAAGATGTTAGGTTTCAAGTAATGAATAATGGAGTTATTCAATCATCAGCAAGTGGGGACCTAACAGGAGATAACGTATTAGCAATAATATATATCCAAGAAACTAAATACAATAGGAAATTAGTTTCATCCTTTGTTGTTTCAGGACAATAAAAAATAACTAAAAAAATAAATAAAAAAGGAGGTGGTTCAATGATTAAACATAAAAAGGGAGGGGCTTTACTCTATTCCCTCTTAATTATTTTCCTTATATTTATGTTAGCAATGGCTATAATAAATATATCACAAGGACAACTAAATCTTAACTCCTCTAAAAGAAGATTTATACAAAAAGTAGAACTAACTGATTTAGGGATAAACATAGGTATATCATATTTAACTACTTTAATAAACTCTACTCCTAATATAATCCCAGATACAAACAGAATAAATGGAGATAGTTTTGGTCCTAATACAACTAGAACGGTTAATATAGGTAATTATAGAATAAGAACAATAATATTTGATCAAGATGTAGTTAATTTTTATAATAATAATACTAACCAATTACTTCAAGATCTTACTAATGGAGGAGTTAATTTAATATCTACAAGAGATAACACAACTCCCTTAGAAGGTCCTCCATATCTTATAATCTCAGAAGTAACAACAAATACAGGATCACCTTTATATAAAATAGCAGTAACAGATTTAGAAAATTTTAATAGATTTGCTTATTTTACAAATGTAGAATTAACTCCTTCAGGTAGTGAAATATGGTTCTTAGTAAGTAGAGACCAATTAACAGGACCAGTAAGAACAAACAGTAATATAGTAAAATGGGCAATACCTACTGATTATTATACAAATAACTCCTATATAAAACCTACATTTAAGGGTACCTTTACTTTTACAGGAAATAAGCAATATTATACCTCTACTCCTCCGTCATCAACAGGTGGAATAAAATTATATTATAGTGGAACAACTCCAGATACAGAAGCTAAATTATCTCAAATAATAGAAGGAGGATCATCCAAATTTAGAGGGAATGCTGATAAAATTAATTTAACTTCATCAATAACTTCAGAAGACACTGTAAAGAAAAAAGTATGGCCAAGATATGGAAATACTAATCCACCTACTTCACAAACTGGAATATTCTTAGATGTAGATAATTCGGGCAAAATAATAAGTGGAATATATATTAATGATGCTGCTGATAATAATGTATATTCAATAGATCTAAAAGGAGTAAATCAAGGAACTACCATATATCCAGCTTATACCATCCAATTTGATCAAACTTCTTCCCCAATAACAATTTATAAAAAAGACACAGACAACTCAAGAACCCTTAATATAACAAAAGGAAGTGCATCTACTATTAAGTACAAAGTTTTAGATATTCCATCAAACCAAGTAGTTAATCTAAAAGAATTAATAGATAATACTTCAGGATACACAAGTTTCTCAGGTGCTAATTATACAGTTAATGATCCTAAAGCGATAGTACTAGAACAAACAGTAGGAACAGAAAAAAGAATAGTAGTAGTGAGATTAGCAGATAGCAATAAGTTTTTCCAAAATACTATCTGGGTAAATGACAATATAGGAAATCCATTAGGTAGTACAAACAAAACAGGAGGACTAAGTGGGGAATATGTAGAACCGTTATCAATAATAGCTAAACCAGTAAGTTCTCCTTCATCTTCTACAGGATTTTACGATATAAGAATAAAAGGAGATTTAAAACCGTATGCTCTACCAATAGGAAATAAACCAGATCCAAATTCGGATAAGAGAGTATTAGGGTTATACGCTGATAGGATATTCATTTCAAGAAATGCTACATTAAATACAACAGGAACTAATAAGGGAATATATATATATTCATCAATAATGGCACTTAAAGCTTACAAAAGCGGAAGTACTGATGTAGTAGATGGATATTTTACTGTTGAAGACTACAATATATGGTCATACAGCAATAATAATATATTACATGTTTATGGTGGGATAATACAAGGGTATAGAGGAGCAGTTGGAACCTTCAGTGGAAGCACTCCTTATACTGGTTTTACTAAAGATTATCAATACGATAATAGATTTGCTTTCGTAGCACCACCTAATTTCCCTACAACCGGAAATTATATAATCCTATGGTCAAGTTTTGCATCTAAAGGAAATATATACTAATAAATACTAAGGATTTTTAAATACTAAGGATTTTAACAGCTCTCATAATCTAATTGATAAAAATCGATAAAAGAAAGTTAGTATTAGTATAATGTTTACAATTCTCAATAATAACCCTTTAAATTATCAAGCCCATATTTCAAAAACCCCCAAAAGGGATTTTGGGGTTTATTGCTGGGGCTTTAACCCCAGCAATTCTCACCCCCTAAAAAAAAACAAAAAAAACAATCTGCCTAACCTTACACCACTCTTGCTTCTCCTTTTCCACTCCTATACTTTCTTATCTTTGGTTGTAATTATCTCTACATCAAAAAAATCCCCAGGATAATTAATAAAGTAAGTAATTTCTATTAGTAAAATAAAACTTCTATGATTTTTTATTATCTATTAGTTTATTATCTTTTAGGAGTTCTTCAGGGAAAATAAAATTATAACCTTTATCTTTTAGTTTTTTTATAGCATTTAAAGATCCCTCTACATCTTCATTTCTAAAATGAAGAAGCACTAAATTTCCACCCTTTGTTTCTTCAACACTATTAACCAATATATCTTCTATATTTTTAGCATTATACTCATAAGATGGATCTTGTTTCTTTTTTTGGTTAATAGAATAGATAAATTCTACATCCCACATAGGTAAATACTTATACCCCCTATGAGACAGTTCATTCAAAAGATAGCTATTATTATTTTTGTATCCGCCACCGCCTCCTGGAGGCCTAAAATAGTGTTTTAGATATTTATCCTCTATACCGTAATTTTTTAATGTTTTCTCCCAATCATCTATTTCCTTACCTATTAATCTTTTATCTTCTTCAGATAAATTAATATTTTTATTGTTTAATTTTTTAAATAATTCAGTGTTATGAGAATGAGTATGATTACCTATTCTAATTAAACCAGTACTTAAACCTTCTTTTAATAATTCAGCACTTTCCTTAGTTAATCGTTTAGTATTTACAAAAAATACCATTTTAACATTATTTTCCCTAGCAAAATTAATTAATTTTCTCAAAATCTCAGGAGAAGGGGTATCATCAAAAGTAATTGCTACTTTTTTACTACCACTAACTCCTCTATATATCGCTTGTGTTCTTATATTATTATCTTTATTATCAATTTTTTCATCTATTCTTAAAGCTGCTATCATTTCATTATTATTTGTTTTTTCTTCTATTTTACTCTCTAAAGCAGATATATAACTATCAATTAGATCACTTTGAATAATTCTTGATTTTATTTTATTATCACTACTATAAACAACTTGACCTTCTATATAATTAACCCCACCATTATCAATTTTATTAATATTATTCGTAAGGTAACCATTATAATACTTATTGCTTATTGTACTCATTTTAAAATTACCTGCCTTTTATTTTTATGCTTCTCTATTAAATAATAATAATAAAAAACAAAAATATTAATAACTAAATGTAAAAAAAATTTGAAAAATTCTACAAAAATTAACTACAAAATTTATATTCATATTTAAAACCAACTCCCAAACTATTAAAAAAATCCAAAATTTAGCTATATTTAAATTTCATAAAAAAACTAAAATACTTTTTATATAGATAAATTCTAAGCATTAAGTAAAATAAAATAAAACCATATTTTAAATATTAGATTTCATAAAAACAGAATAAAAAATTACTACTTCTAAATATCAAAAAAACAAACAGGTTAAAATAATTCAAATTTAAGAAAAATTATATTTTACTTTAAATATAATTATTTTATTTTTTTTATTTTGGATTCCTCTAAATGGGAACCAATTAACATAGCAATAAATATAACCAATAAAAAAGCAAAAATATTAATAAATAAATACCCTCCTTGGTCATTAATATAATAATAATACATTTCACTTAGAAAATAATTACCATACTCCAATTTGTAAAAAATTATCTTAAAAATAATTCCTCCAATTAAAATAATAAATGTAGGAATACCATAAAATCGCATTAATAACCTTCTTTCCTTTTCATTATATTTTTGCCTATTTAAAAAGTAAAATACAAAATTAAATGTAAAATACACCGGAAAAGCTAAAAGAATAAAAGCAAAGGGGAAAAAAATGGTACAAGCTGGAACAACAAAAGACAAGTATCCTAATATCCCTAAAAACCATTTCCACTCACCTACTAAATTTTTATATATAATTTCCCTTATATCTCCTTTTGTAAAAAGATCTTTTGCTTCTACAATACGCATTCCAAAAAAAATTGGATATATAAAAATTAAAAATAATATCACAACATAATATGCAATCCCCGGATCTATAGTAGTACATAAAAACATCTTCTCATTTACCTCCTTAAATTATATTAATTTCATAAAATTATATTAATTTCATATAAACTAAATTCCATAAAAACTAAACAGTAGCTTCCTCCCTTTTAATGCTTTTAATCGTGTAAAAAATTAAAAATATAACAATTAAAAATATAAAAATACCTATAAAAGAGGATTTTCCCTCATATAATAAATAATAATAAATTCCTAAAGGAGTTCCATAATATTCCGCATGAAATAGAAACTTAAAAATAAAACCTACAATTATAATAAAAAAAGCAGGAAATCCATAAAAGCTAAGTAATAATTTTCTTTCTTCATTATTATACTTTTTTTTATTCAAAAGAAAGAAAATAAAATTAAAAGTAAAATATATAGGAAAAGCTACCCAAAGAATAACAAAAGGGAAAAACATAACCATACACATCAAATAAGAATACTCTTCTGTGGGTATAACCTCATATAACCCAAGTATTCCTAAAAAACCCCAAAGCCACTTTTTTTTTCCTTTAATAAATTCTTATATATATCCTCCCTTATAGCTCCTTTCTGTAATAAATCCCAAGATTTTCTAATAAAATCACGTACAAAAAAAGGATATATCAATACTAAAAAGACAGGAAGAAATCCATATACGACATTAGGAACTACAGGTTGAGGGCTACATAAAAAAAACATTTTCTTCTACCCCCTTATTTAACTATATCCATCTATATTTTTCTCTTCTTTTTAAAAATTCCCCCTTCTTTAACTATATAAGAGATAAAGAATACAAGAATTAAGCTAACAAAAATACTTATAAAATAAATTTTTCCATCCTCCAAGAAGTAATAATAATAAAATTCATTTAAAAAATAACTTCCATAGTATTTTCTATATAACATTATTTTAAACATAACCCCTATAAATAAAAATACTAAAATGGGAAAAGCAAAGAATACAGCCTAAAAAATAAATATACCAACGGATATATAAAAATAAGGACATACAAAATAATATATCCTGCCATAAAATCATAAGGATTAATAGGAGTACATAAAAAAAGCATTTTTAATCCACCTCTTATCCCTAATTAAATATACTCATTAAGATACCTCGCTAGATTTCCCTCTATTTTCAAAATACCTAACTACATATAACACAATAAATACAATAATCAAAGTGCCAAAAATCTGTAAAAACCAATCTCTTCCCTCTCCTAAAACATAATACTCAAAAATCCCAATTAAAAAATTACTTCCATAGTATTGCTTATAAACCTCTATTTTGAAAACAACCCCCATTAATAAAACCACTAACATAGGGATACCATAGAATAATAAAAGTAATTTCCTTTCTTCTTTATTATACTTTTCTTTGTTAAAAAGAAAGAAAATAAAACTAAAAGCAAAGTATACTGGAAAACCAAATAAGAAAAAAGCACAAGGCATAAATGTAGGAGCAGATAAAAATAAAATCCCCAATAACCCCAAAAACCATATCTGTTCGCTTAATAAATTCTTATATATCTTTTCTTTTATCTCTCCTTTTTCTAAGAGTTTTAATGACTTACTTTTAAAAAAATAATACCAAAAAGGATATATAAGAAGTAAAAAGAAGAAAATAACATACCCCCCAGCGCAATCAGCAGGTGTAAGAGGAGTACACAAAAAAAACATTTTCGCTAACACCCCCTTTAAATCATATGTAAATAAAAAATTTTTTAAGATATCTCTTTAAAAAAAAATAATTTCCATATCTTCTTTCTTAAAAAATTATTTTAAAAATAATTCTTCCACGTTAAAACAATAGCTGTAAGGACTTTATAAAATCGCATTAATAACTTCCTTTCCTTTTCATTATATTTTTGTATATTTAAAAAGAATAAAACAAGCTGAAACAATCAATATCATAATTGCAAATAACCCATAAAACCATTTCTTTATTTTAACAAATCAATATATACTTTCTCTTTTATATCTCCAGCTAAGAGGACTCTAAAAAGAATACACAAAAAAATATTTTTCCTTACCCCCCTTCTAATAAATTAAAAAAACATCTTATTTTTCCCTTTTTTCACTAAAAAATTTTATTATTATTAAATTAATCAAAAAAATACATCTCAAGCTCTTGAGATTTTTTTTAATTTTTTTGAATAATAAACCACAAATTAAATTATACAGATAATAGTAATCAATTCTTATAAGTATAAAAGAAAAATCTATCAAATTTTTCAAATTAAAGTTTAAAGAAAAAGTTTAAATAAAAATCTACTAAAAAATAACTATACTTAATGATTTTTTATTTTTATTTTCCACTTTTATATAATACCTACTATCCTTTTGATAAACACTAAAAGGCAATAAATTCATAACAATCAAATTTTCTTTGTTATTTAAGATTACATAATGTTCAACTACAGAATTAAAAGACCAAAAAGCTGGCAAATCAAAATAATGGATATACTTATTCCCATTTAAAGTAGCTTTAAAATATATTTTACAATAAATCTCTTCTTGATTATTTTATTT
>Ga0079997_115446_pt1 | contig 82093 bp, 80 predicted proteins | sample PerSpoCPS_CMetaG_FD_69200 | JGI IMG/M metagenome (GOLD analysis project Ga0079997, IMG submission 69200) | Archaeal communities from Yellowstone National Park, Wyoming, USA - Perpetual Spouter C (PS_C) MetaG (SPADES assembly) (version 2) | ecosystem: Environmental > Aquatic > Thermal springs >...
GAACCTGCGACCACCCGGTCTAGCTGCGGGATGTAGCCTGGCCGGCCGGTGAGGGCCGGCTGATGCCGCCCTCTACAGCCGGGCGCTCTACCAGGCTGAGCTACCGGGGGTCAAGTTAAGTCCTCAAGGGCGCGATTTAGATTTGATGCGGGATCTGTCACAGTAAAGCGGAGATCAGGAAGACCGATGCCGCCACGACGATCGCCAGCAAGTCCCAGAAGCGGAAGGGCACAAACCTGATCGGTCTCCATTCCTCCGGGTCGAAGCCCCTCGCCTCCAGCGCCAGCGAGACCTTCTCGGCGGAGGAGAGCGATTCGGCGACGAGCGCTCTGGTGACGACCCCCACCCTCGTCAGCTGGTGGAGCGGTGAGGCGATGAGGCCCTTGGACCTGAGGGCGGCGATCACCTCGTCGAGCGCCCTGAGGGACCTCCTTAGGAGGACATGGGCTATCCCGATCGAGGAGGAGAACCATCCGGGGAGGCCGAGCGAGCGGAGGGAGTACGCCAGCTCCCATGACTCGACACCGTAGGCGAGGAGCATAGAGCCCATCACCATCGTCTCGACCCTGACCAGAAGGAGCGGAACCAGCTCGATCTGTTTCCCACCGGAGGCGAGAAAGGCGAAGGCTCCGAGGCCCAAACCCATCGGTAGGAACCTCAGAGCCCAGACCGCGATCAGAGAGGCCCTCGGCACCGTCAGCAGCGCCAGCACCAGCGACGTGGCCATCACGGGCAGGGATCCCAAAACTTCACGCTCCAAAGTGATCGAGCTGGCTATCAGGGCGACTGCGACTGAAGCGGATAACGGATGGATCCGGCTCCTCCGCACCTTCAGCAGCTCAGAGCTCAACGAGCCTCCCTCCCTCCACCCTGAAGACCCTGTCCGATACCGACTCGACGAAAGGCTCGTCGTGTGAAGAGACCAGGACCACGCTTCCCTGCGAGGCCGCCTCCCTCACAAGCGATCCTATCAGCCGTGCGTTCCTTCGGTCGAGGCCTGCGGTGGGTTCGTCGAGGGCTAGGACCGACGGCCTCCTCGCTGCGAGCAGGTAGGCCGCCAGGACCCTCCTCGATCCGGCTCCGAGGTGACCTATCGGCGTCCTCTCCAGCTCAGCCTTCAGTTCAGCGTCTGGGCTAGCGATGAGCTTGGCTGCCACAAGGGGTTCGAGCTCTTCCCAGACCGTCCTCTCGGTAAGAAGGGGGTCCGGGTTCTGGGGCATGTAGAGGGAGCGGGGAGGGGACGGCCTCGAGCCGTTGAGCAATACCTTCCCTCGCCGTGGCCGGAGGAGGCCCGTGAGCAGCTTGAGGGCCGTGGTCTTGCCGGACCCGTTGGGGCCCGTTATGCCGATTACCTCCCCTGCCTCGGCCCTGAGGTTGAGGTCCTTGATGAGCTCGCCGGCTCCAGGGTATCCGAACCTCACACCTTTCGCCTCGAGGATCGCTCCCATGCCCGAATTCCTCGGGACGAGCAGCTCAGGCAGCCTAAGCTCCTCCTCTCGGTCGTGCGGCAGCTCGATCACCGAGTCCGGCCTCAGGGGCAACCTCTCGAGGTCGCTGACAGCGATCAGAACGGTCGTTCCCCTCTTCACGGCCTCCCCTATCGCCTCTGCTATCGCCTTCCTTCCATCCGAGTCCACTTGGGAGACGGCGTCGTCGACGAGAAGGACAGAAGGCGACGTGACCAGGGAGCACGCCATCACGAGCCTCTGGAGCTGTCCTCCTGAGAGGTGCTCCACTGGGTCGTCGGCCCTTTCCCTCAGACCTACAGCTTCGAGGGCTTCGAGGGACCTCCTCAGCGCCTCTCCGGGATCCATGCCGAGGAACTCGGGACCTGCAAGGACCTCGTCGAGGACGTAGTTCCTGACCACGTAGCTCGTCGGGTCCTCGGGGACGTACGAAACCGTAGACCTGAGCGTCCTCCTGTCGATCGAGGAGAGCTCGACGCCGTCGATCTCCACTGATCCCTCGCGCTCCAGCAGCCCGGCGACCGCCAGCAACGTCGAGGTCTTGCCGGAGCCGTTGGGTCCCACAAGCGCGACGACCGAGCCTTCACCGATCGACGCGTTTATCTCAGGGCCCTTCCACTCACCTCGCCTCGCTCTGAGCGCCCTCAGCCTGAGCAACAGGCCACCCCCTCAGCCTCCCTGCCGAGACGAGCGCGTCTACCACCGCCTTGACCAGGACGCCTCCGAGGAGAGCACCGCTCAACAGCATCGCTGTCACTATCGCGAGGTGGAGCTCCGGCGGGTAGAACCTGCAGGTCGGATAGAACGGCGAAACGAGGCAATCGAACGGATACGCTGCGATGACCGGGAGTGCGCCTGCGAGGGCCATGGTCCCGTATCCCCACCTCCTGTACCTCCTCAGCGCGAAGGCCGCCTCGCTCATGATGCCCTGTGCAGGGCCGTAATAGTAGAGCAGCACCGAGTAGGGGCTTACCAGCAGGAGCTCGACGATGGCGCCGATCGTCTCGCCGAGGAAAGCGGCCCACCTCCTCCTCAGCACGTAGGCCGGAAGCGTCGCTCCTATGAACCACATCCCGTAGATCGCGCCGACGCCCAGGTGCCCCGCAACCCCGAAAGCGACCGGTGCCACGAAATGGCTCCAGACCGCGAAGACCAACCCGGAGACCACCGAGAGCGCCGCAAGCCCCACGACCTCCCTGACCTTCCATCCCCTTTCACGACCGGCCTCCGTCATGCTCCGGGACCGGCCGCTCCGTCCTCTCAATAAACCTACTTATAAGCTGATTATGCTTGGAACCGCCGAAAACGTTCCGTCAGGAGGTGAGCTCCAGCTGTCTCTCGAGGCGGCGCCTCTGGCTGAGGTACTCCTCGTGGGGGAGCTCGCCCACCTTGTAACGCACCTCCAGCTTCTGGATCTCGGTCCTTATCCTCTCGTACTGCTTGACGAGGTCCTGCATCGCATCCAGGAGCGCGTTCAGGTTGTTCACGACCCTATCGACGAACTCCTGCGGGAGGTTCAGCTGCGGCCCCTTCGTTTTGACGCTCTCGATCAGCCTCAAGATCTCCTCCCTGAACTTCGGTATCTCGCCGATCTTGATCTCGATGGGGTTCTGGAGGACCGCGAGCTTCGGCTTCAGCTTGCTGAGCTCGTTGTCGATCTCGATCTTCTGACGGATGTACTCGCGCTGGGAGATCTCGCTGACCTCGTGTCTGAGCTTGAGCGTCTCAAGCCTCTGCGTCAGCTCCTTCATCCTCGCCTCGTACCTCCCGATCATCTCGAGCCTCTTCTCGTTGAGGGCCTTGATGCGGGACTCGTAGTCCGAGTAGATCTCCACGAAGATCTCCGGGGTCGACTCGCCCTCGAGGAAGAGGTTGATCAGCTTGATCTGCCAGTTGTAGAGCTTTGAGAGCTGCTCGACGACCCTCCTCTCCTCGGCGATCTCCTCGGCAGCCGTCTCCCTCACACTCTCAGATGGTTGAACCGCCTCACCGGACACCGGCCTCTGCTCGGGCGGTGGGGTGGGCTGTGCAGGGCCTGGCGTCACCGTGATGGGCGGGGCCTCCGGCTGGGGGGTTACAGGTGTGGTTACTTGAGCTGGTGGGGCCTCCAACTCCTTTCCGCAGTTCATGCAGTACCTGCCCTTGATCGTCAGCTTTCCGCAGTGGGGGCATACTACCCTTCCGAGGACCGCCATCCCCTTTTCCCTTCCGTGAAGGGTCCCTCGATATGTTATATATTTTCTACAGGGCACCCATCAGCATCAGCGCTGAGATATCCTCTCACACTATTTCTGCGGATTACGTAGGGACCTGACCTCCTCGACCAACTCGGCCATTCCCCTCTCGAGCTTCTCGAGGGAGTCGCCTACGCTCAACCGGAAGAACTCGCGGTAATCTCCGAAGACGGTTCCAGGAGCTATGCCGACTCCCCTTTTGCGGAGCAGCTCCATAGCGAACTCCATCGGGTCCCTCCCTCCCAGATCTATCCTCGGGAAGACGTACATGCCTCCTCCGGGCCTGACGTACTCGGCGCCGATCGCGTCGAGGTGCTTGCAGATCACCTCTATCCCCCGCAGCATGTGCTCCCGGTAGGCCCTCGGCGTCTCCCTGTCGGAGAGGGCCTTGAGGGCGGCGACCTGGACGAACTCGGGCACGCAGGTCAGCAAACTCCCCTGTATCCTCGCCATCCTCTCTGCCACCTCCACCGGTGCCACCGCGTAACCTATCCTGTACCCCGTCATCCCCCAGCTCTTGGAGAAGGACATGATCATGATAGTCCTCTCGTAGCCGGTCGAGAGGGACGTCACGTGTCCGCCGAAGGCGTAGTCCATGTAGACCTCGTCGCTCAGGACGTAGAGGTTCTTCCTCCGTGCAACGTCCACGAGCTCTTCCATCAGCGCCCTAGGGACGACAGCCCCTGTCGGGTTGTTGGGGTAATTCAGGACGAGCAGCCTCGACGCGTCGGAGATCACGCCCTCCAGCCCTGCTGGATCAGGCATCCACTTGCCATCGAGCGAGGTCCTGTGGACTATCGGCCTGCAACCGAGCATCGAGGCGACCTGCTTGTAGTGGGGCCACGAAGGGTCTATCACGATAGCCTCGTCGCCCATCGAGAGCGTCGCAGCCATGGCGAGGTAGATCCCGAACCTCCCTCCCTGCGTCACGACCACTTGCTCGGGCTTCACGTCGACCCCGAACCGCTCGTTCAGGTCCTCCGCGATGGCCGACCTGAGCTCAGGCAGTCCTTGGGCCTCGCCGTAGAAGGCGTACCCTCTGAGAGCGGCCTCGGTCAGCTGAGCGGCCACGTGCTCCGGTGCTCCCAGCGTCGGCTCCCCAACCTCCATGTGCACCACCTCCCTCCCCTCCTTCTCCATCCTCTTGGCGAGCCTCATCAGGTCCATGTGGGTCAGCCCCTGAGTTCCCGTGCTCCGCGTCTGGACCTCTGTCGACCTCTTGAGCAGGAGCGTCAGCACCCTTCTGACCAGGTCCGCGTCGAGGCCGAGCTCGGCAGCCCTCGCCATCGCAACCGTCCTCAGCTCCCGCTCCACCTCGGGGTTGAACGGTGACTCGCCGGCGGCCGCCTTGACCTTTGAGAGCTCCCTCACGAGCCTCTCCCTCTCGGCCATGAGGTCCACGATCCCCAGCGTCACCTTCCTGATCCTCTCCCTCAGCTCTGAGATCCCGCTTCCGGTCTCAGCACCCAACTCGCCTGCCACCCGAAGCCTTCCGATAATATGGATTTGGCCCTGGGGGTTGGGGACGGGCGAAGTTTCTCATATCTCCTCCGCGGTAATTTGGGATGGGATGAGCGAGCTCTCGACGGCGCCGATGCACAGGCTGCTGAAGAAGGCCGGGGCCGAGAGGGTCAGCGAGGAGGCTGCTGAGGAGCTGAGGAGGGTCCTCGAGGAGGTCGGGATGATGGTCAGCACCGAGGCGATCAGGAGGGCCCTCTCAGCCGGCCGCAAGACCGTTAGGAAGGAGGACGTTCGCAGCGCCGCACTCGAGCTGATACCTGGCATCAAGCTGGACTGAGCGAACCCAAGACCTACACGCTCGGAAAACGGAGGAGACTACGTCTGAAGGCCGAGGGTCGCTGATCTGAGGGGCGGTGAACTGGACGGTATTGGTTCGACGTCAGGGTGACGTCACATACAAAACGAGCTCGGAGCGATGGATAGCGCTGGGCTTTGGTCCGCGTAATCGTGACCGCTGTCCCAGGATCGGGAAAGACGACCGTGCTGAACATGGTGAAGGAGAAGGCGCCGGACGTTGTGGTCACGAACCTCGGAACCGTGATGTTCGAGATCGCGAGGGAACGCTATAACATAGCCAGCAGGGACGATATGCGGAAGGTCATCCCCGTCGAGGAGTATAGGGCGATACAGGTGGAGGCGGCTGAGAGGATCGGCCGGATGGAGGGGAAGGTCCTGGTCGACACGCATGCGCTGATCAAGACCCCAGTCGGATACTATCCCGGTCTGCCGCCGCCTCTGCTCAACGCGATCAAGCCTCACGCCATCGTCTTTTTCGATTTCAGGCCCGAGGACATACTGGAGCGGAGGAGGAAGGACGAGGACGTCCTGAGGAGCAGGGGCCTCGAGTCGCTGGAGGAGATCGAGGAGCACCAGAGGTTGAGCGAGATGGCCGCGATAGCCGCTGCCGCTTACTGCTCGAGCTACTACCTGAAGCTCTCCTGCAGGTATCCCCAGAGTTATCCGTACCAGCACGCCGAGGAGCTCTCCGCCAAGTTGATCGATTACCTTAAGAGGCTCGAGGCCATGTCTACCTGAACCCGAAGGGGAGCTTGAGGTTCCAGCTTGAAACGTCGGCCTCCTCGATCTTCCTTCCGGAGATCACGAAGACCGTGTGGCCCCTTGTGACGTGGACTGGCCTCGTGGCACCCTCCCTCACCCTCCACGGCCTGATCATCAACTCGCCGACGAAGAGGTCTATGATGCCGTTCCTCCTCATAGCCAAGACGCTCCGCTCCAGCTGGTTCACAGAGGGGACTATCGAGACGAAGACTCCTCCTCCCCTCAGGCACCTTCTAGCCGCTGGTACCACCTCCCACGGCTCAGGGACGTCGGCCACGAAGCCGTCAGCTCCCTCCACATCGGCGTCCCTCAAGTCGCCCCTCCTCAGCTCCACCGCTTCCTGTACCCCAAGCCTCTCGGCCGCCTTCCTGACAGCGGGGAAGAACTCGTCGTTGAGGTCGTAGCTGATCACCTTCCCTCCCGGATGGACGCGAGTGGCCAGGTAGAGCGCAAGGACCCCGCTTCCTGTCCCTCCCTCGACGATGAGGGATCCCGGCTTCGCGTCGAGCAAGAAGGCGATGAGGCCCAGGTCCTTCGGGTAGACGATCTGGGTCCTCCTGGGCAGCGAGGCCAGCAAATCGTAGACCTGAGGGTAGAGGAGGGCGACCTTGGTGCCGGTGCTGCTCGTGACGACGGAGCCGTAGGGTTTTCCGGCCAGATCGTCGTGGCTGATCACTCCGTCCTCCGAGTGGAACCTCTCCCCCCTCTTCAACGTGACGAGGTAGCGGTTGCCCTTCTCGGTCAGCAGCAAAACCCTTTCGCCGTGTGAGGCCGACCTGGGCTCCAATCCCTCTCATCTGACCCCGGCTGCGATTAAAACCGCTAAGTCGAAGTGTCAGACCTCGTAGACCGACCCGAGCTCAGGGTCCACCGCCTCGACCCCGAGCTCCTCCCTCGCCCACCTCGCAAGCTCTGCGCAGGACTCGGGCTCGCCGTGGACCGCGAAGACCTTGGCCCCCTCCGCAGTCTTCCTCAGGTAATCGTGGAGCTCCTTTCTCCCCGCGTGACCGGACAGCCTGATCTGGGTCACCCTCGACCTCACGCTGACGACCTCGCCGTCGGCCTCGAGCACCCTCCTGCTCAGGACCGCCTCGCCCGGGGTTCCTGGCACCTGGAAGCTGACGAAGGTTATCGACGAGTCGTCCCTGTCTGCGACCGACCTGGCGTAGTAGACCGCTGGGCCTCCCTGGAGCATCCCGGCTGGCGAGATCACGACGGCCGGCTCTTCCAGTACCCTCTCCCTCATCCTCCTCCCTCTGACGAACCTCACCCTCTTCGCTGCCTGGCCGAGGAGCTGTATGCCGTCGACGAACTCCTCCATCTCGAGGTAGAGCGTCGTCAGCTCCTTCGCCATCCCGTCCATGTAGACCTCGTGCTGGAAGTTGTAGGCCCTGAGGATCATCGCGACCTCCTGGGAACGGGAGACCGAGAAGGCAGGGACGAGGGCCGTGCCTCCGTTCTCCACAGTTCCCTTCAGCTCCTCCACCAGCGCCCTCTCAAGCTCCTTCCTCGGAGCGTGGTCCTCCCTAGCGTACGTCGATTCCGTTATCACCACGTCGAAGCCTCCCGAGGGGACCTCGGCGCCCTCCATGAGCCTCGTCCTGACTGTGTTGAAGTCGCCGGTGTAGAGGAGCGTCTTGTCCGAGTTCAGAACCACCTGAGCGCTCCCCGGTATGTGACCGGCATCGATCAGCTCGATCTCGACGTCCTTTATCCTGACCGGTTCGTTGAAGTCGACCCGCTCTCCCTTCCCGAGGGCCTTCCGGACCTCCACCTCACCGAAGAAGAGGCGGTCTCCGTTGAGCTTCAGCATGTCGCGCAGCAAATACTCCGATTGACGGTAGGTGGCCTCGGTGGCTATGAGTCTCGGGCTGGAGCTGATGAACAGCATGGGTATGGCCCCTGAGTGGTCGAGGTGGGCATGGGTCAGCACGACCGCATCCAAGTCCTTTGGCGAAACGTGCATCGGGAATTGGAGCTCGTTGCTCGGGTCGACCTTCACGCCGTAGTCGAGGAGTATCCTGGCTCCGCCTTTGCTCTTGACGAGTATCGCTGACCTTCCCACCTCCCGCGCTCCGCCTAGGAACCTGATCTCCATCGTCTCCTCACTTGCCGCTAATTCCTGGACGCATACCTATGACCGCCGTTATAAATTGATCGGAAGATGGGTAAGGCTGGCCCTTGAAGACCTTTCCTTATCCACCTTACTTCTTCGAGGAGAGCCACCAGGTGAGGTACTCGTCCTTCCATCTCTTGGACTTCTCCTGCTTCTCCCTCTCAGCCCTAATCCTCTCGGTGGCCTCCAGCAGCTCCTGGAGGTTCATGACCGTGCCGCAGGAAGTGCAGACGTACTGCTTCACCGAGCGTTCGTAGATCATCATCCCCCCGCACTCGGGACACGGCCTCATCGCCGGAGCTTCTAACTCGCGGGTTTTGAGGGTTTTGCAGGCAGGATTGGTTGAGCCGTCAGGCCCTCAGTACATCTCCCTCAGGACGTCCTCCGGGAGGAACTCCCGCTCGATGGCCCTGTACCTCTCGATGCCGACGAGGGAGTGGTGGTCTGCCGTCGGAAGGCCCTCCTCCATCTGCTCCAGCTCCCACTGGGCCTCCTCCTGCCTCTCGAGCAGGGCCCTTGCGAAGCGGTAGACCGACGTCATCTCGGCGTGGAGTGCTCCCATGCTGACGATGATCAGCTTGTAGCCCCTCGAGGCTATCTCCTTGAACCTGAGCCTGCTCCTGGACTTCGACCACCTGAAGCTCGAGGAGTAGTTGAACATCAAGGGGACGTCTGGGTGCTCGGCCCTCACCCTCTCGGAGAAGGCCCATGCCCTCTCGTCGTCGGGTCCCGTGAACTCGGCCCAGAGGACGTCCGCTCCGGCGTCAGCGAAGGCCACGGCCCTCCTGACAGCCTCCTCGAGGGTCCCTCCCTTCGTCCCCAGCACGTCGGTCCGCGCGATCAGGACGAAGTCCGGGTCTACCTCGTCACGCCTCTTACAGAGCGACTTGACCTTCAGCACCGCCTCCTGGAACGGAAGGACCGTCTTCCCTGCCAGGTGGCCGCACCTCTTGGGGAACCTCTGGTCCTCGACGTGGATGGCTGCAACGCCTGCCCTGACGAACTCCTCGACGGTCCTTGTGGCTGTGACGGCGTTGCCGTAACCGTCGTCGGCGTCGGAGATGACAGGGATCCCAACGGCCCTCGCAACCCTCCCAGCGAACTCGACCATCTCCGTCATCGTCAGGAAACCTATGTCAGGTCTCGTCAGGTAGCCTATCGAGCAGGAGTAACCGCTGACGTAGGCGACCTTGAACCCCACCATCTCGAGGAGCTTTGCCTGGATCGGCGTGTAGACCCCGGTCGTCCAGACGTAATCCTCCGTCTTGAGCAGATGTCTCAGCTGCCTCGAGCTGTCCACATCCGTCCACAACTCTCTCGGGTTAAAGGCGTATCCCTGGAGACGTTTTTGTCCTCCACCTACTGTGCACGGGAGATGGCCCACCTGAGGGAGCTTCAGGCGTTGCTGGACCGGATCTACGGCGAGAGGGACAGGAAGAGGGGGCCTGAGAGGACGTTGCTCTGGCTGGTCTCAGAGGTCGGAGAGGTCTCCGAGGTCCTGATCAAGGGAAAGAGTTCGGGGTCGAGCTACGAGGTCGAGTTGGCGGACGCTCTCGCCTGGCTCCTGAGCTTCGCCAACGTTGTGGGCGTAGACGTCGAGGAAGCCTTCCTGAAGAGGTACGGGTCCGGATGCCCCCGTTGCGGCTCCATACCCTGCACCTGCCCTGAGCGTTGAACGGATCTTCTCTCCGAGCCCCGGTGAAGCGACCCGCACGATCGCATTGCCCGCGTCCCACACCAAACGACCTGTGACGAATTCCGTGACCTAGCAACCCATATCTCCAGCCCTGCGAAACGAAACCCGTTGACCTTCAGGGTCAAGCGGGTGTACGAGGGCCGCTCGCCCGAAGACGGGTTCAGGGTCCTCGTCGACAGGTTATGGCCTAGGGGGATCTCGAAGGGCTCCGGTGTCGTCGACCTATGGCTCAGGGAGGTAGCGCCCACCGATGGGCTCAGGAAATGGTTCGGTCACAGGCCGGAGAGGTGGGAGGAGTTCAAGCGGAGGTACTTCGAGGAGCTGGAGGGCAAGCCGCACCTGATAGCTGAGCTGCTCAGGCTCGAGAAGGAGCACGGAACTGTAACACTGCTCTTCTCTGCAAGGGACACACAACATAACAACGCTGTGGCGCTGTGTGAGTATCTGGAGCGTGCTTTCAGCCGTAGGTAGTGACGACCCTCAGCCAGTCGCGGAGGCGTATCTCCATCCCGTACCTCAGCTCGTTGGCCTTCATGTGGAAGAAGATGCCCAGCAGGAGCTTCAGGTTCTCAAAGGGGTTCCCCTGTCGCCTGATCTTGTTCCTGATGTAACGGAAGGCGGTCCAGAAGGGGTCGAAGTGCTCGATCAGCCGCTCGGGGTACTCGCTCAGTCTACCCTCATACAGCAGCGATGCGAAGAGCTCGGCAGACTGCATCCCCGGTATGATGCCCTCCCCGAGGACCGGATAGACTACGCCGACGCTCTCCCCGATGCCGTACACGTTGTTGTGACGGATCGGTTTCGCCAGGCGGGGAGGAGTTATCCTGACGGGCCTGCCGACCTTGGCGAGGACCTCACCGCCGTGCCTGGAGACGAACCCGTTCAGGACCTCCACATGCCTCTTGTAGTAGTCGCCAGCACCGACGTGGGCGAGGCCGTTGCCGAGGGGGAAATAATAGAAGTACCCGGAGAGGTGCTTGATCGGTTTCACGTAGAAGTCGTCGAGCGGCGGGTCCCTGTAACGGATCAGGTACTCCAGCGTCGGGATGTAGTAGTCCCTGCTGAGCCTCGGGAGGAGGACCCTGTGGAACCCCGTCGCGTCCACCACCAAGTCACCCCTTACCTCGTCGATCCTCCTGACCTCGGCGCCGTAGGTAACTTCGACCCTTCTGTGCAGGTCCAGGATCAGCCTCCTCTTGTCGAAGGTGCAGAGGCCCTTCAGGGGCACGTCGATGCACTCATCTCCAAGGTCGACCGTCAGTCTCTTCCCCACGTGGAGGACGTACTCGTCGAACTCGACGTCTATCTTCTCGAGGAGTCTGCGCATCTCGTGGTAGCTCGCCCCCCAAGCGCAGACGGCCCTGAAGTTCTCAGGTTGCTGCCTCTCGAGCACCCTGACCTCGTGGCCGTCCCTCAGGAGGTTTGCGAGGTAGCTGCCCGAGATCCCGCCGCCGACGATCGTGATGCGCATCCGTTGCTTAACCCGCACGGCATGATATTAGCTGAACCACGGCCCTTAACCTTGCGACCTCAGGGTCACGGACTGGAGCGGTGCAACGCGTGATGCAGATGCTCGGTCGGCGCTGATTCCGCGAGTGATTCTACGCTCTGCGAGATGCGAGCTCGCCCTTCGTTACTGATACCCGTTCTGTCAACTCGCATCGTCTGCTACCGTGTCGAACGTCAAGGCGGGTACAGACGATTCGTGAGCAAAACTTATCTCGGATAGGAACTCGAAACGAAACGTGCCCAGGCCGATTGCGGTGTTGGCTGTTATAGCTGCTGTAGCTGTAGCGGGAGCGGTCTTGCTGATGCTCGCTTCCCAGACGCCGCCCCAAACTGGTGGAGCTACAACAACCGTGACGCGGGCCCCTGAGGCGACGCGGGAGGAGACGGCTGCCCAACCTCCACGAACCGAGGGGAGGCTGGTGGAGCTGAAGCTCTTCCTGAACGATTACGGGTTCAACGCCTCTAGAGGAGGACCGACGATAACTGTCTACGTCAACGATAGGGTCAGGATCACTCTGATAGGGAACGGGAGCGGCCCTATAGTCCACGACTTCGTCCTCGACAGCGAAAGCCCGTCACCCTACAACGTGAGGTCGAACAGGCTCTCGAGGGGCGAGATACAGGTGATAGAGTTCGTGGCCTCCTACCCCGGTGAATACAAATATTATTGCAGCGTCAGGCCGCCCTTCGGTCCGAGCCACAGGGACAGAGGACAGGAGGGGACCATCGTAATCTTGCCGAGGAGTTGAAACGCTCCGATAAAGTAGTCCTCTATTTGTCGGGTAGCCAATAATGAGGTAGTGAGGGTGAGAGACCTTAGAAGGTTGGCTGCAGAAATTCCGTATGGCCAATGCCTATAAAAATACGTCCGAGACCCTGGCGAGAAAAGTTAGTACTACCATAGCCTTGGTGCAGAACCAAAAGATTCACCAAAAAAATTATATTCGGTACGCTTTAAGAGGTGGAGGGTGAAGCCGGAAGCTCTGCTCATCGTGGTGTTTCTGGCTTTGTCGCCTCTACTACTTTTACTCCAGCATGCCCACTCCGACGTACCCTATTTCGGGATACTGAGGGGATGGGAAAACGGGAGTGTAAACCAGATAATAGGGTATGATATTGCGGCGGATGATAGCGGGATATACATTGCGGGCGAGTTCTTTAAAGATGTGGGCTACGGCCCTACCGTGTTATTCCTAAACCCAGACCACACCTTCCGATGCCAGAAGGTATTGCAGTTTAACGTAGATGCCCGCAGTGGTGTTCCTCGGTCAGGTGCGTACTCAATAGCGCTGACGGATAACTCAGTAATAGTAGCCGGGGTTTACGGTGAGTGGCCCGGAGGATGGAATGTTGCGCGGCTGTTCATAGCTGTCTTCAACAAAGAAGATTGTAGCCTAACGGGTATTAAGGAATTGATTGATGGGTCTCTTAGAAATGAATGGGTAAACCTGTATCCTTTCTTCGTGTCTGGGGTCAAGGTTGTATGGGATCAGGCTAGGTCCTCAATGTTTGTCATGCTTCAAACCCTTGAAACCATTTCATTCGTGCCCCATCTCTACATAATCCAGCTAGACACAGGGCTGAATATTCGTAACGCGGTGAGGTATGATTTGGTTAGCTCTGATTTTTTCTACGTTTCTGACATGTTTGACGACGGCATCTTCCTACATGTCACCGGCACCTATGAGGAAAAAGGCGGAATCTGGCAGTTACTTTATGGAGTAATCAGGAAAGATGACCTAAGGGACGCGTCATGGTATTACTTTCCCTTATCATTCCCCGGATACGACGTAAGGGTCGGAGGGTTTCTACGTTTATCGCGTATAGTTTTAACCTCTGTTGGGGGACAGACTTACGTAAACATCGCCTACACCATGAAGTGTAGCGGGCGTGACTGTGCAGTGGGCATTAGTGAGGCTTTCAGGCTGGGCATCTTGAGATTCCCGTTGGACGATCCGAGCTCGGTGGAGGTAAGGCTGTACAGCTTTACAACGACGCATTGGAACACTCCAGCGCCCTACAACCACGCTAACGGTACCTTTGTTACAGGTCTTGTGGCAGCGGATGACATGCTCTACGTGGTTGGACTTCTTGCTAAGGAGCTGGACATGGCAGAGGATGGGTTCGTTTACGCCGTAGACGCTCGAACGCTGAATCCACAGTATATGTTTAGGGTGGTGAGCCTTAATGGGTCTCCTTCTGATGGGGGCCCGCGTGTCTTCTCCGCCGTTCTCGGGGCCGGCTCCTACAACGGCTACGCATACATCACGGGTACAGCAGGCAACTACTACCTAGAGTTCACACCCTTCAACCCATCAAACATAACCGGCACAGCAAACCGCTACACCTTCGCATTAACAACAGGAAAACCTGATTTAAAGGAGTTGGAGAAATTTGTAATTGCTCCTGATAACATCCCTGTCTTTGACCAAGACGCTCACCCCAGCACCGCAGGTTTTTACGGTGTACTAAGGCTGAAACAGGCTACGACAACTACTTCAACTTCCACCTCAACGGTTACCGAGACCGCTACATCAACAATCACTTCTACGGTTGTTTTTCCTATTACCACAACTGCAACAGCCACGAGGACCGTCACCTCCACTCCAACAGTCACCGTAACACAATTTACCACATCTACGCGAACAACCGCAACTACAGTGGTTACAACCATGCAAAATTTCCTCACTATTTATACTACAAGGATTGTTGAGAACACAACTACAAGGGTAGAGACGGCCACCTTCGTGACGACAATACCTTATGTGACTACCTTGACCGGCACGACGACAATGCTCCGTGTTGTGACTGCAACCAAGACACCTACTGTTTATCTCAACCAGACAGTCCGGCTCACAACCACAATAGAAGTCCAGCAAGAAGCGATTATTCCGTGGACATACCTTATCCTCCCCTTCATGCTCTTACTCCCGTTCCCGCCCCTGCTCATCATGAAGGGCAGAAGGCTTACGATAACGATACTCGAGGGAGCGGGAGCTCAGACTTCTGTCACACAACAGACCAGCATACTAAACGAATATCTCAAGCCTGCAGTCGGAAGTATAAAGAGAGGCGGGAAAGTGATTTTCAGAAACAAGGACAGAGTAATACATACCGTGGAGCTCTTTATACCAGGAGTGCCTGACAAACACTGGGTATTCGTGCTGAAGCCTGGTAAGAAGGCTGGTATAAAGATGAAAGAGCCAGGCAAGTACTTCATCATCCTCGAGAGGGTCCCCCGCAAAGTGGGCATATTGGAGGTAGGACAGTGAGCCTTGAGAAAGCTTTATACGCATCGCTGTTGTCCTCGATATTCGCCGGAGCCTATCTGCTCCTTACCGATGCGGAGCTCTGGACCGTAGCTCCCGATCACGCCTACGGCCTCGCTGCTATGGTTGGGGTCGATTTGCTCATGCTCGCTGCTCTGTTGTCGCGCAAAGTCGGAACTCGGGCCCTGCGGTATATCTCAGTAGCAGGTGTTGTGAAGCTGGCGCTGGTCGTCGGCGATGTGCTCACCGCGCCACAGTTCGGGCTGAGCTATCAGGAGTTCGCCAACTACCTCTTCTCGCTCTGGGCCTATGACCTTTTGGTCGTCAGCCAGGTCGGTATCGCCACATCGGCCTATGCTTGGAGCAGGAAAAGTTGAGCGAAAACTGTGTATAGGAGGGTTGTATTGATCATCGTGTATTTTGTGGTGCTGTGCTACGATCTCCGACTCAAACGTCAACTCGCTGACGGATGCTGGTTTTCGTCATTCAGCTTGCATACAGCATCGCATAGTGTTTCAGGATCTTTTTGACGTTCCTCCTGAGCGTTATCGAGAGCGTTGCGGGCGATTTGCCGAGTCTTCGGGCCAGCTCATTCGTGCTGACCCTGCGCGGGACGTCAAAGTAACCCTCCTCAAGCGCAGTCAAGAGGAGGTCGGATGAGGAACCGTTGAAATCAAGGTCCTTCACTTCAACGCTCTCTAGCAACTCAACTGACGCCCCACGCATCTTTAACGCATCGATTAACGAGGGGATTTCACGGTCATGGGCCAAGACCCTCCAAACGATCCTCTCCTTCTGGACGTCGTAAACACCCCTCCTGACGAAGCAACGATTCGCAATAACACCGCACAATGTACATCTCTTGGTTTTCACGTACCCTACCACGTTTGTGGATGCGTTTTCGATGAAAAACACCTCTTCAACAAGCTTAGAGGACTTCAGGGCTCGTTTTACACGTTGGGCTGTCTGTCAGGTGTCGTTAAGGATACCAGGTGTGTGACGGAGTCGTCCTCATGCTGCACGCAGTCAACGATCCTGACGATGACGTCCTTCATCTTTCTGAGGTCGCGAAGCCATGCAGTGGGTGGAACCTCAATTGCCGCCTCCATCACGTTGCGGATTTTCCTAGCGATGATCTACGAGATGTCCCTGATGGCGCTGGTGATGGTCCTCAGGCTCTCAGCGGCCGACCTTTGGCTCCTCATGATACTGAACCCTTTGGAGGCCACGAGGCTCCTGATGATTTTATCGGTCGACCCGGCGATGACGTTCCTCGGGGAGCTCGGCCACTTCCTCGTCAGGGAAGCAGGAGAGTGGTTCGTCTACCCGCTCATCGCTATGCCCCTACTCTATGGCGCCGCAGGCCTTCTTGTTGGACTCTACATCTTCAGAAACAGCGACCTATAGAGGTCCGCTAAATCCTCGGCATGGGCTTGTGCGCAGCCTTCGAGGTTATCTCCAACGAGCACGCGTGATGTGTTCTGCAGTAGTTCTCGCAAAGCTCCGCGGTCTCACGGTCGTGGTACACGAAGCCGCATTCTTCACAGACGTAATCGTCGAGGCCGCAAACCTTCACTTTGGTTACCATCCCGTAAAGACGTGGACCTGAGCGCGCTAAATGTTTGCGGGGGGTGGGATTCGAACCCACGAACCCTTCCGCCCATCTGGCCTGCGGGACCGGGTCACCCATTTGGAGATCTTAAGCCCGGCGCCTTTGTCCAGGCTTGGCTACCCCCGCCCGTCCACCAATTCGCATGCCCTGGATTTAACACTGAAAGGGAAAGGCCCGATCACACCGCGCATTCCCGCTCTCAGGTTTCCGGCGCCTGCAACCACAGCGCACCGACAGCCCGTGGGTCTCCACACCGTAATTATGGTGTAAAATACCCCGAAAATCGAGGGCCGGCGAGCATGTTCAAGATCTCCGTGATCAGGGGCGACGGGATAGGTCCTGTGGTCGTGAGGGAGGCGATCAGGGTCCTCGAGGCCGCCGGTGACCGGTTCGGGCTCGGGTTCCAGTTCGTCGAGGCTCCTGCTGGAGACGCGGTTTTGGCCGAGAGGGGGGAGGCCCTTCCGAAGGACTCCCTACAGAAGATAAGGTCCTCGGACGCTTGCCTGAAGGGCCCGGTGGGCGAGACGGCGCGCGACGTCATAGTCTATCTTAGGAGGGAGCTGGACCTCTACGCCAACCTCAGGCCCTCCAGGACTATGCGCGGGATCCCCTCGAAGTACACCGACGTCGACCTGCTGATAGTGAGGGAGAACGTGGAGGACGTCTACAAGGGAGTGGAGGACGTCGGCAGGGACCACGCGGTCTCGCTGATGGTCTTCACGAGGCACGGTACCGAAAGGATAGCGAGGGTCGCGTGCAGGGAGGCGATGAAGAGGAAGAGGAAGGTGACGGTGGTGGACAAGGCGAACGTCCTCCTCTCCCACAGGTTCTTCCGGGAGGTGGCGGCAGAGGTCATCAGGTCCCACGGAGGCATCGAGCTCGATTTCATGTACGTCGACAACGCCGCCTACCAGCTCGTGGTGAGACCTCAGAGGTTCGATGTCGTCCTGACGACCAACATGTTCGGAGACATACTGAGCGACGAGGCGGCCGGCGTCTGCGGAACGCTCGGCGTTGCGCCCTCAGCGAACGTAGGCGACACCTTCGGGCTCTTCGAACCGGTCCACGGCTCCGCACCGGACATAGACCCCGAGACGGCGAACCCTACAGCTATGTTGCTGGCGAGCGCTATGATGCTGCGTTGGCTGGGCGAGGTCAAGGGATCGCGGAACGCTTTAGAGGCGGCCGTTGCGATAGAGCGGGCCGTCGAGGAGGTTCTGGCAGAGGGGAAAATCAGGACGATAGACCTCGGCGGGAGCTCGAAGGCTAAGGACTTCGCGGACGCCGTGATCGGTCGGATCGGGTAATTGGGCGCTAACCCGCTGGACCTGGAGATGTAACGGCTCCCTTGCTGGCCGATTGGACGAGTGCCGCGTACTTCGCGAGTAGGCCGGTCCTGGCCTTCGGCGGCCTCGGCCTCCACTCCTTCATCCTCCTCTCCAGCTCAGTCTTGTCGATGAGAAGCTCGAGCTTCCCCTCCTTCGCATCGATCAGTATCTTGTCGCCCTCCTCCACGACCGCTATAGGCCCGCCCACAGCGGCCTCCGGTGCGACGTGACCGACCATCATTCCCCTAGTAGCGCCGCTGAAGCGGCCATCAGTTACCATGGCGACCGATTCTCCGAGCCCTGCGCCGACTATGGCTGCGGTCACCCTCAGCATCTCAGGCATCCCAGGAGCGCCCTTGGGACCTACGTACCTGATAACGACCACGTCACCTGACCGGATCTCGTTCCTCTTGATCGCCTCGAAGGCCGAGTCCTCGTCGTCGAAGGGCCTCGCCCTCCCCTCGAACCTCTCGATCCCGGTCGCTGCGACCTTCAGCACCGCTCCCTCGGGCGCGAGGTTGCCCCACAGGATCCGCGTCCCTCCGGTCGGCTTGATGGGGTTCGCCGGGTCCTTGACGATGTGCTCGTGGGGGACGTTCGGGAACCTGTACTCCCTCAGGCTTTCAGCGAGGGTTTTGCCGGTAACGGTGAGCGCCTCTCCCCTGAGGTAGCCGCGCTCGAGGAGCTTCTTGAGGACCAGAGGGACGCCGCCGACCGCGTCGAGGTCCGCCATCACGTAGAGGCCAGCGGGCCTCATGCTGACGATGTACGGGACCTTCCTCGAGATCTCGTCGATGTCCCTTAATGTGAAGCTGACGCCGGCCTCGTGGGCTATCGCCAGAAGGTGGAGGATGCCGTTGGTCGACCCACCCATCGCCATCATCAGGACCGTGGCGTTGTAGAGGGCGTCGTAGGTCACGATGTCCCTCGCCTTGATCCCGTTCTCTATGAGCTGGCCGAGCGCCTTCCCCGAGAGGTAGCAGTACATGGCCCTCCTCGAGGAAGTGGCGACTGGCGTTGAGGACCCGAGCAGCGCCAGTCCCAGCGCCTCCGAGATGGACGCCATCGTGTTGGCGGTGAAGAGCCCTGCGCAGGTCCCCACCGTCGGATGGGCGTGCCTCTCGATCTCCGCCAATTCCTCCTCCGTCACCTTGCCGCTGAGGTACGCGCCGATCGACTCGTAGACGTCCTCGATCGTGAGCTTCCTATCTCCGAGGTAACCGGGCTCCGCTGATCCGCCGTAGACGTAAACCGAGGGCAAGTTCATCCTGACCATGGCCATCATTATCCCCGGCTGCGTCTTGTCGCAACCTCCTATCCCCACTAGGCCGTCGAAGGCGTGGGCCTGTACCTGGGCCTCTATCGTGTCGGCTATCAGGTCCCTGCTGACGAGGCTGTAACGCATCCCTTCGGTACCCATGCTGATGTTGTCGTTCACCACCAGAGTCGGCACCGCGAGGCCCGTCACCCCTGCCGCCTCCATTCCCTCCTTGACGTGCTGCACCAGCTGTAGCGTGTGGTAGTTGCAGGGTCCTGCCTCGCTCCAGGAGACGACGACGCATCCGAGCGGCCTCTCTATCTCCGCGTCCGAGAGCCCTATCGACCTGAGGAAGGCCCTGTGGCTAGCGTTGAAGATCCCGTGGTATCTGGATCTGCTCGGGAGCGAAGACGGCCACCTCTTGACCTCGACCGTCACGCCTGATCGGCGAGCACAGTCGGCTATAAGCGCTCTCACCTGGCTGTTGATCGACGGTCCAATCCCTCGACCGAATCGGTGCTCAAGGTTTTATGCTGAGCGATTGGTTGGCGGTGCGGATGGCGCAGGCGCTGAAGGTCGACCCGTACAAAACGGTCTTCGTCGGGAAAAGGAAGGAGGCGGTGGCGAGGCTGAAGGTCGAGAAGGGGCAGGGCAAGGTGCTGATCAACGGTGTACCGGTCGAGCTGATCGGCAACTGGATCGTCCGGGAGAAGGTGCTCGTGCCGCTGAGGCTGGCGGAGGGGGTCTGGAAGAGCCACAACTTCTACCTCAACGTGCAGGGGGGTGGCATAATGGGACAGGCGGACGCGTGCGCAATAGCCTTGGCGAGGGCCGTCGTCGCGATAGATCCGGACCTGAAGCCGTTGATCGAGAAATACGACTACCATTTGCTCTCAGGTGACCCGAGGAGGACCGAGCCCAAGAAGCCGAACAGGAGGTCAGCTCGCCGGTTCAAGCAGAAGTCGTACAGGTAGCCCCCGTCAGATCGACCCTTTGGGCTGCGTCGCGCCTCATCCTCGCAGAGCCTGTGAAGTCCTTGTGACGGCACCTCCTCGATGACCCCATAGCTCCAGCCAACAATTCACCAAGGTTGATTAGCGGGACGTGGCCGGTTCCGAAGGAATGCTCGAGACGTGGCAGCCGAAGACGAAGGTCGGCCAGCTGGTGAAGTCGGGCAAGATCAGCTCGATCGAGGAGCTCTTCGCGAACCATTACAGGGTGACCGAGCCCGAGATAGTGGATTACCTGGTACCCAACATAGAACAGGAGGTGATCGACATCCAGATAGTGCAGCGCCAGACCGATGCCGGCGAGAGGTCGAGCTACAGGGCGATCGTCGCCGTCGGCAACCGCGACGGGTGCGTGGGGCTGGGCGTCGGAAAGTCGACGCAGGTCGTGATGGCGATAGAGAAGGCGGCGATGAAGGCCAAGATGAACCTGACCTATGTGGTGCGAGGGTGCGGCAGCTGGGAGTGCGCTTGCGGTGAGCCCCACAGCCTCCTTTACCGTACCGTAGGAAAGTACGGCAGCGTCCGCATCGAGATCCTCCCAGGTCCTAGGGGGCTCGGCCTTGTTGCGGGTGACGTGGCCAAGACGATCCTCAGGCTTGCAGGGGTCAGCGATTGCTGGACGAGGACCTTCGGAGAGACGAGGACGCCCCTCAGCATGTCCGGCGCAACCTACATGGCTTTGAAGAACACGTTGAAGTTCGTCTTGCCTGCGCAGTGGAAGGTCGCCTGAGGTGGTCCCGTTGAGCGGGGAGCCCAAATGCCTGCTGGTGGTGAGGCTTCGCGGACCTTCGGGGACGAGCGAGGAGATCGAGTACTCGCTCAACCTGATCAGGCTGAGGAGGAGCAACTGGGCAACCCTCGTCAGGAACGAACCTTCCCAGGTCGGAGTGCTCAGGAAGGTCGCTCCCTACGTGACGTGGGGCGAGCCGGACCCGAAGGTGCTCGCGGCGGTGCTCGAGAAGCGGGCTGAGACATGGAACAAGGTGCCGAGGGAGAAGGTGCTGGAGGCTCTGGGCTGCAGGGATCTGCTCGAGCTGGCGACGAAGGTCTGCAACGGCGAGATCGACCTCAAGACCCTCTGGACTTACTTCAAGCCCTACTTCAGGCTCCACCCGCCGAAGGGCGGCCTCAAGAAGAGCGTCAAGCGCTTCTTCGGAGACAGGGGCGAGGCCGGTTACAGGGGTCCTGCGATCAACGACCTCGTGATCAGGATGGTCTGACGCCTTCCCCGCTCACCTTTATCATCGTCTGGAGCTTCGTCTTGCCGGATGCCCTCGGACCGCCTTCTGGTAGCCTTCGGCGACGAGCTGTTCAGCTACGACTTCGGCCCCTATCACCCCCTCAACCGCTCGAGGACCGACGTCTTCGTCAAACGTCTGATGGAGCTGAAGGCGAGGGCGCCTGAGAAGGTCGAGCTCGTAGAGCCCGCGACGGCAACCGAGGAGGAGATCACGCTCTTCCACACCAAGGAGTACGTCGAGTTCGTCAAGCTCGCCTGCTCTCCCGGCTCCAAGATCAGGTACCTCGACTACGGCGACACACCTGCCTATCCCAACTGCTTCGTCAGGGCCTCGACCGTTGTTGGGACAACGCTGAAGCTGCTGAGGGAGATCGCTTCCGGGAAGGCCCTGAGGGCCTTCAACCCTGTCGGAGGGCTCCACCACGCTCGGAGGAACTCGGCCGGTGGCTTCTGCATTTTCAACGACGCCGCGATAGCAATAGAGTACGCGCTGAGGCACCTCGGCTATAGAGCTGTAGCCTACGTCGACATCGACGCCCATCACGGCGACGGCGTCTACTACGACTTCGAGGAGGACCCGAGGGTGATCTTCTTCGACATACATCAGGACGGCCGTACCCTTTACCCCGGCACCGGTTTCGAGTACGAGAAGGGGAAGGGTGAGGCGCTCGGCAGGAAGATGAACGTACCCCTTCCTCCCTACAGCGGAGACGAGGAGTTCCTGAGGGCGCTGGAGAAGGGGCTTAGGTTCCTGGAACAGTTCGAGTTCGACATAGTTTTCTTCCAGGCGGGTGCCGACGGCCTCGCGGGCGATCCGTTGACGAGTTTGATGTACTCCAGGAGGGCTCACGAGAGCGCTGCGAGGGCCCTGCTGGAGCTCGCGGAGAGGAAGTGCGGCGGCAGGATCCTCGCCTTCGGAGGTGGTGGCTACAACCCTGTCAACGTCGGAGAGGCCTGGAGCGCCGTCGTTGAGGTCCTGGCCGGAATATAGCATGGGAACGTGCGAGCTTCAGGACCCTGCATCCGTCTCTGCCGTCCAGCACCGGCCCTGGCGTCGAGCTTATAGCCGATCGGCCCGCTCTTCACACCGTTGAGGCAGCCCAAGTACACGGTCGAGGTCAAGACCGCAAAGAGGGCCCTCAAGGTGGACAAGGAGATAGAGGAGGCGCTGAAGGGGAGCCTCAGCTCTAAGATGATCTCGAGAATGAAGAGGGAGTACGTGGAGTGTCCTGTGGCTGGCAAGGAGGTCGCCTTCCTCCTGTGCTACAGCTGCGTCTCCTTCATCCGAAGGATATCGGGCGTCGTCCACTGCGAGGGTGTCGAGTTCCGGGTCCAAGGGGGAAAAGGGATAGGATGAACCAGGGCCTGATGGTTTCAGGTATCTTGGTGGCCCTCTTCGGAGTCATCATCGCAGCCATGGGATTTCTGATGTTCGCGGTCCTTGTACCTCTCGGCGTTCTGATGTTCATCGCAGGGATCTACGCCAAGCCCACCGAGCCTGTCACCCCGAGTGACCCCAGCAAGAAGTTCTGCTGGTATTGCATGGAAGAGATAGGAAAGGAGGAGCGCGTCTGTCCCTACTGCGGCCTCGAGCAGCTGGAGGAGGACTGAAGAAGGCAGCGATGTGGTCCGCCTGACCCACGTGCCCTCACCGACGGGCATTCGCCCTGCTCGGGCACGCTAAGGCGCGGACCGGGAGAATCAACCCCTCAAGCCCCTAATGGGTCTTGCACAGTTCTCCTCAACACGTTTAAAAATTGGGTCAAGTCGATAGTGGCAGGTGATTCTGGTATGGCTGCAGCTTCAGGAACCACAGTACCCGTGATCATCCTGAAGGAGGGGACGCAGAGGACGAGGGGAAGGGAGGCGCAGGCGGCCAACATAATGGTGGCGAAGGCGATCGCGGAGGCGATGAGGACGTCGCTCGGGCCGAGGGGGATGGACAAGATGCTCGTCGACAGCTTCGGAGACATCGTGATCACCAACGACGGCGCCACGATCCTGAAGGAGATGGACGTCGAGCACCCGGTCGCCAAGATGCTGGTCGAGGTGGCCAAGGCTCAGGACGAGGAGGTCGGAGACGGGACCACAACGGCGGTAGTCGTCGCAGGCGAGCTGCTCTCCAAGGCCGAGGAGCTGATCGACAAGGAGATCCATCCGAGCCTGATCATAGAGGGTTACAAGAAGGCCGCGGCTGAGGCCCTCAGGATCCTCGACGAGATAGGGGTGCCGGTGAACCCGCAGGACAAGGAGTACCTCGTGAGGATCGCAAAGACCTCGCTGGCCAGCAAGCTGGTGGGCGAGTATGCGGAGCACCTCGCAAGGATAGCCGTTGAGGCTGTGCTGAAGGTGGCGAGGCTCGAGAACGGGAAGTGGAAGGTGGACCTCGACGACATCAAGATCGAGAAGAAGGAGGGGATGTCTGTCATGGACACGATGCTGATCGAGGGCATAGTGCTCGACAAGGAGGTTGTGCACCCCGACATGCCCAAGCTGGTGAGGAACGCGAAGATAGCCTTGCTCGACGCGCCGCTTGAGATCGAGAAGACCGAGTTCGACGCGAAGCTCCACATCGAGACGCCGGAGCAGATGAGGGCCTTCATGGAGCAGGAGGAGAGGATGCTGAAGGAGATGGTCGACAAGATAGCGGCGACCGGCGCGAACGTCGTCTTCTGCCAGAAGGGCATAGACGACCTGGCACAGCACTTCCTAGCGAGGAAGGGGATCCTCGCTGTGAGGAGGATAAAGAAGAGCGACATGGAGAAGCTCGCGAAGGCGACGGGCGGGAGGGTCATCTCGAGGATCGACGACCTGACGCCTGAGGACCTCGGAAGGGCCCAGCTGGTGGAGGAGAGGAGGGTCGGAGAGGACAAGATGGTCTTCGTGGAGGGCTGCGAGAACCCGAGGGCCGTCACGATACTGGTCAGGGGAGGGACCCAGAGGATCGTCGACGAGGCCGAGAGGTCGATCAAGGACGCGATCAACGTGGTCAAGGACATCCTGATGGAGCCGAATATCGTCGCCGGTGGCGGTGCGATCGAGACCGAGCTGGCGCTGAGGCTTAGGGACTACGCTAGGACTCTGCCTGGGAAGGAGCAGTTGGCCGTGGAGAAGTTCGCCGAGGCGCTGGAGATCGTGCCGATACAGCTGGCCGAGAACGCTGGGCTCGACCCCGTCGAGAGCATCGTGACCCTCAGGAGCAAGCACAAGGAGGGCGAGAGGTGGTACGGCGTCGACGTCCTGAACAACAGGCTCCACGACATGATGTCGCTGAACGTGATAGATCCGGTCGCTGTGAAGAAGCAGGTGATCAAGTCGGCGGTGGAAGCCGCTTCGCTGGTGCTGAAGATCGACGACATCATCGCAGCCTCCAAGCTCTCTGAGAAGGAGAGCAAGAAGGAGGGCAAGAAGAAAGAGGAAGAGGAGGAAGAAAAGGGAGGGACCAGCAAGTTCGACTGAGTCCAGCCAGCAACTGGTCGGAGAGAGGAGCTTAGCGATGGTCCTCGCTACCCAGCGCAGGCTCACCAAATACGAGGAGACCAAGATAATTGGAGGCAGGGCCCTCCAGCTGTCTGTCGGCGCGTTTCCGCTCGTGAAGCCAGAGCCTGGGGATACGATATTCACCATCGCGGTGAAGGAGCTGAAGGCCGGCGTGCTTCCGATAGTCATAAGGAGGCGCTACCCCGACGGATCCTACGAGGACATCCCCCTGCAGGACCTCCTCCCCGCACACCTAATCTGACCTGCTACGGTTTTCCCCGTACGTCGTTTTTCGTGGGAACGTATCGTGCATGTAGTCTGAGGAGTATTATGCTACACCGCTACACACCATAGAATTAAATCCGGGACGCAATTCCCTAACGCTCAGTCCGGTGAGCTGGATTGGAGTCGGCCGCCTTCCGTTACAGCAGGGCCCAATACGGAAGGTTGAGGGCTGAAGTGAGGGCGGTGGTCGACTCCTTCATCGGCTACTTCGGCCCCTCCAGGTTCGTCGAGCTGTTGGGCGATCCGGCCGGCCTCCACTCGTTCATGGCGCTGATACATCCGGGTTCGCCGGTCTCGGCAACGGTGGAGCTGATGTTCTCTCTTCTGAAGGACGTCCTCGCGCCGACCGACGGGGTGGCTGTAGTCGGAGGCGTCTATTCGGAGAAGTTCAGGGTTCCGGACGAAATAGACCGATTGGCGACCTACATGGGAATACCTGAGGCGGAGGTCGAGAGGCTGAAGACGATCAGCAGGGCAACGGCTAAGGTGGATGGGGTCGCTGTCCAGGACGGCTACGAGCTCTGGCTGCACGTGATGGTCTTCTCGGTGGACTGCAGCTGGTCGGTCGTCCAGATAGGCCACAAGAACGTCCTCAGGCGCCTCTACCTTTGGAACTCGAAGAGGGTGGCGGAGAGGGACGTGGTGGACGAACCCCACACGCTCATCCTCTCGGACTCGAGGGCGAGGTACTGCCTCGACTTCACGCACTCGATGAACCTGAGCCTCAGGAAGGCCTCGGTCGAGGTGCTGAAGGAAGGGATAGGGAGGCTGAGGAAGGTGGCTATGTCCTACAGGCCGAGGGAGCAGAGGTCGCTGCTCGACTATGTCGAGGGCGCGCCCGTCGAGGAGAATCCTCTGACCTCACCGGTCCGGGTCAACTGGAGGGTCCTGGAGGAACTCTACAGGGCCTATCCCAAGGACTTCAGGGACCTGCTGATGCACAGGGGTGTTGGGGTATCGACGCTGAGGTTCATCGCCATATGCGCCAACAAGCTTTACGACGTGGACCCGACGCTGGAGGACAGGGCCGTCCTCGAGGTCAGGGCAGACCTGATGGGCGAAGATTCGGAGCAGCTCTGCTACGACCTGCTCGAGGCCGTGCGCTACTCGCGTATCCACGAGCTGAGGAGGAGGGAGCTGGAGGAGAGGGTGGAGCGACTCATCGAGGAGCTCTTCGGACTACAGCAGAACTGAAACGGCCTCTTTCACCGGGACTTGCGATCAGATGAAGCCCAGGATCTCACGGGCCTCGTCGCTCATCCTGTCGGGCGTCCAAGGCGGGTTGAAGGTCAGCTCTACCTCGACCTTCTTCACCGAAGGTATCATCGCCCTTATCGCCTCTTTAGCCTGCTCGACCACGAGGAAACCGACAGGGCAGCCTGGTGCCGTGAGCGTCATCTTGACGTAGACGGACCTCTCCTGCTGGTTGACCTGGATGTCGTAGATCAGGCCCAGGTCGACGACGTTCACCGGTATCTCAGGGTCATAGACCATCTTCAGCGCCTCCAGCACCTTCTCCACCGTTATCTCCTCCTCGGACATCCTGGCCCTTCCGTTTTGCTGGCACATCATCAAGCTTTCCCCATATCGCTGAACTGGTCCGGCTCGCTTTGGAGGCGGGGATACCTGAGGAGAAGATCGTCGTCGATCCGGGCATAGGTTTCCACAGGAACCACGCCGAACTGAAGTGGTACCAAGTGGACCTTGAGATCCTGAGGAGGTTGCGCGAGCTCAGGACGCTGAAAAGGCCGGTCCTCGTCGGTTGCTCGAGGAAGAGCTTCATCGGCAAGCTCACAGGAAGGGAGGATCCGGGCGAGAGGCTCTACGGTTCGATAGCTTCCGAGGCAATTGCAGTCGTGCAGGGCGCCGACGTGATCAGGACTCACAACGTGAGGGAGACGTTGGACGCTGTCCGATTCGCCTCGGCCTTCATCGGGAGGCCCGTGAGGTCTTAGGGCCTTATCCCTTCAGTGAGCAGGAGGACCATGAGGGCCGCATCGACCACGTCGGCCGAGGAGCCAGGCCTCACGTCCCTCTCCCGCATGTACCTGTCCATCCGCTCGATCAACCTCCTCCCTGAAGGTGATGCCAGGCCTCCTAGCTTGAGGGCTTTCCTCGACAGGTCGGAGACGTAGCGCGCTACGTGGAGTCCTTTCCGCCTGATCACGTGCGTGTCTGGCCGAGCGGCCATCACCGAGAGGAGCCCGTTGACGACCGTTACATCGATCTCGCCGCTCGACCGCAGATGCCTCCTCATGACCGGCAAGCACACCTCGAAGGTCAAGGGGTATCCCTCGACCAGCTCGTCGGCCACCAGGTCCCGACCTTTGTAGGCGGAGAAGGCCTCGCGGAGGCCTATGCGCTTCCTCCTGATCTCCTCATAGGTCTTCGGGTCGTTAACGTCGAGGTACGCGACCTTTCCTAGACCTCCGGGCTTGGCCTTCCTGATCGCCGTGAAGACCTCGACCGTGTCTACAGGCCCAGCAGCCCTAACGACCTCGATCACCTGACGCCTGAGCTTCTCGGCGCTCAAGCCGCTCCGCGAACGGAGAAGCCTCCCTGCCGCAACGCAGAGCGGCACGAGCAGGAGCAGCGCTCCCAGATGCGTGTTCCCTCCTCGCTGGGAGGAGAGAGCGTCTTCAACGGCTCCGAGCACGCACCTCCCCACCACGTTCCTCGAGCGCTTGACACCACCGATCGCGGCCCTCAGGAACCACCGGTATGCGGCGACTGCGCTCGCTGACATCCTGAAGACGTTCAGCTCCTTCAGGTCGCTGTACCTGTCGACGAGGCCGGGTTTTGGCGTTGCGAGCAGCTCGATCAGCAGAGCTGTTGTCGCGGCTGAGGCCACTACATGGGCTCCGTTCTCCAGCGAGCTCTCGGACAAGGCGACTCAGAGCTCCGAGAGGAGCCTGTGGAAGTCCCTCTGATGGACCCTGAAAGAGCTGAAGCGTCTGGCCCTCGCGTTCTCCCAGAGGTCCAGCTCGCAGAAGAAGATGCCCTCCTCGAAGAGGGGTGCCTTGAAGAGGACGCTGCTGTCCGGTCCGACCACCATCGACCCTCCCCAGAAGTACTCCTCGTCCTCGGGGCCGACACGGTTGACGAAGACGACGTGGACCGTGTTCATCAGGGCAGTCGCCTCGATTATCGACCTCCAAGCCCTTGCGATCCACGGCTCACCGTCCGTTCCCTGGCCAACGCCCCTGATCGGTGAGGAGGCGATGCAGATCAGGAGCTCGGCGCCCATCCTGACCAATGCCTCCGCAGGCTCCGGATGCCACAGGTCCTCGCAGATCGTGACGCCGATCCTGCCGAAGGGCGTGTCGATCACCCTCAGGTCTTTCAGAGGGTCTCCGGCAGCGAAGTAACGGCCCTCCTCGAAGAGCCCGTAGGTCGGCAGGTAGAACTTGGGAATTGTGGCGACGAGCCTCCCACCGCCTATCACGGCCGCCGAGTTCCTCAGGACACCGTCCCTGACCTCCTCCACGAACCCCACCACAGAGATCACACCGTCCCCCTCCTTCACCAGCCTCCTGACCGCCTCCCTGCAGGGTCCAGCGACCTCATAGGCCAGGTCCTTCAGCACGTAACCAGTCAGGGAGAGTTCGGGGAAGACGACGAGGTCTGCGTCCTCCGAGGCGGCCTCCTGAATCAGCCTCAAGTGCTTCTCGGCGTTCGACGGGACGTCACCGATCCTGCTCGAGACCTGGGCCAGGGCTACTCTGACCCTAGCCATAACCTCCGACCTCTTCCCTCGGCTCCTCCGGCCTCCTCTCCCGTGCCGCCTGGAGCTTGCCCAGCTCCTTCAGCAAGGGCCCCCTCGGGTCCTCCTTGACGACCGTCAGGACTACGTGGGTGTTGGTCCTCTCGACGTACGGTATGCTGAGGAGCTTCTTGGTGAAGTTGCTCACCTCCTGCCGGTTCCTGAACTTGGAGACGACTATGCTGTCGACCGTCCCTGTCACGTCGTAGACCGATATGGTGTTCGGTATCAGGGAGATCTCCCTCTGGACCTCTAAGAGCCTCCCCTTCGAGACCGTGACCTCCGTCACCACCGTCAGCTCGTACCCGAGCTTCTCGTAGTCCACCATCGCCGAGTAGCCCTTTATCACCCCCAGCGCCTCCATCCTTTTCACCCTCGCCGCCACCGTGCCCACAGAGATGTTCAGTCTCTTCGCGATCTCCCTGTACGAACGTCTCGCATCCTCAATCAATTCTCCCAGAATGGCCAGATCTATTTCGTCCAGCTCTACAGCCACCAACTCAATCATTGAACACTCATCGTCGTTATTTAAAACTTGGTGAACAGTTGTGGAAAGGGGTATGGTAACCTTATAGCAGAGGATTGTGGGAGCGGCGTGAAAATGGTCCTGCAGGAGTACACGAGGAGCGGTGCGGTGCCTTGGGAGATGACGGCGGAGCAGGTCATGCGGCTGATAAGACAGGAAGGTATTCGTTTCATCGACCTGCAGTTCACAGATCTGCCCGGGAAGCTCCAGCACGTCACCGTGACAGCGGAGTACTTCGACGAGTCCAGGTTCGTCGAGGGCGTACCGAAGCTCGACGGGTCATCGATCAGGGGGTTCGCGGAGATCCACGAGTCGGACATGGTCCTGAAGCCCGACCCGACGACCTTCGCGCTCCTGCCCTGGAGCCAGGAAGGCGGGAAGACGGCCAGGATGATCTGCGACGTTTACAGGGGCTTCGGAGAGGGGAGGTTCAGCAGGGACCCGAGGTATGTGGCGCAGAAGGCCGAGCAGTACCTGAGGGAGCAAGGGTTCGACACCTCGTACTGGGGGCCTGAGATCGAGTTCTTCGTCTTCGACAAGGTCGAGTGGGACGTCTCGGTGCCGCAGAGGGGGATGGGCTTCGTCGTCGAATCGAAGGAGGGTGCATGGAACTCCAGGGCCCATGGAACCTCCTATCCGATCAGGTACAAGGAGGGTTACTTCCCGGCGCCGCCGCAGGACACGCTGATGGAGTACAGGAACCTCGTCAGCTCCTACCTGCTCGATTACTTCGGCGTCCAGATCGACGCTCACCACCACGAGGTCGCCACGGCCGGACAGTGCGAGATCGACATGAGGTTCGACACGCTGGTGAGGATGGCGGATAAAGCCCAGACGTACAAGTACGTCGCCAGGAACGTCGCCAAGCAGATGGGCCTGATAGCGACCTTCATGCCGAAGCCGATCTTCGGCGACAACGCGTCAGGGATGCACGTCCACGTCAGCCTCTGGAAGGACGGCGTCAACCTCTTCTACGACCCGAACGACGGGTACGCTGAGATCAGCCAGCTGGCGAGGTACTTCATCGGAGGACTCCTGGAGCACAGCAGGGCGCTCGCCGCGATCGTTGCACCTACTACCAACTCCTACAAGAGGCTGGTGCCCGGTTACGAGGCTCCGATCTTCATCGCGTGGAGCAGGTCCAACCGCTCAGCGAACATCAGGGTCCCGGTCTACGTAAGGGGGACGGCCGGTGCAGCCAAGTCCAAGAGGATCGAGTTCAGGACCCCAGACCCCTCTGCTAACCCGTACCTCTGCTTCGCGGCGATTCTCTGCGCAGGGCTCGACGGCATTAAGAGGAAGACAGATCCGGGAGATCCCGTCGACGAGAACATCTACCACCTGACGCCTGAAAGGAGGAGGGAGCTGGGGATAAGGGAGCTGCCTGGGAGCCTGAAGGAGGCGGTCGAGGAGCTCCTCTCCGACCGGGAGTTCCTGAAGCCGGTGTTCACCGACGACGTGATCGACGCGCTGGTCGATATCGAGATGCAGCAGTACAAGGTCGTGAGCGCGCTGCCGCACCCGTACGAGTTCTACCTGTACTTCGACGTCTGAGGGCGAAATGTCAGAGTACGCAACGCCTTGAGAGGCCATCATCCGGACAACCGCTCTGTCCCTTCAGCGCCCTCCTCACGACCTTCTCGATCCTGCTTCCGTACTGGGCCGCCTTCTTCTCGCCCTCGACCACCTCGTCAGGGAGGCCGAGCTTCCTCGCCACTTCCCTCAGTACCAGCTTCCGCCGTTGTCCGTCCAGCTTCCGATCAGGAGGGATCGAGAGGGCAACTGAGACGACCTTGTTGCTGAGGTAAGGGAGCGTCAGGTAACATCCTGCGAGGCCGGCCGAGCAGAAGTCCCTCACGATGCCCCACCTCCAAAGCCCCTCGAGGTCCCCAGACATCACCTTCGCTGCCTCCTCCGGCCCTCCGGACCTGTAGGCCCTCAGGTGCTTCATGTAGCCGCCGAAGAGCTCGTCGGCTCCCTGTCCGGCCAGCAGCTGCCTGAACCCGTTCCTCGCCGACTCGAGGGCGGTGACGTGGAAGATGACGCCCAGCGAGACGTCCATCGGGTTGCTGAGCCTAAGGGTCCTCCTGAGGTAGGTGGACCAGCTCAGCACTTCAGCATCGCTCAGCTCGCAGATCACGTGATCCGCTCCCATGGACTGCGCCACCCGCTTCGAGAACTCGACGTCGTGCGAGCCTGGCATCCCAACGGTCACCGCCAGTACCTTCCTGCCCGACGTGAGGGCGAGCTGGAGGAGGACCGAGCTGTCGATCCCGCCGGAGAACGCCACGGCGCACCTCTTCCCCACGTTCCTCGAGAAGGACTCTTCGAGGGCCTGAACGAGCTCGTCGGTCGTCGCTTCGTCCCCCTCACTTCTCCCTCGCTCGGTCGTCAAACGGAGGCCTTCGGACGTTATGGTGGCACGGGTCGACGGCGGGAGCCTCTGGAAAACCACCTCGTTCTGAGAGCCCAGGAACGGGAAGAGGCCCGAGACCTCTCCGAGGACCGCGAAGGTCCTGTTGAGGAGGACGATGAACCCGGTCATGACGATGACCAGCAGCAGGAGGCCGTAGACGTCGCCGAGTGCCGCTACCTCCGAGATGGCCTTCCCGAGCCCAGGGAGGTCTGTGGCGTAGACGACAGGTCCGACCTCGAGGCGTTCAGCGACGACTGTCGCGTTCCACGCACCGCCTGCACCTGTTATCAGGCCGGTGACGATGGAGGGCATCGCCATCGGAAGGTAGACGAGGCGCATCGACTTCCAGAAGCTGAGGCCGCTGAGCCTGACCAGCTCGGTGTAGGACGGTTCTACGACCATGAAACCCTGCAGTGCACCGTAGAAGACGTAGTATTGCGAGCCCATCAACATCATAACAAGCGCTCCCAGCTCCTTTCCCATGGGACCGGAAGAGGCGAAGGCAGGCGCTATTATCGGATAGAGCAGCGGTGCGGGAACCGAGACTAGCACCTGGAGCACCGGCAGGGCCCTCCTCCTTCTTGTTTGGTCGAGGGCGAGGTAGTAAGCCAAAGGCACCGACCAGAGGAGCGAGAGAAACAAGACCGCTGCAACCCTCAGGGTCGAGAAGGCGAGGGCCGCACCTACAGCGCCCCAATCGGTCACGGCGAACCTCCAGACCAGGAACGATATCTGTCCCATCAGGTCTCCCGAGTACCTGACGAGGAGCGTGCTGGCCGCGGCGCCGAGCAGGACCAGACCCATCAAGGTGACGAACGGTACGCCGTGCCTCTCCAGCTGAGGGACGAAGTGTATCTGAACCGGCACCCTCAGCTGCCTGACCCTCGAGAAGGCCGCTATCCCGTGACCGACCGTCCTGAAGCCCCTTCCTATTGTGGCTAGGCCCGTGAAGATCCTCGGTCTAGCAGGAGGGGGTGCGCCTGCGACGAACTTGCTCGCCCATTCGGCCAGCGGAGCGTAGACCGCGTACTGGACCAGTCCTATCGATCCGAGCGTCAGCGCGAGGAGCGCCGTAACCATCGATATGTCGCCCAGGTAGATCAGGTCGGTGATGAGCGAGCCGACGCCGAAGACCCTGTACTCGGCCTCTCCGATCGACATGACCTCGCTGGCCGTCAGGAAGAACCAGGCGTTGGCTGTGGAGGGCTGGAGGTTGGAGGCGAGCCTCGGGAGGGAGACGGGGATGTAGACCTTCCGGAGCCGGTCCAAGAGGGGGACCCTCCACAAGCTCAGGGCCTCCCTGATCTCGACGGGGACGTTCCTGACCGCCTCGTAGACCGAGAAGGCGAAGTTCCAGAAGGTGCACGTGAAGATGAGGAAGACCGATGCCAGCTCAGGCCCGATGACCGGGGAGACGGAGACGAGCACCGCGATGGCGAGGGGGAAGAACCCGAGGATGGGGACGCTCTGGAGGACGTCCAGGGCCGGTATGATGAGGGCCTCGAGCCTTTTGTTGGTGGCAGCGGCGATCCCCACGACGAAAGCAGCGGCCATCGAGAGCAGGAGGGCGACGGCTATCCTGGCCCATGAGGCGCCGAGGGCAGCGAGGAGGTCGAGGAAGGTCGACATGGCGCATCTTCAGTGGGCGCAGAGAGGCCCTTCCTCCGAGGAGAGCTTGGCGTAACACTCGTCGCAGAGGACCAGCTTCCCGAGCACGTTGGGCCTCCTGATCTCAGAGCCGCAGAGGTTGCACCTCATCCGCCCTCAACCCGCCCTCCCTCAACATCTCCCTCACGCAGTACCTCGGGAAGAGCTTCAACCTTTCCTTCCCCTCGGTCGAGATGGGGAGACCGTCGACGAGTTCGTCTAGCTCCCTGAACTTCCTCTCCATCAGCTCCGCGAAGAACCTCATCTCGTTCCTAGGAACCCTCATGTACCTTAGGACGTCCCTTAGGGAGCCGGTCCTCAGCGCGATGACGGCCCTTGCGAAGGCGTCCTCGAGGCGCCTCAGCAACAGGCTCAGGCTCACGGGCACCGACCTCCTCTTGACCAGGTCGACCATGTCGTCGGCCAGCTGGTAAACGGTGCCGACCAGGAGGCCGTAGCGCTTCAGGGCAGCCCTGAGCTCCTGAGGAGCGTTGGCACATACGGCCGCCGACTCCGCAGCCGCAGCGAAGAGGCTTCCTGTCTTGTTCTCAACTAGCCGCAGATAGAACATCTCGGAGGGCGAAGTCGTGGAGATGATCTCCTCCAGCACACCCATCGAAGCCCTGTCCCATGCCTCGAGGAAGATCCGCGCTATCTCGACTCCTTTATCCAGAGCGGTAGAGAATGCGGCGTTGATGATCCTGTGGCCCTCTATGACGGCCCTCCCTATCCCGATCCTCCTCCAGAGCGCGGGCCTACCCCTCCTGACCAAGTCCAGGTCGATCACGTCGTCGTGGACGAGGGAGGCGTTGTGGGCCAGCTCCAAAGCGTAAGCCACGTCCAGCGCCGTCTCCCTGTCCTCCCCTCCCAGCACCTCGAAAACAAGCATGAGGAAGACGGGCCTGAGCCTCTTCCCGCCCTCGAGGACCGAGTGGACGAGCCTCCTGTTCGGATGGGCTCTCAGCCTCCTCTCTATGTGGAGTTCCACTTCCCTCCTCAGCCTCTCGACGGTCTCCTCGAGTTCCACCAGGCCTTGACCCATCAGCCGTTCATCTCTCGGGCAGCGTCAACAATAACCCTTTGGTACCATCGCTCGGGACCTCCCAACCGAGAAGGTCCATATCGATCCGGAACCATGGGCTGGCGGATGGTGGCGAAGCGCGTGATCCCATGCCTCGACGTGGACAGCGGAAGGGTCGTCAAGGGCGTCTCGTTCAGGGACCTGAGGGACGCTGGAGACCCGGTCGAGCTGGGAAGGAGGTACGCCGAGGAAGGTGCCGACGAGCTGGTCTTCCTCGACATCTCCGCATCGGTTGAGGGCAGGAGGACGATGGTGGAGGTCGTCAGGAGGGTGGCTTCGGAGCTGGACATACCATTCACGGTGGGAGGCGGCGTCAGGACGCTCGAGGACGCGGAGGCCCTGCTGAGGAACGGGGCCGACAAGGTCTCGGTGAACACCATGGCCGTCGAGAGGCCGGAGCTGGTCCGATCGATAGCGAGGAGGTACGGCGACCAGTGCGTCGTGGTGGCGATCGACGCCAAGCGCGAGGTCCATGGAGGCGAGGTCTTCTACAGGGTCTACACGCACTCGGGGACCAGGCCCACCAAGCTTGAGGCCGCCGAGTGGGCGAAGAGGGCCGAGGAGATGGGGGCTGGTGAGCTGCTGGTGACCTCGATCGACATGGACGGCCGGCAGAAGGGATACGACGTTGAGCTGCTGAGGCGCATCGCCGATTCGGTGAGCATACCAGTCATAGCCAGCGGAGGTGCCGGATCCCTCGAGGACTTCTACAGGGCGATAGCCGAGGGAGGAGCGGATGCGGTGCTGGCAGCCTCGGTCTTCCACTTCGGCCTCTTCCGCGTCAGGGACGTCAAGGATTACCTCGCATCGAGAGGGATCGAGGTGAGGATCTGATTGGTCGGACCTGAAGGGCTCGACTTCTCGAAGCTGAACGGCCTCGTGACGGTGGTGGTCCAGGACGCCCAGACGAAGGAGGTCCTGATGGTGGCCTTCGCCAACGAGGAGGCGGTCCGGAGGACCCTCGAGGAGGGAAGGGCCTACTTCTGGAGCAGGTCGAGGCAGAGGCTCTGGCGGAAGGGCGAGGAGTCGGGGAACGAGATGGAGGTGCTGAAGGTCATGGTGGACTGCGACGGCGACGCCCTCCTCTACCTCGTGAGGCCGAAGGGGCCAGCATGCCACACCGGGAACAGGAGCTGCTTCTTCAGGGAGCTCGACTCTCTTCCGTCCGGAAACCCTTGAAGCCTTGAGCCGTGTCGCAGCACTCCTCCGAACTCTCCTCGATATCTCCGTGCCCCTGATCGCATGCGAGTTGTCCCTTTTCATTTATATGATGGGTAATGGTGGAAAGAGACGCGATGGTTCGTCCTGTCGACTTCAAGTCGGCGCCGATTGACCCGGACTTCAAGAGCAAGCTCCAGAAGACCGGAACCCATCACAACCACGACGTCTGGGGAGAGGGCGTCCAGAGGCTCGACGCGGAGGGGAAGCCGTATCCGACGAAGCTGGGGATCCACGGCTCTGTGGTAGCGGTCGACTGGGACTCATGCGTCGCCGACGGAGCCTGCATGGACGTCTGCCCCGTGAACGTCTTCGAGTGGGCCCTGAACCCAGGACAGTCGGGGAGCGGCAAGGACAGGGTGATAGATCCGGAGAAGGACAAGGAGCTCTGGGAGAAATACAGGACCGACAAGTCTGACCCTGTCAGGGAGTCCGACTGCATCTTCTGCATGGCCTGTGAATCGGCCTGCCCAGTCCTGGCGATCAAGATCTTCCCGCCGTAGCCGGAGGGCAAAGGTCCCAGTCACCTGATCTTTGCGCGTCCCTTCCGCGCCTTCTCCTGTAGAACTTCACAGCCTTTTCCGTTCGGTTTCTCTCGGTGTTCAACGCAGTTGCCGTAGGGGTTAAAAAGGGCTTGCATTTTCTCAGATCCGACCATGTGGATAGATCCGTTGCTGATAACGACGGTGCTCGGAGCGCTCGGTGCCCTGACGGCTGTGCTCTTCGTAGCTATAGTCAACAGGTACCCGAAGGGGCCGGAGGCCTTCGTCGCTGTCTGGTCGGCCATAAGGGAGGGATCGGCGGCCTACCTGAAGCGGCAGTACAGGACGATCTACGTCATAGCGGCCTTCATCTTCCTGCTGATAGTCGGGAGCTTCGCCGCCTTCCCCGCACTCGGCGGCCTCAACTACGGCCTGGCTGTCGGAGGGAGCTTCCTGATCGGTGTCACGTTCTCGCTGATCGCGGCGACCATAGCGATGGACTCGGCCACAAGGGCCAACGTCAGGACCACTTATGCCGCCTACAAGGGCTCCGTCAGCGCGCTGAGGGTCGCGACGCTCGGAGGGGCTGCGCTCGGCCTCGCTGTGATCGCCATGAGCCTCCTCGGCCTCTCGATCCTCTACTGGGCCTTCAGGGACCCCGCTGTCTTGGCAGGCTTCGGGTTCGGAGCCAGCCTCGCGGCCCTCTTCGCCCAGCTCGGAGGAGGGATTTACACGAAGAGCGCCGACATAGGTGCTGACCTCGTCGGAAAGATAGAGGCCGGAATACCGGAGGACGACCCGAGGAACCCGGCGGTGATAGCGGACCAGGTGGGAGACAACGTAGGCGACGAGGCTGGAAGAGGTGCTGACCTCTTCGAGTCGGTCACCGCTGAGAACCTCGGAGGCATGATCATAGCCCTCGTCCTCTCGATAGTGCTCTTCAATACCATCAACGAGGACTACGTCCTGCTTCCGCTGCTGGTGAGGGCGGTCGGTGTCGTCGCCACCCTCGCTGGCATCGGATGGGCGGTCTTCCAGAGGTCCTTCAAGGAGGCGATCGAGCCTCTAAGGAACGGGCTCATCGTGACGTCGGTCGTCGCAGCAGCGCTGATGTACCTGGTCTCCACCACCGTCTTCGGCAGCTCCTACCTCCCGATGTTCGCCGCGATGGTCGTGGGGCTCGTGGCGGGAATTTTCATCATGTTCTACAGCGAGATCTACACAGGCCTCAGGTCGAGGTACGTGGGTCTGATAGCCGGGAACAGCGAGAGCGGGCCGGCGCTGACGGTGGTCTCGGGGCTTGCGGTCGGCATGATATCTACGGCGCTCCCTGTCGTGACGGTCGTCGTGGCCATAGCGATCTCGTTCGTCCTCGGAACCCAGTGGGCCCAGTTGACCAACCTCCCTGACCCGTTCCTAGGAGGCGTCTTCGGCACGACCATGGCCACGATGGGTATGCTCTCGACGGCCGGGTTCGTCCTGACGATGGACGGCGTCGGCCCGATCGTGGACAACGCAGGAGGGATCGCGGAGATGGCGAACGCTCCCGACGAGATCAGGGAGAGGCTCGAGCCCCTGGACGCTCTGGGCAACACTACGAAGGCCCTCACGAAGTCCTACGCGATGGGTTCGGCGGCCCTTGCAGCCCTCCTCCTCTTCCAGGCCTTCCTCCTCGAGGTCGCGAGGTACCAGGCCGGGATCATAGAGCTCGCTCACCTGACCGCTGAGCAGTCGAGCAAGCTCCTCTCCCAGATCGAGGCCCTATCGTCGCAGCTCCAGATCAACTCGCCGTCGGTGCTGATCGGCCTCTTCATCGGCGCCATGGTCCCCTTCCTCTTCTCAGGGTACGCTGTCAACGCGGTGGCGACGGGCGCCTTCCAGATGGTCGAGGAGGTCAGGAGGCAGTTCAGGACGATACCGGGTCTGCTGAACGGGGCCGCGAGGCCCGAGTACGGCAGGTGCGTCGACATCTCGACGAGGACCGCGCTCAGGCTGATGGTCACGCCCACTCTGGTCGTCACCCTCTCGCCGATCCTGGTGGGTTTCCTGCTCGGATGGAAGGCGATCGGAGGGCTCGTGATAGGGGCGACGATATCGGCGATACCTCTGGCCATAGTAGGCTTCTACGGCGGGGCAGCGATGGACAACGCGAAGAAGTACCTCGAGATAGCGGGAAGGAAGGGGACCGACGCCCACAAGGCCGCCGTGATAGGGGACACCGTAGGGGACCCGATGAAGGACACCTACGCGCCGAGCCTACACATCCTGATCAAGCTGCTGAACACGCTCTCGCTCGTCTTCATACCGCTCTTCCTGGTATCTCTTCTGCCGCTCTGAGCGCCGCTCTCGCACTCCGTCCCTTCTCTTTTTTCTCACGTCCTCCTCAATTTTGGAGCTGCGAGAGGTTCCAGTCCCATAGCGAGGCTCGCGAACGCCAAACCCGTGACGGCCAAAAGGAGGCCCGGTGGGACCACCCACCACCAATAACCGGTGAAGACGGCCCCTGTCCTGAAGCCCAGTTCGAGGATCTGGCCCCATGTGGGTATGCTGGGGTCGCCGAGGCCGAGGAAGCTGAGACCAGCCTCAGCAAGGATCGCTGAAGGAGCGAAGAAGACAGTTTGGGCCAGGAGATAGGGACCGAGCTGCGGCAGAACGTGCATGAACATCACCCTCAGGTCGCTGGAGCCGATGGCCCTCGAGGCCTCGACGAAGGGCATCGGGACTATCTGGAGGACCATCGACCTCACGACGATCGTGAGACCTGGCCAGGAGAAGGCGACGAGGAGCGTCATGATCGTCAGGATGTTCGGGCGGAGGACGAACGAGAGGAAGATCAGGATCGGCAGCAGAGGGACGTTAGCGACTACGTCGGCCGCCCTCTGTATCACCGTCTCGACCTTTCCCCTGTAGTAGCCGCTGAGGACGCCGAGGATAGCGCCGATCGAGGTGACGAGGACAGAGGCGAAGAGCCCTATGCCGAGCGCCACGGGGAAGCCGTAAAGCAGCCCCAAAAGCAGGTCCCTCCCGACGCCGTCGGTTCCCATCAGGCCGTAGTGGGAGCCTCCGAGGACGACCGAGACCGATCCTATGCTGTCGCCCTCCGATCTGTAGATCGTGGCCCTGATCGCGTAGGTTCCCCTGAGGACCTCGATCCTCTTGCTGAGAGGGTCTGGCCTTCCGAAGAGGAGGCTCGCTGGAGGCTCTGTCCCGGTTAGCTCGGCGCCATACTTGTGAGAGAGCTCGGCTCTGAGGTAGGATATGCCCTCGGCTCCCTGGCCCAATTCGAACCTGTAAGGACGCTCGGCGTACCTGATATAAGGAGGGGACTCACCTGGCCTCGGACCCGGAGGGGTTATCCTCGCGATGGGGACGTCGATTCCGTCGGGCCTGACCACGTCGACCAAGATTGCAGGAGGCCCTGAGCTGAAGCTCACCGAGTGGACCTTGACGACGAGGTGGGAAGGAGGGAGGTCCGAGTCCACGACCATGAGGGACTCCAACAGCTGGTATCCGGGGCCGGTCGCGACCTCCCTGAGGACGAGCTCCTGTTGGTTGAAGGGCCTGATGCCGGAGACGTATGCGGACCAGACCGGTGGCACAGCCTTTGGCAGATCGGCCCACGCGGAGGGGTCGTTCCAGACCCGGCCGAAGTCGAGCGGCATCGTCAGCAAAACCACGACCGAAAGGAGCGCCAACAGAGCGATCAGCGCGACTCCTACCCTTCCGGGCCACGTTCCCGTGACGACGTCCCACGCCGACTCGGAGGAGCTCAAGACCTCACCTGCTCACCCTAGGATCGAGGTGGACGTAGAGCACCTCCAGCACGAACCGCGCCAGCACGTACATCAGCGTGTAGAGGTAGGTCAGCGCTACGACGAGGACCTCGTCACCCGTGAGGACGGCGTTGTAGTAGAGCCTGCCCATCCCGGGCCAGTTGAAGACGGTCTCGGTCAGGATCGCTCCTCCTAACGAAGCGGGGAGCGAGAGGATGAGGCCGGTCAAGATGGGCGGAGCTGCTGGCCTTAGGACGTGCCTCCAAGAGACGACCCGGTCCGGCAAGCCCTTGGCTTTGGCGACCGAGACGAAGTCCTCCTGGGCGACGTTCAGGAGCATCGTCCTCGAGGCGTATATTGACGGTCCGAGGGAGATCGTCACCAGCGTCAGGACAGGGAGGAAGGCGTGCCAGAGGACGTCCAGGGCCCTATCCAAAGGCCCCTCAGGTGGTGGGCTGCTCAGCATCCCTCCGCTCGGGAAGAGCCTGAGCTGGTAGGCGAAGAGGATGAGGAGGACGATCCCTATCCACCAGCTGGGCAGGGCGCCCGATACCGCTGAAGCGTAGGTGACCGTCCTGTCGACCCTCGAACCTGCCCTCCTGGCAAGCCAAGCACCTATCGCGAGGCCGAGCAAGGCAGAGATCAGCAGAGCCGTTGTTACGAGGACCACCGTGTTGGGTATCCGCTCTGCCAGTATGTCGACGACCTTAGTGCTCCCGGTGCTGCTCCTCGCTGACCGCGCATCGCCCAGGTCCAGCATCACGACCCTCAAGACGGTCTCAGGGATCCTGGCGTACCAGGGACGGTCGAGGCCCACGGCCCTCTCCATCTCGGCCTTCAGTTCGGCGAGGGCCCTCTCCAGCTCCTCAGGGTCCTTTATCCTCTGAGCGAGGCCCTCCCTCATGGCCCTCAGCTGCTCTCCGACGATGGCCTGCAGCATCCTGTCCGAGTACCCTGTCGCTCCGAGCACTACGACGAGGAGGACCAGGACCGTCAGCAGCACCAAAAGGAGGGAGGCTGCCCTCGCAGCAAGCCACCTGAACATCGCTTACCTATCTCTTCCGCCTCGACCTGAGCAGGAGGACCGAGACCAAAACGACGGCTACCGCTGCCGAGAGCGCCACGATCAGCGTAGTCCCCTCGATCCCTGAAGGCCTCGCCTCCGTGACGGTGGGTGTCTGGGTGGCCGCTGGGCCGGTCGGAGTGGTCTGCGTGACCGTAGCCTGGGCTCCTGCCGGGAGGACCTCGACCGAGAAGGTGAAGGGCCTGAGGAGGCCGAAGCTCTTCTCGTCGCGGAGGATCACCTCGAGCGTCAGGAGGCCTCGCCTGAGCTGAGAGGTCTCCTGTGGTGTCAGCTCAAGAGCGACCGCACCTCCGGTAACGCTGGTGCCCCTCACCTCCTTGACCGATGTGCCAGTCGATCTGTCGTAGAGGAAGAGGTCCGCCTTCAGGTCCCCTGTCCCCGTGACCCTGACCTCAAGCCTCGATGGAGAACCGATGACGACCTGGAGCCTTCCGGCCGTGGCCGAGGGGAGCTCGACGCGCCTCGCCATCCCGCTGAAGCTTCCCTTGGCGAACGGATATCCGGGGTCCCTGAAGGCCCTGAGCTCGGCCGTCTGGGCCGCTCCGTCGAACCTCTCCAGGAAGAAGGGGCCGTTGCTGATCACCAGATGCCTCCGCTCGCTGAACCACCTTATCGCGGCCTCGTACCTCGACCTCGCCTCCTCTGCCGTCACCAAGGGCCTGCCGTCCACCTCGAAGACGCCCTTCGGGACGAAACCGGCCTCGGAGAAGGAGCGGAGGACCTCGACCAGCATCCTGCCGTGGAGCTCCTTGACGAGGTTAAGCCACGGCACGTTGAACCTCATGGCAGACGTGTCGCTGTAGGCAGCCCTCCTCCTGTTGAAGACCAGCTCGTCCATGGCGGCGAGGACCTCCCACGGCATCGACGGGAAGCCGATGGAAGCGTACTCGGCGATCTTGTCCTCCTCGAAGTGCCAGTAATCGACGTAGACCTCGAGGTACCTGTTATCGACGACCCTTATGCCCTTCACCGTCTCCAGATAGGGCCTGCTCGTCACGGCTATCGCCGTCTCTATCCTGTTCTTGTTGGGATTGTAGGAGATCTCGAAGGCCTGGTAGATCGGGTAGAGGACGTCGGCCCAAGTCATCGGTCGGCCGTGGTGCCAAGGCTTCCCGATGTAGTTCGACATGTCGAAGGTGACCTTGCTCCTCGCCGTGGTGCCCGGCTGCACCCTCTTCCAAGAACCGGAAGATGCGTCCCACAAGACGGCGTCAGAAGGTACCCTGAGGGATCCTACAGGACCTGCGGTCTCGACCGAGAAGCTCGCCCTGAAGGGTATAGTCTTGCCGGAGACCGGGTCCCTGACGAGGCCGGGGTCAACGACGTAACGCCAGATGTCGACGCTGTAGACGTCGCCGAAGCCACCGACCGGGTTCCAGGTCGTCCTCTCGGTGTCTACCCAGAGGTGCCCGACCCTGAGGACGTTCCTCCCCTCGACGTACGCCTCCCTAAGGCTGAACGGCGACCTCACACCTGCGACGAGGTCGGTTATGAGGTTCCTGACGTCCCTCGAGACAGGGAAGGCGTTCACAACCGTGACCACCCAGACCCTCACCGATTCGTCGAGGCAGAGCTCGGTCGTCCTCCTGTAGAGCTGATTTCGTTCCTCGAGGTCCCTGAACTCTCCCCTGAAGATCCTCTGCCCAAGCGCGTCGATCTCTGGGTTCTCGTACTGCCAGAAGCCCACCTCCTTCCAGCCGGGCATGTTGCCGAGCCAGGGGGCGCAGAACTGGTTTATCCCCGTCGAGTCGTACCTCTCTATGCCTCCTCGTGCCCAACCCTCTGTGTAGGCGTGCCAGGCGAAGGTCCTCGGGTCTGTGGAGTAGACCCGCTGGATGGCCGGCCCGAACTCCAGCAGGACCTCCTCGACGTTGAACCCGAGCCTTCGCAGCTCCGCCGCGAACGTCAGCCCTATCTCCCTCCTCTCGTCCTCCGGCCTTATGATGACCCTTACCGTGACAGGCCTGCCGTTGTAATGCCACACGCCGTCCTTCAGCTCCGCCCCAGCCTTCCTCATCGCATCGGAGACCAGTTGCCTCGCGTACTCCGGATCGTATCTTATGTTCCTCTTGACCAGAACGTCTCTAACCGTCAGGTGATCGAAGTCGGTCGGCGAGACGTGGGTGTACATCGGCATCGCCAACCCTCCGTAGAACCTCGTGGCTATCGCCTCCCTGTCGACGAGGAACTGCATCGCGTACCTCACCTCCCTCATCGAGAACGGGTTCAGCTCTCCGGACGGTGCTGGAGCAGGGTTCAGGACGATCGATACGGTGCTCGACGGGACCTCGACGAGCGTCAGATCTCCCCTGGCCCTCAGAGCCCTCGCCGCCTCGGACTTGAGGTTGTAGAAGAAGAGGTCGATGTTGCCGGCCCTGATCTCCTGCTCGGCGATGTCCTGGGAGCCGAGGCCCCTGAAGATTATGCGGTCAACCGTTCTCCGTGGCCTTGATGGCGAAGTAGTCACCGATGAAGGCTCCCTGCGGGAAGCAGAAGTTGGGGTTGGAGTAGGAGTCGGTGACGCGGGCGTTGACGAACCTCTGTCCGATCTCCTTCACCTCGAACCCCCATGTCTCGCCCCTGTCCTCGCTCCTCGTGTAGTAGATGTGGTACCGGATCTCGCTCGGGTCGTCCCTCATGTCGCCCCATATTACATGGATCGTCCCCTTCGGGTCCACGGCTATCGCGGGGAAGAACTGGAGCCTGCTGGTCTCGTCGTCGTTGAGCCTTATGGGCCTGCTCCAAGTCCTGCCTCCGTCGAGGCTCCTGACGAAGTAGACGTCGCCGTCGTCGAGCGGCTTCTCGACCGGTTTTCCGACGAAGACGATGTAGACCTCGCCGTTGGGTCCTACGGCCATCTGCGGGAAGGCTGAGCCCAGTACCTGAAGTTGGCGTTCCTGGGTCTGAAAGGTATCTCGTTGAAGACGGCAGCGGTGACCGGCCTGCTCCAGGTGCGGCCTCCGTCGTCGCTCCTCACCACCTTTATCTCGGCAAGCCCCCTCATCTCGCCGTCGTCGAGCGTGTCGAGGTAGGCGACGTAGACGGTTCCGTCAGGTGCGACGGCCACGTTCGATCCTTGGAGGACCCTCTGAGAGCCTCCTGGACCGAACTGCCTGACTACTGTTGGGCTGACAGCGATCGGTGCAGACCAGGCCCTCCCCTCGTTCGTCCCCTTAACCAGCTTGATCGTCGTCTCGAGGACCGGGTTCGCGAGGAAGGCCAGCTCTCCGGCATAGAAGATCTCGTAGACCACAGCGAACTCGGTGTAGGTCACGTAGATCGCGTCCTCGTTCGGGTTGAGCTTGTCGGGACCCACGGCCATCCAGGGCTTGTCTATGAACTCGAAGGATATCTGGCCCCTGAGACGGCCTGCCTCGTCGACGAAGGAACGCCTCAACTTGATGTCGCTCCTCGCACCTGAGATCGGCTCCGACCAAGTCCTTCCTCCGTCTGCGGACGAGGAGACCGCGACGCTGGAGACGAGATCCACAATCAAGTAAGGTCCTACCCTGAACTCCTCCTCGCCTATCGAGAGCATGGCGTAGTAGACGTTGCCCTTCCTGTCGAAGCCGACTACCGGGTCTCCTCCTGTCCCGAGGTCGCGCTGGAGGTACTTGACGAGGAACGGGCCCTCCCACGTGGCTCCGCCGTCGATCGAGACGTACGCCGATACGCTGGGGAAGTTGTAGTCTATCACGCCCACTACTATGTGATCGGGGTTCCTCGGGTTGACCGCTATGTGGGGCTCGGTCTGGTACGGGAACCTGCTGAAGTCCCTCGTGATCAATACGTTCCTCGAGAAGGCCGGTGCTGGGCTCCTGAAGGGCACCAGAACCCCTGCTGCGCCCGGAGCCTGGAGCGAGGGCGTCGGTGCTTGCTGCCTAGACAGTCCCTCGGATTCCTGGACTGTTCCTATGCCCTTCACCTCACCGGGCCCAACTCCTTCGAGGGAGGTGGCCGGGTCGATGCCGGAGAGGATGAGCGGCGTCCTTCCCGTCAGCATGTGTGAGATGAGCCTGGCCGCCTCATACCTGCTGAGCACCGGCGGCGGCAACGGGTTCCGCGCCTCGACCTCTCCCGCCAACACCTCGACCACAGGGATCAGCGCCACGAGCAGCATGACAGTGAGGAGCAGCGACCGCGCTCCAGAAAGGCCGATCCAACGCATCGTAACGTGGTTCCCTTTGCCCTGATTTAAGATTGCCCGAAGAGCTTCCCCGAATTCAGGCCTTCTGTGACTGGACCGCCTTCCTCCGCTCGAGGACCCTCTTGATGTGCTTCAGCTTGACGAAGTAGTCCCTGTCGGCCTCTTCCAGAGCCATCGAGATCTCCTTCATCGCCTGCTTGTACCGGGGCATTATCACATACTCCAGCGCGTTCAGGAGCCTCTGCGTCCTCCTCAGTTCCTCGGCGATCCTGAAGATCGCGCTCTCGACGGCCGCCGCCTTGCAGACCTCCGGTATCACGGCCCTCAGCTTCCTGGCAGCCTCGTCGAGCTCCGCCGTCGTCTCGAGGAAACCGTACGGCAAGGGAAACCTCGTCTCCTCCACCTCCACCGTCGGGACCTGTATGCCCATCAGCGTGTATGACCTGACCTTGACCGAGAGGGACTCGGCGAGGGTCTTGGCGATCAGCTCGGTAGTCTCAGGACCGCACTTCACGTAGGCCGTCGAGAGGTCCGAGTAGGCCTCCTCGAGCCTTCCCGTTATCGCCTCCCTGAGCTCCTGGGCCTGATCGATCAGCTCGTTCAACGTCCTCACCAGAACGTCCCTTTTGTCCTCGAGTATCCTGTAGACGCGCTCTGCGGTCCTCAGGGACCTCTTCAGCCTCAGGAGCTCCAGCCTCGTCTTCAGGTAGCCGCCGCCGAAGGAGACGGACATCCGACGGAGTCCCTCAGGGCTCCGGTATTAGTGAATTTGTCGGCCTGTGAGAACGCACCGAAGTCCGCAGAGTCAGGATCTCGAGGGCTAGCCCATCCAAGTGAGGCCGTAGCTGGACCTCCTCACGAGGTCCGAGTCGACGTCCTTGCCCAACACTTCGTTGAGCAAGTAGACCCTGCTGATGGCCGTCGCCCACTCCTCTCCCGAGGACTCGGCCCAGCTTTGGTAGAGGGTGCTTGCAGTTAGCTTGCCCAAAAGGGTCAGGAGCCTCTTCGAGTGGAGATCGACGCCGTCCCTCATCGCCATAGCGGCCTCCTCCCTCACCGTCTCCAGGACAGCCATGAGCTTACGCCTCACTTCCTGATCGCTCAGCCTCGAGATCTCGGCCTCCAGACGGTCCAACGTCTGCCACCCCGCCTCCTTTGAGAAGAAGGCCTCGGCCATGTCGAGCGAGTGGACGTTGCTCGTCCCCTCCCAGATCGACGTGACAAGGGAGTCCCTGTGGATCTTCGCCAAGGGGAACTCCTCGAGGAAGCCGATCCCTCCCATTAGCTCCATGGCGTACCTCGTCAGGTCTATCGAGGTCCAAGCGGCCATGTTCTTGGTGACGTGCGTCAGCAGCCTCGCACCGTGATAGGCTGGGCTGTAAGGAGGCCTCTCTCCTGAGACGTCGGCGAAGTTCCTCGCTGCAGTCAAAGCCAACAGCAGGTTGGCCTGGAGCCGCGCCTCCATCTCCACGAGGTCCCGCAGGTAGAGCGGGTGTTCTATCAGGCGCCTCCCGAAGGCCCTGCGCTCCTGTCCGTATAGGTACGCTTCCCAGAGTGCCTTCCGCGCGAGGCCGAGTCCGGCTACGGAGTTGTCGATCCTCGCGATCGTCAATATCTCTAGAGCGATGTAGATCCCCTCTTCCAGCGTGCCGAGCAGGTGGGCCAGCGTCCCGTTCAGCTCGACCTCACCTGTGGGTACCGTGATCGTCCCCAGCTTCTCCTTCAGCCTCAGCAGCCTCCAGTTCGGCCTTCCGTCCGGTCTTAGGGCTGGTGCGAAGAAGGCGGCCACCGCCTTGGCGCCGTACCTGACCGGTGCCGGTTTGGCCGTCACAATAGCAGCGTTCGCGAGGCCCGCGTTGCTGGCGAAGTACTTCAGCCCCCTCAACCTCCACGTCCCGTCCTCTGCACGCTCGGCGACCGTCTCGAGCCCTCCCAGGTCGCTCCCCGCACCGAGTTCCGTGTAGAACGTGGCACCCATCCACGGCCTCTCCTCCCTGAGGAAGTGGGGGAGGTAAGCGCTCCTAGTCGGGTCGTCGCCGTACTTGCTGAGACCGTAGGCCGTCTGCATGGTCAGCGTGATCGAGCAGAAGAGGCCAGCGTCGGAGATGACGTATCCGGAGACGAAGTGGTGCATCAGGTCGGCCTCACCGGTCAAGGCCTTCGCGACGACGCCGAACCTCAGCAGGTCGTAAAGGGTCCTGAGGTGGCCGGAGGAGACAAGGACCTCGTTCAGCTCCTCGCCCCTGACGCTCCACTTGATCAGGGAGGGCCTCGCGTAGCGGTCGATGTAGTAGGCCTCCGGCATCATCCTCGTCGAGACGTAGCTGCCGAGCTCGTCCAAAGATCCCCGATGCCTGAAGCCCAGATGCTCGAGGAAGAGCTGGAGGGGCCTGTCTTGGGAGAAGTAGTTCCTGCCGTGGCTGAGCAGGATCCCCTCCATCCTTAGGGCCCTCTGCCCGCCCGCATAAGAGGCGTTCGTCAACGGAAGGGCTTCGGGTTCGCATCCGGGCTCTTCCCTTCATGGCCAACGTGCTCCCACTTTCGGAAGCCTGAAATCGGGGCCGGACTTTCGGTCAACCCTTCCACATTCGCCGAACTCTCCCTCGATATCAGGAGGTCTTCGAGGGAAGCGGGTGATGGGCAGGAACGTGCCGACCTACAGGCAGAGGCTCGAGGAGGAGCTGGCGCGCTGGTCGAGGTTCAGGGCCGCCCTCCTGAGGTCAGAGAGGGAGGACTTCGAGGCGCTGACCTCTCAGGCGTTCAGGTACGTCCACGCAGGCTCGATGTATCCGGAGCGCGAGGCGTTCGAGGTGATGCTGGTCTCGCTGCTTCTGGCCCACGAGTCGAGGCTCAGGCGGATCGAGAGGGCGCTTGAGGGGCTGGTGGGGAAGGATGAGGGTCAGGGGTAGGCTGCTGGACCTGAACGTCTCTCCCGAAGGCGATGGGGTCGAGCTCTGGCTGAGGCACGACGACCGCCGCGTTACCTCCCACACGGTCAGGTGGAGGCCGCCGATCTACGTCACGGGATCGCCTGAGGCGCTCAGAGAGGTGGTTAGGAGGTTCGAGGGCTGCGGGCTGGTGGAGGTGCGGGAGGAGCCGGGAGGAAGGCCGGCGGAGGCCCTCGAGGTCAGGGTTGGGATCAGGGAGAGGAGGAGGGTAGCGGCGGCGATCGAGGAGCTAGGAGGCTACAGGGCCCTTAGGGTCCACAACGTCGACGTCCCAGTCCTCCAGCAGTTCCTGTACGAGCACGGCGTCTTCCCGACGGCGCTGGTGGAGCTCGACTTCTCGGCCTGCAGGCTCAGGGCCCTCGACTCGAGGGAGGAGCTGGACTACGACGTGGGCTGGATGAGGGTCGCCGAGCTCGAGGTGGTCACAGAAGTGAGGCGCAGGCTTCCCTCGCTTGACGATCCGCTGAGGGAGGTGAGGGTGAGATACTGTGGAGAGGAGGCAGTCCTCGAAGGCGACGAGGCCTCGGTTCTGGAGGGACTCAAGGAGCTGCTGGCCAGCTGGGACCCGGACGTGCTGCTGGTCAAGGAGGGAGACTCCTTCGTGATGCGCTACGTCCTCCACAGGTCTTCGGAGCTGGGGATCGATCTGGAACTCGGAAGGGCTCCTCTCACTAACGCGTCAGGACCTCCGTCGGTCTACTGGAGCTACGGCAGGGTCTATCGGAGGCACAGGTCCTTCAGGCTGAGGGGGAGGGTCCACATAGACCCCGAGAACTCCTTCACGTTTTCACACACGGGGCTGCACGGCGTGATCGAGGTCGCGAGGACCTGCGTTGTGCCCCTCCACGACGCCGCACGTTACACCATCGGCCAGTGCATGACCTCTCTCCAGTTCGAAGTGGCCCACAGGCGACGGGTCATGGTCCCCTCGAGGCCCAGGAGGACGCTCTACTTCCGGCTGAGCGACCTGTTGCTGATGGACAGGGGAGGCCTGACGCTCGACCACAGGCCCGGAGTCTACTGGAACGTGGCCGAGTTGGACTTCCAGAGCATGTACCCGATGATCATAACGCGGTTCAACGTCAGCGCCGAGACGGTGAATTGCGCGTGCTGCGCAGACGACGGCACCCCGATCCCCGAGATAGGAGGGCACACCTGCAGGAGGAATTTGGGTCTTGTCCCCGAGGCCATAGAGCTGCCGCTGAGGAAGAGGCTCGCCTACAAGCGCCTCATCAAGGAGCTGAACGACGGCCAGCGCGCAGGGATCTACAGGGCGAGGGCCGACGCCCTGAAGTGGGTCCTCGTCTCGTCCTTCGGATACCTCGGCTTCAGGAAGGCCAAGTTCGGCAGCAGGCTCGCCCACATGGCCGTCTGCGCCCACGCGAGGGCGGCGCTGTTGAAGGCCGTGAGGGTCGCCGAGGAGATGGGCTTCGAGGTGATCCACGGAATCGTCGACTCCCTCTGGGTCAGGAAGGAGGGCGCCGGAGAGGACGAGTACAGGGAGCTGGCCGCTGAGGTCGAGAGGGCCACCAATCTGCCGGTGAGCTTGGAGGGCGTCTACCGCTGGATAGCTTTCCTGCCGTCGAGGCGCGACGGTTCGAGGCCCGTCAACGGCAGGTACTTCGGCGTCACCACCGAAGGCCGGCTGAAGTTCAGGGGAATAGAGGCGAGGAGGAGGGACGTGCCGGAGCTCGTGAGGAGGATGCAGCTGGAGATGCTCTCCCGGCTATCGGAGGCCCGCTCTCCAGAGGAGCTCAGAAGGGCGGCGCAGGAGTGCGTGGAGGTCCTGAGGCGTTACGTCGCAGCGCTGGTCCTGGGACGCGTCGATCCGGAGCTGCTGGTCGTCACACGGGTCCTCTCGAGGGAGCCTGAGGAGTACAGGGTGAGGTGCGCTACGGCCCTCGCAGCCCGTTCGCTGGCCGCCATGGGTGCCGAGGTCGGTGCAGGGTCATCGGTGAGCTACGTCCTCACCCCTTCCGGGCCCCTCCCCTATCCCTGCTTCAACCCTTCCGCCTTCTCGACCGAGGACTACGTCAGGCTCCTCGTCAGGGCCGCTTCCACGTTGCTCTCGATCGTTCTGGACCCTGTTTCAACGCCCAAATTTAAACATGCTATGGAAAGCCTTATTCCGTGACGCATCTTGCATCAGCCGTTTATGTACAGCATATAAAGTATATGCCAAACTATTAAATTAAGAAACACCGTCCGAGTGGTAGGCATGACCGCGGTACAGCAGGAGGTTCAGGCAGGACAGGTCAAGAAGGAGGTGACCAGGAGGAGCTACGCGGCCGGGTACAAGTACTGCAGCAGGTGCAGGGTTTACCATCTGACCGACAGCGTCAGGTGCCCCTACTGCGGAATCCTGCTCAGGAACTCTCCGAGGAAGAAGAAGCCGGTCGACCCGAGCAAGTACGTCCGGGCATAGCCGGCTGATCCACAGTCCATGCCGAATCTCCTTTCTTGTGCCTTCAGCAGAGGGAATTCTCGATTGGCGACAATCTCATAAGAGAGTAGGAGCAGTTGGTTGACGGAGTGTTCGAGGAGGAGTACAAGCGCCGCTACGTTTTCGGAGCCGACTACGGCACCAGCGACTTCAAGTACGGGCCGATAACGCTGGGAGAGAGGCCCCAGGTCGTCGAGAACCGAGGCTACTTCCCCGAGAAATCTATTGTCTCAGCGATAATGGGCGTCGAGAAGGATGTGGTCGTTGGGAGGGACGTCGCGCTCTTCCTCGAGAGCGGCGCTGACCTCCTGACGAGGCTCGTCTACCCGATGAGGAGCGGCGTGATAGCCAGGGAGGACGTGAGGGCCTGGAGGGTGGTGGAGGAGCTGACGCGGTATGCGCTGAACGAGTTCAGACCCAAGGCCGCCATCGGCTTCGGCGGGTTCTACGTCGTCGCGGCCCTTTCAGCCGTCGCACCGGGCTACATGTACGAGAAATTCTTCGAGATCTTCTCGAGGCTGGCCGACGAAGGGCTTGTCCGCTCTGCTACCGTGATACCCCAGCCCCTCGCTGTCGCGATAGCTCACAGGACGACCTCTTGCGTCGTCATCGAGAGCGGCCACGGCAACACGCAGGTCACGCCGATCTCGAGGGCTCCGATAAGGGGAGCGATGGTGGCGCTGAACAGGGGAGGCGCTGACGCCAACGCGATAACCGCAGAGATCCTGAAGGATGCGGGGTACGGCGACTTGGCGAAGGAGGAGTCCTTCGTGAGGAGGGTGAAGGAGCAACTGGGCCTTCTCCCCTTGGACCTGGACAGAGCGATCTCGGTCGCGAGGTCCAATCCTTCCCTCGTCAGGAAGCCCATCAAGATACCGGGAACGAGGATAACCGTCGATCTAGGCGAGTACTCATGGGCCAGGTTCCTCATCGGCGAGTACGTCTTCGACCCCAACAAAGAGGTCTTTGAGAGCTACTTCCGTAGAGGGATGCCGAGGCCGAGGGACGTGAAGGTCGGAGACACCGTCTTCCACGGGACGATGCCGCTATCGGAGGCGGTAGTCTCGGCCGTGGAGCGCTGCCCAGTAGAGCTCCAGCCTTACCTCTACAGCCAGGTCCTACTCTCAGGCGGAAATCTTTCATGGACGCCTCCGCCCGAGCTGAAGGGGATAGCCGTCGACTCGGGCACCAGGATCAGGCACGACCTCCAGGCGATGGGCATTGAGAACGTCTCGGTCAAGGTCTCCGAGGAGCCCCAGTTCGCGGTGTGGCGAGGCTGCATCGTCTTCGGCTACTCTGTCCCCCACGACTACCTCTGGAGCTGGGAGAAGATGGAGGGTTGGATGAGGTTCAAGTGACAATTTCTTTTCCCTCAACTCTTCTCTCGGGATCACGGGCCTAAAAAGAAGAACTCGCTGTTCTTTTGTCACCTGATGTGTTTGATTTGTTCCGCAAGAATTATGCTCCAAAAATTGTGAAAGCCGCAACTTTCGACGGATCCGAGTGAAGCGCCGGGGGCGGGACTCGAACCCGCGCGCCCCTCATCGGGGCAGCGGCTTTCGAGCAAGGTCTCCAGGCCGCCCCAATGGCCGCTATGGGACCCCGGCCCATCCGAAGTCCCTCCGAGTCCTATTTTTCCTCACGCGTCCGAGGCCAGGCTCACGGCCCTTACATCCTAAATGGAGATTTACTATGATGCCTCGGCTGGAGGTCGGCCGGATGAAGGGGAGCGCCGAGGTGGGAGGAGCGGTGACGGTGGTCAACGCGATATCGACGGGTAGGGGTGCGGCGATAGGCATATCCTTGAGGCTCAGGGCCACCGCGGAGCTCTCGGAGAACGGGCCCTTCTCGTTCAGGTGCAACAATAGGGAGGTCGACGACTCTGTGGCGAGGACGGCCTTCGAGCTTTTGGCGGAGCGTTACGGCCTGAAGGGCTACGGCTGCAAAATAGAGGTCGACTCGGAGATACCGGTTGCTGTGGGCCTGAAGAGCTCCAGCGCCGCTGCCTCTGCCATAACCCTCGCCCTCCTCGACGCGATAGGTGAGGTGCCGAGGTACCAGGACCTGCTCAACCTCGTCACGGAGGTCTCCATTCGCTCCGGAACATCCATCACGGGTGCAGCCGACGACGCATCGGCCTGCATGCTCGGTGGCTTTGTGGTCACCGACAACAGGAGGAGCGCGCTGCTGATGAGGGCAGAGGTCGACGAAAGGTTGAGGGTCGTAATAGCCGTGCCAGAAGGCAGGAGGACGTACACCGCTTCCTTCAAGCGGGAGGCCTTAGCTCCTTTCAGGGACCTCGTCGAGGTGGCTTTCGAGCATGCGATGCGCGGAGACTACCTGAGGGCGATGACGCTGAACGGACTCGTCCACGCAGCGGCCCTCGGCTACGGAACGGAGGTCATTGTGGGCGCCATCAGGAAGGGGGCGTTGGCGTGCTCCATCTCTGGGACAGGCCCAGCGATCGCGGCTCTATGCGCTGAGGAGAGCGTGGAGCAGGTCAGGGAGGAGCTCGAGGCCTATGGGAGGACGACGGTCATGAGGGTCAACAACTCCCCCGCTCGTTACGGAGGGAGGAGGGTGTCGTTGTGAGCGCGCAGTTCGAGTTCAAGCAGGTCATCGTCGTCAGGACCGACATCAAGATGAGTGTCGGAAAGACCGCTGTCCAGGTGGCCCACGCCTCGGTCTCGGCGCTGCTCAGGGCGATGCGGGAGAACCGGTTCTGGGTGGACCGTTGGCTGAGCGAGGGTCAGAAGAAGGTGGTCGTTAAGGTGAGCTCCCTCGGGGAGCTCGAGGAGAGGAAGCGGAGGGCAGAGGCCCTCGGGCTTCCCTGCGAGGTCGTGTCGGATGCGGGGCTGACGGAGCTAAAGCCGGGAACTGTAACTGCACTGGGCATCGGTCCTGCGCCTTCCCACCTCATCGACAAGGTCACCGGCGACCTTCCTCTCCTCTGAACCGCTTTAGGTTAGGACCTCTTCGAGCATCCCCTGCTCCTGTGCCTCCCTCAGCTCGATGCAGATCCTCCTCCCCATCGAGACCGCCCTCCTCAGGAAGAGCTTCGAGTAGCTCCCTCCGATGCCCATGTGGGCGTTGGTGCCCCCTCCGATCCGGGGCGCGAAGTCGTAGACCACCGACCTCAGGTCTGGCAGAACCATCAGCTGGAGCGTGAAGGGCCCTATCAGCCCCGGTGGCTCTAGCCTCGCCGAAGCCTCCACTACCCTCTTCCCCATCTCGTAGATCTGGTTGAGGAGGCTCTCCCTCAACGTAGCAGGTTCGTGTCCCACCTCGATCATCGACGGCTCCCTTCCCAACTCGAGCTGTTCCCTCGCCGTGAGCCTGAGGTATCCGTCGAGGTCGCTCTGGACCCTCCTGTCGACGCTGACGATCTCCAACCTCCTCCTCACCCTGCTCAGGAAGAAGTTGACGTTGAAATGGGCTCCGAGCAGAAGCTCCTCGATCACGGCCGAACGTAACGTTGCCTCGCTTATCGTCCCTGCCTCCAGCGCCCTCCTCACCTTCCGCCTGAGGTCGTCGCCGTCGGTTGCGACGATGAAGGCCCTCTCCTGCGTCCTCTCCGCTTCCTGAACCTTCAGGACGACGGGCCTGTCCACCTCCTCGATCCCGGAGAAGGTCTTCGGCCTCGAAACCCCCGCCTCGTCGAGCAGCCTGTAGTAGTTCTTCTCGCCTGTCCTCTCCTCCCACCTCAGCATCATCCTGTTCCCGAAGAACGGGACCCTGAGCGACCTCTCGATTCCCTCGTACCCGACGTAGACCGCCATGCTCCTGTTGGGGACGACGACGCTCTCGAGCTCGAGGAGCCTCCTCTGCACCGGCTCGCTGAGCATCTCCCTGTAATCCTCAAGGTCGACGTAGTGGTCGATCAGCTCGGAAAGCGCCTTGTAGATCGCATCCCTTCCCCGCCTGCAGACGGCCACGGTCCTGAACCCCTCGTCCTTGGCTCCGTCGAAGACGTCCAGCGCCGAGTGGGAGGCGACGCAGGCCACAGACCCTACCCTCATCGCGCTCTCACCGGAGGCCCCTGAACGAAAAGCGTTCCATCAAGTGAGGACCTCTTCGAGGCTCCCGGTTTCCGCGGCGGTCTTAAGCTCGTGTGCGACGCGCTCACCGACCGTCATCGGCCTACCGAAGTAAAGGGCGAGGTAAGGGCTTCCGTGGACCGAGTAGACGTTGGTCCCTGCGACGATCCTGCCCGAGAACTCGAAGGCTATGACGTTGAGACCGCTGTCGACGACGCACTCGAGGCAGAAGGGGCCAGCGAACTTCCCTCCGAGCTCGCGCCTCACCGTCTCTACGAAGCGCTCGCCGTAATCGAGGAACGTCTCCAGCAGCCTCTCCCTCGGGAAGACTGGTATGTTGCCGACGACGGTAAAGGTCGGTGAGAGCTTTTCGGCGATCCTCACCGGTGCCCTCCTCAGCCCGTCGACGTCGGACTCGTACCTGATGTCGAAGCCCGTGATCTCGGTCCTGCCGTAAATCGGCGAGTGGAAGTAGTGGGCGTACATAGTCGCACCGATGAGATACTCCTGTATCATCAACTCCGACGGGTCGTTGACGATCCCCTTAGAGACGGCCCTGAGCTGCAGGTCGCGCACCTCCTGCGGGTCCTCGGTCACCCTGTAGTCCATGCCTCCCCTAGCGCCGGGGAGCTTGACGATGACCGGACGGTCCACCTCGGAGGGGCCCGCGAAGGTCTTGGGTATCGGTATCCCGGCCTTCTTCAGCAACTCCATCTTCTGGTGCTGGTCCGCCTCGACCCTCAGCAGCTCCCTCGACCCGAAGACCCTGATCCTCGTCTTGAAGAGGTTCTCGGGTCGGACGTACTCGACCACAGAGCCGTTGGGGACCAGGACGAAGCCTTCATCGGCGAGCCTGTCGAGCGTCTCGGGCCCCGAGTACTCGACGAAGTCGCAACGGATCCCGGGGAATCTGCGATAAAGTCTCAAGTGCCGCCCGTGGCCGAAGAGGGCCGTCCTCACGCCCTGCGCCATCCCCCCGAGGACCAGCTGGAGCGCGCTGTGGCTCGCAAAGACCGCCATGCCGACACCGCTTTGCTGCTTATCGTAATTCATTCGGCTATCGTAACCGCATCACTTATTAACCATTGGGCTAAAACTGCAGGCCGTGGAGTCGGGGAGGACCTCCGGCGACTGGCTCGTCAACCAAGTTGCCTTTAAGATAGCGGCCGAGATCGTCTTCTCCAACGAGCCTGGGAGGACGATGAGGAAGTGGAGGCTGATCTTCGGCCTGACGCAGAAGGACGTGGCGAGCGCGATGGGCATATCGTCTCCAGTTCTGAGCGATTACGAGAAGGGGAAGAGGAGGTCTCCGGGTACCAACTTCGTCAGCAGGTTCGTCAGGAGCCTGATCGACCTGGACCTCCAGAGGGGAGGGAAGGTGGTCCACAAGATGTTCGAGGGGACGATGAAGCTCCAGCACTCGGTGATCGACATGGTCGAGTTCCCGGAGCCCGTGGAGCTGATGAGGGTCGTCGAAGCTGTGGCGGGCGTCCCGCTGACGTTGCCGAACGAGGTCTCCGGCCACGTTTACGGCTACACGGTGATAGACAGCCTAGCGGCTATAACGGAGCTGGGGCCCTACGACTTTGTGAACCTCTTCGGCCGCAACTCGATGAGGGCCATGGTCTTCACCAACGTGACCTCAGGCAGGTCGCCTATGGTGGCCATCAGGGTCTTCCCCCTGAAGCCCAAGGCTGTGATCCTTCACGGCCCGAAGAGGCCTGATGCGGTCGACGAGCTCGCCAAGAGGCTCAGCGAGATCGAGAGGATACCTCTGATCCTTTCAACAGCGAACTCCGTCGAGTCGATGATCAAGTCGCTTAGGTCGCTCGTGAAATGAGCGGGGGAAGGATCGTAGTAGGCTGCTGCGGCTTCCCCGTATCGATGAAGCGCTACGTCACCCGGTTCAACGCCGTAGAGGTCCAGTCGACCTTTTACAGGGTCCACGAGCGGAAGACCCTCGAGAGGTGGAGGAGGTCTGTCCCTGAAGACTTCGTCTTCAGCGTGAAGGCGTTCCAGGGCGTCACCCACCCTCCCAACAGCCCCACCTGGCGCAGGTCTAACGTACGGCCGAAGCCGGGTCACGGGCTCCTGAGGGTGAGCAGGGAGGTGATGGAGAGCTGGGAGCTGACGCTCGAGGCGTGCAGGGCCCTGAGGGCTGAGTTCTGTGTGGTCCAGACGCCTGCGGCCTTCAACGACGCGCCCCAGAACGTGGAGAACGCCCTCCGCTTCTTCAAGGAGATCGAACGCGATGGGATAACCGTCGGCTTCGAGCCCAGGGGATGGAGCGAGCCTTGGATCAGGAAGGTATGCGAGGAGGCCGACTTGGTCCACGTGGTCGATCCCTTTGCAGGCGAACCCGTCCATCTATCGAGCAGGAGGATCCTCTACCTCAGGCTCCACGGCTCACCGCCTGGGAAAAGGATGTACAGCTACACCTACACCGACGGGGACCTACAGAGGCTCGAGCGATTCCTGAGGAGGTTCGAGTTCAGCAAGGCGTACGTCATGTTCAACAACGTGACGATGTTCGACGACGCTTACCGTTTCTTGAAGCTGCTTCAGGAGACGGGCTGGGAGATGGACCAGAGCATGTCGAAGTAGGTCTGGGCGAGCATCGTCAGCATCGAGTGCGCCGAGTGTATCCCGACCTTCGGTCTGGGCTTGTCCGGCTCGAGGAGGATCAGAACGACCTCTGAGGCGTCAGCTATCACCCCTCCTCCGAAGCTCAGCTCCCTCTTCCTGACCTCGGCGAGCTCAGAGAGCATCCTCACATCGCTTTCGGAGACCTCGTTCCCCACCAGCACCCTGACCGATCCTCCCCTCTCCCTCATGATCGAGGCGACAGGCAGGAGCGTGTCGGCCACCTCCTCAGGGATGACCGGAAGGGCTACAGCGAGGCTACTTTTGGCCTTGGCGATCGTAGACTTGACCCTCCGCCATAAGTCTTGCTCGCCCCTCACGATCACGAGCTCCGGCACCTCTTCCTTTCCCGCACCTTTGAACATCGGCGTCAGCTCGTCGATCAGCGACTTCGCCAGCTCGTCCAGCTCCCTCTCCAACCTCATCAGGTTTCCCCTCACGGCGACCTCTGGGTCCTGTGGCCTGTACCTCGTCGGCCTGCCCCTTTCCGCAACGGCCCATCCCTTCTCGATCAGAGAGTTGATCACCTCGTAGATCCTAGACTTGGGGACGCCTGCGGCCTCCGCGACTTCCTTCGCAGTTCCCTCACCGATCTCGAGGAGGGCCAGGAAGGCCTTCACCTCGTAGCCGGTGAGGCCGAACCTCCTGAGCTGGTTCACGAGACGCTCGTCGGAACCGACCATTCTCCCGCAAGCAAAAGCACGCTTTGGTAAAAAATCCGCCGATTCTTCAACGGAATGCAGCTCGTAGTTGAGCCGCACTACTTTTAACCACGCAGGCATTATCGCGTTACATGCTCAAGGTCCTTGCCTTCGACGTCTTCGGGACGCTCTACGACGTAGGCACCCTGGTCTCCGCAGCTGAGGGCACGGTCCCCGATCCAGAGGGGTTCGTAAGGACCTGGCGGGCGAAGCAACTGGAATATACACATCTCCTCTCGATGATGGAAAGGTACGAGAGTTTCTGGAAAGTGACCGAGAGGGCGCTGCGATACACCGTAAGGCGGTTCGGCATCACCCTTAGCGACGAGGAAATCGAGAGGTTGATGGGGGCATGGCTCAGGTTGAGGCCGCACGGCGACGTCCCTGAGGGCCTCACCCGCTTGGCAGAGAGGTTCGAGTTGGTGGCGTTGACGAACGGAGACAGGGAGATGGTGGACGCTCTTCTAAGCAACACCGGTTTGAGGAGATTCTTCGCGGACCTTTTGACGGCTGAAGAGGTGGGTGTGTACAAGCCTAGCCCCAAGATATACGCCCTCGTTGAGAGGCTTGGGGTAAGCAGGAGCGAGGTCGGCCTGGTCTCATCGAACCCTTGGGACGTGGCCGGTGCGGGCGCTGCGGGGCTGACACCCATTTACGTAAACAGGTACGGCCTTCCGCAAGAGGAGCTCGGCGTCGTGGCACGGATCGAGATAAGGGACCTGAGGGAGTTGGCTGAGAGGATTTAGGAAATTCTGTTGAACGGGTTTTCGAGACTCTGACGCTTTGATGTCCGTGAGCTTGTATGCAACCGCGCACATTTTCCACCGATAAGGTTTGTCCACCCAATTCGGGAAAGTTGTTGTGATGGGAGCGGGAACGATGGGCCACGGCATAGCTCAGGTCGCTGCCTTGCCGGTCTCAACTCCCTTTCTCGGAATCACAATTCGAGCATGCCACAGTTCAGGTCTCCTTTGGAGGTCCCAGGGTTCCCTCCCGTCCCACCCTGGCCCTATCCCGCGTTTTGCGGGAGCCGGTGGAGGGACCAAGGGAGGGAGTTTAGGAGGTGAAAAGTATGACCCAAGGCCCGGGTTTCTGTCCGGAGGGGGAGGAGGTCAAGAAGATGGAGGTCAACACCAATACGAAGAAAAGGGGGCCATACCTACCCAGGGAACTACGGATAAAAATTTACAATGACGTCATTGCTCTTCGTCAACAAGGTCTGTCGTACAGTGAGATCAGAAGGACAATCAAACAAAAATACGAAATCAGACTCTCTAAGTCTACAATTAGCGAATGGGTTCGAGGACTACATAGTCCATATAACGGCCGAAGAATACCTTCGTTAGAAATGTTAATACCCTCAGAAGAGCTAGCATATGTTATCGGTGTGGTTTGTGGCGACGCATCGGCTCATGAAAAGAGACGCATCCACAAAGGGTACAGACGAGCCGTAATTCATCTAGAGGCGAAAGATAGAGAATTCGTTGAAGAGTTCGCAATAAGAATAAGTAGAGTACTAAATAGACCCCCACCGAAAGTTACGGTTAATTCTAGAGGACTCTATTACGTTGAAGTCAGAGATAGGACGCTTTACGAGTTGTTAAAGAAGCCAATCGACATTGAAAAGATCAGGAGGTTTGTTGAGCACTGCGAAAGGTGCATGGCAATGTTTCTCAGGGGCTTCTTCGACTCAGAGGGAAGCGTTAACAAGCATGGATATATATTAGCTTACAACTCCAACTACGAGCTTTTGCTATACGTTCAGGAGCTTCTGAAAAGGTTTGGCATAGAAACGAGGGGGCCATGGCCTACAACAAAGGCGGGGACGCCATTTTACGATCGTAAGAGGGGTAAGGTGTACAATCGTAAGAAGGACACTTACGTACTGTATGTTCGAAAGAGTAGCAACTACGCGTTTTACAAATACGTCGGGTTCACGATCCTGAGGAAGCGGGCGAGGCTCGAAGAGTACTTAAGGAGGAAAGGAATACCCATACCCACCCCTTTAATCCCCTTTTGCACACTTATCCATTCGGTGCGTCTATGGACTCCCAGTATATAAAGCGCCGGGGGCGGGATTCGAACCCGCGCGGCCCCGGAGGAGCCACAGGCTCTCAAGGCCTGCCCCTTGGTCCACTCGGGCACCCCGGCCCTTCACAAGGATCAGCGCCCAACCGATATACCTCAAGCCGTTCATCGGACAGCACACCGTAAAGCGCCCTCCGCAATCACACTTAAAACCTTCGGGTTGAAGATGAGATCAATGGGATCGCTCAGCTCTGCGTCAATCGGCACCATCATTGTGTTATCGATGGCCTTCCTCGGAGTGATCTATCCTGTGCTGACCGCGACGACGGTCGTCGAGACCGTCACCGAGACCGTTGCCGAGCCAGGAAGGACCCTCGCCACCGTTACCGTCGTGGGAGGAGGGGAGGTCGTGATCAGGATCGAGATGCCGAAGGTCAAGATGGTGGTGAACTACGAGAGGCAGGACCAGGTCTGCGTGGTCCGTTTCTCCGCCCAAACACCGCCAGGACCCGGTGGCGTCATCGCGGTGCCCGGCACAACTGTTGCCGTGCCAGGTACGACGGCGACTTTCGTCCTGAACGCGCCTACCGAGGTCGTCAGGACGGAGAGCCTCAGGACCGCCTTCACGACCACCGGCTACACCGTTGTCACAGTCGGAACCACCTTCAGCGTGGGGCAGTACGTCACGACGTTAGCGATGCCCGTCTCGCTGTACGGTGTGATCGAGGAGGCCTGTAGGCTGGCCTACGAGGTGAACCGGGTGAGGATAGAGCCGGAGAGGGTGCCTGCGACCGTCGTCATAGGATACCCGGGCTTCACATTCGCGTTCCCGGGCTACACGCTCACGATGCCCGAGTTCACCGTTCCTCCCGAGTTCGCCAACTTCAAAACGACCGCGACCGAGACCAGGAGAGGTACCACCGAGTCGTTCGTGACGACCCTTGAGGGAACGACCGCGACTCTCAGGACACGGGTCGAGGGATCGACCGTCACCACCACAGTTGTCGTCCCTGGCACCACTTACGTCAGGACCTATACCGTGACGAGAACGCTAACCGAACAGGTGACAACCGTCACCGCGACCGGAGCGACGCAAACGACCGCTCCTACCACTGCTGCCGTAACGATGACTCCAGCACCTGGAGGGAGGGCAGAACAGCTCTTCGACCCGATGACGTTGGGGATCTTCGCGGCAATCGCCGTCGCAGTCGCGGTCGGGATCCTCTTCGCCTACAGAAGAGGCAGGACCTGAAGGTCAGGTTTTATTCGGGCATTCCTCGCTGAAAAGGAGGCGTCATGCCGGAGAGGGCCGAGAGGGCTCTGAGGGCCTGCACGGAGCTCCTCAGGAGGAGGGACGTCGATTCGGTGAGGGAGGTGCTTTCGAGCCTCGCTGAGATCGCGCCGCCCGGCGTCGAGTGGGGGGTCGAGGTGGTCTCGGTGGCAGGGACGAGGTACCTCGTCGGAGGAGGGACTGTGACCGTGGTCAGGGTCTCGAGGGACGAGTTCGGCCCCTTCATGAGGACCCAGGTGGCCGAGGTGAGGCCGGAGGACCTTCCTGAGGAGGTGATGAAGGTCGTCCTGAGGGACCCGGAGGGCTTCCTGAGATCGGTGGCCGATCAGCTGGAGGCCTGGCACTCTACAGGACACGGCGACAAGACGCTCAGGGCCGAGGTCGCCTCCTTTCTCGAGGGCCTCCGCTCCTTCCTCTCAGGGCAACGTGATGCCTAGGGACCTCAGGACCTCCTCAGCCTTCTGCCTGCCGTAGACCGTAAGGCGGTAGAGCTTGGGCCCCTCACCGGACTCGACCGAGGAGATCAGGCCCTCCATCTCCGTGTAGAGCTTCTTGTCCAGCCACTCCTTCGAGACCTCCTTGCCCAGCTCCCTGCTCCTCTGGTTTATCATCTCCTTGCTCATCTCTCCCTCGAAGTACAGCAAGGTCAGCACGATCTCCTTGTTGCTCATCTTCGGCAGCTTCTCGATAACGGACGGCGGTATGGTCTGCTGTCGCGGCTGCTGCTCCTGAGGCGGTGCGAGCTCCACGTAAATCGTGTCGAGGACCTCCTTCGCTGCCCGAACGACGCTCTGAGGGTTGCTGCCTGTCACGGTCACCTTCAGCCTTTGTCCTACTGTCAGCTCGAGGGTTATGGTGACCTCCTCGTCCATTTCCGGGAATCCGTAGTCAAGGAGGATTTTAGTCCTCACCCGCTCGAAGCTGGGGACCTCATCCGTCGGACGGGAGCGACCTTATGAGAAGGGCCCTCGATGGGGCAGGGAGAGGTCTTGGAGAAGATGGCGGACCGCTGGATCAGGGACGTCGCTCTCTCGGCGGAGGGGATGAGGAGGATATCGTGGGCTGAGGCGAGGATGCCGGTCCTGATGAGAATCAGGGAGAGGTTCAGGAGGGAGAGGCCTTTGGAGGGCGTCAAGGTGTCGGCGTGCCTCCACGTCACGAAGGAGACTGCAGCGCTCGTCAGGACCTTGATGGCAGGCGGAGCTGAGGTAGCGCTCTGCGCCTCTAACCCCCTCAGCACACAGGACGACGTGGCGGCCGCCCTCGTCGAGGACGGCGTCTCGGTCTACGCCTTCAGGGGCATGAGGGAGGAGGAGTACTACGAGGCGATAGGGAGGGCGCTGGCGTTAGGGCCGAACGTGACGGTCGACGACGGAGCAGACCTGACCGTGACCGTCCACAAGCTCGCACACGGCATCCCCTCGCCGGAGCTCGAGTGGGTGAGAAGAGGTCTGGGATCGGACAAGGTGGACGTGGGGAGGATAGCCGGTGGGACCGAGGAGACGACGACGGGCGTCATCAGGCTCAGGGCCCTCGAGAGGGAGGGGAAGTTGCTTTACCCGATAATTGCGGTCAACGACTCCCCTACGAAGTCGCTCTTCGACAACCCGATAGGTACCGGTCAGTCGACGATCGACGCGATCCTCAGGGCGACGGGGACGTTGCTGGCCGGGAAGAAGGTCGTCGTCTTTGGATACGGCCGCGTCGGCTCGGGGATCGCTGCAAGGGCAAGGGGCATGGGTGCCGAGGTGATCGTGGTCGAGGTCGATCCGGTGAAGGCTCTGAGCGCTGCGATGAACGGCTTCAGGGTCTGCAGCTCGCTGGAGGCCGCAAAGGTCGGGGACGTCTTCATCACGGCCACTGGGAACATCAACGTGATCAGGAGGGAACACATGGAGGTGATGAAGGACGGAGCGATGCTGGCGAACGCCGGGCACTACGACGTCGAGATCTCTCTGAAGGACCTGCGGGAGATATCGGTCGAGGTGGAGGAGGTGAACCAGTACGTGAAGCGCTACAAGACGAGGGACGGCCGGAACCTCTATCTCCTTGCCGAAGGGAGGCTGGTGAACCTGGTCGCCGCTGAGGGGCATCCGCCTGAGGTGATGGACCTGAGCTTCTCGCTCCAGGCCCTCTCGGTCGAGCACTTGGTGAGGAACAGGGGTCGGCTGGAGGTCAAGGTCCACGACGTCCCCACGGAGATAGACAGGGAGGTGGCCACGACGAAGCTCAGGACGATGGGTATAGAGATCGACAGGATGACCGAGGAACAGGTCCGCTACGTCTCCGACTGGAGGCTCGGCACCTGAGCGACCGAAACTAACGGATCCTCTCTCATCACTTCTTCTTCCTTCCAGTGCGCCTTGCTGCGATGAGACCGATCTTCTGTCCCGGAGGCGCCGTCCTCTTCACCGGCTCCGGCCTGCTGAGCTTGCCGCCCGCACCGCCCCCGAACGGGTGCTTCACAGGCTGCATCGCCACTCCCCTCACCCTCGGGTAGCGGCCGAGCCTGTGCTTCGACTTCATCCAGTGGAACTTCTTTCCGGCCTTGAGGAAGGGCTTGTCGGTCCTTCCGAGTCCAGCGACCACCCCCACTATCGCGAAGCATCTGCTGTCCAACTCCTTCAGCTTCTTGGAGGGGAGCCTGATGATGGTCCGGTCGCCGACGTGGGAGACGACCTCAGCGAAGGTCCCTGAGCCCCTGACGAGCTTCCCGCCGTCTCCTGGCCTCAACTCTATGCATGAGACCGATGCGCCCTCCGGCACCGATCCGATGGGGACGATGTTCCCGACCGATGGCGTGGCCTCAGGACCTGCCTCGATGAGCTGGCCGACGTAGAGGCCCATTACCGCCGGAACGTAGAAGGTCGTCCCGTCAACCTCCACCTCAGCGACCGGATAGCCACGTCCAGGGTCGTGGTGGAGCTCCACTACCCTACCCCTCACCGTCTGGCTTGAGAAGAGGTGGCTCGGATAGCCTAGGACGAACTTCCTCTGGATGCTGGCCCTGTAAACTGGGGAGCCGTGTCCGATCCTCTGGGCCATCGTCCTCTTGGGCATCTCCTATCCCCCGGTCATCCCGGACCCCTGTTTCAAAAACGTTCACACGATGACTCCCAGCTTGACGGCGAGCTCGGACGCCTTGTACTCGGGCTTCAGCTTGACGTAGGCCTTCTTCTCGCCCCGTGGCGTGATCAACGTGTTGACCTTCTCGACCTCGACGCCGTAGAGCTTCTCAACGGCCCGCTTGACGTCCTCCTTCGTCGCCTCGAGCCTCACGATGAACGTCAGCTTGTTCTCCTTCTCGATCAGGGAGACGGCCTTCTGCGTCCTGACCACCGCCAGTATGACCTCGTCCGGGTTCATGCGGCTCCGAACCTCCGCTCCAACTCCTTGAGGGCCGAGAGTGTGAAGACCGTGAGGCGGCCGGGGTGCCCTCCCGGTGCGAGGTGGAGGACGCTGAGGTCCTTAGCCAGCACGACGTCGATCCCTGGGACGTTGGAGGCGGCCTTGGATATCCCCTCGTCCCTCGCCACCACCAGCAGCGGCCCCTTCCTCCGCTTGTAGCGCCTCCCCCTCCTCTTCCCCTTTCCAGCCCTAATGCCGGTCTCCGAGGCCCTCTCGAGCTCCTCGCCTAGCCCTAAGGCCTTGAGGAAAGCGACCACGTCCTTCGCCCTCTTGACCGATTCCAATTGGTCCTCGACGACGATCGGTGTGCTGAGACCGTCAGGGATCCTGTGACCCCTCTTCCTGACGTGCTCCGGGGATGCGGTGAAGGCGAGCGCCACGACCGTTGCGGCCCTCCTCTCCTCCTCGTTCAGCTCCTTGTGTATCACCTTCTCAGGAACAGGTGGGTGGGTAGGCCTCCCTCCCACCGCCGACGGCACCCAGCCTCCAGCCCTCGCCTTGCCTGTGCCCGATGCCATGATACGAGCTATCCTCGCGATCCCGAGGCCGACGCCGAGCGACCTGGCCGAGTACTTGGCAGCAGAACCCTTCCAAGCGCCCTTAGGCTGGAGCGTGTGGGTGGAGATGTGGACGAACGCCCTCCTCACCAGGTCCTCCCTCAGGTCGGCCGAGAAGAACCAGGGGAGCTGGACCTCACCTGACTTCTCGCCGCTCAGCGAGTAGACGGGTACCCTGATGGCCCTTTCCGCGCTCCTCAACAGCGCCCTGTGGACGACCGTCACGTCGCAGCCACCTCCAGCACGTGATCGGAGTAGAGGACGCCCACTATCTTCGGGGCTCCCAGTTGGTACGACGGAGGCTTAGCCGGCTCCCTCAGTATCACCGGCCTCTTCGGAGGCCCCATCACGGATCCTAGCAGGACGACCGCCGGAGATCTGAGGACCGTGAAGTGCGGGAAGCCACCTGGAGGCGTGAGGGGCGAGCCGTCGTTCAGGACCATCATCAGCCTCTTGTTGAACTCGGTCCTCTTGTGGAACCCGTACTGACCTGCCCTCGGCACGAACCTCGTGACGTACGCGGGCTTCCTGCCTCCTATCGCACCTACTGCCCTCCTCGTCTTCCTCTGCTTCCTCGGAAGGATCTTGACGCCGTGCCTGGCTACGACGCCCGTGAAGCCGTGCCCCTTGGTCACGCCTATCACGTCGACGAAGGACCCGGGCTTGAAGACCTGGTCCACCGTGATCTGTGTCCCCAGGCGCTCCTTTAGGAAGGCGAAGGCGCTCTCAGGCGATCCAGATACGCCGACCTCCAGCAGGAAGGGCTTCTTCTGCGAAAGTCCGGCCTCGGCCGGTATCGAGGCCACGATCGCCCTCACCTCGGAAGCCCTGCCGATCTGGCGCTCCAGCGAAGCGAGGTCTCCTGCTCCTGGTCTTATGCCCCTCACCCTCTCAACCAAGTTCCTCGGCAACTCCTTCGCGAAGACCCTCCCGACCTCCTTCGGCTCGCCGTAGACGTCAGGGACGAGGACGGTGATCCCGACGAGATAGTTGGGAGGCGTGGCGATGACCGTTCCATGCGCTGCGACCTCTGTGCCATGCGTCAGGGAGCCCGGGACGTCGTCGATGTACCTGACCATGACTGAGCCCGCCTTGTAACCTATGAAGCCGAGGAGCTTCGGATCGCTGCTCCAGCTCGGCCAATACTTCACAGTAGGCAGCAGCGTCTTAGCCCTCCTTTTCGGAGCGAAGGCCAGCGAACCCCTCCTCGGCGCCGACCACTTCCTGTGACCCATCCGCTATCCCACGCACCCGCACCCAGCGAATTCTAAAGGATGATCCCGCTGAGGAGAGGCCCCTCGATTCGGCTGTCAGGTTTTTCTCCAGGGGTTGGAGGATCCGGCCAGCATGGCAAGGGTCAGGGTGGTAGTGACGGCCCCCCTCGCGGTACACATGGGAGGGCAGAGGGAGGTGGAGGTCGAGGCAAAGGACGTTAGGGAGCTGGTGATGAAGCTGGTGGAGAGGTTCGGTGCCGAGCTGAGGAACAGACTCCTCGACGAGGAGATGAGGCTCCGCCGGTTCGTCAACCTCTACGTCAACGACACGCTCGTCAGCTGGGACGAGGACAGGCCCTTGAGGGACGGAGATGAAGTTCTAATACTTCCTGCGGTCAGCGGTGGGCGCCCATGAACCCCAGAACGCAGATGAGGGCCAGGCTCGAGGAGGGGAGAGGGGTTGCGGTTTACGTGATAGGCGTCGACGACGACGGCGAGGTCGTAGGGCTCAACGAGGTCGAGCTGGAGGAGAGCATAGCTGTCGTGAGGGCGATAGCGGCCGAGTGCGGTGCGAGGGTGAAGAGGGTCGAGAGGTTCTCCTCAGAGAAGGGCGAGATAGCGAAGGTCGTGATCGAGGCCCTCACTAGGACCTTCGTCAACCACGTCACGCTCGGCGTGGCTGGACACGTGAACCACGGCAAGTCGACGCTGATCGCGTGCCTCCTAACCGGAGAGAGCGACGACGGCACCAAGTGGCTCTACATGGACACGCTCCCCCACGAGATCGCCCGGAACCTCTCGGCCGATCTGCACTTCGCGGTCCTCGGGTTCAAGGGAGGGAAGCCGATCCTCGTGAAGAACCCGCTCGACAAGAAGGAGAAGGCGAGGGTCGTCTCTGAGGCTGAGAAGCTGGTCAGCATCGTCGACACCGTGGGCCACGAGCCCTGGCTCAGGACTACGATCCGCGGCCTCCTCGGACAAGAGGTCGATTACGGGCTGGTGGTTGTAGCTGCGGACGACGGCCCCACACACATAACGAGGGAGCACCTCGGCATCCTCTTCGCGGCCGGCATACCAGTCATCCTCTGCATAACCAAGGTCGACAAGGTCGGGTCGAGGAGGCTCGAGGAAGTGCGGGAGGAGGTGGCTCGGCTCGTGAAGAGGGTGGGCAGGGTTCCGGTCCACGTGAGGGAGCTCTCGGACCTCAACGTCGTTATCGACAAGCTGAACGTCGTCGTTCCAGTTCTCGAGGCGTCGTCCGTCACCAGGCAGGGCTTCGACCTCCTATACCAGCTGCTCTCGATGTTGCCTGCGCGTCCCAAGCCCAGCGAGAAACCGTTCCTGATGTACGTCGACCGCGTCTACGACGTGGAGGGCACGGGGACCGTCGTCTCGGGGACCATCCTCCAGGGCAGGCTGAGGAGCGGCGCTACGCTTCTGCTGGGACCGGACCAGAAGGGAGGGTTCGCGGAGGTGAGGGCGAGGAGCATCGAGATCCACAACGCCAGAGTTGAGGAGGCTGAGGCAGGGCAGATCGTCGGGATAGCGATCAGGGGCGTACCTCACGACTGGGTGAGGAGGGGGATGGTGCTGGCAGACAGGGATCTGGAGCCGGAGGCGGTATGGAGCTTCGAGGCCGAGGTCCTGATCCTCTCCCATCCAACGAGGGTAGCGAGCGGATACGAGCCGATAGTCCACTGCCACACGATCTCCCAATCGGCCCGGATGGAGGTCCTCGGGAAGGAGTACCTCAAGCCGGGAGAGCAGGGAAGGGCCCGCTTCTCATTCAAGTACAGGCCCGAGTTCCTCAGGCCCGGCGACGTCTTCGTCCTGAGGGAAGGAAGGGTGAAGGGGATAGGCAGGGTTACTTCTGTGGGGTAGAGGGTGGGCGCGGAGATGGGGGAGGAGCTCAAGGTGCTGGAAAAGGTCAGGTCGCTTCTCATCGATCACCCGCTCTGCCCGAGGTGCCTGGGCCGCTTCTTCGCGCTGCTGCATCCCGAGCTGCCGAGGAACGAGACCGGCCTGAAGCTGATGGACGAGGCGATGGAGGAGGCCGTCCGGTCTAACGACCTTGAGCTCCTGAGGGCCCTCGCTCGGTCAGGCCATGCGGGCTCTATCGAAGTCCTACGTGAGAGGGGAGTCGAGGTGGTCGTCGAGCAGTGCTCCCTCTGCAGAGGCAAAATCTCGTCCGAGAAGGTCGAGGCGTTGGTGAGGGGGGCCGCGGAGAAGGCTTCAGGCTACGAGTTCTCGACGTTCAGCATAGGGACCTTCGTCCCGCCCCACATCAGGAGCCTCGAGGACCACCTGATCAGCAGCTACGGCCTCGACTCGGCCGAGTCGATCAGGAGGGACGTCACGCGGGAGGCGAGGAGGATCTTCGCCCAGCTCACGGGCAAAACGTTCTCCCCCTCGAACCCCGAGCTGGAGGTGCTCCTGGACCCCTTCACCTCCACCTTCGAGGTTAAGCCAGCACCTGTCATGATACGGGGGAGGTACCTGAAGCACTCGAGGTCGACCCCTCAGACGCCTTGGCTCTGCAACGTCTGCTGGGGAAGGGGCTGCGATGCCTGCAGCTACACCGGAAGGAGTGAGGGGCCAGACGTCTCGGTCGCCGAGTACATAGGATTGCCTGCGCTGGAGCTGTGGAGGGCCATGGACTTCACCCTTCACGCGGCAGGTAGGGAGGACCTCGACGCGGCCGTCGAGGGGACAGGGAGGCCCTTCATCCTCGAGCTCTCAGAGCCCGCTAAGCGCACCGTTGACCTCGACGAGTTCGCGAGGAGGGTGAGGGAGTTCTCGGGAGGTAAGGTGGAGGTCCTCGACTTGGGACCGGCGACTAGGGCCGACATCAGGTTCCTCAAGACAGAGACCGAGCGGAAGAGGAAGGTCTACTCGGTCCGCGTCGTCTTCTCAGCTCCCGTGCCCTTCGAGGAGGTGATGAGGGCCTGCGAGCGCCTGCGCAACTCGGTGATAGAGCAGAGGACTCCGACGAGGGTGCTGCGGAGAAGGGGTGACAGGTTGAGGAGGAGGAGAGTGCACGACGTATCGGCCGTGCAGATCGACGAGAGGACCTACGAGCTGTCGCTGGTGGTCGACGGAGGGCTCTACGTTAAGGAGCTCATCCACGGCGACAACGGCCGCACGACACCGTCCCTCAAAGAGCTGCTCGGCGTTGAGCCCGAGAGGATCGAGCTCACCGTCCTCGGAGTGGTGGAGCCCGCGTGGAAAGGTCAGATGCATAGAGGGGCTGAAACCGATTCCTCATGATCTGTAATCCTGTTGTAAAATCCACGTCGATGATGACCCCCTAACATAGAACTTCTAACGAATTCAGCCCTTAGACATCAGCGCTGCAAGCGAGGACCTCAGCTCGTTCAGGACCTCGAGATAGTTCGCCTTCCCCTCCTCGATCTCGTCCATCTTCGCCTCAAGCTGTCTCGTCAACTCCTCGGAGACGAGGTCGCCGAAGGTCGTGTGGAGGAAGTCGTAGACCTGTTTGCCGAGCTTCGTGGCTATCATCCTCCCAGCCCTCTGGATCACGTAGTTCCTGTCGTAGAGCGTCCTCACGATCTTGGCGTAGGTGCTCGGCCTTCCGATGCCCCTGCTCTTCATCATCGCGATTATCTCGCCCTCCGTCAGCAATCTGGCCGCCGGGACCTTTCTGTGGACGAGCTCTTTGACGGCCCTCCTCCCGGGGACGATCGGCATCTGGACCTGGACGAGCGGGTTGACCTTGAGGAAGCCCTCCTCGACGATCTCGACGGCCCTCTCGATCTGGACCGAGTTCCCCAGCAACCTCACAACGACCGTCTGGTACCTGACCCTCGCCTCGGGCATCTGGCTCGCGATGAAGCGACGGAAGATCATGCCGTACAGCGCCAGCTCCCTCCTCCCTATCCTCGCGGCGGTCGTCAGGGTCCCGGACTGGACGTAGTAGCTAAGCATCTTCTCGTCGATGGGCCTGGTCGGCCTGATGCACTCGTGGGCCCCCTCCTTCGCGTAGGTCCTCGGCCTGAAGGAACCAGGGAACTTCTCCTCGATGTACGTCTTCGCCACGTTGAGGCCCGCCGAGGAGACCGTTGTCGAATCTGTCCTGTGGTAGGTGATGAGGCCCGACTCGAAAAGCGTCTGGGCTGCCTCCATCGCCTCCGTTGCGCCCATCCTGAAGAACTGCCAAGCGTCCCTCAGCATCGAGTCCGTGGTGTAGGGTGGGGGCGGCCTGACTTCCCTCACCTCTGAGGCTACCTCGACGACATCGCAGAAGAGCTCCCCCTTCTCGTGGAGCGCCTTGGCCTCCTCGACGTCAACGGGATTGAGGAACTCGACCCTCAGGCCGTCCTCCAGAACGACCGTCAGGGCCGGAATCTTCTTCGAGGCCATCAACGTCCTCTCGACGACCCATCCGAGCACGGGCGTCTGGACCCTTCCCGCCGAGAGGGTCTTGCGGCCGAACCTCTCCTGGAGCCTCCTGCTCAGCTCGAACCCGACCCATCTGTCCTCGATCCTCCTGAGCAGTTGGGCCTCGACGAGGCTCTCCTTGACGCTCCTCGGAGAGGCGAGTGCGGCGGCAAGGGCCTTCCTCGTCACCTCGTGGAACTCGAGCCTCCTGACGTTGTCGTTATAGGGCCTCACGGCGCAGTAGATGTCGTAGCCTATCTTCTCGCCCTCAGCGTCCGGGTCCGTCGCTATCAGGACCTCGTTGGCCTCCATCGCCAGCGACCTGAGCGCCTTCACCACCTCGACCTTGCTCCTGATCCTCTCCGAACCGCACCGAGGACATCTTTCGTAGTCGACGAACTGGTTGCCGCAGTCGAGGCACCTGAGGATGGGCGTGTAGATCGGCACGTACTTGGAGTCGAGCTGGAGGACGCCGTGGTAACCGCCAACGGTCGTCAGGTCGAAGACGTGACCTCCTGAAGCGACAACGGTGAGGAGGGCCTGGCCGCTGACTGACTCGTAGGCTGTCAGCTCGCCGATCTCCCTCCTCGCAGGCCTTCCGAAGAAGGAAGCTATCGTCCTCGCCTTCGTCGGCGACTCGACTATCACCAGAGCGTTCCTCATCACGTCGAACTTCCCCGGCTCCACCTGTCCAGACCTGACTAGCGCAACCTTACGCCTGTCCTCGTCGACGAGCTTGAAGTCCTCGCTGACCTTCCGTTCGTCATAGGGCTCGAGTGTCTCGTCGTAGAGCGATTCGAGGCGCTTTGTGAAGCCGTGGAAGGCCTTCTCGTCGTCGACGAGAACGATGGCGACGCCCCTCGTTATCCCGCCCGCGTAGAGCCTCGAGCACCTGCCAGATGCCTGGATGAAGCCGTCGACATCCGGGATTATCAGGCTGTAACCCTCCTCAGTGACCTTCAGCTGTATGTCGGCCCTCGAGGAGAGCAGCGCCACCCTCTCGGGCGTCATGACCCTGCTCAGCAGGTCCCTCGCCCTCATCACCAGCTCCTGGACGTGGCCCTCGAACCCCTCGAGCTTGGTCCCAGACTGAATCGCAGCACCGACGCGCTCCACCACCTCGCTCACCGTCGGGACGACCCTCGAGAGGGCCCCTGTGACCCGAAGGGCCTCCTCAGCCAAAGGCCCGTCGAGAAGGGGTGCGACGTGCTTCAGGACCGAGAGGAGCATCTGGGGCCTGTACTCGTCCCTCCCTATCGCGATCTCCCTCCTCGGAACTCCTGCGAAGACCACGTAGCGTATCCTCTCTGGGAGGTCGATGCCCCTTGCGAGGGGGCTCCTGGTGCTCGCGACGCCCAGCAAGACCTCGTACTCGCCGCTTACGAACCGCTGGAGCATCCTCGGGCTGAACCTGTTGTAGGCGTAGCACGGGATCCCCTCCTCCTTCAGCGCCTTCGCAAGCTCCTCCGCGCCCTCGACCCCGGCCGTCTGAGGGACGAAGACCAGCGCTCCTCCTCCGTGCCTCTTCACCAGCTCCACCACTTCCTCCTTCACCGGTCGCCGCGGCCTCAGGTGGTACAGGCCGATGTTCCTCACGAGCTCGAAGGTGTGTCCCGGCTCGAAGCCGAAGAGCTCCCTGAAGACCCTGACCCGCATCGTCCTCCTGGCCCTCGCCGTCGCTCCCGAAACGATCAGGACCTTCCTCCTCTCGGTCCTCTTGTACCGCTCCAGCTCCTCACCGAGGGACTCGTACTCCCTGAAGTCCTCCTCCGTCGGCCTCCTCTTCCTGCTCAGCCTTATCATCTTCAGCACCGTCTCGACGACGCCCGGGTCGTAACCCATCAACTCGACGACCTTGTCGATGTTCCTCGGGCTCCTGAGGAAGGAGTCCACGTCGTCGACGAAGACGTAATCGAACTCCTTCCCCCTCAGCAGATCGAACCGGTTGTAGAGGAAACGGTCGGTTGTGATGAGGACGTCGAAGTCCCCGGAGCCTATCGATGACAGGACCTCTGCGGCCCTCGATTCGGAGAGGCCTGACCTGTACGAGACGACCCTGATCTCCCTTCCGAGCCTCCTGAGGTACTCCTCGAACTTATCGTGGACGTGCTGCACCAGAAGGCTGCTGGGGAGGATGAGGTAGCTCTTGATGCCGGAGTTGAGGTGTAGGTAGATCGCCGTGACTATCCCGAAAGTCGTCTTGCCGAGACCTGTCGGTGCCACGATCGAGAAGCTCCTGCCGAGGAAGACCCTTCTCGCCCACGTCTCCTGGAGCGACCAGGGGGAGGAACCGACGAGGCGCCTGAAGAGGTCCCTGAACTCCTCCACCTTGATCGAGAGCTCCAGAGCCTCTTTGAAGTCCCTGAGCCTTCCCGTCCTGATGAGATAGGTGTGGACCTCCGTCCTGTTGGAGGCCCTGAATGGGACGCATTTGCCACAGACGCCGTTGGTCAGCAGCTCCTCGTCGCTGATGTCGCCGCCGCAGTTGGGGCACAGACCCCTGTAAACCGTCCTCATCCTCCCGCTACCGATGAGGGACGTCCGACGTCATCAAAAGTGTTGAGGGTGCGGGAAAGATTTACCGCTGGAGGACAGTACGGCATACATATATTTGCCTGGTTAGGACAACGCGATGGAGGTGGATCGGAGTGGCAGCGCTCGGCATGGCAGGCGCATATGACAGGGCCATAACGGTGTTCTCTCCCCAAGGCAGGCTCTACCAGGTCGAGTACGCGCTGGAGACGGTGAAGTCCGGGTCCACTTCGGTCGGCATAAGGGTCGACGAGGGCGTCGTGCTCGCGGTCGAGGAGAGGGCCCACAGCAAGCTTCAGGCACCGACGTACTCGCAGAAGCTCTTCCAGATCGACCTCCACATCGGTGCAGCAGCATCGGGTCTCATTTCCGACGCGAGGGTCCTTGTGGACAGCGCCCGGGTTTACGCGCAGAGCTACAGGTTGACGTTCGACGAACCTCCCTCTATCGAGAGCGTCGCCAAGCGCATCGGCGACCTCATGCAGCTCTACACCCAGCACGGAGGGGTGAGGCCGTTCGGCGTGGCGCTCCTGATCGGGGGGTCTTCCGTCGACGGCACCAGGCTCTTCTACACCGAGCCGAGCGGCGTCGTCCTGGAGTACAAGGCTTGGAGCATCGGAAGGGGTGCTGAGAAGGTGAAGGAGATCCTCGAGGCGACGTACGACAGCAAGATGCCTCTGGAGGAGGCCAAAAGGCTCGCGATAAGCGCGCTCGTCAGGTCCGTCGACAAGATCGACCCGAACTGGATGGCCCGGATGGTCGTGATCCCGTCAGACACGAAGACCTACACGGTGGTCCCAGAGGAGGAAGTGAACGCGCTGGTCGAGGAGGCCCTCAAGTCCGGCAGGTGAGTTCCTCAGGGCTTTATCACGACCTTCACTCCCTCTCCCTTCTCGAAGACCTCCAAAGCCCTATCGAACTCGTCGATCCTGAACCTGTGCGTGATCAGCTCACCACCCCGGATCTTGCCCCTCACGATCAGGTCCAATGCCTCAACCATCTCGTCCTCCGAGGCGGCGTTCGAGGAGATCAGGCTGACCTCCCTCACGAGGAGCTCGCTGAAGTCGTGGTCCAACCTCGATCCCGAAGGCGGGAGGCCGAAGAGGCAGACAACGCCTCCGTTGCGGGTGGAGGATATGGCGGAGGATACGGCGGCCACGTTGCCTGTCGCAACGATCGAGACGTCCGCTCCCCTGCCACCAGTCATCGCCCTTATCTCTTCAGCAACCCTCCCTGACCTCGCATCCACCGCACTGGCCCCCAACTTCTCCGCAAGGCCCAACCTCCTCGGGTTGACGTCGACGCCGAGGACCTCGACGCCCAATCCCCTCAGCAACGCCACGAAGAGGGCTCCGACGGCCCCAACGCCGAAGACCGCGACGGTCTGCCCCTCCCTGACCCCTGCCCTCTTCACGGCCCTCAGGGAGCACGCCAGCGGCTCTGTAAGGCACGCCTCCTCCGGGTCCTGAAGGCCCCTGACCTTGTAGACCGCACCGCGCCTCACGATGAACTCCGGAACCCTGAACCTCTCGGCGAAGCCTCCGGGGTCGAAGTGGTGGCGCCTGTACTCGGGACACATCGTCGGGCTCCCGTTCAGGCAGTAGTAGCACTCGCCGCAGTTGGTGTGGTGGTGAGGCACGACCACCTCCCCTTTCCTGAGCCAATCGACGCCCTCTCCGACCTCGATGACTTTGCCGACCGCCTCATGCCCCAGAACCGCCTTGCCGGCCGAGTAACCTCCCCTGATCCGCTCGACGTCGGTGCCGCATAGGCCGCACGCGATGAGCTCCACCACGATCTCTCCCTTCTGAGGGACTGGCTCCTGCACCTCCTCGACCTTTGCTCCAGACCCCGGCTTCAGCAGAACAGCCTTCACGACATCCCAACCGCTCGCCTGGCTTTACGGTTACCGTCACCTCGCAAGGCTTTTCCCTCGGGCAGCCCTTTGGCTCAAGCGATGGAGGACTGCGTCTTCTGCAGGATAGCGCAGGGTAAGGAGTGGGCGGCCGTCGTCTGGAGCGACGAGGAGCACATAGCGTTCATGGACAGGTACCCGGCCAGCAAGGGGCACACGCTGGTGGCTCCGAAGAGGCACTTCAGGGACCTGCTCGAGATGGACGAGGAGGGAGTGGGCAGGCTCTTCGCCTCAGTCGCAAGGGTCGCTAAGGCCGTTCACAGGGCCCTGGCTCCTGCTGGGATCAACGTCCTCCAGAACAACGGCTCAGCCGCGGGCCAGGTGATCTTCCACACCCACGTCCACATCATACCGAGGTACGGCAACCCCGAGAGAGCTAGGCGTTGAGAAGAGCGTTCCCGATGAGCCAGAGGAGGGCCACGGCCGAGGTCGGAAGGACCCCGACCAAGATGCCCGGCTTGATCCAATCCCTGAAGGTGATGTGGGCGAGCTTCTGGCGCTCCACCATGCCGACGGCCACGATGTTCGCGGTGCTGCCGATCAGCGTCAGGTTCCCCATGTAGGTCCCTCCCTTCAGCATCGTCCACCAAAGGTACTTGGACCCGAGTCCGGCAGCCTCCATCTCCTGAACCACCGGTATCCAGAAGGCAACCGCCAGGACGTTGTCCATGAAGGCCGACATGAGGCCGGTGATTGTGTAGAACGCCGGGAGGGTCGTCAGGGGGTTGGTCCCGAAGACGTCGCCTACCGCATCGGCCAGGAACTTCGTGACGCCGGTGTAGTGGAGGGTTCCTACGGAAGCGAAGAAGAGCATGAAGAAGGTAAGCGTCCACCAGTCCACCCTCCTCTCCACCAGCTCCCTCGCCTTGTGCCCTTCAATCAGGAGGACCACGCCCGCACCTATCATCGCAGTTCCGATCAGCATGGTGTTCTTCTTCAGCCCCAACAGCGCCTCTATCTGAGTGTGGAGCACCAGTCCCCCCATCACGCCGAGGAAGACGATGAGCGCGGTCCTGTCGATCTTGACGCGCTCTGCACCGTCCTCAGCAACAGCGCTGACCAGCGCCTCTTTCTTCAGGCCCTCGTCGAGCCTCCTGAAGAAGTCCCTGAAGTAAACCGATGAGACGAGGACGACCACAAAAGTTGCGACGACTGCTGCCGGTGCCGAGTACCTGAGGAAGTCCGAGAAGCCGTATCCGGAGTTGAGGGCTATCATGACGCCGATGGGGTTCCCGACGACCGTGGCGCTGCTCCCTATGTTGGTGGCGAAGACGGTCATCAACAGCAAAGGCACCAGCGGCAACCCGAACCTGGCCGCCAAGGAGATCCCGGTCGACATCATGAAGAGGATCGAGGTGACCTCGTCGACCAGAGCTGCGGAGAGGGCCGCCATCCCCAGGAAGACAGCCATCAGCCTAACGGCGCCTCCCCTGCCGAGGTACAGGACCCTGTCTACCACGACCTCGAAGAACCGCCGCTCCTCGAGGAAGCCGATGACGATCATCATGCAGATGAGGAAGACTATCACGTCCAGCGAAGAGAACTCTATGAATGTCGGAACGTCTATCAGCCTGGCAGCCATCAGGATCGAGACCCCGACCAGCGCGAAAGCGAGCCTGAACCTCCAGAAGAGGAGGGTCCCACCGATGATGCCTGTGAAGACTGAGACTGCTACAGACTGCTGTGGACTTAGGCCGGCCGCCATCGATGCCAGCAGCCCACCTATCGGGATTGCGGGGTAGAGCGCCGCCTTTCGGTCCATATCTGCTCCTAACAGACACGGGGCGGAACTATTAAAACGTCTGTCACCTCAACGACGCGGATCGTTAGCGCGTGTTATGTTATCAATAGCCACCATAGACGTAGGAGAGGATCAGCTCACGTGAAGAACTGCTCTAGGCTCCCAACGCCTATGATCGCATCGAAGTCGAGGTCGAGGCTGTCGAGGACCTGCTCGAAGGTCGAGCGCATGTACTCTATGTACTTGTCGACGTCGATCCTGTCCTTGCTGACCCTCACCTTCGGGTGGAGTGGCGCAACCCCTACCTTATCTGTCGTCTTGACGTACCTGATGATATCTCCGGAGGTCACCTGGACTCCGTGCTGCTTCAGGATCAGCGCGGCCTTGACGTGGGGCGGGGTGGTCTCCGTGTAGCTCTCGGGCTGCTTGGAGAGCATCACAGCAAAGGCCAGCTCCTCCAGCTCGAACTCCCTGCTCTTCAACCTCTTGTACCATCCCCTTATCACCTCGGTGATGTGCTTCTTCGCCCGCTCGAGGTCCTCTGGTGACCTCACCTTCTTCAGCTCCTCGAGCATCGAGTTGAACGCCTCCCTGATGAACTCGGGGATGTGCCTCTTCTTCCCGGTCAGGCCTTTAACGTCGATGACGCCCTTCGTCGTCAGGCCGAGGTAGTTCTTCTTTCGGGAAGAGAAGACCACGTAGACGTACTCCTTGTCGGGCTCGAGGTCGAGGCCCAGATCCGTTGCAGCCCACCTGATCAGCTCCGCAAGGACCCTCTCGTCGGCTCCCTTCAGGAAGAGCGAGTCGGTGTCTCCGTAGACGACTGTCGCACCGAGCTCCCTCACCTTCTCGATGGCGGCCTTGAAGACGTACCTCCCTATCGCTGCGGTGCTCTCGGCCAGGGGCGGACAGTAGAGCGGGAACTCCTCGAAGCCGAAGACGCCGTAGGAGGCGTTGAGGAAGACCTTGATGGCCTTCTGGACCACGTCGTACCACGTCCTCAGGTCCTCCGGCAGGGACCTGTCGGAGCTCTTCGGCTTGTACAGTCCAACCCTTACCGCCCTCAGCGCACCTATCACGGCGCTCTGGAGGCCCCTGTTCTTCTTGCAGACCCAGTGGGTCGTCTCAGGGACGACGTTGCTCCTGCACTCCTCGTGTGGGCATCGGATCGTCTCGTAGCTCAGGTTCCACCGGTCCAGAGCTGAGGGGTAGAGCGAGGCGAAGTCGACGACCTTCACGTCGAAGTGTATCCCGGGTATCGGGTCAACGACTATCGCTCCCCTGTACTTCTTGCCCTCGATGACGGCCTTCGTGACCGTCCCGCCCTTCACCTCGACGATCTCCTGTTGAGTCGGTATCAGCCATCCCCTCCTCCTGTGCTCGAAGTAGAGGAGGTTCTTGATCCATCCCGAGACGCCGTGCCTGCAGAGGTCCTCGAGAGGGAGCCTGCTGATCCTCGAGAGGACGATCATCAACCTCAGCGTCAGCCTGTTGTTGAAGGTCAGGAGCTCGTAGGTCAACTCGGCGTCGTTCATGCAGTACTCAGCGAGCTTCTCCATGGAGAGGGAACCGATCGGCTCCTCGATCTGGACCTTTCCCCTGTTCAGGACCGCCTGGGCTATCCCGTCGAGGGTGAACTCCCTGTACCTGTTGTCGAAGGCGTAGACCTGGATCGACTTGTTGGAGAAGAACGAGTAGAGGTCGACGTGAGCTGCCCTCACGAACGTCGCCCCCTCCCTTCCCAGCACTATCGGGTTCCTCTCGTCAGGTATCCCGAGCCTCTTGGCGCGGTTGTGGAGGTAGGGGAGGTCGAAGTCGTCGCCGTTGAAGGTCGCAATTACGGCGTACTCGCTGTCGAGGACGCTGAAGACCTCCTCCAGCATCTCCTTCTCGGAGCCGTGGACTATCATCCTGTAGCCGTCCTTCTCCCTCTCGGTCCTCTCCACCTGCCCGTTCGTGGCCAACAGGTGTATGTCCCTCCTTCCGTCGGATCCCCTGATGGCTACCGCCACCACCTTGTCCTCCGCCTTGCTGGGGCTCGGGACCCTCGTCGCCACCGGAGCGAGGACCTCGATGTCGATCGCGCAGACAGGCAGATCCGGTTGCTCAGCCTCCAGCAACATTATCCAGTCGGCCACGAGCTCGAGGTCCTCGCCCTTGACGCCCTTGAGCCCGGAAGCGATCCTGACCGCCTCCTCCCTGCTGAGCGCCCTGAGCACCAGCCTTCCGTCCTCGCCCTTGACGTACGGAGCGCCGGTGATGAGGCCCATGTCGATCAGGTAGTTCAGGTGATAGGGTATGTCGGCCTCCCAGCACCTGAACCTCTCCCTCACCGAGTTGGACCTGCCTCCTATGGTGAGGGGGTCCTTGGCGACGACCTTCTTGACCTCGACCTCCCTCTGCCTCAAAGCGTCGAACTTCCTTACCCTCTCTATGCCCGCAATCCTGTCCTGAACGTCCCTCAGCTGGTACCTCACCGTCTCCTCGTCGAGGTCGGTGAAGCAGTAGGGTAGGTGGCCGGTCTCGTCGTAGAGCAGCTCGACCTTCCTCGTCTTGGCGTTGTACAGCTTCAGGTAGGCCTTTCCCGCCTTTCCGTCGTAACCCGCCGAGAGCAGGTAATACACCTCCACCTCCGCACCGCGCCTGGAAAGCTCTGATCCGCCCGATCTCTGGGCAGCGTTCAATCCTAAGGCGTCGAAGAGCGTGAGCTGCATCCAATCATCTTCGGTACCCATGGTGTAAAGCTTTTGCGAGGGCCAAGCGATATGGAGCCGATCGCCGTAGGATCGCGGCTGTTCGGATTTATACTTCGGAAAAGTGGTGGTCTTAGGATGTTTGATAAGCTCAAACTCACACTGATCGCCCTCTCCGCGCTCGTTGTGAGACTCGCGGTTGCCCCCTTCACCGGACATCCTTGGGACGTCTACGTCTGGATCAAGTCGGCGGAGATGTTCAGCGCCGGCTTCTGGAACGTCTACCGGGTCTCCGAGATACCTTCGTTCCCCTGGGGCTTCTACAGCTACCCGCCCGTCTGGCTCTTCACGGTGACTGCCGCCTACGTCGCCGTCGGTGGGCTCTCGGCCGGGCTCGGCGCGCTGGTGTTGGCGATCAAGGCCCCCATCGTCGTGGCAGACCTCCTAGTGGCCTACTGGATCTACCGGCTGGCAGGGCTTTTGGGGATAGCCGGCCGGAAGAGGGTGCTCGCCTTCGCGGCCTACGCCCTCAATCCTCTGCCTGCCTTCATCTCCGGCGTCTGGGGGATGTTCGACCCCATCGCAGTCCTCTTCTTGCTGGTCGGCCTGGAGCTCCTCATCAGGCAAAGGCCCTTGGCCGCAGGTTTGGCGATCGGCGTCGGAACAGCGACCAAGATCTTCCCCGCGCTGCTGGTCCCTCTCGGCCTCCTCTGGATCAGGAGGACCAACCACTCGACGTGGAGGTCAAGAGCGGTCGGTTTCGTGAGCTGTGCGGTGGCCGTTCCCTTTGCTGTATCGGTGCCCTTCCTGCTCTCAGACCCCACCGCGTACCTCGTGAAGCTCTTCATGCACACGAAGAACGTCGGCCAGTTCACCTACTGGACTCTGCTCGCTCCACTCATTGGCACAATCGCCGCATCGGTTGCCTCATTCATAATCTTCGCTACAGCATACGTCTTCCTCTTGAGGAAGTTCTCTGCCGAGGAACCCGACCCCGATTCCTTGGTCTATTATTCGGCAGCTGTGATAGGAGTTTTCCTCGCTACGTCGGTGAAGGTGAACGTGCAGTATCTGCTGTGGTTCCTGCCGCTGGCCCTTCTCGTGGTCCTGCAGGGTGGGAGGAGGGCCTGGAGGGAGATAGCGACGGCCGTCGTGGTCCTCGAGGGAGCCGCCATACTGTTCCTCATCTACGCTAACTCGGTCACGCCCTTCTCCCTCGAGAGGCTAGGGGTTGTGATGCCCCTGACTGTCCGCGAGGAATCGGCGATGGGGTTGCTACTAGTCCTCTCGTCGCTGATCGCCGGCTGGCAGCTCCTCAGGATAGGGATAGCGGTGATACGGCCTGGATTGGACAGGGAGCTGATAAGCAGGTTCGGGATCTCCTCGATGCTGCTGCTCCTGGCCACCTCGCTCGTCCTTATGCCGTCGCCCGGAGGCGTCCACTTGACGTGCGACCGGGAGAGGATAGCGGTGCTCGAGGGGCCGGATGCGCTGTTCGACCCTGACGGAAGCGTGGACGGTGCGTTGCTCGATAGGCTCGGGTCGCCGACAGCGGTCGTCCTGCCCCTGGGACTGGACTACTTCCTCTTGAGGAGAGAAGGTCTGAGACCCGATCTCAACGAACACCTGCTCTTCAGGCTCGGCAGCAGGGTGTGGGGTTCAGGGGACCTGAGGCGTTTGGCCGAGTCGCTCAGAAGCCGAGGCGTAAAGCCCTTTGTCGGGGTCTTCGCCTACACCGGCGAGACGCTGATCTCCTACGGCATCCAGGGCTTCACGACACAGCTCCTCGAGTCCAGATACGGGGCCGCGGTGAGGGGGCGAGTGATCGACTTCGGCGCCGAGGTCTCCGATGGCTTGAAGCTGGCAGAAGTCGTGGCGGAGGGCGTTGCGAGGGTCGTGACCGAGGAAGGGTTCGAGGGCGTCTACGTGATGACGGAGCTTTACCGGGCGGACCGCAGGGCTTTCAGCAACCCGAGCGTGACGGTGCTCCTCAGAGCGATAAGGGAGCGGCTGGGCAACAAAACTGTCCTGGTCTTCGACGGAGTCGACGTCTTCGAGCCCGACGGATTGATGCTGGAGGAAGCCGTGCGGTACGCGGACATCGTGGTGGTCAGGGCCTCGCCTTGGTTCAGGAGCTTCAGGAGCCTAAGGGTCGAGGCGGTCGGCCTCCAGGAGGTCGTTGAGAGGGTCAGGGCCGTCCGCGAGAGGTACGGCGAGGGGAGGCTGGCATACGCCGTCTACGTCGAGAGCTTCGCCGAGGGCTGGATCGTCCCTGCGATACAGGTGCAGGCCGAATCGGACGCGCTGGGCTCGGTCCTCGGGTC
>Ga0079997_116629_pt1 | contig 81537 bp, 69 predicted proteins | sample PerSpoCPS_CMetaG_FD_69200 | JGI IMG/M metagenome (GOLD analysis project Ga0079997, IMG submission 69200) | Archaeal communities from Yellowstone National Park, Wyoming, USA - Perpetual Spouter C (PS_C) MetaG (SPADES assembly) (version 2) | ecosystem: Environmental > Aquatic > Thermal springs >...
GGGATGTTTTGTTGGGCAGGGAGGAACCGAGACCGAATGCGTTTGCGATGTTGGTTGACGGGGAGCGTCGTGGTTTGGTGGTAGGTTGGGAAGATGGCAGGTTAGAGTTGCTGACGATGGAAAGCAGAAAGTAGCGGGCAGTGAAGTCAAGTGACCGTCGCCCAAAATAAGCAACGCCACCAAAACTTCAAACTTTCGCACCCCGCACCGAACATTGCACTCCGCACTTCTCTGTTGATTTCGTCCCTTGCGCTCAGACTTCCGCTTGGGCTAAAATGTTGGTGGCGATTTCAACGAGGGAGGTGCTTTGAGATGGAGCGTTTGATTGGCGAGTTGTTGGGCTACTGCCTTCAAAATCCGAGTGTCGGCGGGATGGCGGTTTGGGGCGCTTTCGTCACCATCGTGGTCTGGGCGCCCTACTTCCTACCGCAAAGGCTTGCTGGGTTTGCATGGCACTTGTTCGGATACGGGATGTTTGGCATATTCGCCGAAAGATTGATCAGGCTGACAACCGCACCTCAACCCTACCTACCGCTCCTTGAAGTGACCGCTTTAGGGTTGACAGCGACTTTTGTTTGGCTGGAGACGATGAAGCGGAAGAGGGAAATGACTGGGCGCAAGTCGCCTTTGCTCCAAGACCAATATCACGACTGGATGAACGCAGTTCGCCTCGCTTTGTGGGCAACCTTGCTGTTGATGCCCGTAGTCCGCTGGGTTTGAAAAGCCTCAAATCCTCCACCTCTGCTGGTAGCGGTTGCGAAGGTAGATGGCGATGCTGTTCATGAGGAGCAACAGTGCAAGCAAAACAATCAAAGCAGCAGCGGCGTTGCGGTGGAACTCGGGCTGAGGGCGGGAGACCCAGTTGTATGCTTGAATTGGCAGGACGGTGAATGGGTCAAGAGGCGATTTGGGGAGGAAAGCAACGAAGGTCAATGCCCCAATTGTCACCAAAGGCGCTGCCTCACCGATTGCCCGCGAAAGAGCCAAAATCGTTCCCGTCAAAATGCCCGGAATCGCTAATGGCAAAACATGGTCGCGAACGGTTTGCCATCTCGTTGCACCCAAAGCCAACGCCGCCTCTCGGATTGAAACAGGGACAGCCCTCAATGCTTCCCTTGAAGCGACGATGATGACGGGCAAACTCATTATCGCCAAAGTGCAAGCGCCTGCCAAAACGCTCTCGCCCATCCGAAACCAACGGACGAAAACTTGCAAGCCCAGCAACCCGTAGATGATTGCCGGGATGCCAGCCAAGTTGTTGATGTTCAGTTCAACCAAGCTGGTGAACCAGTGGCGGGAAGCGAATTCTTCAAGGTAAATGGCTGCTCCAATTCCGAGCGGCAAAGCAATCGCCGCTGTCAGGAACATGACATAAAGCGTCCCAACCCAAGCCGAGAAAATTCCTGCCTCTTCCGGTCGCCGCGACGGGAAACTCGTCAGGAATTGCCAGTTAATCCTCGTCAACCCGTCGGCGAAAAGTTTGCCCAAGATGGCAAGCAAGACGGAAATGGTCAGCAAAAGTGCGAACCAAGCCGAAACGAGGAAAAGCCACTCCATCAAAACTTCCCGTCTCCGCCTTCGGACTGCTTCAGGTTCAACTTTCGGCGCTGTGACGACTTCCATCACCGCTCACCTCGCAATTTGCCTTTCAAGCGAACCGTTGGAAGGTCCGGATGAAACGCTCGCGAAGGAAAAGACCAAACAGGTTGAAGATGAGGGTGATGAGGAACAATGTCAAGCCGACGGCAAAAATCGTCCGGTATTCAAGCGAACCGTGAGGGACATCGCCGAGGGAAACTTGGACGATATAAGCGGTCATCGTTTGCACCGGTTCAAGGGGGTTGAGGGTCAGATTGGGCATTTGACCTGCTGCGATTGTCACGAGCATTGTCTCGCCTATTGCTCGCGAGAAGCCGAGCAAGCAAGCGGCGATGATGCCTGACCCTGCTGCCGGCAAAACTGCCCTGAAAGTCGTTTGCAACTTCGTCGCGCCCAGCGCAAGGGACGCTTCCCTTATGCTCTGCGGGACAGCGTAAATGATGTCCTCGCTGATGGAAGCGATTGTCGGTAGAACCATGAAAGCCAAAACGATGCCCGGAGAAAGGGCATTGAAACCCGAAAGTGACGGGATGAACTTTTGAAGCAACGGGGTCACGAAAAGCAAAGCAAAGTAGCCGTAAAGCACGGAAGGGATTCCCGCCAAAACTTCAATCACTGGCTTGAGAACCCTGCGAACCCGTTCCGAAGCATACTCCGCCAAGTAGGTCGCTATGAGGACGCCCATCGGGACTGCGAGAACCATTGCGATTCCAGCGATGAGAAATGTCCCGCACACAAGGGGTAAAATCCCGAACTTTTTGATGGCGAACAGGGGTGTCCATTCTCGTTCGGTCAAAAATCGGATGAGCGGGACTTCTCGGAAGAAGCCAATTGCTTCAACGCCGAGGGAGATGGCAATTGCCAAAGTTGTGACAACTGAAACGGACGCACTTGCGAAAAGCAGAACCAAAATCAACCTCTCTTGCCAGTGAGCCCACCTTGCCGCTCTGCTCGCTTTCATCCCTGCCAGCACCTCTTTCACCGAATTGGATTAGAGCGCATTGCGAACAAACGGGCAATTTCTGAAGGTGTCAGTTGGATTGCGTTTCCCAAAGCCTTTGCCAGCCACAAACCTTTAGCCGTCCATTCCAGCGCTTCCATCAACCCGCAAGCCTCTTCAAGGGTTCGCCCGACAGTTATTGCACCGTGATTTTGGAGCAACGCTGCATCGTGGTCTTTGATGGCTTCGGCAACCAATTCAGCCAACCGGTCAGTGCCAGGAGTAGCATAAGGCACAAGTGGAATCTCTCCGAAGCGGACAATCATCTCAGGGAAGACAGGCTCTGTCAAGGCAACTCCCGCAGCGGCGAATGCAGTCGCATAAGGTGGGTGAGCGTGAACAACTGCATTGACATCGGGGCGAACGCGGTAAATTGCGAGGTGTAAAGGCGTTTCCACAGACGGCTTTCCGTTGCCATCAACCTCGCCGCTGTGCAAGTGCACCTTCAAAATTTGGTGTGGCTTCAATGCGCCCTTGTTGACTCCAGAAGGCGTGATTAGAACCCAAGTTTCGTCAAGGCGAACCGAAATGTTGCCATCGGTGTGGGCGACTAAGCCATCTTGCCACAACCGTCTGCCCGCTTTTGTGATTTCTTGGCGGAGACGAAGTTCTCTTTGCCAGTCCATCGGGCGAAACCTCCGTTCCAAAAGGGTTGAGTGTTGTGCATTGAGCGTTCAGAGTTTGTTGCTTGAGCCTGCAGTTTGCGCAATTCGTTTTTAGCACACAGCCAACCACAGTGCCAGAGGGGAAAGGTTAAGAAACGGTTAACGGCAGGCGAGTGGCGAATAGCGAGTAGTGAGTGACAAACAGTCTTGACCCACCCGAGGCGGGTGGCTACTACTTGGGTTGCGCGTTGCGGGTTGAGGGTTGTGGGTCAGGGCTTTTCTTTGAACGCTCAACACGCAACTCACAACTTTTTCAAGTCAGCCTGCTTTAGCGGGCTTCGTTCTCTTCTTGCTTCATCCACGCTACCAATACTGTCAAGAGCGCTAATGCTAACAAAGTTTCCCATCCCGAGAAGCGGCGAACATAAATGCTTGCCCACGACGGTGCAGCGAACCAATGAGCCATCAAAACGACGAGTTTCGCCAATTCACCTGCCACGAAACTGATGGGCATGGCAAGGAACGGTGAAATCGTTGAAAGCAATGCTGAGACGAAACCGAGAGTCAGCGCGAAAGACGCGGGGATGACAGCGCAAAAGTTGGCTAAAGGCGCTATGAGGCTTATGCGACCGAAGTAATGAGCCAAGATAGGTGTCAGGAAAATCTGGGCGCTCAAAGTTGCGGCGACGGGAAACCGAAGCCATTCGGGCAACCAAAGAAGGAAACGCAGAAGCAAAGGCGAAGCGTAAATCAAACCGAAAGTGGCTGCGTAAGAGAGTTGAAAGCCAGCATCGTGGAGCATTTCGGGAGCGGTTGCGACCAAAATTGCCGAACTGAGCCAAAGGGATGTTTGCCAGTCAACATCCCGCCACCATCTCCAACCCGCGAAAGCGTAAATTCCCATCAGAACCGCACGGTAAATGCTCGGCTCACCTCTTGTCAAGGGCAGGTAAAATCCCAGCAGCAAAATCAAAAGCGGGAAAGGTGGCAAGTTGAAAACTCGGTTTCCCAACCAAGCCAAGCCCATCAAGAGCGTAACTTGCGAACCTGAGGGCACGAACAGATGAGCCAATCCAGAGCGAGCAAATGCCCTTTCGTCTGCTTCGCTAATTGCAGTAGTTCTCATCCCGAAGACGATGCTTGCGAGGGATGAAGTGGTGAAGGTGCGTTCCCGTTCTGGAAGTGACTTTTGCCATCGTTCAAAAACGAACTTTCGCCACCTCTCCCGCCACCTTAGCAGCGCAAAGGCATCGGCTTTGTTACCCAACCACTCAATCGCCTCCTCGTCTGTCCGCCCAACCCAGAAAATTCGTTGAAACCGATGCCGTCGCCAATCTGTCAACCTCACCCAGCAGTTTTTCACCAAGACTAAATCGCCGATTTGCCAGCGTGGGGAATTGTCGGAATTGACGGTCAACTGAGCAAAGGCATCTCCCACTCGCAAAAGCAAACGATAACCGTTGCTAACCGGAAGCGGTGAAGCGACTATAATGCCTTCAAAAGGTGGCTCAAGGTTTTGGGGCATGGGTGGCAACCTGAAGCGGGTGAGGGAGAAACCAAGCATGAGGGCGCAAAGCGCCATCCAAAAGAGCCTTTGTCGCGCCGTGAAGACAGCACAAACCAACGAGAAGACACCCAAAAGGAACGAAGCGGCGGCAATGAACGGTTTTTCTGGCAATGCTGCTTCCGCCATCGCACCTGCTACAAACGCCGCACTGATAACTGCCACAGGTCTCCTATCCAACCACTCCATCTCTCGCTTCACCATCGTCATCAATGCCCGTCCTTAGCGATTGATTGGAGATTTCCAAAGCCTTGACACTTCAATCCCTGCTTCTTTGAGCAAAGTCGCCAACTTAGCCAAAGGTAGCCCAACGACATTATAGTAACAGCCGAGAATGCGAGTTGCAAAGATGGCAGCCCTCCCTTGGATGCCGTAGGCGCCCGCTTTGTCCATAGGTTCATCGGTTGCGATGTAGGCTGCGATTTCTTCTTCGGTCAGGTGGCGGAAGGTCACGAATGTGGTCTCCGCTGCTTTGAGGCAGCGGCGGATCCTGCCCTTTCTGTCGGTCTTCGCCAAGCAGAGACCTGTCACGACTACATGCGTTTGTCCAGAGAGTTCGCGCAACATAGAGGCTGCTTCCTCGCGAGTTTGCGGCTTACCCAACGGTTTGTTGCCAAGCAGAACCAATGTGTCGGCAGCCAAAAGCCACCTGTCAGGAAACTCTTTCGCGACGGCTCGGATTTTCCTGAACGCCATATCAATCGCAAAGGCTTCAGGGTCGTCAACTCGCTCAGGCAAAGTTTCATCAATTCCCGCTGGGCAAACCTCAAATGGGACGCCGATTTGCTTGAGCAACTGTTGCCGCCGAGGCGACGCAGAAACGAGGACGATAGGCTTAAAGCCTTTCCGAACTTTCGCCAAACTGACCACCTTCGCTCCTTTGCTTTGCATCCTCACTTGTGCCGAAGGACGATGCGGTCGGAATTTGCGGGCGCTATGTCAACGATTTGAAGGTCAAGGGTGGGGATGCCGTTAGCGTATTTGACTTCGGCTGTGAAGCAAACATGAACTGTTGAGCCCATTTGCAATTCGCTGACAAGTTCGCCCATGCCCTCTCCCACCATTTCCAAAACCCTTTCGCCTTGCCGGACTCGGATGAGCAATTTGCTCGTCCCTTGAGCCGGCAACCTTTCAGCGTAAATGAGCGTGGCGTTTTGAAGCATCAGCACGGGTTTGGGGTTGCCGTAGCCTGTCGGCTCAAGGGCTTCAAGTTCCTTGACAGTCCTCAGGTTGATTTCGTTAGCGGAAACGACGGCATCTACGCGGACTCGGCGGAGCAAATCCTCATCGCTGAGCCACACTTCCGCCAAAGCGTTGAGATGGTCACGGAAGAGGGGAATGTTTTCGCAAGGGATGACAAAGCCGCCTGCTGCCTTGTGACCGCCGCCGCTAACGATGATGGATTTGCAAGCGAGTAAGGCATCTGAGATAGGGAAGTTTTCAATGCTTCGAGCAGACCCCCTCCCCACATCGCCCCTGAGGGCAATCAAAAAGGTCGGGCGCGCATAAAGTTCAACGAGCCTTGCCGCCACTATGCCGATGACGCCCGGATGCCATTCAGGCGATGCCAAGACGATGACCCGCTCCTTTGTCAAGTCAAGTTCGCTTTCAACCATCTCAACTGCCATGCGCAGGGTCATGTCTTCCTCTTTCTGGCGTCTTCGGTTTTCTTCGTCCAACTTGGTCGCCAGTTGATAGGCTTCGTTTTGGTTTGTGGTCAAAAGCAATTTGAGGGCGGGCTTGGGGTCGTCCATGCGACCGACAGCGTTTATGCGCGGTGCGAGGATGAAACTCAAATGGAAACTGCGGAGGCTTGAAGGCTCAACCCTTGCGACATCCATCAGCGCTTTCAAGCCCAAATGCCTCGCCGAACGGAGCAAATTCAAGCCCTCTCGGACGATGAACCTATTTTCACCGACCAACGGGACGACATCGGCGGCGGTAGCGATAGCGGCTAACTCAACGGGGAGTTCGCTGACAGAAACTGACCGTCCCATCGCTTCTAAAGTTGCGTGGGCGACTTTCAACGCAAGCGTTCCCGCACATAAGTCGCGGAATTGGTAGCCGCTGTTAGGCATTTTGGGGTTGACAATTATGTCCGCTGGTGGCAGTTGGTCGGTCGGTTCGTGATGGTCTATGACGATGACGGTCATGCCCAATTTCTTCGCCAACTCAATTGCCTCCACCGCAGTTATGCCACAATCCAAGGTGACGAGGAGTTTTATGCCCTTCTGCTTAGCCATCTGGACTGCGCGGGTGCTGACACCGTAGCCGTCTTGAAGCCGGTTGGGGACAAACCAAGCGACTTTGCCTCCGAGTTTGGCGAGCGTCGTCGCCAAGAGAGCGGTTGCGCTTATGCCGTCAGCATCATAGTCGCCGTGAACCAAAATAGGCGTCCCACTTTTTATCGCTTCGGACAAAATCAACGCCGCTTCCGAAACGCCGGGAAGGATTTTCGGGTCGGGCAAGTCCTTGCCTGTTCCCAGCAGAAAAGTTCTCGCCTCTTGGGGCGTCGTGAACCCGCGAGCGCATAGGACTTTCGCCAGCAGCGCCGAAATCCTCAGTTGCTGGGAAAGTCTTTGGGCATCAGCGACTTCTATCTTGGCGACTTCCCAGACCCTTTTCTCCCGCCACCAAAGCGACCTTAAGTGCCTCAAGTGCCGACGCATGGTCAAACCTCCTTGCCGTTTCACAAATTTGTCGCAACACTTTTTAGGGTGAAAGGCGTTGCTTCGGGCAGGATCGCAAGTAAGGGAAAACACCTGACAACCGCCTCGGCTTTTGGTGGTGACAATGAAAAAGGCAGAGCGATTCCAAAAGGAGGCGACGGAAGATGAGCGCTAACGCACAGCGGACTTTGATAGAAGTTCGTTGGCATGCAAGGGCAGGGCAAGGGGCGAAAACGGCGGCGAACATCTTAGCCCAAGCAGCGTTGAGAGAGGGCAAGTATGCCCAGTCCTTCCCTGAATTCGGTCCTGAACGAAGGGGCGCACCAATGCAAGCCTTCAACCGACTGAGCGACCAACCTTTCTACATGCACAGCAGCATCACAGAACCTGATGTCGTGATTGTCGTTGACTCCCGCTTGATGGACACAATTCCCGTCACTGAAGGCTTGAAGCCCAACGGCTGGATTATCATCAACACGCCACTGCCACCAGAGGAAGCACAGGAACGATGGGAACTTAAGCCTTATAGGGTCGCGACCGTTGACGCTTCAGGGATAGCCAGAGAGACCCTTAGGCAAGACATCCCCAATGTCCCGCTGCTTGGCGCATTCGCTCGGGTGACAGGGCTTATAAGCCTTGAGACACTCCAAAAAGACACAGCCCAACGGTTGGAGAAGCGATACCGCGACCGACCGCAAGTCATTGAAGCCAACTTGAAGGCGCTGGAACGAGGCTACAATGAAGTCAAGTGGGTGGAAGCAAAAACGGCTGAACTCGTCGCTCGCGAAACTGCACGCATTGAAGCGAAAGGCTGGAAGGAGTTGCCGATAGGAGGCATTATCCCTGAGCCGGGAACTTCCGCCATGTATCGGACAGGTTCGTGGCGGTTGGAGCGACCAATTTTTGACCCGCAAAAGTGCGTCCAGTGCCTGATGTGCTGGCTCGTTTGTCCCGATGCTGCGATTATTTTGGAGAACGGCAAGGTCGTTGGGATTGACTACGACCACTGCAAGGGTTGCGGTTTGTGCTCGCTTCAATGCCCGCCCAAAGCGAAAGCCTTGACTATGGTGCTTGAGGCGGAACTTGAAGAAGTTAAAGCCAGCCGATGAAAAGGAGCGTGATGGAAGATGGTTGAAGTAGCGAAAACGCTGCCGAGAGTAACGGAAGAGCAAAAGAGGCTCGTTGCCCTATCAGGCAACGAGGCGCAGGCGGAAGCGATGAGGCAAATTAACCCCGATGTCGTCGCCGCTTACCCAATTACGCCTCAAACCGAGATCGTGATGCAGTTTGCTCAATTCGTCGCTGACGGCAAAGTCGACACTGAATACATCCCCGTTGAAAGCGAGCACAGTGCCATGAGCGCTTGCATCGGCGCCGCTGCTGCGGGCGCGAGGGCTATGACCGCAACTTCGTCGCAAGGTCTGGCTTTGATGTGGGAGTTGCTTTACATCGCTTCTGGGTTGAGGTTGCCCATAGTCATGGCTGTTGTCGCTCGTTCCCTTTCCGCCAACTTGAACATCCATTGTGACCATTCCGATGTCATGGGCGCTCGCGATAGCGGCTGGATTCAAATCTTCGCCGAAGACCCGCAGGAAGCCTACGACTCGCTCATTCAGGCTGTCGTCATCGCTGAGCGAGCGAGGTTGCCTGTGATGGTCATCACCGACGGTTTCATCATCAGCCACGCAGTCCATCCCGTCACTGTCTATCCCGATGAAGCCGTCAGGGAATTCATCGGCGAGTATGAGCCCGAAGTTTCGCTTTTGAAGGTTGAAACTCCGGTGACGATGGGACCGGTCGATTTGCCCGATTACTACATGGAGCACAAGCGCCAACAAACCGAGGCGATGAAGCAAGCAAAGCAAATCATCCTTCAAGTCGGCGAGGAGTTCGCCAACTTCTTCGGCACGAAAGTCTATGGCTTCATGGAACTTGAAAGCATGGACGATGCCGAAGTTGCTGTCATCTCTCTCGGTTCGTCCTGTGGAACTGTCCGCGAGGTCGTCAGGGAACTGAGGGCTCAAGGTTTGAAAGTCGGAGCAGTTAAACTCCGAGTTTTCCGACCGTTCCCGCGTGACGAACTCGTTCGGGTTCTGGCAGGCGTTCAAGCCATCGGTGTCCTTGACCGAGCGGATAGTTTCTCAACGATGGGCGGTCCACTGTTCACTGAGGTCAAATCTGCCCTCTACGATGTCCTTGTCACTCAACGCCACACAACTATCACTCGGTTCATCCCGCTTGGCGGACCGAAAGTCGTCAACTACATCTACGGGCTTGGCGGTCGCGATTTGACTAACGAGCATGTTGAGGAAGTCTTCAGGGAGTTGCTGGACATCGCTGCTGGCAAACCCGTTGAAGAGACATGGCGCTACTTGGGAGTTAGGGAGTGAGGTGAGCGATATGTCAAAGCCCAAAATCGTGCTCATCGGTTCGCGGACTTTGGGGCGCGGTGACGACCAAATTGGCGCGGTCATAATGACCAACTTCCTTCGCTTCCTTGCTGAACTTGAGCCGAAGCCGAAAGCCCTGATACTCTGGAACACGGGAGTCAAGTTGGCTGCCGATGATGGCGAACGAACCGTTGAAAAGTTACAGGCTCAAGAGCACTTGCGTCAACTCCAAGAGCAAGGCGTGGAAATTCTCGTTTGCCAAACCTGCTTGGACTACTTCGGTCTGCGCGATAAAGTCGTCGTGGGCAAAATCTCTGGGATGAAGCATTTCGTCTCACTGCTGATGAGCGGCGAATATGAAGTCGTGAGCGTTTGAAAGGGGGCGAGGGAAGGTGGAGTTTTTTGAAGTGCTGAAAAAGCGATACTCGGTTCGGGCATACAAGCCCGACCCAATCAGCGACGAAACGCTGAAGCAGATTTTGGAGGCAATAAACTCTGCCCCGTCCGCTGGAAACTTGCAAGCCTATGAGGTCGTCGTGGTTCGCGACCCCGAAAGGAAGCGGCAACTGGCAAGGGCGGCATGGGGGCAGTGGTTCATTGCCGAAGCGCCGGTCGTTCTCGTGTTCGTCGCTAACCCTGAGAGAAACAGGTTCCGCTACGGAAAGCGTGGCGAGGAACTCTATTCCCTTCAGGACGCTACCATCGCTTGCACTTTCGCTCATCTCGCGGCAGTTGCTTTGGGACTCGGAAGTTGCTGGATTGGTGCATTTGATGACGATGCCGTTAGGCAAGTGATTGGGGCGTCACGAAATATGAGACCAGTGGCTATCTTGCCGATAGGCGTCCCCGCCGATATGCCTGAGCCTAAGGAGAGACGCCCGTTGAACGATTTGGTTCACGAAGAGCAGTTGCGAAAATGAACCGAGGTCGTCAAATTTCACTAAAGAGGTGACGAAACATGCCGAGCGTGAAGGAATTGGCACAGAAACCTTTGCCCCTTGTTAGCGGGCACAGGGCTTGCGCCGGCTGCCCTTTGCCCATAGCGGCGAGGTGGGTTATGGCTTCTTCGGATAAGCCAGTAGTCGCATGCGTTGCAACTGGTTGTCTGGAAGTCACCACAACCATCTTCCCATACACGACTTGGAATGTCCCATACATCCATGTCGCCTTTGAGAACGCCGCTGCAGTGGCGAGCGGCGTTGAGGCGGCTTTGAGGGCTTTGAAGAAGCGAGGTCGCTACGATGGCGATGTCAATGTCATCGCTTTCGCTGGCGATGGCGGAACATACGACATTGGACTTCAAGCCCTTTCAGGTGCCCTTGAGCGCGGGCACAAGTTCATTTTCGTCTGCCTTGACAATCAAGCCTACATGAACACTGGCATCCAGCGTTCGGGCGCAACGCCCCGCTATGCCCACACGACTACATCGCCTGCTGGTGATGTCCTTGCGGGCAAACCGCAGGGAAGAAAGAACATCATGGAGATTGTCGCAGCCCACGGAATTCCTTATGCCGCCCAAGCATCGCCGTCTCACTGGAAGGACTTCCTGCTCAAGGCGGAGAAGGCGTTTAAGGCTAACGGACCTGCTTTCCTGAATGTGCTCATCGCTTGCAACTTGGGTTGGGGCTTTGAGCCTATTGAGACTTTGGAAATTTCGCGCCTTGCCGTTGAAACTTGCTTCTGGCCGCTTTACGAGATTGAGAACGGCGTCTATCGCATCACTTACAAGCCACGCCACAAATTGCCCATTGAAGAGTTCCTGAAGCGACAGCGCAGGTTCGCCCACTTGTTCCGACCCGAGAACCGACACCTGATTGAAGCCATACAAGCGGAAATTGACGCTCAATGGGAAGATTTGCTGCGGAAGGAAGCGATGACGGCGAAGAAGGAAGAAGCGAAAGCAGCAGCCTCCCCTTCGTGAGTGCTTTGCCGCCTTCCCTCGCTCCTGCGGGCGGTGGTCTCCCCACCACCGCCCGCCCTTGTGGGATTGCGTTTCATTTGATTTGGCTCATCGGAGGGTTCACTCTTCTAAACTGCACTCTTGCACGCCAGAACGCTTGCACTCATATTGGCTGTTACCCCTCAAGTTCCCCGCAGTCATAATTTTCGCGTGGGTTCGCTCAAATCCTGAGGTTGGGTAGGTGATGGGAGATGGCTTGGGAGTTTGACCCGATGCCGTTTGTCAATGCTCGCTACGACGAAATGCCTATGCTGCTTCGGTTCGCTGCCACGAATTTGAAGGAAGCGAAAAAGTGGCAGCGAAAGTTGCGACAGACGCTGACGAAACTTCTGGGATGCTTCCCCAAAGAGCGATGCCCCCTTGAACCGGAAGTTTTGGAGGTCAGGGAACTGACGACCCGCACTGACGACGACAGGCTCGTCCCTTACCGCCGAGAAACCATCACCTTCCAGAGCCGCCATGGCTTGACAGTTTTTGGCTACTTCCTCAAACCCATCTCCGATAACGAAAAAATTCCCGTCGTGATTTGCCTTCCGGGTCACGGGCGGGGCGTTGACGAAATCGTTGGGATCAACGAGGACGGAAGCCTGAGGGAAAGGTGGGAAGGCTATCAACGGGATTTTGCACTTCAGTGCGTTGCGAACGGATTTGCTGCCCTCGCTATTGAGCAGTTGGGCTTCGGGCACCGAAGGGAAGAGAACGCGAGGCGGCAAGGGGCAGGTGTATCGTCTTGCCAACCACTTGCTGGCTCAGCGTTGCTTTTAGGCGAGACGATGGTGGCTTGGCGGGTCTGGGATGTCATGCGGGCGATTGACTACCTACAAACCCGAACCGATGTTGACAGCAAACGAATTGCCGTCATGGGCATTTCGGGTGGCGGCACGACCTCACTCTTCTCCGCAGCCCTTGACTCCCGAATCAAAGTTGCCGTCATCAGCGGCTACTTCAACACCTTCAAAGCCAGCATCTTCAGCCTAAGCCACTGCATTGACAACTACATCCCCGGTATCCTCAAATACGCCGAGATGCCCGACATCGCTGGGCTGATAGCCCCGCGTCCCGTCCATATTGAAAGCGGGACGAAAGACCCAATCTTCCCCGTTGAAGCGACGAAAGAAGCCTTTGAGCGGCTCAAAGTTATCTACGAGGTTTTCGGCGCTGCTGACAGAATATCGCTGCACATCTTTGAAGGCGAACACCAGTTCAACGGCAAAGAAGCCTTCCCGTTCCTCAAAAAGTGGCTTTAAAGCCTTTACGAAAGGAGGCGCAAGGCAATGCCGTTTCCACAATTTGACCGTAGCAGGCTGAAACTCAAGCCTTTAAGCGAACGAGTCCACGACCTGACCATTGACAGTTTTTACCGCTTGGATGACCCGATCCCGCCCTTTGACCATCCCGCCCTTGATGTCATTGCCGAACGAATTGTCCGAGCGAGGCGAAACGGCGCACCTGTTTTGATGCTGATGGGAGCCCATGTCATTCGGGCAGGTGTTTCCCGGTTTTTGATTGACTTGATGGAGCGGGTCATCTTGACCCACATCGCCATGAACGGCGCTGGACCAATCCACGATTTTGAACTGGCATTGATTGGTGCGACGACGGAGAGCGTGGCGAGATACATCCGAGAAGGGCAGTTCGGTTTGTGGGAAGAAACGGGATTGCTGAACGAAGCCATCAAGCGAGGCTACGAACAGGGTTTGGGCATGGGCGAAGCAATCGGCAAGTTCATTTTTGAAGGCGATTTCCCGCACAAGGACATAAGCATTTTGGCTGCCGGATATCGGTTGAAAGTGCCCGTGACCGTTCATGTCGGCATCGGCTACGACATCATTCACGAGCACCCCAATTGCGATGGCGCGGCTTTAGGCGCGACTTCTTACACCGACTTCCTCATCCTCGCCCACACTGTCTCGCAACTTGAGGGCGGTGTAGTGCTGAACTTCGGGACGCAAGTGATGGGACCTGAAGTTTTCCTGAAGGCTTTGGCTATGGCTCGCAATGTAGCCCATCAGGAAGGGCGAAGGATTGACCATTTCACGACAGCGGTCTTTGACCTTGTGGACTTGGGAGAAATCAGCGGTGAGCCACCCAAACATGACCCGCGCTACTACTTCCGCCCACTCAAGACCTTACTGGTTCGCACTGTCGCTGGCGGTGGCGAAAGTTTCTATGTTTGCGGCGACCACCGACTGACCGTTCCGAATTTGTATCGGCGAATTCTTGAGCGATTGTAGGTTGCTTGCTCCCCTACTGCTCTTGAACCATTCTCACACAAACGCCTCGCTCCTCAAGGTAGCGCTTGATGTCGGCGATGCGATATTTGCCGTAGTGGGTGATGGAAGCAATCAGCGCCGCTTCCGCTTTGCCGATGGTCAACGCCTCGTAGATGTGTTCCAAAGTTCCTGCGCCTCCTGAAGCGATGACGGGAACTGGAACTGCTTCCGCCACCCGTTTGGTCAAACCGATGTCATAGCCTGCTTGAGCGCCATCGGCATCCATGCTTGTCAGCAGAATTTCCCCAGCCCCCAACTCAACGGCTTTAACAGCCCACTCAATTGCATCCAATCCTGTAGGTGTCCGACCGCCGTGAATGTAGACTTCCCAACGGCAGTTCTCTTCAAACCTCTCGTCGCCCTCAAAAGGTTTCGGTTCACGACCAACTCGTTTGGCGTCAATGGCGACAACGATGCATTGGCTGCCGAAACGCTCAGCAGCTTCCCGAATTAGGTCGGGGTTTTGCACAGCAGCGGTGTTGATGCTGACTTTATCGGCACCTGCCTTGAGCACCTCTCGGATGTCTTCAACAGTCCTCAAACCGCCGCCGACGGTGTAAGGGATGAAAACTCGTTCGGCAACCCTCGCTGCCAGTTCAACGACTATTCGGCGCCGCTCAGCCGAAGCCGTGATGTCCAGAAAGACCAACTCGTCAGCGCCCTCGGCGTCATAGTAAGCGCCGAGTTCAACGGGGTCGCCGGCATCGCGAAGTTGCAGGAAGTGCGTCCCCTTGACAACTCGCCCGTCCTTGACATCCAAGCAAGGGATGATGCGCTTCGCCAACATCTTCATCACCTCAGCCCAATTTTCAACCGACCAAGCAGACGAAGCCCTTGAGGTATTCGCTCTCGGGAAAGTTTAGCAGTATCGGGTGGTCACGGCTCTGGCTCAGCCTCTCAATGATCAAGACTTCCCGCTTAGCGTCAAGGGCAGCCTCAAACAGGACTTGCTGGAACATTTCAGGGCTGACCATGCCCGAGCAAGAGAAGGTCACGAGGAAACCGCCGGGCTTCAGCAACCTCATTGCCAGCCAGTTGATGTCCTTGTAGCCCCGCAAGGCGTTGGGCACGGTTGCTTTCGTCGGTGCAAACCTCGGCGGGTCAAGGATGATGGCATCAAATTGCTCGCCCTCATCGCGGAACTTTCTCAAAACTTGGAAAGCGTTGCCTTCCAAAGACTGAACTGCCCCAGCGAACCCGTTGATGGCGGCGTTCTCTTCCGCTAACCTTAGGGCTTCAGCGGAAGTGTCAAGGTTGATGACATGCTTTGCCCCTGCCCTCAGTGCGTAAACGGCAAAACTGCCCGTGTAGGAGAAGGCGTTCAGAACCCGCTCGCCCTTCAGATACGGCTCCGAACGGAGACGGTTTTCGCGTTGGTCAAGGTAAAAGCCCGTTTTGTGCCCGCGCCAAACATCAACGAGGAATTTGAGCCCGTGCTCGGTTATGGTGACTCGTTCGGGCGGAGGTTCGCCCTTAATCGGTCCAACGCGCGGCAAAAGTTTTTCCCTGAGCCTCGTGTCAAAATCGCTCCGCTCAAAAACTCCTTTCGGCTTGAGCAACTCCATCAAAAAATCGGCAAGCAAATCACGCCACTTGTCCATTGCGGGCGTGTAAATTTGCACAACGACGAAATCGGCATAGCAGTCGGCAATCAATCCGGGCAAGAAATCGCTTTCGGCGTAAACGAGCCTGAAGGCATCTGTTTGGTCAGGTATGCCCAATTGTTTGCGCCTTTGCCATGCCTGCTGCAACCTGTTCCAAAGCCACTCTTCATCAAGCCGCTCGTCCGGTTTCCATGTTGCGATGCGGACGGGCACTTCCGATTGAGGGTTGACGAACCCGCGAGCCAACCAAGTCCCGTCTTGGCTCACGACATCAACGATGTCGCCCGGTTGAACTTTGCCCTCAATTTTCGCTACCGAACCACTGAAGAGCCATGGGTGGCGTCGTTTGACCGCATCCTCGCGCTCGGGCTTGACAATCACTTTTCCTGTCGGTTCTCCCTTTGGCATGCCGATCACCTATGCAGCGATTTTGTCGCACTGTGGCAAACTGATGACTGTCCCATTGGGAATAACCTTTGCGAAAGGGGATGGGCGAAAATGGTTGGAGTCAAGGTCACGCCCCAAGAGAAAAACTCCCGGCTGAGAAAACTTTTGGAGCAACCGGGCATCATTCGCAGTTTCGGCGCCCACGATGTTTTCACAGCAATGCTCGTTGAGCGGGCAGGTTTTGAAACCGTTTTCATCGGCGGTTTCGGAACTTCAGCGACTTTGCTGGGTTTGCCCGACATCAACTTCCTGACCTTGAGCGAAATGGCAGATGCCGTCCGAAGGATGGCTCGCCGCTTGACAGTCCCGTTGATTGCCGATGGCGACACTGGGCACGGCGATGTCCACAATGTCGTCAGGACCGTTGTTGAGTTTGAATCGGCTGGTGCGTCGGGAATCATCTTGGAAGACCAAGTTGTGCCGAAAAGGTGCGGTCACTTTGAAGGCAAGCAAGTCATCCCCGCCGAGGAAATGGTTTTGAAACTGAAAGCAGCACAAAAAGCCCGAACGGACAAAAACTTCGTCATCATTGCCCGAACCGATGCCCGTGAAGTGCACGGTCTTGAGGAAGCCATTCGGAGAGCGAACATGTATGGCGATGCTGGTGCTGATGTCGTCTTCATTGAAGCGCCGATGTCGGTCGCCGAACTTGAGGAAATTGCCAAGCGCGTCCCATACCCCAAGTTCGTCAACATGCTGACGGGCGGGAAGACGCCCATCCTGACAGCGAAGGAGTTGGAGCAAATGGGCTACAAAATCGTCGTCTATCCCATTGACACTTTGTTGGTGACGGCGAAAGCGGTGATGGAACTGACAAAGGCGTTGATGGAAACAGGGACGACTTTGGCGATGCGGGACAGGATGATTGCCTTTGACGAACTCAAGGAGATTTTGGGCGTTGACGAATGGCTTGGCTTGCGGGACGCCCTCAAAGCCTGAACGAACGAAGGTAGGTGATGCCTGTGCGGGTGCTCGTGGCTGAGGACGAATATCTCGTGCGGGAAGAAATAAAAGCGTCGCTGACCGAACTCGGGCACATAGTCGTGGGCGAAGCGAGCGATGGCGAGACAGCCTTGAACTTGGCAAAATCCGTCAAGCCCGATGCTGCCGTTCTGGACATCAAAATGCCGGGCAAAGACGGGATTGAAGTTGCGAGGGAACTTGTCAAGGAGGGAATTTGCGCGGCGGTGCTCCTTACTGCCTATGCCTTGCCCGAGTTCATCCAAAGGGCTAAAGAAGCGGGAGCGTTCGGCTTCCTGACCAAGCCTTTTGACCCCAAAGCCTTAGACGCTGCCCTGCAAATAGCTGTCGCCCGGTTTCACGAGTTCAGGAAGTTGCAAGAAGAAATCAGCGAGTTAGAGGAAGAGTTGGCGACAAGGAAACTGGTGGAGCGGGCGAAAGGTTTGCTCATGAAGCACTACAATTTGAGCGAGGACGAAGCCTACAGGTTGTTGCAACGGCGAAGCATGGAAACTCGCAAGCCAATGCGAGAGGTCGCCGAGGCTGTGCTGATGACCCTTGAACTGCTGGAAGAGCCGAAAGCAACTAAAAGGAAGCGGTGAGGGTGAAGGGGATGCGAATCCTTTTCGTCTCGGAATGCTACCATCCGGTCCGAAACGGTGTTGTGGCGGTTATTGACATCTTGACGGAGCAACTCAAAAAGCGCGGGCACGAGGTCGTGATAGTCGCACCCAAGCACCCGAAAGCCAAAGGTGACCCTGAATGGGTCGTTCGCGTCCCTTCCTTGCCGAACCCTTTCTACCCGGACTATCCCGCAGCCATCCCTTGGGCTCGCCAACTGCGTCAAGTCATTGACACTTTCAAGCCCGACATCGTTCACACCCACTCGTTCATGTGGCTTTCCCGTTTTGCGCTTCGCCACGCCCAGAAGCGCAGCATCCCCGTCGTCACAACTTTCCACACCCTTGTGACCGAATACTTACACTATGCGCCGGTTCCGAGGTGGATTAGCCTTCCTTTCATCGCCCGATGGGTTGAGTCTTTTTGCAACAAATGTCAAGTCGTGATAATCGTCTCGCCCATCGCCGAACCTTTGCTCCGCTCTTTTGGCGTCAGGACGCCGATTGAGTTCATCCCGACAGGGATTGATGCCGAACAGTTCGGCAAGGGCAACGGTTTCCGCGTTCGGAAGGAGTTGGGCATCCCCGCAACGGCGAGCGTGCTGCTCTATGTCGGGCGGATTGCCAAAGAGAAAAACATCGCTTTCCTGCTTGAAGCCTTGTCTCCCGTTTTGGCTGAAAGGTTGCGGACTTATCTGGTCTTGGTTGGCGATGGTCCAGAGATGGCTGCGATGAAGGCTAAGGCAAAAAGTTTGCCGGGCGGGGAGAGAATCATTTTCGTCGGCAGTCGCCCGAGAAGTGAAATTCCAGACTTTCACGCTGCAGCGGACATTTTCGTTTTCGCTTCGGTCACGGAAATGCAGGGTCTGGCGTTAGCGGAAGCGATGATGTCGGGTTTGCCCGTTGTCGTGGTCGGTGAAGGTGGCATCCGATACTTTGTCAAAGACGGCGAGGTCGGTTTTGTCGTCCCACACGATAAAATTGGCTTCGCAAACGCTGTCAGGACCTTGCTGGACAAGCCACATTTAAGGATGGCTATGGCTGAGCGGGCACGGATGTTCGCGATGCAAACTTTTTCCCTGTCGTCCTGCGTGGACAGGCTTGAGAGCCTTTACCAAAAGGTCTTGGCAAAAGAATTTGAGCGTGTTTGAAAGTTGGGCGGGGAAGGGTAAACAGGCAACGACGCTGCCGATAACTCGGAGGTGTCACCAAGTTGGCGACCTTTTGTCGGCACTGCGGCAACGCAATAGGGGATGGGGTTGAAAAGTGCACTCACTGTGGCGCATCACTTAACGGCAAAACTGTTTCCGAAAACGGTCAAAATCTGCCTTCCGAACCCGCTAACAAACTGCCGGAAGTTTCGCCGGAAGATTTGCTGGCTCAAGCGATGAAGTTGGCTGATGAAGGCGCTTATGATGATGCGATTTTGCTTTGCCGGCGGGCGATTGGGCTGAAAGGGGACTTCGTTGCTGCATACGCTTTCTTGGGCGAACTTTACGAGCGGGTCGGTGAAAGGGACAAGGCGTTGGCTGCTTACGAGAAGGCGTTGGAACTTGACAAAGATTATGAGCCGGCAAAATTGGGCAAAGAACGGCTTGAAAAAACCCCGCCGCCTGAACCAGTGCCCACTTCCCAGCCTTCGGTCCCCAACTGGGTTTGGTCTGGTCATCCCCTGCCTTTGTTGGGAGCGACGGCTTTGGTGATTTTCCTGCTGTTCGTTGTCCGGGCGATAGTTCCACCTGTTCCGAAATCCCAACCTGTCCCGCCGCAGCCACCAATCACTTTAGCGCCTTTGCCCCAACATCACGCTGCCCCTGCGACAGCGCCGCCATTGCCAGCAGCAGTTGAAGTCGCTTTGAAGAGAGGTATGGAAGCGCTGAACGCCAAAAGATACGACGAGGCAATCAGTTGGTTTGAGCGGGCATTGCAGTTTGCTCCGAACAACAATGAAGCCAGAAGTTGGCTTCTGATTGCGAGGGCAATGAAAGAGGAAGTCCAATCCCAGCGCCGACCACCTGTCGTAGCGGCTCGCTCTGAACCTGCACCTTTGCCCGTTCTACCTGCTCCCCCGCCTCAAAGGGAGTCCAGCGGTGAAACGATGCAGAGCCAACAAAGAGCGCCTCAACAATCTCCAGCAAAAGTTGAATCGCGCCAACAGCAAACCAATCAACAACCGCAACCGACATGGGGCTGGCAGCCTCAATGGGGCTATCCGTCACCTGCGATGCCTCAATCGCCGCAAGTTAATCCTTTCGTTGTTCCCAGTCAACCTCAAAGCCCTGTCATACCTAACATCCCACAATCACCGGCAATTCCTTCGCCGACGGAGAAGCCACCTGCAATTAACCCGCCAACAAGTTCTGTGCCTTCAATTCCGCCACCACCTCCCAGTATTGAGGACTTGGAGCGACAGGCTGCTCAAAAGGTCTATGAAGGCGATTTCGCTTCAGCGGCACAAATCTACCGAACCATCCTATCACGAGGTGTTGGAATTGAGCGCGAGGGTTACATCCGCCAACAACTGGCTTTGGCTCTGCAACAACTGCGGCGATATGACGAGGCTGCTGAAGAATACGCCAACGCCATCGCCGCTTACAAGCGTCAAATTGAGCAGGGCATAAATGTCGCTGCCGCCCAAAGAGGTATTGAGGCATGCCAAAGAGGGCTTGAAATTTGCAAGCGGGCAAGGTGAAACCGCATGAAGTTCGTCGCAATATCGCTCCTTCTGTTGACCATTGTCGTCCCTGCAACCTCTCAACCGTTGACAGTTCTGCTTTTGCCGCCACCGTTGCCGCCAGTTAACAGCGACGCTCAAGATGCAATGGTGGCTGCTTTGCCCGTCGTCTGGCAAAAATTGATGGGCAAGTGGGCTGTCGTCACATTCCACAAAGAGTCGCCTTCAATTCGGCGTGCCAAGTTGGAAGGCAAGTTGCCACCCGATGCCTTGACGAACCCTTACGAACATGCCGACAAACTCTGTGCCATTGAGGGCACGAAAGTCGCCCTCTGGCTCAGGGTGACGAAAGCCGAGGACAAAACTCCGCAAGCGATTGAAGCGAGGTTGCTTTTCCCCGTTGATGCCCGTTTTGAAACTGACATCTCCGAAACGCCTATCACGGATGAAGAGCGGAAAGTTTTCCGCCCCATTTCGCCCCGAACACCGCCAACGCCCGAAATAGTTCTCGCCTTCAGGCTCGGACAGTGGCTGAGCGAGCAAGTCAAATCCGCCCTTGAATCTGAACCAACCCAAGCCACCGCCCCTGACTTGAAAGTTGCCAAATCGTTGATTGCGGAAGGCAAGTGGGACGAAGCCGTTCAAACCATAAGCCGCATAATCGCTGTCTCGCCGCAAGACCCGAACCTTTACTTCCTGCTGGGACAGGCTTACGAGGGGCAGCGGAAGTGGGAAGACGCTTTGCTTGAATACCGAAGAGTTGTCCAATTGCAACCCGATTTTCTGGACGCATGGAAAGGCATCGCAAGGGTAGCGGCGCAACGAAACCGATGGGATTTGGTCTTGACGGCAGTTAGGCAAGTCCGCAAAGGACAGGAAAGCATTGAGCCAATCTATTTGGCTCTGGGCGCTAAGGCTGCCACCAACTTGGCATCAACGGCTTGGAAACAAGGGCGAGACAAAGAATCGGAAGCGTTGCAGAAAGAAGCGATTGAACTTGACACTTTGCTGATTCAAACTGCCACAGAGCCGGCGATGGTCTTGGAAGCGGCTGAGCGCTTTCAAACCAACCGCAAGTGGGACTTGGCTGCGGACGCTTTGGCTAAACTCGTTTCCCAACCTCCCCTTGACCTTTCCCTTGCCGACCGAATTTTGAGGATGGCGTGGGTTCTGAGGCGTTCTGACCTCGTTTACCAGTTCCTTCTCCGCATCGCCTCAATGAAGGAAGATTGGATGCCGAGCCGAGATGTTTTTCGCATCGCCGTTGGCGTTTTGGACGGTGAAGCGGTGAAGTTGTTTGAGCAAGTCCGAAACAACCTTGCCTCTTTTGATGCCACCAAACTGACCCGTGAAGATTTGATGGCTCGGTTGCAGAAGGTCAACGCTGAAGCGGAGCAATTGCTCAAAACCGCCCATGCCCTCAAAGCCCCGGAAATTTTCGCAAAAACTCACAACCGAAGGTTGCTCAGTTACGAACTTTTCCTTCAGGCTACCACGCTTTTGATGCAGTGGGTAGAGCAACCCGACGACCTAACCCGCCGCCGCTCCGTCGTCCTGTATGAATTCGCCCGAACGGAACTGGAGCAAGTTTGGAGGGAAGAGCAAAGGTTGAGGTGAACTCGGTCCATTTCACTTGCATTAACGGAAACTTTGCCTCATGAGTCCTCTCGTCCATAATCGCCGAGCCATTGGACGAAAGGCAAACTGTCAGCAACGGCTTGAAACAATCGCTCGTCGGCAGTGAGCAACGGGCAACCTTCCCGCTGGGCGAGCACGATGTAAATGCTGTCGTAAACAGGAACGCCAAAGCGAAGGGCAAAATCCAAAACATCGCTCAAAGGTGGATCGGGAAGAATGTGCAAGTTCAACTGTAGGAAAGAGAACCAACCTACGCGGGCTTCTTCTTCGGTGATGCGACCGCGACGGTAAGCAACCCACAAGGCATTAGCGACTTCCCGCAAACAGAATTCGGGCACGATTAATTCCTCCCACACTCCCTCTTGAAATTCCTGCAGCAACTTTCGTGCTTCGGGCACTAAGGGTTCGTCAGCCAAAAGCCACTTCACTACCACGCTGGCGTTCAAAACTAATCGCACCACCTACCACTCCCATACCGCATCTCCATCAGGATGTCCGTCAATGTTACCCCCCTGCCCCTTAACCTTTCCGCAAACTCCAAAATTGCTGCTACAGCTTTTCTGCGCCGTTCCAGTTCTTCAGGTGTGATTTTCGTTGGCTGAGTTCTTTTCCCAACCATCGCCTTCAATTCAGCGACTTCCCGCTCCAACTTTTCAACTCGCTCGGCTAATTCCTGCAAAGTTACCATCGTTCATCGCCCCTTTCTGATTGCCGATTTGTGACACAGCCCAGTTTGCAATGCCCAATTTCAGCGTTTAAAGCCGTTTCTATTGTGGGTCTTGCCGCTTGTAATCGCCGAGCCATTGGACGAAAGGCAAACTGTCAGCAACGGCTTGAAACAATCGCTCGTCGGCAGTGAGCAACGGGCAACCTTCCCGCTGAGCGAGCACGATGTAAATGCTGTCGTAAACGGGAACGCCAAAACGAAGGGCAAAATCCAAAACATCGCTCAAAGGTGGATTTTGAAGGACGCTCAAAATCCCCTGCTGGATGTAGGATTGAAGGAACTGCAGCAAATCCTTTGCAGTGGGCTCGTCTATTCTGCCCCGGCGGCAGGCAACCCAGATGGCATTGGCTACTTCCCACAGGCAAAACTCAGGGATGAGCAGGGCTTCCACTTGACCGTCACGGAAATCCTGTTCCACTTGCAATGCTTCTGCTGTCAATGGTTCGTCAATCAAAAGCCACTTCACTACCACGCTGGCGTTCAAAACTAATCGCACCACTTACCACTCCCATACCGCATCTCCATCAAGATGTCCGTGAGCGTCACGCCCTTAAGGCGGTCTTTCATTCGCTCACGCCAACGCTCTATTGCTGCTACAGCTTTTCTGCGCCGTTCCAGTTCTTCAGGCGTGATTTTCGTTGGCTGAGTTCTTTTCCCAACCATCGCCTTCAATTCAGCGACTTCCCGCTCCAACTTTTCAACTCGCTCGGCTAATTCCTGCAAAGTCATTTTCAGATACCTCCTAAAGGCAGCGAATAGCGAGTGGTGAGTAGCGAATGGCAAACGATGTCGGACATCTACTCGCTACTGGCTACTCGCTACTCGCCTTTATGCCACTTCCCCTTTCGTCACCCTCAGGAAGACATCTTCAAGGTTCATTGTCGTTTCGCTGAAGGTAGCGATGCGGTGACCGTCCAAGATGATGCGGCGCAAAAGTTCGGCTTGGGTCTCGTCGTCGCCAACGAATTGCGCTTCCACCGTGCTGTTGACAACTTGGACACTGACGATTTCTGGTTGCTTGCTCAGCCAATCAGCGAGTTTATCTGCTCCGTCAAGGCAGCGGATGGTCAAAATTTTCGCAGGCTGAAGTTGCCGCAAAATGTCATCAACATCACCCCAAAGCAAAAGTTCGCCCTTCTCAATGATGCCAATCTTGTTGCAAAAGTCGGACAACTCAGGCAATATGTGCGACGAGACGATGACAATTTTTCCCATAGCACCGATTTCCCTCAGCAACTCCTTCAACTCAGCACGGGCTCTTGGGTCTAAGCCCGATGCGGGTTCGTCAAGGAGCAAAAGTAGCGGGTCATGAAGCAATGTCTTGGCAAGACACAAACGCTGCTGCATCCCTCGCGAAAGGGTCTCAACATAAGCATCCCGCTTGATTGTCAAGTCGGTCAGTTCCAGCACATTTTCAATGACCTGCTTTCGCTCTCGTGGCGGGATGTTGTAGGCTTCGGCAAAGAAAGCAAGGTATTCCCAAGCGGTGATGCCTTCGTAAAGTCCGAAGAAGTCGGGCATGAACCCGATGAGCGGACGGGCTTCTTCAGGGTGACGAACGATGTCTATGTCATTGATAGTGGCAGTCCCTGCCGTCGGCTCAAGCAAAGTCGCCAACATCCGCAGCGTCGTTGTTTTGCCCGCACCGTTTGGACCAATGTATCCGAAAATGTCGCCGGGCTGAAGGGTGAAGTGAATGTCCTTGACGGCGACAAGTTGCCCAAATTCCTTTCTCAAGCCTTTAACTTCCAACATGGCTTGCACCCCCGCGTCAAATTTTTGGACTTGTCATATCGGTTTGCGAGTCGCTTTTGCGATGGCTCGTGTCAGTAGGGCGATGATCAACGCCGAAAGCGTCAGGTAAACGATGCCTTGCCATGTGCCCCAAAGGAAAGGTTTCTCACTGCCCCTCTCTGTGGCGAAAATAAAAGTCCCGACGATGGCGAATGCAGGGTTGTATGACCAAACAGCAAACCTAAAGTCAAGCATCCAACCATACTTGAGCCAACCTTCTCCGAAAGCCTCGAAAGCGAACAGGTCAATATGGCGCTCTCCAACAACTGCAAACAAGGCTAAAAACAAGCCCCAAAGCACTGGCAGGATGAACAGCACGAAAACTTGCCCAGCGAAAGCGACTGCAGCGGCAACCATGCCCCGCTTGAGCCAGTAGGAAAGCCAAAGGGTGAAAGATGTCAGCAACACTGCCCAACCGAAAGCGACCAGTTGAGTTTCAATGAACCACTGCAATATGCTGGCGGATGAAAGCGTTTGGAAGTCCTTGAAAGCGCCAATCAAAACTAAGGGAGCGAAAAAGAAAGCAAGTAACGCAAGCAGTGCCAACCTTGAAAGGAACTTGCCCATGACAATTTGCCCCGCTGTCAGTCGGGTGAGAACGAGCATGTCCCAAGTCGCCTTCTCAAACTCCATTGCGAAAAGGGCGTGGCTCATCAGCGGCGCAACCAACCACAAAGTCAAACATTCCAAACCGACGGAAAGGTAAGGCATACCGTGCTGGACAGTTTGCTCAACAAGCCAAAGGTAAATGGTGGCGAAAGGGACGCACAAGAGCACAACTTGCCATAATGGTCTACGAACCATCAACTTCGTCTGCCCAAAAAGGTGGTAGCGAAAAACTGGATTGGCTGAAACCCATTTCTGCCAAAGCGTCATTTCGCTTCACCTTCCGATTTCGCTGAACCTATGCCCATTGACCTTTCGCTCACTTCCGAAATCGAAACTGCACGAGGCAAGTTTTCTGTTGGAATTTCCGTCGCAGTGGCAGGGCGAGGCAGGTTGGCAATTTCTGGCGAAACCGAAGGAATGGCGGGCAGATAGGCGAAAGGACGAAGTTTCGCTGCCGCATCACGACAAGCCAGACGAACTTGCTCCGGCGTCAAAAAGGAACGAGCCTTCCGCTCCAAAACGGGCAACGCTTCAACGAAGCGAAGTTCCCCCAAAGCCCAAGCCGCTCCAATGGCTGCCAATTGCGATCCACTGTTTAGCGCCTTTATGAACGCCTTAACGACTTGTGGGCGATACTTGCCGGTCAAAATCTTCCTTGCTTGCTCGTCCACCTTTCTGCTCAAGGCTTTCTTGAAAGCGTGCACTAAATCGCCTTCACCAAATTTCTCAAGGACCGTCGCTGCTTGGTTTGAGACCGTATCGCAATCTCCGAGCAAAGGAATTAAGTGCGGGATGACGGAAGGTTCGCCGATTTCACCCAATGCCCACACGGCTTTTGCGCGGACAGAAGAAACGGGATGTTCCAACGCTTCGCACAAAACATCAATTGCCTGCTTCGCTTTCAGCAATCCCAAACCTTCAACGGCAAGTTCGTGAGCCTTACCGCCATTCCAATTACCCCAGCGGATTAAAGGTGTTTCCAACGCTTGGGCGAGGAGCAGGATTACTTGTTCGCCCATATCTGCAATTTGCGAAAGGGCTTCCAGACGCTCATGTTCTTTTAGACTACCAAGTTGGCGCACCAGTTTGGGTTTGCGATGCAACAAGTAAAACCATGCCAAAGAGTTCGCCACTATAATGCCTAATGAACCGAAAAGAGCAAAGTTATGCTCCCAAATCTGAGTGCCAAAAGATGATGAAAGCAAAAAGAAAGCAGCAACGCAAAGTATTACCCACTCAAAATTCCACAGCCAACGCTTTTTCCGTGTCAAAATTTTTTGCCCTTCCATCTTTGCTTCACTCCCGTGCAAGGGCTGTGATAAAAATTGTGCTCGTTTCCCTTGCTTGTCAAGGTGTCTGCTTTGTCCTTTCAATGTGCTCTGGGTTTTAACCCATAGTTGACGATGCAACCAAAAGCGACTACACCTCTTGAACATGCCCCATTGCGCTTGACGGTGCTATTGAAGCCAGCCACAATGAATTTCGGCTGCAATTTATTCTGCGCCGTTCCACCAATCGCCAGTCGCCAATCGCTATTCGCTGCCGTTTAACCAGTCGCTAATCACCAGTCGCTGCCGTTGGAGGGATGGGCGATGAAGGAGAAGTGGCTAAATCGCATTGCGCTCGTCAGTTTCATCCTCATTATGGGTTTGTGGGCTTGGTGGCTCTTCCGCCCTCAACCCATGCCTTTCACCTTGCGGGCACGATGGAAGGTGCAAGATATTGTGACAGACGGTATCGCCTTTTCGCCGAACGGCGATTGGCTGGCAGCGTTGGTCTTGACCTCCCAACAAGGTCAACTAACGCTGACGGTGCAGTTGTGGCAAATTCCTAAAACCCAAACCAACCCAAAGGTGTTTTTCGTCAGCCAGCAAGTCCAGCCGATAGGCATCAGTAGTCCTCAACTGGGCTTTTCTCCCGACGGTCGCCTTTTGGCGGTCGGTTACTTGGAGCAGGGCGTGGGCAAGGTCGCTCTCTTTACTGTCCCTGAAGGTCGCAGGCTGCAAACGATCGCGATGGGCAAAAGCAGATTGGAGCCTACTGTCACCTTCTCCCCCGATGGGCGACTGGCGGTTGTCTTTGACTACCGACTTTGGTTCGTTCGGATTGATGACGGCAAAAAGATGCCAACTAAAATCCAAGCGAAAAGTGTCGTTTTTTCGCCTGACGGTCGGTGGATGGTGGCTGACCAAGGGCTATTCATGAGCATTTACGACGCTAACGGTCATCTCGTTCGGCAAATTCAATCAATCTCACCCATCGCTTGGGCTGCAGCCTTCTCCAAAGATGGGCAACGCCTTGCCTGTCTTTGGTGGTCAGTGCAAGTGAAACGGTCAATCGCTTCCGGGCGGTATGGTGTCTCCGTCTGGCAAACAGATGGTTGGCGTTTGATGCGGTCAACGCCTTTGACGCCATTCTACGAAATTTCCTTCCCTTACGCTGCCTTTGCCCCTGACCTTTCAATGGTGGCACTCGCTGAACCCGACCCAAGCGGTTGGGATGGGACGCTGTGGCGATTGGAGCGTTTCGTTTGTAGGTTGTTGGGGCGCGACCTTCCATCCGCTCCGCCAACTCAAGTGGTGGTGCGACGGCTCAGCGATGGGCAGATTGTCGCCAAGTTGCCCCGCTTTGGGTATGATGTTCAAGGTTGCGCCTTCTCTCCCGATGGGCATTACCTTGCCGTCTCGCATGGCGACTTCATTGCCCTTTGGGAGCGCAAGGGCGATTGAATTGTCCATTGGCATCCGCTCTCGCTCTGCAATGTTGTCATCCGCTTTCAAGTTTGCTCCCGACAGTTTTAGACTGCATTTTCCAACGAGCAACGAAATTGGCTTTGAGGCGTCTCAAAAGTTAGGGCGCATGAGGAGGCGATGAAGAATGAAGAGGAGGCGATTTTTGATGGGCATTGGGGCGATTCCGTTCGTTGCCTCTTCCCTGCCGCACGAGGCGAAAGGGGAGCAAGAGCGCAAAATCAGAGGTCCGTTGCGCGTTCACCCTCAAAATCCCCGCTATTTCACCGATGACGGTAAGCGCGTTGTTTACCTGACAGGCTCGCACACTTGGAGCAACCTTCAAGACATGGGTCCTTCCGACCCACCACCTGCTTTTGACTTTGATGCCTACCTTGACTTCCTCGTTCAACACAACCACAACTTCATCAGGTTGTGGCGATGGGAAGCACCCCGTTATCGCTACGGGCAAGGTGCAGTGAGTTTTTGCGAACCCCACCCATGGCTTCGGACAGGACCCGGTCTCGCTCGCGACGGTAAGCCGAAATTTGACTTGACGAAGTTCAACGAAGCCTATTTCAAGCGGCTGAGGCAAAGGGTTGAGGCTGCTTTAAAGCGCGGGATTTTTGTCTCAATCATGCTTTTTGAAGGGCACTGCCTTCAGTTTGCCGACGAGGGACGAGAATTCCACCCGTTCCATCCGGACAACAACATCAACGGCATCGGTTGGAAAGATTGGCGGGACTACTACACCCTCTCGAACCCGAAAGTTTTGGAACTTCAGGAAGCCTATGTCCGCAAGGTCATTGACACGGTGAACGACCTTGACAATGTCCTTTACGAGATTTGCAACGAGGCAGGAGGCTACTCAACCGAGTGGCAATACCACATGATTCGCTTCGTCAAGGCTTACGAGGCAAAGAAGCGGAAGCAACACCCGGTGGGCATGACTTTCCAGTATCAAGGAGGGACGAACGCGAACTTGTTCAACAGTCCCGCCGATTGGATTTCACCGAACCCCGAAGGTGGCTACCGTGATGACCCGCCGCCGAACGATGGTCGGAAAGTCGTGCTCAACGATACTGACCACCTTTGGGGTGAAGGAGGCAACCCGCAATGGGTTTGGAAGACTTTCACGAGAGGGCATCATCCACTGTTTATGGACCGAATCGTCGCTTTGACATCAAAGGTCGTCACTTGGGCTGGTCGGAAGGCTGAGGACATTCCGGGCGCTGAGGAAATCCGAAAAGCGATGGGCGTGACGAGGAAAGTCGCTGAAAGGGTTGATTTGGCGACAATTCTTCCGCTTCCTGATATCGCCTCAACCCGCTACTGTCTCGCTGAACCCGGGAAGCAATACATCGTCTATGTGCCAAACGGGAGCGAAGTAACTGTCAACCTTACCGACGCCAAAGGCAAATTCAAAGCGGAATGGGTTCACCCGATTGAAGGGACGACCGAAAGCGGAGGCGGCGTTGAAGGTGGTGCATTGCGAACCTTGAAGTCTCCGTTTGAAGGCGACGCTGTTTTGCTGCTTCTCATCGCCCGTTCATGAGCGAAAAAATGCGCTCCGCATTGCGAGGGGTGAGGTGATCGTCATGAACCGTAGGGAGTTTATGCAAGCGATGGCATTTAGTTTGGCGGCTCGTCAGGTGATGGGCAATATGGGGAGCAATAAACCATCTTCGGTTCTCGCTAAAGCAACCGAAGGGATAGAGAAGCATCGGAAGGGAGAAGCGGTTCTTAAGTTCAATTTGCCCAACGGTTCGCCCGCTGTTGGAGTTCATGTCCATGCAAAGCAAAAAAGCCACGATTTCCTTTTCGGTTGCCCACTCAGACCGCGCCACTACAACGATCCACGCCACTTAAAACCTTTCAAGGAGCTTTTCAACTTCGTGGCGTTGCTGGAGTTCAATTGGGGTCAATACGAACCTGACGAGGGCAGACCCCTTTTGGAGGAACGAAGGCGTTTCATTTTTGACTGGTGCATCCCTAATGGAATTCATCGCTTTTACGGTCACATGCTGGTTTGGACTCGCCAATATGGTGAGTATCCCAAAACTGCCCTTCCCCTTTGGCTCTTCCGCTACGACCGCAAAACGCAGTATGAATTGCTGAAAAAGCGCATCCAGCGGGAAGTGAAGGACTATCAGGATGTGGACATCATTTGGGATGTAGTCAACGAACCAATTCAATGCCGTGCATGGGGCGAGTGGGAAAAACCAAACCGATTTGATGAGCCGTTAGACAAGGTGTTTGCTTATGTTGCTGACGCTTTGCAATGGGCTCATGAAGCGAACCCGAAGGCTCGCTTACTTGTCAACGAATATGACCTCTTTGCCAGAAAGACATCCCGCGAACGCTTCCTTCGGCTTTTGGAAATGCTCCTTGAAAAAGACATCCCCATCCACGCTGTCGGAATTCAGGCTCACGATTTGCAAGCAACTTATTGGCCTGCGCCAGAGGAAGTTTGGGAAGCGTGCGAGACTTTCGGAACTAAACCTGGCTTGGATGTCTACTTCACCGAATTATGCTACTTTTCGGACTCAAAGCAAAGGATCAATGGAAGTTACAGAAGCGGTTCTTGGAGTCCTGAGCATCAAGCAGATGCCGTTGAAGAGTTTTACCGAGTCGCTTTTGGTCACCCAAGAGTTGCGGGAATCATCTATTTCGGGTTGGTTGGAAGTGAGATATGGCAGGCAACAACTGGTTTGTTGGATGAAGATTTTCACCCTAAACCTGCTTGGGAGCGGTTGCTGAAGTTAATCAAGGGGGAATGGTGGACAGAAGTGACAGGAGAAACGGCAAGCGACGGGACTTTCAGATTTCGCGGCTTCTTCGGAGAATATCAGGTTGAGGTAACGCATCAAGGTCAAACTTACGCCTTCAACATCCATCTCAAGAAAGCCCAGCCAAATCTTTGGGAGTTCACCTTGTCTGGCGATTCTGCAAAGCGAAGGTGATTGCTATGAACCGTAGGGAGTTCATGCAAGCGATGGCATTCAGTTTAGTAGCTTGTCAGGCGATGGGAAGCGAAGGGGCAAGTGTGGAGCAAAGTTCTCTATCAACCCTTGACCCGCAACCTGCCCGCAAGTCACTTTCGGAGCACCGCATTCAGAAGATTGAGGCATGCACTTTGCATGACCGCTACCCACGCCTTGTTGGACGGAACGCTCGGCGTGGTCACCATGGAACAGGTGGGCAATATCAAATTCGCATTTTGACGACCGATAAAGGCGCAAGGGGTTGGGGCATGTCTCACGGTCCTGATGAGCAAGTTCAAAAGTTTGTAGGTGCTAAAGTGAGCGATTTGTTCGATGTCGTTGAAGGCACGAATGAAGATGCCCTGCTACTTGACATCCCGCTCCACGACCTTGCAGGCTCAATTTTAAGCTTGTCAATCTTCGCAATCTTGGGGGCAAAGGGACCGAGGGAGTTGCCCATCTATAGCGGTGCAATCTACTTTGACGACCTTGATCCCGAAAACAAGCCACGAGGCATAGCAGGAGTTCTGGCTTCCTGTCAGCAAGATTACGAAGCGGGCTATCGCGCTTTCAAGTTGAAAATCGGGCGAGGCTTTAAGTGGATGCCGAAAGAGGAAGGCATTAAGCGTGACATTGAAGTCACGAGGGCTGTTCGTGAAAAGTTTCCCAATTGCCTGATTCTGGTGGATGCAAATGACGGATACACTTGTGAGGACATGATACGATACTTGAGCGCTGTCGCCGATTGCGACTTGTTTTGGATTGAAGAGCCGTTCCCCGAAAACAAAGATGATCTGATGAGGCTAAAAGAGCATATGGCGAAAGTTGGCTGTAAAGCCTTGATTGCCGACGGCGAAACAAGGACGGAGCGTTCAAGCAAATGGTGGCGCTACGGTGGCTATTCACAGCGCCACATTGAAAACCTTTTCGCTCTCGCAGAAGCGAAACTCGTTGATGTCTTCGTCCTTGATTTGGGAATCGTTGGGTTCACAAATTGGCGACATATCATGCCCGAATTGGAACGGGCTGGTGTAAAGGCATCGCCACACACTTGGGCTTGGATTCCACGCCCTTACTATGTCGCCCAACTTGCAGCAGGGGTTGGGAATGTCATCATCATTGAGGGCATCCCGGGCAAAACTGAAGGTGTTGATTATTCGGCTTACAAGTTCGTTGATGGGCAAATCATCGTCCCAGACTTGCCCGGGTTTGGGTTGAAGTTGATTTGAGGAGCAAGTGAGGTGAGGCAATGATGAGGGGTTGAGTTTTCGCTGTAGGAGTTTCTCTTTGTTGTCTCTTAGCCTTGGGCTCATCTGCCTTCGTTTCCACAAACCAAGTCGGCGTCGTGTGCAACATCAAGGTTGTTTCCGACAAAGTTCCAGATGTGTCAAGCCTTGAAGCGTGGCAACGATCTTTCATCAAGCCCGGGATGAGCGACGAGGAGAAGGCGTTGGCGATCTGGCGGTCTGTTGTGATGTTTCGCCACCAAGATTCGCCACCGAAGGAATTCCTTGAGGGTGACGGTTGCGTCCACGACCCAATCAAAGTGTTCAATGTCTACGGCTACAACATGTGCTGCTGTGCAGCATCGAACATCGCTGCCCTCGCTCGCTTCGTTGGGTTGCCTGCTCGCATCTGGACAATTCGAGCCCATGTCGTCCCTGAAGTCCAGTGGGATGGCGAATGGCACATGCTTGACGCTTCACTCATCAACTACTTCCGAAAGCCTGATGGCAAAATTGCGAGCGTTGACGAAATCATCGCCGAGGTCAAGGCTTGGTATGATGCTCATCCTGAATACCGAAACAACGAGGCGAAGTTGAGAGAACTGCACCGACAAGATGGTTGGACGGGCTGGAAGCGAGGACCTGCATTGCTGGCAAATTGTCCCTTCTACGGCTCGGACGGATGGCTTCCTGCAAAGACGCATGGTTGGTATAGCACGATGCTGGAATACGATGGTTCTGTCAAGTTCCTTTACGAGCCGGGTTACAGTTTGGGCTACCGAGTCAACAATCAACTTCGCCCTGGCGAGAGGTTGGTGCTCAATTGGTTCAACAAAGAACTGCATGTGAACATGAGAGAAGACGGAGAACCTGGATGCTTGCGGAAACGGGTTGGTGAAGACGACCTCGCATATGCCCGCGATTACGGCGATATTGCTCCGGGCAGAATTGGCAACGGGGTGCGTGAGTATGATGTCCCTTTGGCAGATGGGAATTTCAGGACGGGGATGTTGGTGGCGGAGAACTTGATTTGTCGCTCGGAAACGAGAGCGAAAAATGTGCCGGCTGTTCAAGTTAAAGACCCAAGCAAACCTGCCGTGCTTGAATTCCGCATGCCCAGCAGTTATGTTTACCTGACGGGAACTTTGACTTTCCAAGCGGTTGTCACTAAAGGTGGACAAATTCGCGTTTTCTTCTCCGACAACAACGGGCTCGATTGGAAGGAACTCGTGACGGTCACAAATTCTGGGGAACGCAAAGTTGATTTGTCCCCGCTCGTCTTGCGCCGCTACGATTACCGGCTTAGGTTCGTCCTGACAGGGAAGGAGACGGGGTTGGAACGAATCAAAGTCAGCCACGACATCCAACATTCCCAACGGGCACTGCCCGCCTTGACTCAGGGCAAGAACTTCGTGACCGTGACTGTCGGTCCGCCAGAGAGCACCATCACTTTGCAAGCGTCAACGAAACTTGAATGGCGTGGCAAGCAGTTGGTCTACACCGACTTTCACCCTCAACTCAAGGGCATAGAGGCGAACTTGATGAGGGTTGAAGGAAGTGAAGGCGAAGCAATTTTCACAGTTTCGACGCCTGCCGATATGGTCAGGCTGCGATGCGGCGTTCATTACAGAGCGCGTGACCAGATGGATGGTTGGGAAGTTCAAGTTTCGTTCGATGGTGGCAAGACTTTCCAGACCGTCCGCAAACTCTGGGGACCGACGCCGGGACATTGCGATTACTTCGTCGTTGACAAAATTCCTGCAGGGACGAGAAAGGCTCTAATTCGGTTCGTTGGTCAGCAAAAGAACACGACTTGCCTTTTTAGCCTGAGAATTGACGCCGATTACCGTGAGCCTTTCGGTGGCTTCCGTCCTGTCAAGGTCACTTACATCTGGGAAGAGGGCGGGGTGGAAAAGCGCCAGACCTTCGTCGCCCGCAAGCCTCAGGAAACTTTCGTCATCAACTGCGAAAGTTCACCGACGATGAAAAGTTTGATTTTGGAGTTGCAATGAGGCTGGAGAAGGAAGTCACAGACCCTTTACGGGGGTTCCGTAGGGGACAAGGACGGGAACGGGCTTAGTTGCCTCAACGCCCACAATTTTCCAACCTTCCTTTGTCCTTCGCACCCAAAAAGTTTGCCGCTCGGTGCGGTCAGCGAACACGAAATCGGCGACGATTGCTTGATCGCCTTTGGCAAAACCTTTCGCTTGCTGCAAGGCGATGTTTTTGATGGGCTGGAGCATTTCCTTCAGGTAGTCGCTGAATTTTTCCTTGCCTTGCTCGCTCGCTACTTTCTCCAACCGCTTCCTCAAGTCGCCGGTGAAGCAATTGAGGTAAGCGTCAACATCACCTCGCCTGCAAGCGTCAATCATCTCCCAGATGACTGAATCGGGCTGGAGTTTGCTATCAACCTGCTTCGGTTTGTTTTTCGTCCACCAAACGACGGCTCCGAGGACCGAAACGGTGACAACGAGCGACAAAAGTCTTGCCATCTCCTTCATGGCTTTACCACCTTCAACCGTTGGCTTTCGGACATCTTTCCCGCAATCGTTACCGCATAATTTCCTTTGCAGCCCAAAAACATTGTGAGGCAGGTGAGAACGATGAGACGGCAGGAGTTGGTGGGCTACATCGGAGTGGACATTGGCGGGCAATCAACGAGGGTTGGAACTTTTGACGAGAGAGGCAGGCTGAAGGTCATCAGTTTCAAAACCGAACCCGATTTCAAAACCGAATGCGAGCGAATTGCTGAGGCAGCTCGCCAACTGTTGCCCAAAGGAATCAAGAGGTTGGCAGTCGGGTCGCCGGGACCGCTTGATTGGCGTAAGCGCTACCTCTACGACACACCAAACCTGCCTTGGCAAAATGTCAGTTTCGCCCAGTTGGAGAAACTGGCCGGCTGCGAGGTTCTGCTTGACAACGACGCAAATGTGGCTGGTTTGGGCGAAGCGACTTTGGGGGCAGGGAAGGGCAAGAGGTTCATAACCGGTTTCACCCTCGGAACTGGGATAGGTCACTTCCAAGTTAAGGACGGGCGAATTTATCACGGTCGGCTGGATGTTGAGGCTGGTCACCAAATCCTTGACCCCAACGGACCAGAATGCGGGTGCGGGCAAAAAGGTTGCTTGGAAGCATTTGTCTCAGCGACAGCAATCCAAAAGCGCTATGGAGTTCCGCCTCACGAACTCAATGACCCCAAAGCGTGGGAGGAAATTGCTTTCAGGCTGGCTCAGGGTTTGGTCAACGCAGCCGTTTTCGTCTGTCCCGATGCAATCATCTTGACAGGCGGCATGCTGGCTCGTGGCGAGATGCTTTTCGGTCCGCTCCGAAGGTTTTACAACGAGATGCTCAAGATTTACCCTGAAAAGTTCCGACCGCCTGTGCTGGCTGCGAAGTTGGGCGACAAAGCGGGTGTGGTTGGGGCAATCGTTCTGGCTAAAGTCGGGCATGCTGAATAGTTTCAATCCCACAATGATGCAATTGCAGTCCTTCAAAACTGCGTCATGCCTGACAAAAATTGCTGCCTCACTTCTGTGCTGTTTTCAAGGTGCTCAAAATGGCTTAGTCTGACTGCGAGTTTGGCGCATCAATCAGGCAAAGCCAAATTGACTTCAAAACAGCCACTTTCTGAGGAGCGTGAAACTGATTGGGTCAAGGGCAGTTATGTCTGGGATGTAGTAGCGGTTTCCGTCCAAGTCAATGAGGACGCACCTGTGAGGTTCAGGTTGCTCAATTCCTTCTTGAGACGCTCTAGTCAGAAAGCGGCGAAAGCCTCTGTCAGTGTCAACTTCCCAAAGCAACATCCCCATTCGTTCCCTCACGCTCAAGATTCGTGTGATGACGGGAACAAGGTAGCGGCGTTCCAATTCTTCCTCAACAACTTTCCGGCTGTCCTGAGATAGTTCTGACAGGTCTCGGATCAAGCCGATTTCTCGGTTCATGGCGTCCCTGACGCTGATGTATCGGTTCGGGTCGGTCAAGGGAAAGCAGCGGTAAACTTGCACCTTCCAGTAACTTCTCTCTTCGCCGATTGTCAGCCGCAGAATTCCTTTTTCCTTGAAGAACCGCAATTGTTTTGGGTCGAGCCAGACTAATTCCGCAACTTGCTGTTCGCCGTCCATCGCCGATCACCGTTCTACCTTTGGACTGCCCTCAACTTGACGACTTCCTGATAGGTTTGGACGAGCCTATAGAACTCGCCCTGCTTTTGCATCAACTCGTCGTGGGTTCCGATTTCGGCGATTTGACCTTCCTTGAGGACGATGAGTTTGTTGGCGCTCCTAAGAGTTGCCAACCTATGAGCGATTGCGAAAGTCGTCCTGCCCTTGACAAGCCTTTCAACGGCTTCTTGAATTTGTCGTTCAGTCTCAACATCAACTTGTGAAGTCGCTTCGTCCAAGATGATGATGCGAGGGTCAGGAAGCAAGGCTCGGGCGATGGCAATCCGTTGTCGCTCACCTGACGACAACGCTTGCCCTCGTTCGCCGACTTGGGTGTCATAGCCGTCAGGTTTTTGGGTGACGATGAAATCGTGGGCGTTGGCAATTTTCGCTGCCCGGATGATTTCTTCCTTCGTGGCGTCAGGCTTCGCGAAAGCGATGTTTTCGGCGATGGTGCCCGAGAAGAGGAAGGTGTCTTGGGGCACCAAACCGATTTGCCGCCTCAAATCGCTCCTTCGGATTTTGCGGATGTCAATCCCGTCTATGAGGATTTCGCCCTCGTCCACATCGTAAAATCGGCAGAGCAGGTTGATTGTCGTGGTTTTCCCCGCGCCGCTGTGCCCGACCAATCCAACCATCTCTCCCGGCTCAACGACGAAACTGATTCCTTTGAGGACAGGACGATGCTTCTCGTAACCGAAAACGACATTTCTGAATTCGACCTTGCCCTCAATGCGAGGCATCGGGATAGCATCTGGCTCGTCCGTTTCTGGAGGGGTATCGAGGATTTCGAAAAGCCTTTCTGCTGCCGTCAAAGAGCGGGATGCCCAGTTAATGAGCCACGAAAGCGATTGTAGCGGCGCATAGAACATGCCCAAGTAAAACAGGAACGCCATCAAGGTTCCGAGCGTCATCGTTTCGCCCAAAACTTGCCTTCCGCCGACATACCAGACGAGCAAAGTTCCCATAGCGGTGAACAGCGAGATAGTGGCGAACAACATTGCCCAAGTCCTTTCAACGGTGATGACGCTCCCTATAAGTTCGCTGCTTCTTTGGGTGAAGCGCGAAATTTCCTTTTGCTCCTGAGCGAAGGCTCGGACGACCCTTAAGCCCGACAGGCTTTCGTTAAGGATTGCGTTCAATCGTCCCCATCGCTGCCAAACCCTGTGCATCAAAGTCCTGACGAACCGCCAAAATCCCATCCCGACGAGAGTTATGAGTGGCGCTGGAATCAAAACGAGCAGCGCCAGTTTCCAGTTCATCGCAAAGAGCGCCACGCCTATGCCCACAAGTTGCAAGATGTTCAGCCCTAAATCCTGAACGCCCCACATCAAAAACATCTGCACAGCCTGAGTGTCTTGGTTCACACGCGAGATGACATTGCCCAACTGCTGCTTGTCGTAAAAACGAAAACTGAGCAGGTGAAGGTGTTGGAAAAGTTGGCAGCGAATATCATGGGTGAGTTTGCTGCCCAGCCAAGCAGAGAGCCAACTCTGAACGACGCTCAAACCAGCAATCAGCAACCGAGAAGCGCCAAAGGCTATGACCAACACAGCAAGCCACCAGTAACGGGTCTCAAGGGGCACAGGTTCTTTGGGAGCCAAAACGATGTCCATCAAAGGCTTGTTGAGCGCTGGAGGAAGCAAACCCAGCCCTGTCACTACGATGGAAAGCAAACTCAAAATCAGCGCTTGCCACCAATAGGGCTTCAAGTAGCGTAGCAGCCTCAAAGCGGTTTTCGATTTTGGTGCACAAATGGGGCAAACTTTTGTCCCGTGTTCAAGCGGGAAGCCACAGTTTGGACATCGCCTCGTGTCTTCTTCGTAAGGCGGCAATTCCTCTCCCTTGACGAGATTGTTCAGCGCTTTAGCGACCTGAGCGAACTTGCGGGCGTGAGTGTTCGTGTATCGGAGAAGTTCCTCAATTGCTCCGTCAACTCGCTTGACCATTAAAGCGCCGCCACCAATTAGCGGTTCAACGAAAACCTCGCTAATTTGCTCCAACGGCAGTTCGTTAGCGAGTTTCAGTTCTTCACCATCCAACTCAAAAACCTGAACTTTGCCATCGGTGACAATGAGCCATTGCTCACCAAACTGTCCGTTGGTCTTCAAGTCGGTTGCCATCGCTAATTTCGGTTCGTGCCCGTTGATAGTGTCTTTAAGCGTTTCTGGCAGCGGCTCAACATAACTGCCCATTTTCGGCTCACCTCGGTCATCTCTCTTTGTTGCCATATTGTGGCACACCTACCTCGAAGAGGCGTCCGGTCTTCTCTCCAACTTCGTTCCCTTACTTGCCCCAACTGTCAAGAGGCGATGGGGATGGCAATTCTCTCGGTTCCTCGCCTTTGCGAAGCGGCAACAAAGCGACGCTAACCCTCGCCGATTTTACTTCTCGCAAGTTTACAGCCAACTTGCGAACGCCATTGTTGGGATTTTGACCTGAAGGGTCGGGAGAAGTCGGCAGCGGGCGGGCATCCATGACAGAAAAGCGAGCGTTTTCTGGCGAAAGCAAGACTGCACGAAGTTGCGCATCGCCTTGCGTCAATGTCGCTACTCTGCCATCGTCACTCAATTCCACTTCAGCAGGTGTGTGCATGAACCACCAAATTTCGCCCGGCTGTTTGAGCGCCAATTCGTCCTGAACCAAAACAAACCTGCGTTTTCTATCAAGCATGACTCCTCGCAAAACCTTTTCAGCGTGACGGACATACGCGGTGGTCAAATCAGCGATAGCGAAACTTTTGTCAGGCGACGAGACAAAGCGAACAATTTTTGCCACTGCTGATGGGTCTTGGTCGGGCTCCTGCGACGGGTTGATAACCAAAGTGTTGTGCCCTTCCGCCCGCAGCCGATAGTAACTCCATCGCTGCCGACCGAAGTAACCTGGCAGGTTGTAGTTATCGGCGCCTAAATCAACTGCCCAACGATAGCCCAACGCATCCAACACGAAAGTGCCGATGTCCAAGTGGCTGTGGTTGAACTTGTTGTCGCCCGCTTTGAAGCCGACGAAAATCGCGTTGCGGTCGTTCCAAGCGCTTCGCATCGTCACAACTTCAACATAGCGGAAGTATTTGTCAAGCAGTAACTTTTCCTTCGTTGGGTCATTGCCTCGTTCGTCAAACCAGAGCAAGTCCAAAGGGTGCGGCGATGCCGTTGTGCGGGCATACCAAGCGTAAACGGGTCGGTTGAATTTGCGAGCCAGCCAAAACATTTGTGGAGCCCTCAGCGTGCCATCGCCACCATCAGCGAAGTTGAAAGTGCGACCAGTTGGTCCAGCGATGTAAATCGGAAACAGTCCCGTCTCGGAGAACCCTTCCATCTGCAACAATCCAAAATCGGTGCCAACTGCTGTTTCTAAGGCTGCAAGGAAGATGCAGTTGTAACTGGTGGCGTAATTCCAATAGCCCGGACCTTCACCCCAAGCGCCGTCGGGTGCGAACTCCCGCATGGGCAACCTGATGGACTGAACGGCGTGGCTCAAAATTTCTCCGCACAAATCGGGCAACTCATCCAAAAGCGCCAAAGCAGCCATCCCTATGCCACCGTTGCAGACTTGGTTCCAGTTGTGTCGGGCTTGTGACCACCAACCCTTTTGCCTGTAAATTGCCAGAGCAGGTTGAAGCCCCTTTTGGACCATCGCTTCCCTCAAGATACGCCGCTGTTCATCGCTCCACTCGCTGAAAAGCCAATCGTAAGCGATAGCGAAAGCGTGAGCCATTTCAGCGGTGTCAAGGAAGTGTTTCGGGTTCCAGTCAGGGAAATTGGCTGCAGCCTCAAGTTCGCGCCATGCCCGCTCAAGGTAGCGTTTTTCGCCATCCAAGCGATACATAAGCGAAAGGGTGTAAACTCGGTTCAAGACACGCCGACTTGTAGCCAAAAGCCTAAGTCCATCGGGAATTTCGTAGCGGGAAGGTGACTCTTGACAAATTCGCTCAGCCTGATTTTTAAGCCGCTGGTAAAATTCCTGCGCTTGTTGGTTGGTCTGAACGAGTTTCCGCATGCGTTCAAAATCTTTGTTCATCGCCAACAACCTCGGATGACCCTTGTGCACTCTTGATGCCCATTCGCTTGGTTGCTGCCAAATTGTCGCACACGCAAAAATTGCTGCCACAACTCCAAACCACATCCACCCACTCATAAACAGTCCCTCCTTTTACTTGCCTCAACGGTCATCCAAAAACTTTGACGCAAAGATACCCGCCAAAACGAAACGCGAGCAAAAGACGGGAACGGAAGGCTGGGAAACGGAGAAGCGGAGAAATAGGGAAATTTGAGCCATTGCGCTTTACGCATTACGAATTACGCATTACAACTCACGCATCACGAATTACGCATCATTTTCTGGGCAAAAGGTGGCGGTAAAGACGCAATTCCTCTACAGTCACCTCACGGCGCATACACCGGATTTTGTTGTAACGGAAGTCATAAGGTTCGCCACCGACTTGACAGGCGTAGAACACATAAAGCCAAATCTTTCCGTTTTCTTTCCAGACAAAGGCTTCAGGGACATGAGTCGCTGGAGTATCTGGGTCTGGATCAACATAGCCTAACACGAGCCAGTCTATACCGTTCAACGAAACTGCCTCTACGATTTTTCGCCCTTTCCAAGGATGGGCTTCGTAACCACTTGGGTCAGCAAAAGCGAAGTAGATGTCGCCTATCTTTACCACATCAGGGTTGGGAAACTCGCGCAGGCAAGGTTCATCGCCAGCCCTTAGAATGCGCCAATCTTTTGGGTTCAAAAAATCATCACTGTTTTCGGCATAGCCCATGCACACGCCCCATTTGGGATGGAAGTAGTCAAACCAGAGTTTGAATTTGCCTTCCTCGTAAAGCAAAGATGGGCGATGATAAGAGCCGTAAGGGTGAGCATCACCTTGAGGGACGGTCAGCGCTCCATAGTCGTTAGGGTTCGCCAGAATGGGTTCGGTTGAACGAAGCCAATGAATGCCGTCTTCAGAAACAGCGCCCATGATGCAACAGAAACTTCCATCCCTGTCTTCTGGGTGTCCAAAAGGCTTTCGGTCTTTATTGTGCCCAGTGGCGCTGTAAGCCATGAAGAAGCGTTTGCCGACTTTGATAACCGAAGGGTCGCCGTTGTGCCATTCGTCAAAATAAGTCCCTGTCGGCGCAAATATGGGACGCCAAAGTTTAGGGTTCATGCCCGCATCCCATCTGTCATCTCCTGCCCAAACTTCCCATCCTCGTTCAAGTTCTCTGCTGCGGACAAAGAAGATGGCATCACAGCCTTTGAAGCCTTCAATGTTTCGGTTGCAGTCCTCAACTGCCCAACCGAAGAACCATGCCTTGAACGGGAAATGAGGGTCATCGGGGTCGTGCAAGACATGGAACTGATACATGTTCCGAAAGCCCCATAAGACATCACTGTGCCGTTCCCACAAATGAGTTCGGTTAACCTGCCGTCCAAACTCGTCGCTCCTAATTTCTGCCATCACAAAGTAACCCGACTGGGAAGGAGAAGGGATGAGTTATTTTGATGGCTGAACTGCAGGCGGACCAACCTCATGAGGCGGTGGAGGCGGTGACGCAACCCTTTGGCGGTAATACCATACAATCCAACCGACAGCAAACACAATGACCACAACCGCTGCAACAATAACAACCCACCGAGGCACTTTCTCCATAACGCTCACCTCACAAAAATGCCAGAGCAATATTCTGCGCTTTTGTTTCGTCTATCGCTTTTGACGAATTTCAAGGATCGGGGCTGACCCAACCTCCATAGTCGCGAGGAGATGTCCAAAGACCTGTTCGGCGCGCCCGGGAGAAGTAATCAGGTGCACTGCTTATCCACCAAGCAACGAAAGCCCTCCACTGGGAAAATTTAGCGTGACCGTCAACATAAATGACATTTGAACCGAGCAAGTGTCTGGTTGCTCTGGCTTGCCAAGCGTCGTTTGTTTGCCAATCTGGAGGTATTCCAGGCCATGGTGCTCCGACGAACCTTAAAGCACAGTCAACAGCGCAAAGGTCAGCGAAAGCGATCCGACCGACCATGGAGTTACCGTCAGGGTGAACACCGTCTGCAGCCATAACATACATCGCTGGTGCTTCAATTTCAGCCAAGTGTCTTCCTGTCAAATCACGCCTCAACAATGTCCCTTCCACTTTTGCGGTAACAGGGTGAAAATTCCAACCAGGCTCGGTATTGAAGGAGATAGAAACATATGTTCCGTTCCAGTCAGGGGTAAAGTGAAAATTGCCTGCCCGAAAAGCGGGAGGCTCCCATGGGTTAGGATGCAAGAACTCAGGGACGGATGGGAAAGGGCAAGTCACTGGGCTAAGAAACCATCGGAATTTGGCGGAGGGGCAATCGTAAACCTGTTTATTGCGCAAGTATGGCTGGGTTTGGACTTGCCAACGAAGGAAAGCGTTCCAACCAAGATGCTGCCAAGGTCCACGAGTGCGCAAGTCAGGGTAATCGCGCCAAGTGCCTGTGCCGAGAAATTGTTCGTCGTAATCTTGCACATACTGCACTGCCGCTAAGCCAATGTTTTTGCAGTTGGATAGACAGGTTGCTTGCCGTGCTTTCTCGCGGGCTTGGCTGAACACGGGGAACAGAATTGCTGCCAGGATCGCAATTATCGCGATCACTACCAGCAATTCAATGAGCGTGAAGCCGACACGAAAACGAACTTGAAGGTTGCCTCGCCGAACTGCCCAAATTCCATCCTTCCGCAACATCTCACATCCCTCCTTCCCTTGCCCCTTTGAGGGCTGGAATTTTCGCAACCCATTTTAGCGCCCTTCTTTTTTTGCGTCAATAGTCCCAGAGGGTGCTAAAAACGAACCATGCTACGGACTTCAGTCCGTAGTTGATGACGGAAAAACTAAGCGCCGACTTAGAATGGGACGAGGGGCGTGGGACGAGGGACGGAATGAAATGGGAGGGCAAGGCTCCTGCCGAGCCAAAAACGGCAGCGAATGGCGAGTAGCGAGTGGCGAATAGTTTTGGAGGGCAGTGCAGAAGCACTGCCGAAAATTTTCGGCGCATCAGGAGATGCGCCCTCCAGTTTTGCCAATCTTTGGAGGGTTGGGCTCCTGCCCGACCGAAGGTGAATAAATCGGGAGGGCGAGGCTCCTATTGAGTTGAAATGGCAGCAAATAGCGCCTGGCGATTAGTAAAACGGCAGCGATTGGCGAATAGCGATTGGCGACTGGTAAAACGGCAACGAATGGAGATTGGCGAACGGTTAGATGGCAACGAAATAGCGAAGGTAGCGTTGGGGCTTATCCCTGACGGCGGTTAAACAGCGTAGCGGCGGCGTCGCAAGGTGTCTAAGGTGACCGCTGAGACGACGACAGCGCCGATGACAACCTCGTGCCAAGGCGGTGGCACATTCCAGAAGAGCAAACCGTTCTTCAACACGCTCATGAAGAGCGCTCCGAGCAAAGTCCCCCAAAGCGTCCCTTGCCCGCCCATCAAACTCGTCCCGCCTATGACGACCGCAGCGATGACATACAACTCCCAAGCGACGCCAACATTTGGGTCACCTGAGTTGACATAAGCCGCTGTCAAGATTCCTGCAATGGCAGCCAAACTTGACGATGCAGCGTAGCAAACGAACCTGACGAAATCAACGGGGACACCAGCGAGCCTTGCCGCTTCAAGGTTTCCTCCGACAGCGAATACATAGCGCCCAAACCTCATCCGATAGATGACGAGCCCTGCGACGGTTGCAAACACGAGCAAGAGCAGAACGGGAACGGGAAGCCATCCCCAAAGGGATTTTTGACCGATGGCTGAGAACTCGTCTGGCAAGTTGACAATTGGCTGTCCGCCTGTGACCGTCGTGCAAATCACTATCGCCAAACCGCGAGCAGCGCTCAAAGTGCCCAAGGTGATGATAAAGGGTGGGACTCTCAACTTGGTCACGAAGAAACCATGCCAAATCCCGATCAATGCACCCATCAAAATGACCGCCAAAATCGCCAGCGAGATGGGAAATTTGGCGAAAACGATGAGGTAAGCGACAACCACGCCGCTAAGGGCGACCATTGAGCCGGGCGAAAGGTCAATTCCGCCCGTCAAGATGACCAATGTTTCGCCAATGCCCATGATGCCGAACAGCGCAGCCTCGCGAGTTATCACTTGCAAGTTGTAAGCGTTCAGGAACTTTATGTCGCGCCAAGCAGTGATGGCAACCAAAACAACGATGGCTATCAGGAGTGTTGCCTCTTGGAAGAACCACAACCCTCGTCGCTTCACCCTCGTTTGCCTCCTTTGATGCTGATGCAATAGCAGTTGATGGCGAATTTCGCATCGTTAATCCTTGCAGGCGATAGTCGTTTGACTACCGTCGGGACAAATCGGGAGCGTGATGCGTAATTCGTAATGCGTAAAGCGTGATGGTGCAAATTTCCCCACTTCTCCGTTTCTCCGCTTCACCGCTTCTCCGTTTCCCCGTTTCTCCATCGAACCTGCGATTTGCGGACGGGTTCGGCTCGGAAATAGCATTGAGTTCCCGCCAAACTGTTCGCCATTCACTGTTCGCTGCTTGCTGTCTATCTCAGCGCATGAAGCCCTTTAAGGCTGCGTTTGGAACGCTCAAAATTATTAGCACACGACGGCGGGGATTGTAGCGATTGGCAGCCTCAAGATGGCAAACTCATTGTCAGCAAAACTGTTTGGGGAAAGGTGAAGGGAGAGATGGCTGAACTTGAGGACTGGAGGAAACGAATTGACGAAATTGACGAGCAGATTTTGAAGTTGCTCGTTGAGCGGGCTAAGTTGGCTCGGCAAATTGCTTTCATCAAGCAGCAAAACGACTTGCCCCTTTACCATCCAGAGCGCGAGGGGGCAATTTTGGCTCGGCTCAAATCAATCCCTCATGACCCCCTGCCCGACCAAGCAATCAAATCCATCTTCCGCGAAATTTTGTCGGCTTGCAGGGCTGTAATGCGTCCACCGAGGGTCGCCTTCCTCGGTCCGCTCCACTCCTTTTCGCACCTCGCCTGCGAGGAACATTTCGGCTCTTTCGTTGAACCGTTACCCCAGCGGACAATTCACGATGTCTTTCGTGAGACGGAGCGAGGCAACGCCGATTTCGGCATTGTTCCAGCCGAGAACATCGCGGAAGGTCCTGTAGGCGACACCCTTGATGCCCTGCTTCAGACACCGCTGAAGATTGTCGCCGAAATTTTGCTGGAAGTCAACCATTGTTTGCTCTCGAAGGCTCAATCGCTGTCGGAGATCAAACGAGTTTATTCCCGCGAAATTGCCTTGGCTCAGTGCAAACAGTGGTTGAGCGTCAACTTGCCGCAAGCCGAACTAATTCCCGTTTCAAGCACCGCTGAAGGAGCGGAAAGGGCATCAAAAGAACTGGATGCCGCAGCCGTTGCACCGCGAAGGGCAGCGGACGCCTATGGCTTGCAAGTTCTCGCCGAACGAATCCAAGATGTCCCGTTCAACCTGACCAGATTTTGGGTTTTGGGCAAAAGGTTAACTGCTCCATCGGGCGTTGACAAAACCACCATCGCCTTCTCCGTGCCCCATCGCCCAGGAACTTTGTATCAAGCCCTCAGCGCCTTTGCCCGCCACAACATCAACTTGACGATGATAGCCTCTCGCCCGGCAAGGCATGCGCCTTGGGAGTATGTCTTCTTCGTTGACTTTCAGGGTCACATCCAAGACGAACCCGTTCAAGCGGCATTGAGCGAGTTGGGCAAGGAATGCCTGTTTTTGCGGGTGCTCGGTTCATACCCTGAGGCTGTTGAGGTGCTTTGAAACTTTAGGGAAAAGAACTGACACAGACAAAGTGAGCCAATCCGCTAAAATGAATGCCACGCGAAACCTAAGTAGGGCGAGAGGAGAATCGTCAAGGAGGTGGAAGAAGTTGCCTGAGTTCAACCCATGGCAAATGGCGCTATAGCAGTTCCATCAAGCCGCCGATGTCATTGGCTTGGACGACACGATGCGTGATGTCTTGAGCCACTGCCAACGCGAGTTAATTGTGAACTTTCCCGTCCGCATGGATGACGGGAGTTTTAAGGTCTTCACGGGTTACCGCGTCCAACACAACGACGCTCGCGGTCCAGCCAAAGGTGGCATTCGCTACTCGCCTGATGTCACTTTGGACGAAATCAGAGCGTTGGCGATGTGGATGACTTGGAAGACGGCTGTCGTCAACATTCCGTTCGGTGGGGCTAAAGGTGGCGTCGCCGTAGATGTTGACAAACTTAGCCCTCGCGAGTTGGAAAACCTGACGCGCAGGTTTGCAACGGAGATAGCCATAATCATCGGACCGAGGCGTGACATCCCTGCCCCCGATGTTGACACCGATGCCCAAGTGATGGCTTGGATTCTTGACACTTACTCAATGCACGCTGGCGAATGGGCAGGTGCGGTTGTGACGGGTAAACCCGTTGAACTTGGCGGTTGCCCTGTCCGAGAGATTGCGACATCCCTCGGTTGCCTTTACACAACGCGCCGACTTTGCCAGAAGTTGGGCATGTCCCTCAAAGGCGCGAGGGTCGCAATTCAGGGCTTCGGCAATGCGGGTCTTTACGCCGCTGTTCTGTTCGCCCAAGATGGTGCGACCATCGTCGCTGCATCGGACACCAGCGGCGGTCTCTACAACCCGAAGGGTCTGGATGTTCAGGAACTTGTTCGGGTCAAGCGCGAGACTCGCAAGTTGATCAACTACAAGGACGCTGACCACATCGGCAGCAACGAAGTCTTGGAAGTTGAATGCGACATCCTCATACCGGCAGCACTTGAAGGCGTCATCACCGAAGCCAACGCCGACAAGATTAAGGCGAAGATTGTCGCCGAGGCTGCGAATGGTCCGACCACTCCTGAAGCCGACAAAATCCTCTACGAGCGCGGAGTTGTCGTCATCCCCGACATCCTCGCTAACGCTGGCGGAGTCGCTGTCTCCTACCTTGAGTGGGTGCAAAACCTCTACTCCTTCTACTGGGACGAGGACGAGGTCAAAAAGCAACTTGAGCGCATCATGAACAAAGCCTTTGACGATGTTTTCTCCTTCGCCGAGGAGAAGAAGGTCAACCCTCGCCTTGCGGCACAAGCGTTGGCTATCCAAAGGGTCGCTCACGCAACTCGCCTTCGCGGTATCTATCCGCCGTAATCCCTTCCCCAAAACCCATTCGCGAACTCAACGGCGAGGCTATTGCCTCGCCGTTTTCATTTTTGTAGAAAAATTCGCCGACTAAAGTCGGCGGTCAGAATTTCCTCGGCAGTGCAGGAGCACTGCCCTCCAAAACTATTCGCCAATCGCCAGTTGCTACTCACTGCCGTTCAACCCAAGTGACAGCGAGGGGTTTTGCTTGCTATGCTTTTACTGGCTCGAAAACCCAAAACCTGCTGAGGGGAAGGAGAGAGGCTATGCATCGGTTCGCTTTTCTCGTTCACCCGCTCAACCTTAAACGCGATGTCGCTCGCAAATATCCGTTCGTCAAATTTTTGCCAGAGTCGTGGGTTGAGGCGATGCTATGGAGGATGAGCCCAAAAGTTTTGGGAAAAGTCACGGGCGTAAAATCCGCTGCGGGGGCGGAAACGGAAGGTTGGCTCATTGCTGTCCCTATGACGGCAAAGATGATGCTTGAAAACGAAACTAAAGCGTTGGACTTGTTGGTTGAGGCGTGCCAAATGGCGAAAGAACTGGGTGCGGATATCGTCGGGCTCGGCGCTTTCACCGCAATCGTCGGCAATGGGGGAATTGACTTGCAAAAGCGCTCTCCCTTGCCCGTCACGACAGGAAACAGTTACACGACTTGGACTGCCCTTGAAGCGACTAAACTCGCTGCGGAACTTATGGACATTGAGTGGCAAAGGGCGACGGCTGCAGTTGTCGGCGCGACAGGTTCAATCGGGAAGGCTTGCGCTTATTTCCTTTCCGTCGGCGCTCAGTTGCCAGATGGCACGATTTTCCCGCCCGTTTCCGAGGTCATCCTCGTGGGTCGGAATGAGGAAAGGCTTAGGGCTGTTTGCAACGAATTGCTCTCCAACAACCCTCAAGCGTCAGTCCGAATCTCCTCGGAAATTGCCGATGGGCTGAAGAACGCTGACATCGTGATAACGGTGACAAGTTCAATGGATGCGGTGATTGAGCCTGAGCATTTGAAATCGGGATGCGTTGTTTGCGATGTCGCCCGCCCGAGGGATGTCTCCGAACGAGTTCACAAAGAACGAAGCGATGTTCTGGTCATTGACGGCGGCATCGTTGAAATTCCGGGTGACCCGCTTTGGGAGTTTTCTATCGGCTTGCCTGACCGGTTGACTTTGGCTTGCGTGGCGGAGACAATGCTTTTGGCGCTTGAGGGCAGGCTTGAACCTTTCACCCTCGGTCGCGATATTCGTCCTGACCGGATTTTGGAGATTGCCTCAATCGCTTCAAAGCACGGGTTCAAATTGGCTGGGTTGCGCAGTTTTGAACGGCAACTTTCTGAGGAACAAATTCGTCAAGTCCGCGAAAGGGCAAGGCAGGTGGCGGCTCGGCGATGAACCGACAGGGAAGCAGCAGGTGGAGGTTGTGGGGCGGGTTGATTGCTTCCTTCGCTGTCCCTTTCGCCCTTTACCTTCCAACCGTCTACCCGACTTATTGCTTCTTCTCCGACAGCGGCGACTTCGTGACTGCCGGCGAACTTTTGATGCTGGTTCACCCGACGGGTTACCCTTGGTTTTGCATGCTTGGGAAACTATTCTCAACGCTGCTGCCGTTTGGCGAAGTAGTTTGGCGCTACGGGTTGCTCACCATGATTTTTGTCCCGCTGACCTCAGTGGTCGCTTTCCTGCTCATGATGGAGTTGACCGACAATGCGCCCATCAGCGTTGCTACTTCGTGGGCAATTGCGTTTGGGTCAACCCTCTGGTATAGTTCCGTCGCGGCAGAAGTTTACAGCAGCAACTTGTTTTTGACGATGCTGACTTTGTATGCCCTCATCAAGTTTTGGCGCACCGGAGACAAGCGTTGGTTTTTCACTGCCGGCTTGACGGTAGGTTTCGGCGCTGCGCATCATTTGACTTTGCCATTGATGGTCGTTGGTGGCTTGGTCGGTTTAGTGGTCGCGTGGCGTTGGCTGCCGCGAAAACCTTCGTTGCAAGATTGGCTCGTCGCTTTCCTTTTAGCCTGCTTGCCTTTGACCTACTACGCTTACTTGCCGATTCGCGCCCCAAAACCTTACGGCTATCGGATGTGGCAACTGACGGGCGATGACCCATCAAAATCCCTTCACGATTTTGTCAAGTATGTGCTCGGACTCCGTTTCCGATACATGATGGGCGTGACCCCGCTATTGCAGTATCCTCAAAGGTTCGTCGAATGGCTGCGGCAAGGTTCATACGAGTATTCGTTTCTCTTTTCGCTCGGTTTGTTCTTCGGCTGGCTTTTGGTTCGCCACTACCCTGCCTTTTGGCTCATCACCTTTGGGATGTGGTTGGCTCATTTGGCTTTCTATCTCGGTTACGGCGTTCCGGACATCATCTACTTCTACATCCCTGCTTGGGCGATCACTGTGCTTTGGGGTGGACTTGTGGCTTTCCGCCTTTGGGATTGGGCGAAGCAATTTCACGGACTTTTAGCGGTGCTCGTCACAGCGTTCGTTTTCGTCAGCGTGGAAATTTCCATAGCCAACGCTTCACCGATGGTCTGGCACACCGACAAGTTTCGCGGTCGGCGTTACTTGGAAGCCGTTTTGCGCGACACGCCGAAAGACGCAGCGTTGGTCGTAAGCATTGACGATGTGCTCTTTCACCTTTGGGCAATTCAGGCGATTGAGAACAAGCGAACCGATGTTTTGGTTGTTTCGGTTTACCAATGGCAGCCCGTTTTGCTGCTGATGCGACGGGTCGCGACTACAACCGCCGATGTTTACCGTTTCTTCAACCCTTACCCGTGGCACATCAGACCCTTGACATCTTGGGTTGCCGAGTTCAGCCAATTGCCGCCCGTTGAAATTTCGGGCAGATGCAGCGCTCACAAATCGGTTGAGCCGATTGTTCACGAAAGCAAGTTGGTTATGCCACCTGATGGCGTGCACATTGGGACTTTGCTTGTCGCTGAAGTGAAAATGTGCGTTGACGGTAACAATGCTGCCAATTGGGGCTATTTGTGGCTCATTCGCCGTCAGGGTGCTCCGATAACTGACTGGAACGGACCTAATTCGCAAAGTTGGGCTTGGTGGTGGTTCTACCAACCTTTGTTGCCAATCAATGAGCAGGGACGGTTTCTGGTCAAGATGAAAGTCGGGTTGCCTTTTGTCAGCAACGCAATTCCCGGCTACTACGAAGTTTGGGGCATGCCTTACCCTCGCACTTGGTTGCTGCCTTCCAACGCATCCCAAGCGGCTCAACTCTTTAGCCAAGCAAAATTCATCGGCTTAGTTGATGGCTGGGGGCGTTAAGCGAGTTTTCTGAAATCCGCATCTCCTGTGCGACAAATTTTTTTCGGCAATGCAGGAGCACTGATCTTCAGAAAAACCATTCGCTACTCGCTATTCGCTACTCGCCATTCGCTGTCGTTTCGGCTCGGCAGGAGCCTCGCCCTCCAATTTGTCCACCGACTGAAGTCGGTGTCTAAGGAGACGAAGCCTGCTAAAGCAGGCTAACTGAAAAAGTTGCGAGTTGCGGGTTGTGCGTTCAGGGGAAACCCCTAACTCACAACTCTCAACCCGCAACGCGCAACCCATGTAGCAGGCTTCAGCCTGCTTTTGATTTCGCAGCCACCCACCTCAGGTGGGTGGTCAAATCCGTTGCCACTCGCTACTCGCCATTCGCTATTCGCTGTCGTTTCGGCTCGGCGGGAGCCTCGCCCTCCAATTTTCTCTCGTCCCATCCGCTTTAGTTCACTTCTTGCCCAATTCCTTCAGCAGCAATTCAACAGCCATCTTTAACTGCAGGTCATTTTCGTTGGAGTTATCTTCGGGCGAGTGTTCAACGAGGATATCGGGCTTGACGCCATAGTTCTCCAAGTTCACGCCGTCCAAAGTTCGCCACCCTGTCACTGGGACTCGGAAGAAGGTCGTGCCGTCAATGAGGGTGACATTGTAAGTGCCAATGACACCGCCGTAAGTTGGCACCCCTACCAACTTCCCCAATCCCAAATCTCGGAACGCCTTTGGGAAGATTTCAGCGTCGGAAGCGGAAAACTCATTGATGAGCACAACTGTTGGTTTCTGCCAAACTTGGAAAGGTTGAGTGAACGGTGGGGTTCCGCGATACTGCTCCAGAGCGTAAAGCCTCCGCTTCAGGATGCTCAACAACTCGTCGTGAATTCGCCCGCCGCCGTTGAACCTGACATCAATGATGAGCGCTTCTTTTTTGCCCACGACCTCAGCGTAAAATTCCCGCTCAAACTTCCGCAATTCACTTTGGCTCATGGCTTGAATGTGGATGTAGCCGATGCGACCGTTTGACCACTCGTCAACCATCCGCTTCCGCTTCTCAACCCAATCCTCGTAGAGCAGATTTGACCATTGCCCTCGGTTGATCGGCTTAATTTTGACGGTTCTCGCTCCTTCCTTCGTGGGCTTATCGTTGACAAGCAACTCAACGACCCGTCCCGCTTTATCAGCCAACGCGTCCCAAATTTGCTCGTTGTTTGAAACTTCCACACCATCAATTGCCAAGATGAACTCGCCGACATTCAACCTGCTCTCGTCTCTATCGGCTGGTGAATTTTTGAGCACGGCAGAAATTTTCACGCCAGGACCACGATGTTCGGGGTCAAACCAGACACCCAAGTAAGCCGTTTCAGGTCCGCTGACTGTCGGTCCACCGATGCCCAAGTGGGATGCATTGAGTTCGCCCAACATCATGCTGACTAAGGCGTAAAAGTCTTCTTTGGCGGCGACATGCTCGATCAGGGGGCGATATTTCTCCCTCATGGCGTCCCAATCAACGCCGTGCATCTTCTCGTCGTAAAACTGTTCCTTCAGCAACCTCCAACCTTCGTCGAACATGTGCTGTAATTCAACGACTCGGTCAACGGTGAGCCGTGCAGTGAAATTGACAGAACCGAGCGAGCCAGCAGGTCGGGTCAGGTAGCGGATAGTCCCTCCCGTTGACAGGAAATAGATGCGGTTTCCGTCAGGCGAGAATTGCAACTGCGACGCTGAAACGCCTGAAGCCAATCGTGTCAGCGAACCACCTTCCAAAGGCACCGACCAAATTTCGGGTTGGTCAACAGGTGTGGCAACGAACACGACCGTTTTGCTGTCAGGCGAAACGGCAAAACTGCCTTCGTTGAACACTGTTGCTGTCAAGCGCCTGATTCGCTTGTGGATGTCGGTGAAGTCAATTTTGACTTCGGGCAATTTCTTTTCGCCTTCCTTCCGCTCTTGTGGCTTCTTTTCGCTTTCGCCTTCCTCCTCGTCCAATTTCTCCTTCGGGCGCTCTAACGGCAGGACATAAATGTCAACATTGTCGTCAGTGCGGTTGCTGCGGAAGACGATGTTCTTGCCATCTTTAGTCCAGACGATGCTCCCGTTCCAATAAGGCATGCGAGTGACATTCACGGGTTCGCCACCGTTCCACGGGACGATGTAAAGGTCAGTGACATTGTTGGCTGGGTCGCGGCGGTTAAAGCAAATCCAGCGACCGTCGGGGCTCCATGCGAACTCACCGATGAACGGTCCTTCCACGACAACTTTTTCCTCACCGGTGTTGACATCAACCCAACAAAGTTGCCGTCCGAAAGGACCTCGGACGAAAGCAACATAGTTGCCCGTCGGTGACCACTTAGGGTTGCTTTCGGCAGCGTCGGGCGTATTTGTGAGCCGCTTCAGTTCTCTTGTCCGGATGTCAACGATGTAAACCTCTCGATTTCCGTCCCGTTCGGAGACAAAGGCGAGTTTTTTGCCGTCAGGTGACCAATCAATGTCAAAATCGCGGTAAGGGTGGTCGGTTATGCGTTTCGCCTCGCCACTCCTCTCAACATTGACCACGAAAATCTCGCCGCGAACGACGAAAGCGATTTGCTTGCCATCGGGAGACAGAGCGAACTCAGTCGCTTGGCTTGTCAGCGCCAACCTTTGCAACCTGTTTTGTGGCTCATCGCTGGGAGCAAAAATTGTCAACCGTTTCGGCTCACCGCCCTTCGTCGGGACAACCCAAAGCGAAAAGTCGTGCTCATAAACGATGAACTTCCCGTCACGGCTCAAGTTGGGATACAAAACCCTGTCTCCGTGGTTTGTCACTTGCTCTGCCTTTGACTCCCCCGTCCCTCGTCCCTCGTCCCTCGTCCCAATTAATGGCATTCGCCATATGTTGAAAACGCCTGTTCGGTCGCTCACGAAATAAAGCGTTCCATCGGGCGAAACCATTGGGAACCAATCATTGCCCTCATAGTAAGTCAACCGTTCGGGCTTACCTGTGGCGATGCGGTCACCTTCAATGGTGATGGGCAATCTCCAAATTTCGCTGTTTGCGCTCCCTCTATAGCCTTTTCGCCACCAACTTGTCCCACCACGACAAAAAACGATGTAGCGACCATCCGGCGAGAAAGTAGGGGAGTGTAAATTTGTTTCGTCGCTTGTGAGCCGGCGGACATATCCCGTCTCAACTTCCAGCAGGTAGATTTGCGCGAAGCGGTGGTCACGGTTGCTGCTGAAAACAATCCAACGACCATCGGGTGACCAATCACCGAGAATGTCGTCGGCGCTGTGATAAGTCAACCGTTTCGGTCTACCGCCTTTCGCGGGCATCAAAAAGATGTCGTAGTTGCCTTCTCGGTTGGAGTTGAAGGCAATCCATTTGCCGTCGGGCGAAAACCTGGGTCGGATGTCATGGGCAGGGTGAACTGTCAAGCGGATGGCATTGCCACCTTCAGCGGGCGCGACCCAAATGTCGCCCATGTAACTGAAGGCAATTTGTTTGCCATCTGGGGAAAAGGCAGGATAACGCAAAAATCGCGCCGGTTCCAAATCTTGCGCAGTTGCGACAGCGACAAAAACGAGTAAAATCGCCACAAACGCTTTCCTCATCCTTCCTTCGCCTCCTCGCTTCCATCGGTTTTTCCTACACGCTCAAGTTGAGCAATTTACTTCAAACCGTCGCATCATTTTGCCACATTCGCTTGAGCGTGGCTTTTAGCCTGTCCCACGCTCAAACTCCAGTCGCCAAAATTGACCTTCTGATTTGCTGTCCCAGTTCTGTCAGCCCAGTCACTTTATAGGCGACGATGGGTTGGTCAAAACCTTTGACGGTCATCGGTTCTAACGGTTCAGCGACAACCAAATCAGCGACCTTGTAGTAGGTGTTTTCGCCGATGAGCAAAGCCGCTCCCAAATCTTTTGTCAACTGCTCCAACCTTTGAGCCAAATTGACTGCTGCCCCCAGAGCCGTCAATTCCTTTCGCCATTCAGCCCCAATTTCACCGATGATAGCGATGCCTGTGTTGATGCCAATCCCGATGCGCAACGGCGAACCTGTGACCCGCTCCCATTCCCAATTCACCGCACTCAACTCCTCAAGCATCTGCCAAGCGCAAAGCACCGCCCTTTGAGCATGGTCATTCTGACCGAAAGAGACGCCAAACAAAACCATCATCCCATCGCCCAAAAACTTGTCAACGACGCCTCCATAAATTCGGACAATCTCGGTCATGCGGTTGAAGTATGACTCTAAAAGCCCAACGACCTCGTATGGCGGCAAAGTGGCTGCAATTTGGGTGAAGTTACGGATGTCGGAGAAAAGGATGGTGATTTCGCGGCGTTCGCCCATCCGCAACATCTCATGCGGAGAGGCGATGACTTCCGTGACGGGTTGAGCGACATAAGCCCGAATCCGTTCCAATGCGAACCTTTGGATTTCCAAAAGCAGACCTGTTGCAACAACGAAAGCCATCACAAGGGAAAGGAGCAAAGGCATAAGCGCCAAAACGAATCCCCACCGAAGCAAGAGCAAAGCAAGTATGTAGGCTACAAGCGTCAAGCCCACGAAGGCGAGAAGGCTTTGGTGAAAACGGGGAAGGAGCAAGGAACCGCTGGCAGGAATGCAAAACGCAAGCGCAATGAGGATTTGAAGCCAGAAAGGGATGTGCTTGGGAAACTTTCCTGTCAAAAGTGCGCTGATGGCTGCTCCGTGAATTTCAACTCCATATGCCAGTGGGTCGGTGGAAGTTGGCAGTCGGTCGGACAAACCTGAAGCGCCCATGCCGACCAAAACTAACTTCCCACGAACTAACTCTGGGTCAAACTCGCCTTCAAGAACTTTCACGAGCGAGACAGACGGGAAGCCAACCCTCTCTGGCGAGAAAGGAGGAAGGACTGGAATGTCCCAATCGCTACCGAGTTGGATAACCCGATTTCGCCAACGAATGGAGTTGGGTGACATTTGTGGCTCACCAAGGAAAGCCATTACCGCAGCGAGACTGAGGGAAGGGATAACGCCTCCCGCTTCGGTCAACTCAACTGCCAAAGGCAAACTCCTACAAACCCCATCTCGGTCGGGGAAGGGATAGACGAAGCCGAGACTGTAGCAAGCCGAAAGCAAGGGCTCAGGTGGCAATGTCGCACCAGCGACTTTGAGCGGCAAGGGAAAGTCAAGCGACAGCAAAAAACGCTTCGGAACTTTCCCTTCGCTTTTGAGCGACAGGTTAACTCCCAAGATGACTTTCCCGAACCTTTTCATCGCTTCGGCAAGGGCTTTGTCCGAAGGTGTTGGCTCCACGAAGAGGATGTCGAAAGCAACGACTTTTGCTCCCACCGCCTTAAGTCTGTCAAGCATCCGAGCGTAAACGGTTCTGTCAAAGGGGAAACGACCCAAAGCCCGCAAACTTTCATCGTCAATGACGACGAGGGTTAAATCTGGGTGGCTGACCTGCCTGAACTTTCGCAAAAGCCCATCCGTTACCCTTTCGCTCAGCCAGTAAAGCGGCGTTAGGTTGACAGCAGCGAAACTTAACAGTGCCGACAAAATGCCCACAGTGATGAACCTTTTGCTCTCTCCTGTCCAATGCATCCTCGTCACCGTTTTCAGTTTAGCAGCGGCGTAGTTTAAGGCATAATAGCAACAGCAGGCACAAAGGAGGTGCCTCAAGATGAGGTTAGGCTCTTTGGCGCTGTTGCTCGGTTTAGTTGCCTTGACGCTCTTGATTTTCGGCTCAATAGAAACTTTGCGGATTGCGCCCCTCGTGGCGAAAGTGACCGAAGTCAAAGGCGATGTGGTGGCGGTGTTGCCTCCCAAGTTGGGTCGGAAAGAAACCGTAGAACGACCGCTGAAAGTAGGTTCACTCGTCCTTGCTGGCACGACTGTGAAAACTGGAAAAGACAGTTTCGTCATCTTGCATTGGGTTGACGAAGTTGAGATGCGGATAGGTCCGAACACTCAATTGAAGGTCACCCGTTCCTCTTTCAATAGGACGACGAAAGCCCTTGACGCTTTGTTCAGGCTTGACTTGGGAGTGGTGTTCGTGAACTTGAAGCGAAAGTTACCTGCCCGCTCAAGGCTTGAACTTGAAACGCCAGCAATCACGGCGGCGGTGAGAGGGACGGCTTATCGTGTTGAGGTTAAACCCAACGGAGAAACGAGACTGGAAGTTGAGCACGGATTTGTTTCTGTCCGAACGGTGAAAGGGCAAGAAATTCAGTTGACCGCAGGTCAAACTATTGTGGCTCAACCGAACGGCGAAGTTAACTTCGCTGAACCTTAACTGCTTCCTTAGCCGAAAGAACTCACCCCTTTGCCTCCTCACGCTGTTCCAAGCCCGCCGTTTTATCTTCAAGGCTCTCGTTTGCCTTTTGGTGGCTTTCCGAAGGCTGAGCAATTGCGCCCCACCAAAGGAGCAACAAAGCACCAACTGTCAAGGCTGTATCGGCAAAGTTGAAAATAGGCCAGACCCTAAGGTCAATGAAGTCGGTCACAGCACCGAACCTCACTCGGTCAAGCAAATTTCCCACAGCCCCTCCCAACATCATGCCCATTGCAATTGCAATCCTTCTCCTGTCAAAACCTTGCCGCCCCAGCCAAAGGAAGACAGCGCTGACGAACAAGGCGACGATGATTAGCAACATGGTCGCGTTCGGAAACAAGCCAAAGGCTGCGCCCGGGTTTTGAGTGTGGGTGAGGTAAATTGCGTTCGGGACGATGGGGATACTCGCGCCCAAAGGTATGTAAGCCCGAACGAGTGCTTTGCTTATCTGGTCAATTAGAAGCGTCAACACTGATGCGGCGAAAAACCAGCGACGATGACGGCGCAACAAGGACACCTCCGTTCGTAGGAGATTTAGGGCTTCGCCTTTTCGCCTGACTTGCCCTTACTCTCCTCCTTCGGATTTGGGTTGACTTGAACCTCAAGTTTTCCCGCCCTAACTTGTTCCCTGAGTTCTGCTATCAGAGACAAGGTAATCGTGATTGCCAAAACTGCAGCCACGAAGCCCAAAGCGACCCATGTCGGGATTTTGTAAAACTCGCTCACCAGCATCTTTATGCCGATGAAAACCAGAATGACTGCCAGCCCTTCGTCCAAGTATCGGAACAGCCGAATCATGCCTTCAAGCAGAAAGTAAAGCGCCCTCAGACCGAGGATGGCGCAGACATTTGATGTGAACACGATGAAAGGGTCACGGGTGATGGCGAAGATGGCTGGGATGGAATCAATGGCGAAAACGATGTCGGTGCTTTCAACAACGAGCAAGACGAGCGTCAAAGGCGTCGCCATAAACTTGCCGTTCAGCCGAACGAAGAATTTTTGCCCGTGATAATTTGGCGTGATCGGCAAGAAGCGGCGTGCAAGCCTCAAAACTGGGTTGCGTTCTGGGTCAATTTCTTCTTCCTTGCGCATCAGCAATTTTATGCCCGAAACGATAACGATGATGCCGAAGATGTAAACGACCCAGTGGAACTTTTTGAGCAAGGCAGTCCCTGCCAAGATGAAAGTGAGGCGAAAAACGATAGCACCTAAGACGCCCCAAAACAAGACCCGATGGCGGTATTCTGGCGGGACAGCAAAGTAGTTAAATAGCACAGCGAAGACGAAAATGTTGTCCGCAGAGAGGGCTTTTTCCACTAAGTAGCCGGTGAAAAACTCAAGGGCTTTTTGATGCCCCAACCATACCCAAACGATGGCGTTGAAGACCAGCGCCACAACGACCCAAACAATGCTCCAGATTGTTGCCTCTCTCATGGACAACACATGAGCCTTGCGGTGGAAGACCCCCAAGTCAACCATCAGCATGGCAATTACAACCAACAAAAAAACGCCCCAAGCCCATATCGGCTCCGTCATCGTCGCTCAGTCACCCTCCTGAAACTTCGTTGCCGGATTGAACTGCACTTTCAATTTTGTCGCATTGATGCTACAATAACGGCGGCGATAGAAAAGGAGGTGTCAAAAATGCGACGGGCTTGGTTGAGTTTGACAATTTTGATGCTTTTCGCGGCGATCGGTGCAGCGCAAGTCAGCATCGTTAGCCCCCGCGACGGAGAGGTCATTCGCTCCCGCTGGCTCAATGTCAAGGTAGAAAAGCCGACGAACGAAGGGTATGTGATGATCTGGCTCAACGGCAAATTTATCACCGCGATAACTTCTCCCTTTGAGCTTCGGATTGACTTGGCTGAGCAAAAGATTTACTCTGGCACTCACACCATCAAAGTCGCCGGTTTCAACAGGTTGGGGCAGAAAGAGGGTGAGGCTCAAGTTCAGTTCCAAGTCAACTTGGCAGGTGCCGAATCGGAGACCACGCGATTTGTCCTGAAACCGAAAACTGGCGAACTTGTCTTTTACACATTTCAAGCCACTTCCGAGACAACCGTTGATGTCCCGGCGAGAGCCATCAAGCGTAAAGTCCCACAGTTGAGCACAAAGTTGATTCTCCGCTGGTTCCAGACCGTCCGAGACATAACCGCTGACCGACAATTTCGGATGATGCGGGTTGTTGAGGAGGGCATCTTGGAGCGCGAAGTCCCAATCACTGCGGGCGCTGGCATGGCGATGGGACCAATGGGTGGAATGGGACCGATGATGGGCGGAGGCATGTTTGGAGGCGAAGAGATGGGACTTGGTGGGATGGCAGGACCGAGGGGAATGATGGGCTTAGGACCTTCACCCATGGTTGGCGCACCCACGCCACCAGGCGCTCCAACAATGCCGGGCGCTCTGACATCTATGGGTGGTTTCATGAGGCTTCGCCTCCGTCCCACAGATAATCAAAGAGTGGGTCTGTTCGCTCTCTTCCCCACTGGCGAAATCGTCACTGGTGAAGAAGTGCCCAATGTGGTCAAGTTCGCTACTGGCTCTATTGACTTGACTTTCCCTGACAGGGAATTGAAGATCGGTGAACGGTGGGTCGGTTTTATCACCCTGCCCAAGAACATTGAGAACTTGACAATCATCGGCGCTACGATGGGCGGGATGCCAGGAATGGGTGGAATGCCGATGATGGGAGGTGCACCAGGCGAAGAATACTCAGGAATGCCGGGAATGATGGGTGGCGGTCCAATGATGCCTGGTGGACCGATGATGCCCGGCGGACCGATGATGGGCATGCCTGGTCGCCCGGGAATGCCAGGTGCGCCAATGATGCCCGGGATGCCGGGAGCACCTACTACACCGGGAGCACCAAGCCCGCTTCAGGAACCAGAAGCTCTCCTCGCTGATGCGCCTGTTGTTACCAGACCTGCCAGCCACAGATTTGACGGGTTTGAGTTTTGGAACGATAGGCTTTGTGCTCGCATAATCAGCGAGTTCAAAATCAATGTTGAGTTGGACTTGATGCCGACAACTGGCATGGGACAAATGGGCATGGGACCTGGCGGTGCGCCAGGTATGCCAGGACCGATGATGGGTGGGCAAATGATGCCAGGTGCCCCCGGAGTTGCTGGCGCTCCTCCAACGGGTGGGATGCCGGGAGCGCCCGCAGGTCCAGGTGGACAAATCCCACAGCCTCAACTTAAATTGACAAGCATAGCAGAGGGCACACGAATTTTGCTCCTTGACATTGAGAACGGGCAAGTGGTCTATGTCAAGGTGACGATGAAAGCGACATTTGACACTGACTTAGTTACCGTCTTCCCGTTCATTCAAGCCCAGCAGCAACTTGCAGGTGCGCCGGGAGTAATGGGAGCACCGGGTGCGCCGACGACACCCGGCGGAATGATGGGTGGAGTGCCTGGCGGAATGTTTGGAGGCGGGATGTTGGGCGGTTTCGGTATGCCCGGCGGTGAAATTGGAGGGCTTGGCGGATTTGGAGGTGCTCCTTTCGGTGGTGCACCACTCGGAGGCTTCGGAGGGTTTGGAGGTTTCGGAAGTGCACCCTTTGGTGGGTTTGGCGGATTTGGAGGTGCTCCTTTCGGTGGTGCACCACTCGGAGGCTTCGGAGGTTTCGGAGGCTCACCTTACTTCGGCGGAGCACCCACAGGACCAAATCCATTCGGAAGGTTCGGGATGGGAACTTTCGGACCGATAGCAGGAATGCCGGGAGGCTTAGGAGGAACAGGAACAGCGGGTTGGGGCGGTATGCCCGGAATGCCTCAACAACCGACAACTTTCCGCAACCACCCAGCAAAGTTGCTCTACTCGCTCACTCTGGAAAATACCCTCACCCACTCAGGAAGGCTTGACCAACAGTTGAAGGCACTAACTGGCGGTTAGCGACAGTTTGATGCCTCGCTGTCAAGTTTAGTTCGCTAAGGCGAATCAAACACGGTCGCCCTCAAAGGGCGACCGATTTTCGTTTTAGGGTCGGAAAACCTTTCAAAACAGGAAGAAACGGTGACCGACTTTGCTGAAAGCGTAATCAAGCACTAACCACAAACCTGCAGTCAAATACTCACCGATGAGCAAACCGAGGAAGAAAGGGCGCCAGCGACGGAAAGCACCCAAGCCACCGTAATGCAGCAACGACGCTTTCATCACCCAACCCAGCATCGTTGAAAACCAAAGTTGAATCATCGGCCAACTCGGTCCCATCGCGTAGCCGATGGGATGGAACGGGAACCAGACAAACAACTGACGCAACCGGTAAAGCAGCAAAGCCACCAAAAAGCCAATCACAAAACAACTTCTGCTCAAAGGCGTGGGTTGGCGTGGTTGCTCAATGTATGCAACGGTGAAGTCAAGGACTTGACGGGGACTATGCTGCAGGAACCATGCACCTGCTCCCTGCATCATCGTGTTAGCGCCCTTACGGTAAACCAGCCTCAGGAAAGACCACGAAGACGCTATCAGAGACACCAACACCGAAAGCCACATCGCCCCCGTCAACGGTCGCAACGGTATGTCTGTGACTTTGGCAATTCGGAAACTGTCCATGAAGAAAGGCATCAAAAATGTCCGCAGGTCAAACATGAAGACCTTCTCCACGAAAGCCATGACTGTCAAATGGCGGGGAGTAAAAGGGCGCGTGCCAACGAAGGCGATGAAAAGGTCTGAGGGGCGGAAGGCTTGGATGAACAGCAATCCCCCTTCGCTGACAAACCTTGTGAGAGCGACAGCAATGACAAACAAGACAAGCCAACTCAGAAAAGCGATACTCGGCGATGCCCCTGCAACCGAACACCAGAGGGTTGCAAAGCCGATGCAGAGAAGGAACCCAAGTAAGGCGGTGCGATACGAAATCGGTTCGTCTGATGGGGTTTCGTTGGTGATAACCTGTCGCCAGTGTTTGCGACCAACCAAAATCAGGTGGGTCACAATGGCAAAGAAAGCGCCAAGCATTTGCAACCCCGCATGGGCAGGCGTTGCGTAGCCCGGAAAGTTGGGAAGTTGCCAACCCAAATAAGTCAGCAGCACTGATTGCCCCATGAACACGAAAAAGAAGAACCAAAGGCTGAACGCTAAATCGGACGGCAGAAGGAAAGCGACGCCAATGACGGAAAAGTGGACAATGGCAATGAACGGTCCAATCTGGCTGAACAGGTAACTTGTCAAGTATTGGTTGAGGGGGAAGGAGAGCCGAATTTCGGGCACGGCAGGGAAGTAAAAGTGCAGTCCGTTAACGCTGTGGACGACAAACGGGATAAGAGCGCCAAGCCAAATTAGCCTCTGCCTCAAAAGCCAAGCGAAAATTTTTCTCGGTTCGTCAACGCCTTCCGTCATCTCCAAAGGCGGGTGGGTGAGCGGAAAGGTCAGCCGGTCATAATCCAGCCACTGACGGCGCAGCAAAACGCTGACACAAAAAATGGCGAAGAAAAAAGCCAACGCCAAAAGACTCCAAGCGAAGGTAGGGACAACCCAGTGGGATAGTGGAAGGGGCGTCCCTGCTGGCGTTCCTTCGTAAAAGAGGCGAACAACCTCACGACCGCCCGGACGGAAGGCTTCAGGTAGCAAACTGTAAAGTGCACCCCACCAACCGACTTCAGGCGCAGCCCCTCCCAACGACCTCGCTGCCTCCGCGACATCCCAAGGCACGAACCACTGCGGAATGTAGCGAAAGGTCAACTCAGCCCAACGATTTTCCGGGCGAGCATAGTAGAGTGTCCCTGCGAGTGTTGGAAACAAGTATTCGGTGAAGCCAAAGGAAGGTAAGCCTGAACCCACCAACATCGTGCAGTAAGCCACCAACAATTCGCGTCTCGTAAGAGACCATCGTGGCTTGAAAGTTTTGAGCAGTGCATTCCCGACCAGCAAAAGCATGAACAAATTGAAAACGCCGATGGACAGATGGCAGGAGGCAATCCAAGTCCCTTGGACCAGCAAGTCAAAAATCGGGACCAGCCAAGCCAAAACAACTGTGCCAATCAGACCCAATAAAACTGCTCTCAGAGAAATTCCCGCCTCCCTCACAGACACCCTCGTTTCAACTTCCAAACTTGCCATTTCAACTCACCCGACCGAGTTTTTTTGCCTGCAGCAAAGCCTTCAAACGCCTGACGCCGCAACGAATTTTGCGGTTGACGGGCGCAAAGGGATTGCAGCGAAACTCTGCGATGACCCTTTCCATTTTACTTTTCCCGTCGCAAAGTTTAACTGACTGAACCGAGCAAAGCAAAATCGTGCCATCCTTTAAAGCAACAAACGCTGGTTCGTTGTGCGATGTGGACTTGCTTTGGCGTCAAGGGAAAGGAGGGTGGTAAATTTGCGGTTGGCAGTGATTACCGATGAAGTGTCGCAAGATTTGGCGAAGGTCATGACCTTGGCGAAGGAGTTTGGGTTGAGCGGAATCGAGATTCGTTCCGTTTGGAACAAAGCGCCTCACGAACTGGACAAATCGGACATCTCCCTGGTCAAGAAACTCCTCGCCGACTACGAAATGGAAGTTTGCTCTATTGCCTCGCCCTTTTTCAAGTGCGATTATGGCGACGAGGCTCAATTTCGCGAGCACATGGAAATTTTGCGCAAGTGCATTGATTTGGCGGGCGAACTGGGAGCGCCGATAATTCGCATTTTCACCTTCTGGCTCAAGCCTCCCTTCCCTTCGTGGGACGAAATCGTCGAAAAACTTCAGCATGCAGTGAAACTCGTTGAGGGAACGAACTTGATTTTGGGCGTTGAAAACGAACCTTCAACGATGGCTACGAACGCGAAGAAAGTCGTTGAAGTCCTCACGCGCCTCAATCACCCACAAGTCAAAGCGGTTTGGGACCCGGGCAACGATGTTTTTGACCCGGACAGGGAAGTCCCTTACCCGGACGGCTACCGAATCATCAAGCCTTGGATTGTGCACATCCACATCAAGGATGGCAAATGGAACGCTAATGAAAAGCGGTTTGAACCGACACCTATCGGAGAGGGCGAAGTTGACTACCTCGGTCAATTCCGCGAATTGGTTCAGGATGGCTACAAGGGCTATTTGTCTTTGGAAACCCATTGGCGTCCAACTGCCCAACTCCCCGAAGATATTGTCCAAATGCCGAAAGGCGAGCAGTTCTCCTACATGGGCGATGTCGCGACCAGAGAATGCTTGACAAGATTAATTGCGCTGTTGAAGCAGGCAGGCGCAATGTGAATTCACGCTGGTTTCGGCGTCTAACACAGTTGCGCTTTGAAACTTACAGCGTTGGAGGTGGCAATCTTTGGCGGGACAGGTGAGTTTGCCGATCGTTGACTGCAACACATGGGTTGGGTTCTATCCGAGGCAAGCAATAGACTTGTCTCCGCAAGTTTTGCTCTCGCTAATGCGCCGTTACGGAGTTGCAAGGGCTTTGTTCGTCCACACAACCGCTGTTTTCTATGATGCCCGGACCGGCAACGACTTGGCGGTGCAGGTGGCGAGGGAAAGCGGTGGGCTTTTGCTACCCGTTGCGACTTTGAACCCACTCCAATATCGCGGGATGTTTGAGGAAGTTGAGAGGAGGCTGCAGCAGGGTTTCAGGCTATTCCGCTTCTTTCCCCACTGGCAAGGGTGGCTACCTAAAATCGCACCTTTCCGCGATTTGGCGGTTTTCCTCAACGAACGAAGCGTTCCCTTTTTGATTGATTGCCCGAAAGTCGGTTGGGCGACAGAGATCGCTGAGTTGGCTCGCGAGGTGCAAATCCCGATAATCCTGTGCGATGTCTCAGAAGACAACTTGGGTGAAGTCTTGTGCGTCGTGAAGTCCGTCCCAAACATGCACCTTGAGACGAGTTGCATAACCCAACCCGACGGTTTTGAAATGGTGTGCGCAGAGGTTGGGGTTGACAAACTGGTTTTCGGCAGTGGAGCGCCGCTCCACTACTTTGCCAGTGCCCTTTTCCCGCTGTTGCATTCAAGTTTGTCCGAAGAGGACAAGCGAAAAATTCTCGTTGAAAACCTCAGGCGCATCGTTCAAGCATGAGAGGGGGATAGGTTCATGCCGCTCTTGGATGTCTACGCTGAACTGGGTTGGTGGGCAATTCAAAACCGCGACGGGGACGAAGTTGCGGTGGTGGAAAAATTTGCGGAGCGATATAACATCGCGACCCTCTGCGTCGCATCAGCGGAAGCGATGAGAGGAGATTTGACGCTGGGCAACAAAAGGGTTGCCGAGTTGGTGAACCAAAACCCAAGATTTCGCGGGTATGTTGTTGTCAACCCAAATCACTTAGAAGCGTCAGCGGAGGACATGAAGCGATATTTGACGCGCTCAAATTTTCTCGGCATCGTCCTACCCCCACCGAGCCTCGCTCACCCGTTGGATTCTTGGCGGACTTTAGAGTTGGTCAAAATGGCTCGCCGCTATGACTGTCCCTTCGTCGCTTTCGTGGAAACTTCCGAAGATGCCCAAGCCCTTGTTTCGTTGACGAAATCCTTCCCCGGCATTCGCTTCCTCATGGTCCCAACACAAGGGAGCGATTGGTGGGCAGCATTGAAAATCGTCGAGGATGTCACCAACATCTCCGTGGTTGTGTCAGGATTATTGACAGAGAGAGGGATAGTTGAGCAAGCGATAGAATTGCTCGGCGAAAGGCGCGTCCTTTGGGGCAGCGCTATGACCAGAATCCATCCGACCCGAAGTTTGGGGATGATTCAGGAAGCGGAATTGACGGAGAGGCAAAGAAATATGCTTGTCGAAATCAACGCCAGACATTGGCTTGGGCTTTAAAGGTGCGTGGTCTGGAAGACAGGAGGGCGAAAAGTCATGTTTGGGCAGCAAGGCGAACAGTTGAGCATTGCGGAACTTTTGAGCCGAGCAGATGCGTTGCGATACAACGGGCATTACGAGGAGGCGGAAAAACTTTACCAGCAGATTTTGGAGCAAGACCCAAATAATGCTGCCGCCCACCACGGTTTGGGGCTGGTCTATTACCTTCACGGTGGCGATTTTGAAAAGAGTTTGGCTGAGTTCAAAAAAGCCGTTGAACTTGAGCCAGAAAACATCACTTACAGGCTTGATTGGGCTAAAGCATTGACAACCGTCGCACCACTTGAGGAAGACCCAGAGAAAATGATGGAGTTGCTGAGGGAGGCGAAGGCAGAGTTTGAGAAAGTTTTGGAACTCGACCCCGAAAACCAAGAAGCCATAAAGCAACTCACCTACTTGGCTGAATGGGGCGTTTGAGAGACGCAAAAACCGAAGAAGCGAAAGGAGGAACCAAATATGCGGCATGTTTGGCGTTGGTGCGTTTTCATTCTGTTTGTCGCTTTGGTGTCTTCGGTTCGCAGCGACATCTCGTCATACAAAGCCATCTCGTCAACCGCAATCACTGCGGTGGAATTGAAAGAACATGTGCGCTACCTTGCTTCCGACGAATTGGAAGGGCGAGGGGCAGGAACGAAAGGGGCAGAGATGGCTCGCGAATACATAGCAACATTGTTCGCTGAATGGGGATTGCGTCCCATGGGCGATAACGGGACTTATTTTCAACGCTTCTCATTTCCGGGAAGGCTTCGGTTGGGCGAAGGGAACTTGCTGGAACTGACGCTGCCTGACGGGCAGAAACGGACATTTGCCCCTGAGAAGGAATTTTTGCCTTTAGCCCTCTCCGCAAACGGTGAAGTTGAAGGCGAAATCGTGTTCGTGGGCTACGGGATAAGTGCGCCGGACAAAAACTACGACGATTATGCTGGCATCGATGTGAGTGGGAAAATTGTTCTGGCTTTGCGCGGGATGCCTGCTAACGACACCAAGTTCGCACAGGAAGCCACATTCCCAGCGAAGTTGAGAACTGCAAGAGAGAAAGGGGCGAAAGCGCTAATTTTGGTGAGCGGTCCGCTAAGCCCCTTCGACGACGAACCCGTTCCTTTTTGGACTGAACCCGTCATGAGAGACGCTGGAATTTTAGGTGTGAGCGTGAAAAGGGCGTTCGCTGAAGCCCTATTTTACCTTGAGCCCGTCCAACGACAAATTGACGAAACCCTCAAGCCTTTTTCGTTTACCCTTGACAAAGTTAGGGTTCGGCTTAAGGTCAACCTCCAACGAGAGCGACTTGAGGACGCTAATGTCATCGGACTGATTGAAGGCAGTGACCCGAATTTGAAGGAAGAAATTGTCGTCATCGGCGCTCACTATGACCATGTTGGTGTTTCGGTCACACAGGATGGGCAGAGGGATATTTTTAACGGCGCCGACGACAACGCCTCTGGGACTTCAGGGCTCCTTGAGTTGGCGCAATACTTTTCCGCCAACAGGGACAAGGTAAAGCGGAGTTTGCTTTTCATCGCCTTCGGTGCGGAAGAGCGTGGGCTTATCGGTTCGCGCCATTTCGTTGACAATCCCATAGTTCCTTTGGAGAAAGTTGTCGCAATGGTCAACATGGACATGATAGGACGGCTGCGGAACAACACCCTTTTCGTCCTCGGCATTGCAAGTTCGCCGGCTTGGAAGGAGTTGGTTGAGGAAGTGAACTCTCAATTCAACTTCGCACTGCGGGATTCTCCTGGGGTGTTTGGGGCGAGCGACCACTTCTCCTTCTACAACAAAGGCATCCCTGTGCTTTTCTTCTTCACGGGCATGCACGAAAACTATCACCGACCAAGTGACGACTGGGACACACTCAACTACGAAGGCATGGAGAAACTCGTGCAAATGGTTGCAGCGGTTGTCGAACGCATCGCCAATATGCCCCAAAGACCTCAATTCCAAAAAGCGCCTCAACCTGCCGAGAGACCAGCAGCACCGATGCGAGTTTCTACTGGCATCGTTCCCGACTACTCGTGGGAGGGCGAGGGCGTGAAATTGATAGGGGTTCGCCCCGGCAGTCCAGCAGAAAAAGCGGGGCTTAAGGCTGGAGATGTAATCGTTGAAGTTGCGGGCAAGCAAATTCGCAACCTCTACGACTACATGGACGCACTGAGCAAAGTTGAGCCTAACAAGCCCGTCACATTCGTCGTATTGAGGGACGGGCAGAAAATCTCGGTCACCATTGTCCCAGAGCCGGTGAGGCGACGAAGCGAGTGAAAAACTGGAAGGGGGAAACAAAAATGGCGCGGGTCGTCAGGTGCGACAGGAGTCGACCATACCTCATCCAGGTCGGTGGGCAAAACATAGCCATTTGCGCTTGCGGCTTGTCCAAAAACAAACCCTACTGCGACGGGACGCACAAGATAACCCGCGACGAGGAAGCAGGAAAAATTTACGCATATGATGAGCAGCGAAACCGAATCGTTGTTCAAGTGACGGACGAAAACGGCAACACCGTCACCTTACCAGCGGAAACCGTTGACGAGTGAACCTCGCTTGTCCAACTGAGATGACTATGGGAAAGCGAGGCTCCTGCCGAACCGAGAACGGCAGCGAGTAGCGAATGGCGAGTAGCGAGTGGCAACGGATTTGACCACCCACCTGAGGTGGGTGGCTGCGAAATCAAAAGCAGGCTGAAGCCTGCTACATGGGTTGCGCGTTGCGGGTTGAGAGTTGAGGGTTAGGGTTTTTCCCTGAATGCACAACCCGCAACTCACAACTTTTTCTGAGCGCCGAATTCACCCGGCGAAAATTTCAGGACTTAAAACGCTTTCGTGCCAACTTCACCGAAAATGCGCCACACTTATCGTCGGTGATGTCGGATGCCTTACCTTTTGTTTCCGCAGGAAGCCCAATTTTTCCGAAATGTCAGGCGGGCACTGACGCAACTTTACCAGTCTGCCCGCTACGGGAACTTGAAGCCACCAGTCGTCGTTGTTTTTGGCGACGATGAATTTTTGGTGCAGCGGGTCATTCAAAGGTTGACCGATTTGCTTTTGCCATCAGAAGAGCGCCAAACGGCTTTGACTGTCCTTGAAGGCAAAGAAGCAACTGAGGTAGAACTCGCACAGGCGCTCTTTGAACCCACATTCGGCTTCCAGTTAACCCGCCGACGAGTCGTCATCCTCAAATCGCCAGCGTTTTTGAAGGAGCAAAGTAAGCGAAAGCGAGAAGATTTGGCGTGGTATCGCTTCCTGCAAAAAGTCCCCGAAGGCACATATGTCCTCATCGCCCTAACTGAACCGCCAAGCAACAGCCAACTGAACCTGCTTAACGAAATCGCTTTGCTCGTCCCTTTGAGCAAGTTGCGACAACAAGACTTGCCCGAATTTGTCCAGATGCTGGCAGAACAGTCGGCAATTCGCATGGACAAGGCTGCAGTTCAAGAGTTGATAGAGCGGGTGGGAAATGACGCCCGTCAGTTAGCGACAGAAATTGAAAAGTTGGCGCTTTACATCGGCGTTGATGGCAGAGTGACCGTTGACATCGTTCGCGAACTTGTTCCATCGTTAGCGATGGATGTTTTTGCCCTGATGAACGCTGTCGTTGAAGGTGATGCAGCAAAGGCGCTGAGAATGCTTGAAGGTTTGCTCCAACGACGAGAAAGCCCAATGCTCATCCTTTACCTCCTTGCCCGGCAATTTCGCTTCCTGCTCCAAGCAAGATTGCTGCTTGACTACAAGTTGATTTCGCCGGCACTTTTGCACGCCAGAAGCGATGCCTTCAGGCAGCAACTTGAAAAAATCCCTGAAGAGGTCAAAGAGCGTTTTCCCGAAGACAGTCGCCTGAACCTGCTCAAGCAGTCACCGGCAGTCATCAGGAACTTCCTACTCCAAGCCAGAAACTTTTCGCGTGATCAGATAGTGGAAGCCCTTCGCCTCATCCTTGACACCGATGTCGGTTTCAAAACAGGCGTTGACCAAGGGCAGCAGTTGGCTCTCCTCATCCTCAATCTGTGTCGGTTGAGGGGAGAAGCGGAGCGAGTCGCGGTATCCCCAGCGGGGCAATGAAAATCGTCGGCTAAAGCGAGAGGTGATTGAAGTGTTGGTGGGATTTGCGCAAACCGACATAACTCCCGAAGTCGGCGCCGTTATCCCGGGTGACTTTAGGAAGCGTATTTCCACAGGCGTCCATGACCCGCTCCACACAACTGCTTGCGTCATCTCTGACGGTCAGACGGCAGTTGCCATCGTTTCTGTTGACGCTTTGTCGTTGAGAAGGTCGGTTGTTGAGTCAGCCCGAAAATTAGCCCAATCCCGAAGCGGAATTCCAGCCCAGAACATCATGATTGCTGCAACCCACACCCATTGCGGCGGTCCGATTGCCAACGCTTTTGAGTGCGAAGCCGATGACGACTACTGTCGCTTTGTTGCCGAGCAGATTGCTGAAGCAATTGTCAAGGCTAATGAAAGCAAGAGGGAAGCCAGAATTGGCGTGGCTGTCGGGCACGAAAACCGCATCGCTTTCAATCGAAGGTTTGTCATGAAAGATGGTCGGCATCAAACTCACCCAGGGAAGGGCAATCCCGACATAGTTCGCCCGGCAGGACCAACTGACCCAGATGTTGGCGTCATCGCAGCCCAAGACGAAAATGGGCGCATGTTGGGGCTCATTGTCAATTTCGCCTGCCATTGCACTGTCATGGGTGGAACTGAGTTCAGTGCTGACTATCCGTTCTATCTTGCCGAGACTTTGCGCAAGGAGTTTGGCGACCAATGTCTGACGCTCTTTTTGCAAGGCGCTTCCGGCGATGTCACTCAAGTCGCCCATACTCTGCCTCGTGAACTTGAATTTGGCGAAAAGTGGGCTTGGAGGATCGGCACAAGACTTGGGGGCGAAGTCATAAAAACGGTGGCTTTGATGGATTTCGTTGAAACTGCACCTTTGCAAGTCGCTCGCTCCACCATAAGGCTCGCCAGACGGCAAGTGCCTGAGAAAATGCTTGAAGAGGCAAAGCGGATTTTGGGCGAGGATGGCGAACCGACGGTTGAAAGGATTTACGCACGCGAACTTGTTTTGCTTGCCGAAGAAGTGAAGGAAAAGCCATTCGTTGATGCGGAAGTCCAAACCATAGCCATCGGTCGCGCAGCCCTTGTCGCTATTCCCGGCGAACTTTTTTGCCAATTTGGTTTGGACATCAAAAGGGCTTCGCCCTCCCCGACGACATTTGTCGTCACATGTGCGAACGGCATGGTCGGGTATTTGCCGACACCCGAGGCGTTTAAAGGTGGCGGTTACGAGGTTCGCTTGGCTCGCTCATCGCAACTTGTGCCCGATGCCGGCAACCAACTGGTCGGGGAGGCGTTGCAATTGCTTCAGTCCCTTTCCGTTCCGCCTGCCCCGCCGTCTCCCCAAGTCAAGACCCCTGCTTGGGATGTAGGGGCGTCGCCACCCGAATTGACCGGTTTAGTTCCGTGATGAAGGGGTGAAGGGCGATGGGACTGAGATGCCCAAACTGTCAAGGGATACTGGGGGAAAAAGTGTCTTCACACTGCCCTTACTGCGGCGCAGATTTGTCAAAACTCTTGACGCCCCTTGAAACGGGGGTAACGACGGATTTCGGTTTGGCTTTGCTTGCTGGGGCAACGGGTTTGCTTTTCGGCATCGCCCTCGTCACTTACGCTGAAGATTTTCGTTCGCCTTTTGTGGTCATCATCTTGATTTTCGGGAGCAGCCTGACGGCTTGGGGAAGAGCCAAGTCACTGGCGGCGAGCGAAAGGTTTGGATGGGAGCGATTTTGGATTGTCGCTTTTTGCGCCAGCATAGGAGCCTTTTGGGCTGTGCTTGTCGGGTTGAATTGGGCATGGGCAATTACCCTTGCACTCCTGGGAATGTTCGTCGGTCAATTGATTTGCCATTTCGCCAGAGAACAATGGCGGAAGGAGCGGAAGAACCAATGAGAACGATGAGAGTTTTGTTGCAACCGATAGGGGAAAACGATTGGCAACTTCTGGCGAGGGTCGCTATCCGATTGCCTCAGTTTTTGCCCTTCATTGAATGTCAGGTTTCACCAAAATCTTTGCCTTTGCCACCCGGTGCAATTACGCCGCGAAGGCAATGGCTGGCAAATACTTTGCTGGCTCATTTGGTTGTCCCTTCAGGTTTTGACCGAATTGTTGGCGTCACGAATGTTGACTTAGTTGTCCCACCTTTCAACTTCGTCTTCGGCATCGCTGAAATTGATGGCAAGCGAGCGGTAATATCTACGGCAAGGTTGGTAGATCACAATGCGGAAGTCACTGAAATGAGGACGATAAAAGAGGTCTTGCATGAACTCGGTCACACTTTAGGTTTGCCTCACTGCCCCGACCCAACCTGCGTTGCCGCTTTCAGCAACACCTTGGCTGACACCGACAGGAAGGGACCGCAGTTTTGCATTAAATGCTACCAGAGGCTTTTGGTCACTTGGCAACAACAGTGTTGCGACGCAGAGGAAGCGGAGGCGAAATAGGAGAAATGTCGGCTTCAGGCTTTTTCTCCCGCGAGACAAAGCGCAAACGGAGAGAACGCAAGGTCAAGCCCAGCCACAAATGGCAACAGAAATTGCAGCAATTGTGGCAGAAGTTGAGAGCGAGATGGCTGTTTCACCTTGGAGTTTTCGCCCTCAGAAGCGGGAAGTATCAGAAGGCAGCGCAACTTCTGGAGCAAGCGTCCCAAGTCTTGGATGAAGACCCGTTCGTCCAAGTTCACTTGGGTTGGGCTCATTGGCACTTGGGACACCCCGTGACCGCTCGGAGACATCTTTTAAGGGCAACAGAATTGAGACCAGAGAATCCAGCCTTTTGGACTCTGGCGGGCAAATTGATGGCATTGAGAGGCAAGTGGGATGAGGCAGAGCAATTGCTCCGTCAAGCCGTTAACCTCGCTCCGCAAAACATGGTCGCTCAAAGTTGGTTGGCTTTTGTTTTGTTCCAAACGGGACAGGTCAGCGAAGCCATTGACATTTTGAGCCGAATACCGGTCGCTGATGACCCATATTTGCAGGCTCGCTTGGTTCTTCATCTTGAGCGGTTAGCAATGCAAAGGGGTGAGCGAAAAGGAACTTTGCTGCTCCTCATTCCCAAGTGGCTCAAGGCACCACTTCTCAGGTCAATTGCAGGGTTCTTGTTCCGCTGGAGAGGGGAAAGATTGCTTGAGGACGGAATGTGGGAGGCAGCAGCGAAATATTTTGGGTTGGCTGCACAACTCAGACCAAAAGATGTCTGGTCAAAATTGCTGTGGGCTATTGCCCTTTTGGAAGGTGGGTTTTGGACTCAAGCGGAACGGGTTCTGACGGAAGTGCCTGAAACTGTTCCTGAAAAAGCGTGGGTTCAAGGTGCGCTGTTGGTGAGACAGCAAAGAGTTAGAGAAGCCGTCCCTTGGCTCGCCAGAAGCGATGCCCAACACCCTTTCATTCGCTACTACATGGCTTTGGCTCTTGATTGGGTCGGTGATGCTGAATATGCTTGTGCTGCACACCTTGAACCCCTTTACCGAGAAGACCCATCTGCTCTTCGTCAAAGAATTCGTGAGTTGCTAAAGTGGCTCCACTCCGAATGAACCTTGCGAACGCTTTGGCTTTCGTTTTTCGTTTCGTGAAGGAGTGAACACAGATGCGTATTTCGGTCGTTATTCCAGCAAGAAACGAGGCTGACAAAATTGCCTTGACAATTCAAGCACTGCTGAAAGGTAAGCCTGAAGAATTTGGCGATACGGAAATTGTTGTCGTTGATGACGCTTCTGAGGACGAAACGAGTAAGATAGCGAGGGAAGCGGGGGCTACGAAAGTCATTCGGCTGAACCGACATGGCGGGAAAGGAAATGCGTTGAGGAAAGGCGTTGAAGAGTCCAAAGGCGATTTGATTTTGTTTGTTGATGCCGATTTAGGTGAGACGGCAGGTAACATTTGGCAAATCGTTGAGCCTGTAGTTAGGGATGAGGCAGACATGGCAATTGCTGCACCTCCATCCGACCCTTTTGGTGGTGGTTTTGGTTTGGTCAAAAAATTTTCTGCATGGGCAATAAGGACAATAACGGGCTTTAGCCCCACTGCTCCCCTTTCTGGGCAGCGGGCAATTAGGCGAGAAGTTTTGGAACGGGTTTCCATCGCAAACGGTTACGCCGTTGAGACGGCGCTGACAATTGACGCAATCAAAGCGGGTTTCCGTGTCGTTGAAATTCCCATAACTTTTGAGCACAGGGCTTTGGGTAAAAGTTGGCGCGGCTTCTTGCACCGAGCAAAGCAACTTTGGGACATCTTCTGGGCAGTGCTACCCCGCTTGTTGAGACGGTGAATTTAATTGCTGACCTCTTCGCCCTAACGGTAGCGATTCCGTTGAGTTTGAGAACGATGTGCAATATGGTGACGCTTCTCTTGATGTTCCTGTCGCAAGAACCTACGGAGGTTTTCGGGTGCGATGACCACACCGACAGCGAAGCCCAAACCTGCGCTGACGAATTCATCCCAAGGTAACTCCGCAAGGAATGCCCGCTTCATCTTTTGAAGCCAAAGGGCAATCAACCTTAGTGGGTCTGCGACGAAAATGAACGGGTAACCCTGTTCGCTTTTATTGACATTGCTGAACAACCGTTCGGCTTCCTGAGTTACTTGTATGCGTCGTTTCTCCAGCAAAATGTCAATGGCATCGGGTTGCAAATCGCCATGAAGGTAATCCATAATGGTGTGGAAAGCCTCCCTCGCCATCGGAAACCATTGGGCTTCAGCATCCCTCGCTAAATTTAAAGTGCGCAGAGTTTCTGGTTCATCTGGGAGCCTTGAAACCCTTCTCACCCAAAGGGTGTGAAGTGACAGTCGTTCCCAACTTTCGTCGCCTAAGACGACCAAAGGCGCAATGTAGCAACTTGACAGGACAATGGCATCCCGAACATCGGCAGACACATCGGGCGAAAGTTCCGTGAAAACCCTTGCTGTGCTGGCTTGTGGGTAATTGACCGTGATTCCAAAATCTGCCGAGTTGTTGCCGGGCAGGACCCCAACCTCATTGGGCTGAAAGTGGTTTCTCAGCCATCGTTGCCCCAACTCTGCGACGAAGTTGTCGTTATCAGAGGAGAACAGGAGCACTCGAACCCTCTTGAGCAGTGACAGGTAGTTATGCAACATTGAACTGCTCACCTCCACTGGGCTGGAGGGAAAGCGGTTGTGGTGCTTCCAATGGAGAGGGGTCAGCGGACGCCAGCTGCTTGGAGAGCCGCCTCTAACTCCCTCAAGCCACTCGGCAAGCCTTCAATCACCCGGACGATGACCCCTTTCTCGTTGACCACATAAATCGTTGGCAACCCTTCAACCTTGAATCGGTTGGCGACCTCCGCTCTCGGGTCTAACGCCACCAAATAAGGCGTCTTCTCCTCTTTAACGAACGGGACAACAGACGCTCTACCATCCTCATCAACACTGATAGCGAGTATGAGCACGCCCTTATTCTTATATTTCCGATGCAGTTGGCTCAGCCACTTACTTGTGACTTGGCAAGGCGTGCACCATGTCGCCCAGAAGTCCAAAACGAGCGCTTTGGGCGTCAAAGTCTGGTTGCCTTTCTTGTCCTTAATTTGGACTTTCAACTTCCCTTTGTCCACTTGCACCACAGCCACTTTCCCGTCCAGCAAATTTGCTTGGAAGGATGGGATAGGCTTACCTTCCCTAAGAGACGCTAAGGCAACGGCTATAACAAGCAGCAATCCAGTTCCAACAGCCATCAAAACTCGCGCCACTGGTTAGCCCTCCTTTTTCCACGCTTAATTTTGCCAGTAGATTTGAGTGAAGTCAAGTGCGACAGAGAGCGTCCTAAAATTACCCATGCCACTGGCTTTAGCCAATAGGCGTGCAAGCGTGCAAGTGTGTAAGCGTGCAGGCGTGTAAGAGTGCAGGTGTGTAAGCGTGCAATGAGTGCAAGAGTGTGCAAGAATGTGCGGAGTGTCAAGTGCAAGGTTGTTGTTCAACTGCCCTATCCATGCCACTGGCTTTAGCCAGTGAGGGACAAGAGGCACGGGACAAGGGACATGGGATTTGACGAATTTTTATAAGCGCCGAATTTATTCGGCGAAAAATTGGAGCTGGAAATTTGGGAGGGCGAACCTCCCGGTGAGCCAAAATCGGGTGCGAGGTGCTAAGCGCGGAGTGCAGTTGTTAAAAGCCGAAAATTTTTTCGGCAATGCGGGAGCACTGCCCTCCAGAAAAACCATTCGCCAATCGCCGTTCACTACTCGCTACTCGCCATTCGCTAGTCGCTGCCGTTTTTGGCTCGGCAGGAGTATCGACATCCCATTTTCTCGTCCCTCGTCCCACGCCCCTCGTCCCGTTCTAAGTCGGCTCTCAGGTTCTGCGTCACGGACTACAGACTGAAGTCCGTAGCATAGTTTGTTTTTGATTGCGTCATCAACTATGGGCTAAAGCCCGTAGCGTGGGAGGGGAATTAGGGTGGCAAGTAACATCTGAGTGCCTTATAGTTTCAGTGGCGAAGTTTGGCAGCGGAGGCGATTGTTGTGAGAACATGGTGTCTTTCTGAGGTCACTTTGAAGAGAGTTCGCGAGATGGGCGTTCCTGAGGTAGCGGTTTTGCCCATAGGTGCGTGCGAGCCACACGGGTTGCACTTGCCCTATGGAGCAGATACTTACGAAGCCGTCGCTATTGCTGAAAGGGCTTGTGCTATTGCCTACGAACGCGGTGCAAAGGTTATGCTCTTGCCAGCCATCCCTTACGGAGTTGATTCCAACCTGCTTCCCTTCCCCATGACCATCCATGTCCGACAGGAGACGCTAAATCAAATTGTGCGTGATATTGTTTTCTCGTTGGAGAGGCATGGAGTTTACAAACTGGTCTTGCTCAATGGACATGGCGGCAACGATTTCGTTGGTGGGCTTCGTGACCTTTACGGACAAACGAAGGTTTGGGTTTTCCTCGTCAACTGGTGGCAAGTGGGCAGCGATAAGTTGAGGGAAATTTTTGACGAGATTGGCGACCATGCGGGCGAAATGGAGACGAGCGTTTGCTTGGCGGTCATCCCGAATTTAGTTCACATTGAGGATGCCGATGATGGAGAGGTTAGACCTTTTCGGATGGAAGCCCTTGCTAAGGGGTGGGCTTGGACAACTCGACCATGGGAAAGGCTCACAAAAAACTCAGGTCATGGTGACCCAAGAAAAGCTACAGCAGAAAAAGGTGAGCGTTACTTGAACTTAGTTGCGGAGCGAATCGCTAACTTCTTGGTTGAACTCGCCAAAACGCCGATAGATGAGTGGTTTCCTTTTGAGCCACCAAAATAGCCGCAGTAGTAGCAATTTGAGGCATAGCGTTTTAAAATCACAAGTCAGCGGGGCATAAAGAGAATGGTGTCCTGCACCCACAAAAAGCGTGGGAGGTGTTGGCGATGCAAGCGCCAACAATGCGTAGAACTGTGTTGGATGTGTTGAAGGAGCAGGGGAAGTTGACTGACGAACAAATTCAGGCTGTCCTTCAAGCCCAACAGCAAGCCGTTGGGCAACCACTGGAGCGCATCGTCGTTGACTTGGGGTTCGCTTCTGAAACGGATGTGCTTGCTGCTCAAGCCCGACTGCTCGGCGTCCAGTATGTTGACCTGAACAAGGTCAGACCGGATGAGAGCGCTATCAGTGTCGTTTTAAGCAAAGTCCCTGCCAATTACTTGCGTGAAAAGAGATGCATTCCCATCCGCATTGAGCAAAACCGACTTTGGGTTGCAATGATGAACCCACGCGACATCGTTACCATTGACGAATTGAGGATGAGGACTGGTCTTGTCATTGTCCCGCTATTAGCCAGCCAATCACAAATTGAGGCTGCTTTGGACGAATTACCAATGCAAGGTCCAATTCCTGCCGCTACTGCCCCACCCCCGGGTCGTGGAACTGGCTTAGGTTTCAGCGTTGACGATTTGCTGAAGCAGATTGACGCTGAAAGGTATGGCGGTGAAGTTGCTACTGGTCCTTTGGCAGGTCAAATTGCTCGCGTTGACGCAACGGATGTTGAAGCAGCACAAGAAGCACCAATCATTCGCTTAGTTGACACAATTTTGAGGGAAGCAATTCGCAACGAGGCAACTGACATCCATGTTGAGCCGATGCAAAATGGCGTCCGAATTCGTTACCGAATTGACGGGATTTTGCATGAAGTCCTTCGCTTACCCAAATGGCTTTCTGCTCCTTTGATCGCTCGCATCAAAATCTTGGGCGACATGGATGTCGCTGAAAAGCGTGTCCCTCAGGATGGAAGAATGCGCATTGAAATGCAAAAGAAGCGGTTTGATGTGCGCATCTCCACTATCCCGACCGTCAACGGCGAGAAGGCTGTCCTTCGGTTGCTTGACCAGACATCTCCTTTGATGGGTCTTGAGAAACTCGGTTTGTGGGAGGACGACTTGGCGAAGGTTGAATATCTGATGAGCCAGCCATACGGCATGATTCTGAGCACAGGTCCAACTGGGTCAGGAAAAACCACAACCCAATACTCCATCCTTCACCGCCTCAACACTACCGAAGTCAACATCCTAACGATTGAAGAGCCTGTTGAGTATGAAGTTCAGGGCATCAACCAAGTCCATGTGAACCGAAAGGCTGGAGTGACATTTGCGACAGCGCTACGCGCTTTCTTGCGACAGGACCCTGACATCATCTTGGTTGGAGAGATTCGTGACCTTGAGACTGCCGATGTTGCCTTCCAAGCAGCGTTGACTGGTCACTTGGTCCTTTCAACCTTGCACACTAACGACGCACCAACGGCTGCTACCCGATTGATTGAAATGGGTGTTGAGCCGTTCCTGATTTCTGCGGCTGTCATCGGTGTCATTGCACAGCGCCTTGCCCGGCGCATTTGTCCCAACTGCAAAGAACCCTACAAGTATCCAGAAGAACTGCTGATGCGTTTTGGGACAGATTTGAGCGAGTTGAACGGCAAAGAACTCTATCGCGGGCGAGGGTGTGAAACCTGTCGCTACACAGGTTACAAAGGGCGGATTGGCATCTTTGAAGTCTTCGTCATGAACACTGAGATTGCTGACTTAATTTTGAGGCGCGCTCCCATTTCTGAAATTCGCGATGCTGCCGTCGCTTCAGGCATGACCACCTTGTTGCGAGATGGATGGCGCAAGGTATTGGCAGGAATTACTACCCCGCAAGAGGTCTTGCGCGTCGTCACAACCGTCGGATACTAATGGCGAAGCCTTTGAGTTTCAAGGTTGAAAAGTCAAAGGGGGTATGTGCAGTGGAGATAGAACTGACGCCTATGGATCAACAACAAAGACCTCAAGTCGGTGCAGGTGCAGTTGGTGTTCGTCCAGCAGCACCCGCTCGCGAATTGCCTTCCTTGGACGATGTGCATATTGATGACCTGCTGAGGGAGGTTGTGAGGCGAAACGCTTCTGACCTGCACCTTTGCGTTGGTGTCCCACCAATCTTGAGGATTGACGGTCAACTTTACCGCACCAACTTCCAGCCTGCCACACCGAAACAGACCCAAAGGCTAATCTACGAAATCCTGACCGACGAGCAAATTCAGAGGTTTGAAAACAGCCTTGAACTTGACTTCTCTTACTCCTTACAGGATGTCGCTCGCTTCCGCGTCAATATTTACAAGGAGCGGGGTTGCATTGCTGGTGCTTTCCGCTTGATTCCCCGACGAATTCCAACCGTTCGTGAACTTGAGTTGCCCCCCATTTTGGAGGAACTGGCAACTCGCCCTCGCGGTCTAATCCTCGTCACGGGTCCGACAGGGCACGGCAAGTCGACGACTTTGGCGGCGATGATTGACTACATCAACCGAACGAAAAGCGTCCACATCATCACCATTGAAGACCCCATTGAATATCTGCACACCCACAAAAAGTCCATCATCAACCAGAGGGAACTGGGCGAGGACACAAAGAGTTTCCCCAACGCTCTCAGGGCTGCGCTGCGCCAAGACCCAGATGTGATTCTGGTCGGTGAGATGCGAGACCCTGAGACGATGGCAATTGCTATCACCGCAGCCGAAACAGGTCACTTGGTCTTGTCAACAGTGCACACAAACAGCGCCGCTGAGACCATTGACCGAATTATTGATGTTTTCCCGCCGAACCAACAACCTCAAATCCGCGTTCAATTGTCCATGAACTTAGTCGCGGTTATTTCCCAACAGTTGCTCCCTCGTGCTCCCGGTGCGCCACGAAACCCTTACGGTGGCGGTCGGATTGCAGCAGTTGAGATTATGATTGCCAACCCTGCTATTCGCAACCTCATCCGCGAAGGCAAAACTTACCAAATCCCGTCCATGATTCAAACAGGTGCAGCGGAAGGTATGCAGACGATGGACCAAGCCCTTCGCGACTTGTATGTGAAGGGCATGATCACTTACGAGACTGCTATGGAAAGGGCTCACAACCCAGAAGAACTCAAGAAACTCATTGCAGGCGCAGTCGGTCCTTCAACAGGCGCTCGTTAAAAACTGACAGGCAAAATGGCATAAACGAAAACGGCAGTCGGGCACGGTCGGTAATTAACGGGGGTGAAAAAGATGCCGACTTTTGCCTATGTTGCCAGAACGCCTCAAGGGCAGGTAAGTCAAGGGACGATTGATGCGCCGGATGAGCGCACAGCCCTCCAACAACTCAGACAGCAGGGACTTGTAGTTACATCGCTCCGCCAACAAGGCGGTGCAGCAGTCCGAGCCGCTCAACCTCAACGGATGTCCCTCGGAGCGACCTTGAGCCGAGTGAAACTGAGGGACATGGCGTTGTTCTGCAGGCAATTGGCGACCCTGATCAACGCAGGTGTCTCCCTCGTTCGCGCTTTGGCTGTTTTGGAGCGGCAAACACAAAACCCTCGCTTAAAGTTCGTCATCCGACAACTAACACGCAATGTTGAAGACGGAATGGCTCTCTCAAGGGCAATGTCCCAATTCCCCCGAGAGTTCTCCAACCTGTTCATCGGTATGGTGCGTGCTGGTGAAGTCGGTGGTGTCTTGGACGAAACCTTGCAACGGATGGCAACCTTCTTGGAGAAAGACCTTGAACTCCGAAGGAAAGTCAAGTCGGCAATGACTTACCCGACGCTGGTCATCTTCTTCGCGCTGGCGATTGTGATTTTCCTGAGCGTTTGGATTGTGCCAAAGTTCATGCAACTGTTCACCGACTTGGGTGTCAAGGAAGACAAGTTCCCGCTCCCAACCCTCATCATGAAGCGGTTCAGCGAGTTCCTCATCACTAAGTGGTATTTCCTCGTCGGAGGCGTTGTGGCGTTCTTCATCGCCTTCAGCATCTTTGTCCGCACCAAGTTCGGCAAGCGAGTTTATGATTGGGTCAAACTGAAAGTGCCTGTCTTGGGTCCCATCAACCACAAAATTGTCTTGGCTCGTTTTGCCCGAACCTTCGGGACACTGATGGGAAGCGGTGTTCCAATTTTGCAAGCGATGGACACAACGGCTGGCGCTATTGACAACGATATTGTCTCAAGAGCCATCATGGAAGCCCGCATGGCTATCCGTGAAGGCGAACGAATTGCTGACCCCCTTGAGCGAAGCAGACTTTTCCCACCGATGGTCGTCCACATGATTTCAGTCGGCGAAGAAACAGGCTCTTTGGACCAGATGCTGCAAAAGGTTGCTGACTTCTACGAGAGCGAAGTTGATGCAGCCCTTCACGCTCTTGCGTCCACCATTGAGCCCGTGATGATTGTTGTTCTCGGCGTGATTGTGCTGTTCATCCTGCTGTCCGTGTTCCTGCCGCTGATCACCATCATCCAAGACTTGTCGCAGGGTGAGTCATGACGATGGCAAAAAAGTTGGTTGAGGCGCCGCCCTTAGGGGCGGCGCCCAGAATTTTGATTGT
>Ga0079997_116183_pt1 | contig 81511 bp, 85 predicted proteins | sample PerSpoCPS_CMetaG_FD_69200 | JGI IMG/M metagenome (GOLD analysis project Ga0079997, IMG submission 69200) | Archaeal communities from Yellowstone National Park, Wyoming, USA - Perpetual Spouter C (PS_C) MetaG (SPADES assembly) (version 2) | ecosystem: Environmental > Aquatic > Thermal springs >...
GAAACCTTCCTACAGCTACCATGAAACATGTAGTCCAATACAGCTAGGACCTTAACCTCCCTACTTTTTTATTACGCATAAAACAGCCCGAAACTAGGGCCACAACATCCATAGCATACAAGACACATCAACCGGCCTTTAAATATAACGCCTTATTTGGACACTATCCCCGGCCCCGCCAGTAGAATAATATATGAGCCGCCGCGTCTCTTTTAGTCGCGAGTGACGAGCAGCCCGGTCGTCTAGCGGCCAAACCCTGGCCAGATGTGGGGCTAAGGATCCCGGGCTCTGGATCCACCTCCGTGGAGGGGATCCCCGGGGACGCCGGTTCGAATCCGGCCCGGGCTAATTTTAGTTATCGTGTGTAGGGACGCTGGGTTGAAAAAGATGGCGAAGAAGGTTGGCCTGTCTTCTTTTGGTGTATTTTTCGAGGCGCCTCTTTTTACTCTCCGTGTAGTGAAGCCGGTTTTCTCGGAGATGGTTGTATTGCTACCTAGACTTTTTATGTCTCGAAGAGCGTTAAAGCCCTGGCTCTTCCTTGCAGGCCGTTATCATAGCCGCAGGTATGGCTAGGCGTTTGGCCCCTTACTCTTCGCCGTCTACACCCAAATGCTTCATGGAGCTCGAGGAAGGGGTCCCTATAATAAGGCACATTATAGACCAGCTTCAGAGATGCGGCATCAGTGATATAGTGGTTGTGACTAGGTCTGAGACCTCCGGCAGATTCCGTGAGCTCGAAGAGGGTCTCAGACTCGTCATGCTGGACACCGACGAGGAGTTCGGAAACCTTTACAGTGCATTTATAGGCGCTGGCGCTGGCGACTTTCTTCTTCTAATGTCTGACCACGTATTTGAGCTTGAGGTATTGAGGCGCTTGTTGGAACGGGCTTCTAACTCAGATAAGTCTTTCGTGATATGCTTAGACAGGGAGCCTTCGCGAAAAGCCTCGGACGAGGGGCTGAAAGTCCTCTTTGAGAATGGAAGACCCGCCGAAGCGGGAAAAGAGCTGCTTCCAGTCTATGGAATCGATACAGGTCTGATATGGTGTGGCGCAGGGGCTCCACGGTACTTTAGAGAAGCTCTGAAGAGGGTCGGTAAGAACGGCTCGATAAAAGACGCCTTAAACATAGCCGCGAGAAGCAATGATGTCGACTACGTTGACGTCACAGGGCTATTGTGGCATGATGTTGACACCCCTGAGGATCTTGAGAAGGCACGGAGGATCTATTGGGATATCCTGAGGCGGGACATCATAAAGTCGAGCGACGGCATCGTCAGCAGATACTTCAACAGACAAATCTCAACGAGGATCTCCCTATGGTTCTATCGGGAACGTATATTCCTCAACCCAGACATAGTCTCACTAGCTGGATTCCTCATAGCTGTGATCGGTGGAACCTTGGCACTCATGAAGCAGCTCGTCTTAGGAGGGCTCCTCGTCCAAGCATCATCAATAATTGACGGGATTGATGGCGAGCTTGCGCGTCTCTTTAACAGGCCTAGTCAGAGAGGTGGGATCCTCGATGCTCTGCTAGATAGGATAGCTGATATCTTCATAGTGATTGCCATGGTCCTCCACCTCTGGCCAATCGGGCTGCTCGAGTCATGCCTATCTCTCCTCGCTGCAGCGAACTCGGTGCTGGTAAGCTACTCCACGCAGCTACTCAGGACTGCGGGCGTGAACGTCAGCACACTCAGAGTAATTCCAGCTACTAGGGACGCGCGGCTGTTTATAGTGGCAATCTCATGTATTGCAGGCTATCCACTAGCGGCGCTATATTACTTAGGAGTGGCGCCGCTTGTCTACGTCGCGGCAGCATTGGTACTTGTCTTGCTGATTCCCGAAACTGGACGAGGATTAATCAAGAGACGAAAGACACGGGCGATCTGGCCGCACATTCCGGCGGGCGTAGTAGTGAGGGACGCGGTTAACAGCTTAGTACAGAATGGTTTAAGGATGCTTTTCGCCCTACTGGTCACGCGCCTACTACTTCCCCCATTCCACGACGTGGTGATCTTCTCGCATCAGACCATCGAGTTTACCCTGGGCACTCTTACACCTGTGGTGGAAGCATCCTTGATAATCATTTTCGGCTCCAAGATCCTCGGCTCAGCAGGTGTGATAGTGGAGTATCTGTCAGTAAGGCTTGTGAAGAGGCTTAAGATAACATCATCTCTTATAAGGGGAGTCATAAAGGACCTCTCATATCTCGTGTTCGCATCAGTTATATGGGGATATGCTTGGCAGCTTGCCGCGATCCCTCTCATAGGTCAATACGTAACCAAGCTAACGATACCCCTAGTGTCCGTAGTTATAATCTATATGGTGTATAGGATTACGAGGAGGATATACAATACGTACCACGAGATTCTGGAGGATAGGGCGAGGCGCATAGAGGGGGCATCCTAAGCCAACCCCCAAGGCGCCCTATATTGTTGGCCTGATGCACCGAGTCCGGCTTCACTAGAGATTAGGTTTAGCGTGCTTCCGATTTCTTCCCGTCCCCCCTCCTCAGTCTGAACATGATTAACGTTACTCGGCTGTGTAGACGCATGTTGGGGATAGATGCGGCGGATAAACTCTCTCAGCTCCCCCGGACTGCAGAAGCCCTCCTCCCTGTAGAGGCGTAGGGCGTCGGAGAGCTTAAGTTTCTTCACCGAGACGAGCTCCGCCTCGATCCACCTATGCCCATCGGTGAGTATGAGATTCCTGGCGTACCCCGATTCCTCTGCGGGCCTAATAGTCGCCGTCTTCCGCCCCTCCAACACCAGGTCTAATAGCCCCCGCTTAAACCGGAGTACACGCCGCATAGGATGCTGACCCGCTCTGTCACGACTTAAACATTGACTCAATCATCGCCCTCTTGACCCCCAGGTTATTGGTTACCCCCAGCTTGGTGTGCGCGTCGTTGGCATGTATCTTGCAGCTGGTTCTCTATAGCCTGAGCCGAGCCGCTGTGTAGGCGGAGCCGGGGGCACTGTTTTGATTGCTTTGTGCCCTGCGTCGACCCCCCGCGCGTCTACATTTATTAGGGAAGCAGGTGAGAGACCTGCTTGTGGCCGGGATAGAGAGCTATCTGACCGCGGCTCTAGTCTTTCTGATCGTCGTCTCCGGCGGCTTCCTCCTCAGGAGAGTTCTGGTCAGGTGGATACATAGGTGGGCTGCGGCGAGCGAGACTAAGATCGACGACATCATAGTTGGGGCGATAGAGAAGCCGATCATCATGTGGTTCGTCATAGGGGGTGTCTATGCGGCCCTCCCCTTCCTGAACCTCACGCCGCAGGTCGCGACTAACGCTGAGAAGGCGATAATACTCACAATCATTCTTTCAGCTGCGTGGACCCTTGCGAACATGGCGGGAGGCATCATAAGGTTCTACGGCTCCAAGATAGGGGCGGGCCTTCAGGTCAGTAGCCTGGGACAGCTTCTAGCCAAAGTTGCTATTCTCTCTCTAGGCATCGTGATCGCTCTGGCCGAGCTGGGCATAGAGGTGACACCTCTCATAGCGTCGCTCGGCATAGGGGCGCTTGCGATCGCCCTCGCGCTCCAAGACACCCTCGCAAATATCTTCTCAGGATTCTATGTCTTGGCCGAGAAGTCTGTCAGGGTTGGGGACTTCGTCAGGATCGAGGGCGTCGGCGAGGGCAGGATCCTAGACATAGGCTGGAGGAGCACGCGGATACTGACGCTCCCCAACAACCTTGTCGTGATACCAAACAAGAAGCTCGCAGAGTCAATAGTGACGAACTACGACCTGCCCGACCCCACCACGAACCTCGACATAACAGTCTCGGTAAGCTACGGCGAGGACCCTGACAGGGTTGAGGCGATACTCCGAGACGAGCTAGCTAGAGCCGCATCGGAGCTACCAGGCCTCGACAGGAGCTTCGAGCCGTTGATCAGGTTCTCGATGGGAGAATATGCCCTAAACTTCACAGTCATTTACAGGAGCTTGAGCATCGGCGAGCGCGGCCGGCTGCAGCACGAGCTAGCCAAGAGAATATTCAAGAGGCTTCGGAGCGAGGGCGTCGAGATCCCGTTCCCGGTAAGGACTATCTATGTGCGTGGAGAGGCGGCGAGGGCCGGTGGCCGAAGGCCAAGGACTTCGAGAGTCTGAGGAGCCGCAGGCCACGTTTCCACAACTCTTGCGAAGAGGTATTTAGCGCGCTAGTCCTCGTATCTCTGTGAGCACCTTAAGAGTGGGCGTCGTCTTGGTGGGGCATGGACAGCTCCCCCGCGACCTTCCCAAGAAGTTATCGTCCGAGTATCTCGCGCTCAAGTTCAAGCACGGCCTCTCAGCCGAGGAGGAGAGGCGCCTCGACGAGCTGGAGAAGCTTATCCTAGGCTGGCACAGAGATGAGAGAAATGACCCCTACTACCACAGCGTCCAGAGGCTCGCCGAGGAGGTCTCGAGGCTGGGCGCGTTCGCACGCGTATGGACTGCCTTCAACGAGTTCTGCAGACCAACTCTAGCCGAGGCCCTAGAGGAGGCATGTAGCTGCAGCGTCGACGTTGTCGTGGTTGTCCCGACGATGATGACGAGGGGTGGAGAGCACTCGGAGGAAGAGATCCCGGCCGTGATCGAGGAGTTCAGGGGGAGGTGTGGCAAGCCCCTGATCTACGCGTGGCCCTTCGAGACGGAGTCGATCGCGAAGCTGCTGGTAGAGACAGTGCGGAGCCACCTCGCAAGACACATCCACGAGAAGGGATGCGGCTGAAGCATCTGATCGGGAACAGCATCCCTAGCGGGATGGGGGGGAAGTTCAATAAAAGCAGCGGCTTCATAGAATTCCATACACAGCCCAGTTATATAAACCCGTTATTTGGATGCTACCCTCTCATTCTTGACATATCCTGATAAGCCTAGCTCCTGAGCAGAATCAAGGACAAACCTCCTATAACCAATCCTCTGAACCCTACCACAAACCCTCGCGAGGACAGCCCTCAAAGCCAAGCATCAACACTATCCATCCATTAATAAAGCTTTAAGACATATCTCGGTAGATGCCTTCATTCACTCTTCGTGGTATAGAATTCAAGGCCTAGTGGAGATTCGCGAATAAAGTGGTCCTCTTACCTCGAGGTAAGAGGACGGGCAAGTTCGTCGAGTGCCCAAACTCTTATAAGTGAGTGTTGAGCCGCGAGTTCCTTAAACTCAAATCCCTAGTAGTAACGTTGTGAAGTTCTTGAGGGAGTTTCTAGATTAAGATTACATTTCTTCTATGTTGTTTGGCGATCTCGGCTTGCTTGACGTCTGCCGTCACGAGCTTGTTGGAGCTGACTATGTAGAGGGAGTCGTAGATCGTTAGATTGGTCGCTATCGCGGTCTCGAATGCCTGCTCTAAGAATTTCTTGAAGTCGATGATTATGAGCGTCTCTGAAAGTTCCTTGAGCTCCTCAAATCTTTCCTGTGCCTCCTGCGTGGAGAGCATTTCTCTCTTATGATACTTCAGGATTACGTTTGCCACCTCCAGTATGGCTAGGTCGAGTGTCTCGCCATCGGCTTCTACTTCCTTGGCTGCCTCGACGTAGTTTTCCCCGCGCATTATCAGCTTCGCTATAACTGATGCGTCAATCACCTTCTCTGTCCTCCCTTATGGCCGCTACAACAGAACCTCTTGGAAGAATTTCTCGAGGTTTCTTCTCCAGTATCTTACGTATGACGCCTGATCTCTCAGCTTTTCTGATTCTCTCCTCGACGAAGGCCCTCAGCTCTGCAGGCCAGTCGACGACGTCCTTTAGCTTCTCGTACTTCTCCTTTACCTCTTTGGGGACCTTAAAGCTTATGACTCCACTCATCGGTATTCTAATTAGTAAACCAAGATATAAACTAATTGGTTTACCGAGTGTAGCCGTAGATAGCAGTTCCTAAATAGATAGACTTGAATAGACCTGACCTCTTCTCCGCCCTAAAGAGCGAGGGTTCCCGCTAAAGCAGGGAGGTTTGATATTACATCCCTCTTCTTGAGAGGTTAATCCTGGCTGGGTCTCCAGCCCGTTACCCTATCCCATTTGGGACTCAGGGTTATGAGTATGTTATATGCTCTCACCAAGTCCGCATTGAAGTCTTTGTCTAGCTTTGTGCACTTGAATAATCCACGTGTAATCCTTCACACCTGAACCGGTTGAAGAGGACACATCTATATAGTTTTTTTCTTCTTATGTCTATTAAGGAGGAGGGAGGGGATTCGGGAGATTGAGTGGGCGAGCATTGAGGTACTATGCTGATGTTCATAGAGAGACATGGAACGGAGAGGGCTTCAGGATAACATACACTACTGACGGTGTCTCCTTCAAGCATGTTGATGGGTAGTGTCCGGATAAGGGGTTTATATGGCTAGAGGGGGTGTTGTAAACCGCTAAATCTGGAAAACATCTATCCTTGAGGGTATTTAAAGTCTTATCGGGACACTATCTGTTGATGGCTAGAAAACTATATCAAGAGAACCACTAGAAGACCTACCCCTCCCCCCAACCATTTCCCAAACATCCCCACAATTATCATCTAACCAAAAATACGGGCCCGGAGGGATTTGAACCCTCGACCTACCGGTTAAGAGCCGGCCGCTCTACCTGCCTGAGCTACGGGCCCGGATCAATCAACCCCGCCGGGCGAATTTAAAGATAGTATCCAGCATGGGCCTCTATTGTCCAGTACCTTACGGTCCATATCCATAGAGACGGCTGTGTGGGTGACGCTTTAATACTGCCTCCGCAAGGGGGTTTGTAGGTGAGTAGAGCTCGGGAAGTGGGTCGTCGGCGGTGCTTGGCCCTACATCCACGGCGTGCCCCACATAGGTAACCTTATAGGGTCTGAGCTATCAGCCGATGTCTTCGCACGCTACCTCAGGGTTAGGGGCGAGGACGTTGTTTTCGTGAGCGGCTCGGACGAGCATGGCACCCCCATCGAGGTTGAGGCGACGAAGAGGGGCGTCGACCCCAAGGTCTTGACGGACGAGGTGCACGAGAAGGTTGTTGATGTCTTCAGCAGGTTCAACATCTCCTTCGACATATACACGAGGACCCACAACCCCATCCACATCTCCTTCTGCCAGAGCTTCTTCAAACGCATATACGACAACGGCTACATCTTCGAGAGAGATGTTGACCAGCTCTACTGCGGGTCCTGCGGCAGGTTCCTCCCAGACAGGTTCGTCCTCGGAACATGTCCACACTGCGGCTATGCCTCAGCGAGGGGCGACCAGTGCGAGTCCTGCGGAAAAGTCCTCGACCCGTTGGAGCTCGTCTCGCCGATTTGCGCGATCTGCGGCAGCACGCCCGAGATCAAGGCCACGAGACACTGGTTCTTCGACCTGCCCCGCCTGACGGAGCCCCTCAAGGCGTGGATATCCGCGAACCAGCACATGCCTGAGCGCGTAAAGGCCTTCACGCTCAGCTGGATCGAGGAGGGCCTCAGGCCTAGGGCCGTGACCCGGGATAACAGGTGGGGGATCCCGGCCCCCTTCCCAGGCGCCGCCGAAAAGACGATCTATGTGTGGCTTGAGGCCGTTCTCGGCTACATCTCCGCCACAGTCGAGCTTGGTGAGAGGCTGGGGCGGCCGGGGCTCTGGGAGGATTACTGGCTCGACAGGGAGTGCAGGACGATCTTCTTCATAGGTAAGGACAACATCCCGTTCCACACGATCATTCTGCCGGCCCTCCTCCTCGCCCACGGGGACCGGTTCGTCCTACCCTGGAGCGTCTCGGCCACCGAGTACCTGACCTACGAGGGGCAGAAGTTCTCGAAGAGCAAGAGGATTGGGATATGGCTCGACGAGGCCCTAGAGATACTTCCGAGCGACTACTGGAGATACTACCTGGTTAAGATGAGGCCAGAGACTGCCGACACAAGCTTCAAGTGGTCGGACTTCGCCTCAACCATCAACAGCGACCTAAACGATGACGTTGGAAACTTTGTCCACCGCGTCCTCACCTTCATTTACCAGTTCCTCGACGGCGTTGTCCCCCAGCCGCGGATTCTAGACGAGGCCGACAGGAGACTCCTAGGGAAGGTTGCCGAGACCCTCAGAAGCATCGACTCGCTCATGCTTGAGGTGAGGGAGAAGCAGGCGCTTCACGAGCTCGTCGACCTGGTCAGGGAGGGGAACAGCTACCTAAACCTCAAGGAGCCATGGAAGTCTTACAGGACGGCGCCAGAGCAGGCTGCCACAACGCTCTACGTGGCCGTCCAAGCCGTCGGCGCGCTCTCGATAATGCTTGACGCCTTCTTGCCTGAAGCAGCATACAGGCTGAGGGGGATGCTTCGCCTACCGTCTAATGTGAGTGGAGCGTTGAAGTCTCTGGGCGGAGAGTTCTTGGCGCCGGGGACCAGAATCGAGAGGCCCGAGCCGCTTTTCAAAAAGGTTAGCGAGAGGGAGCTGCTGGAGAAGAGGGTGAGGCTGGCCCCTGCCTAGCCCCTTATCCTCTTTATCCCGAGCTCCTTTACCAGGCGCTCGAGCTCGTCGGTCTCTTCCACGCTCTCTTGCGCTGTTGACTTCGCTGGGCCCTCGGCTGCGAGCCTCTGGCTAGCTGGGAATACCTTCTCCTCGACTCTCTCAGAGGAGCCTTGGAGGTCGCTCAGATATCCCTGCGAGTCCAGCCCCGCCAGTATCAATGAGACCTGCATGGTCGAGTTGTAGTAGTTATCTACTCTTGCGCCCCAGACGATAAGCCCCTCCTCTCCCATGAGCTCGTAGATTATCTCGGGCGGCCTCGAGGCCTCCTTTAGCTTCATATCCTCGCCGCCGGTCACGTGGACTATCGCTGCAGAGACTCCCTCGAGCTCCACCCCGCCCTCGAAGAGGGGTGACTGAAGGGCGTTGAAGGTGGCCTCCTCAGCCCTGTTCGGCGAGCTGCTCCTGCCGATCCCCAGCGAGGCCAGCCTTCCCTGGGCAACGACCGTCTTGAAGTCCTCGAAGTCTATGTTGATTAGGCTCGGCTTCACTATTGACTCGGTTATGCTGAGTATCATGTTGTTTATCACCTCGTCCGCGAGCGAGAAGGCTGTCTTGAGGTTGTATTGTGGGTAGAGCTCGAGGAGCCTGTTGTTGTCCACCACGACCACCGTGTTTGTATACTTCTGTAGCTCGGTTAGCCCCCGCATGGCGATTCTCCTCCTCACCCCGCCCTCGAACCTGAAGGGAAGCGTCACGACCCCTATAACGATGGCGCCCAACTCCTTAGCGATCTTGGCGACGACCGGGGCTGCCCCAGTCCCTGTACCACCCCCAAGACCCGCGGCGATGAATACGAGGTCGGCACCCTCGAGGGATTTACGGATCTCCTCCGCGCTCTCCTCGGCCGCCCTCATTCCTATCTCGGGGTTCCCTCCAGCGCCGTAGTCCCTCGCTACACGCGGCCCCAGCAGGATCTTCTGGTGGGCGTTGATGAGCTCCAGGTGCTGCCTATCTGTGTTTGCCGCTATGGCGGTGGCGCCGTAGAGCCCGCCGTTTATGAGGCGGTGTACGGTGTTGCTTCCCGCGCCGCCGAGCCCTATCAGCTTAATCCTGAAGCCCGGGGCCTCCTCATCCTGATGCATTATCTCGAGGCTACTCACTTGTCCTTGCCTCCTCCTTTATGAAGTCTCGGACAGCCATCCTGATTGCCTCAGCCCTGTTGGGGTATAGGCGGCGGCGGACCAGCTCGTCTATCGCCTCTAGGTATGCTTCAGGGAGATGAACGGTTACCACCTTCATTCACGACACCTCGCCGAGACCCACGAAGGTGAATACCATAAAAGTCTTGGTATTACGTTCCTTAAATCCGGCGTACTACCCTGCACCGAAAACCCGCCCCTTCCGTTGCAATAATTGACAAATTCTAAATAGACCGGGTGCCACTTTTTGCCAGAAGTTGCGAATAAACGAGGTGTCCGAGGAGGAGGAGATTGGTGAGATCGTCCGAATCATTAACGAGGAATGTGAGGCTGGAGCCGCGGTTGTCGTTGAAGGTGAGACCGATAGGGAGGCTCTCGTGGAGCGAGGCGTAGCTGCAACAATACTCACGCTACGCGAGCTAATGCTACGCGCCGAGCACGGCCTACTCGAGGATGCTAGGGTGATCGTGCTTCTCGACCTTGACAGAGAGGGTGAGAGGCTCACGTGGTGGTTGAGGGCTAGGCTCCCGAACACGGTCAGGCTCGACTTCTCCCTTAGAGAGAGGATAAGGAGGTCGCAGAGGTTTAAGCGTGGGCGGAGAACCATACAACAGATATTTATGGGCCCCTAGGGATGCTCGTTCTCGGCGATGTCAACTAGCGGGTTCGAGCCGAAGCTGAAGGAGACGCGCTGGGCGCCGGAGCTGGAGCTGGAGCTCCTAAAGAAGTGGGAGGAGGAGGGCCTGTACGGTTTTCGGGAGGACGCGCGGGGCAGACTCTTCCTGATCGACACACCGCCCCCCTACCCCTCTGGTAGGCCGTGGCACATAGGCGCAGCGGCTCACTACACCCAGATAGACATGATAGCGAGGACGGCGAGGATGATGGGCTACAATACCTACTTCCCAATAGGCATCGACAGGAACGGAATACCGGTGGAGCGATACGTCGAGAGGGAGAAGGGGATCCGCCTCCTCTCCCTCCCCCGCCAGGAGTTCCTAAAGATATGCTCCGAGACACTCGACGAGCTTGAGTCTGAGATGCTGTGGATCATGAGGCGCGCGGGGCTCTCCGGAGACTTCAAGAACTATTACAGGACTGACTCCCCCGAGTATAGGGGGCTTACCCAAGCCACCTTCATCAGGCTCTTCAGGGAAGGGAAGATCTACAGGTCTACGAGGCCCAACAACTACTGCTGGGACTGCGGGACGACCGTGGCCGACGCCGAGGTTGACCACATCGAGGTCCCCACCGACCTCGTCTACATCTCCTTCGACCTAGTCGGCGGAGGAAGCGTAGCCATAAGCACTACGAGGCCGGAGCTCCTCGGCGCCTGCAGGGCAGTCATCTACAACCCGGGCGACGCGAGATACTCGTGGCTCGAGGGTAGGAGGGCGGTTGTCCCGATCTACGGCACGGAGGTGCCGATAATCCCGCACAACGCGGCTAAGCCTGACTTCGGCTCGGGGGTGGTAATGGTCTGTAGCTACGGCGACAGGGTAGACGTCCAGCTCTTCCGTGAGCTCGGGCTCGAGGAGGTGATACTCATAGGGCTGGACGGCAGGATGCTGGACTCGGCTGGACCGCTCGCCGGACTCACGGTCCAGGAGGCGAGGAGGAGGATCATAGAGATCCTTGAGGCCGAGGGGCGACTCGTCAAGACTGAGAGGATCATGCACAGCATCCCCATATGCGAGAGGTCCAACGCGCCGATCGAGATCATACCTATGGACGAGTACTACCTATCTCAGCTCCCCTTCAAGGAGGATCTTCTGGAGGCGGCCTCGAAGATGACTTTCCACCCGGAGATCCATAGGCAGCTCCTCACGGACTGGACAAACAGCATAAAGATCGACTGGCCTATATCGAGGCGTCGTTACTACGCGACGGAGATCCCCGTCTGGTATTGCAGGTCCTGCGGCCACCCAAGCCTCCCTGAGCCTGGCCGCTATTACAGGCCGTGGGCCGAGAAGCCCCCCTTTGAGAGGTGTGAGCGCTGCGGCGGGACCGAGTTTGTGGGTGAGGAGAGAACCCTCGATACTTGGATGGACTCGAGTATCTCGCCACTCTACATCTCTCGCTACATGCGCGACGAAAAGTTCTTCTCCCGCGCTTACCCCGTCGGAATCAGGCCGCAGGGCAAGGACATAGTCAGGACCTGGCTATACTACACTCTCCTCCGCTGCTACCAGCTTACGGGGAAGCCGCCGTTCAAGCACGTCTGGATCAGCGGCATGGGACTCGATGAGAAGGGTGAGAAGATGAGTAAGAGCAAGGGCAACGTGATAGATCCGCGCCCAATACTCGAGAAGTACGGCGCGGACATCTTTAGGTTCTGGTGCGCGCAGGAGGCGAGCTTGGGGTACGACTTCAGGATATCGGAGCAGAGGATCGCGGCTGCGGGCAGGTTCGTCACGAAACTCTGGAACATAGCCCGCTACGTCTCTCAGTTCCCCAACCCACCGAGGGCGAGGCTCGTGGCTACGGACGAGTGGATACTCTCGGAGCTCGCGAAGACGGCGGAGGAGTGTATGAGGGGGTACAGGGACTTCAACTTCTTCATCCCAAGCACGCGGCTCAGGAACTTCCTCTGGAACATCTTTGCGGACCATTACATAGAGATGACCAAGATGAGGGCCCTCGGGAGGGTAGGGACGCGGGCTGAGGCGTCTTCCGCGTGGTATGCTCTCCACAGGGTCCTGAGGACAAGCCTCCTACTACTGGCACCCATAACGCCCTTCATCACGGACCACATCTGGAGGGCCCTCTACTCGCCCCGCTCCATCCACCTCCAGAAGTTCCCCAAGATCGGGGTCCGTAGAGACATGTCCGAATATACGGAGAAGATTTTAGAATTTAACAGGATGGTGTGGAGGGAGAAGAAGACTGCAAACCTCTCGCTCAGGGATCCAATAAGCATAGAGGTGCCGAAGGAGCTTGAGCCCTTTAAGCCCGACCTCGCCGCGATGCACAACATAAGGATGTGAGAAAACCTCACTGGGTCAGACTGCCCATCGACACCTCACAGATCGGTGTGGACGTTGCTCATCATCCCGTGGAAGCGGTCTCCAAGCCCCGTTATAAGTCTTGGTCGGAGTACGCGGGATAAATTCTGCCCCCGCGGAGACCTATACCCGTGGTCAGGTACGTGAGGGATAGGTCGCTTGAGGAGTATGTCAGGAGGCTTGGCGAGGAGGCTGGGCTGAGGCACATCGACTACTCTAGGGTGAGGTGTGTTAGGAGCTTCGGCAGCAGGTCAAGGTCGGTCGCGGCGAGGATCCATGCAGCCAGCCGGGCACTATACACTGGGCTGGGTATCAGGCCCGTCTACGTTATCGAGTTTGTCTCGGAGGTCTTTGAAAAGCTAACAAGACGCGAGAGGGACCGCGTCGTACTCCACGAGCTTCTCCACATACCGGCCTCGATGGGCGGTGGCCTAGTTGGGCACGGAGCGCTCGACTTCGAGGAGGAGGTGGAGAGGCTTGAGAGGAGGATCAGCCGGTGAGGCCGATGACTGTGCAGGGAGCGCTGTCAACCTCCTCCAGCATCAGGGGCGCGACTATGACGAGCCGGTACTCGCTCGGCTTTCCGGCGAGGTCCATGTCCTCAAGTATGAGGACGCCATCCCCAGAGAGGAGGATTCGGTGCGACTCGCGCCCCTCCTCCCTCCTAGCAGGCGTCGAGATGCTGACCGCGTCTATACCTATGGCTCTCAGGCGGGGGCTGAAGCTTTTGATGAGCCTCGCCGCCGAGGGTGCGAGGAGCGGGCCCTCCTCCGCATAGGCCCTCGGGTCGCTCTCCCTGTGGCGCTGGACGCCGGTCCTAATCATAACCATGCTGTACGCCTTGAAGGCATCCCTATGGGGCTCGAGGTCCTCGCCCGTGATGGCCCCGCCCAGCTCCTTCGGAACATCGATGATGATGGCTCCATGGAAGACGAGCTCCTCGGGACCGTATTCCGAGATCTTTCTGCCGTATGGGATGAAGTGGTTGGGTGCGTCGACGTGGGTTCCCGTGTGGTTGGCCAGAGTGATGATCCAGGAGTTGCTGGAGTCGCCCCTCGAGAGGCTTTTGTGGGGCTTAAACTCCGGCTGAGGCGTCCCCGGATATAGGGGCGTATTACGTCCGATCCTGTGGGAGAGTAGGACGGCCCGCACCGCTCCCATAGACCCGCCCTCCAGCTATAGGATCCTGATATGAATGTTACCTAGGGTGGGGGGAAAGGTATATTGAGGGTCCAGGCTCCTCGTGGTGGTGGATTGAGGGAGATAAGCCTGGGCTACTGGGTGGCGCAGGAGCAGTATCCGCCGGACAGGCTGCTAGACCTGGCCGTCCACGCCTTTGTGGTGGGGTTCGACACCATAGTTACGAGCGACCACTTCCACCCTTGGCGGGACAACGGCGGCCACGCGGCGCACCCATGGATCTGGCTCGCGGCAGTGGCTGAGAGGCTTAAGGACGCGGAGATCGGGACGGCCGTCACTACACCACTCTTCAGGTACCACCCGGCAATTGTTGCCCAGGCCTTCGCGACGCTGGACTACCTCTATCCCGGGCGGGTCTTCCTAACGGTCGGAGTGGGCCACGCGATGAACGAGGTCCCGCTGGGGTTCCAGTGGCCGGGATATAAGGAGAAGGTGGAGAGGCTTAGGGAGGCGATCGAGATAATCAAGCTCCTCTGGAATGGAGACTTCGTCGACTATGAGGGCAAGTACTACAGGCTTGTGAAGGCGAAGCTCTACACGAAGCCCAAGGGAAATATCAAGCTCTACGTCGCGACCGCCGACAGGAAGGTCGCCGAGATCGCGGGCATGTATACCGACGGCATACTCACGAACCCGCGCGGGCTGGAGAGCTACGGCGAGGTGGTGAGGGCCCTAGAGGAGGGCGCGAGGAAGGCGGGGCGCGACCCCTCGGGCCTCAGCAAGTGTATGGAGTTTAAGGTCTCATATGACCCGGACTACCAGCGTGCTCTGCAGGCGGCTTACTTCTGGGCGCCCACAGCGATACCGAGGGAGAAGAGGGAGAGGGTGGCTGATCCGAGGGAGCTTGAGGCCATGGTCGGCGAGGAGGAGCTTGAGAAGATCAAGAGGACTTGGCTGATAACAAGCGACTCGGACGACATATACAGGGCCCTCGGCGAGTTTCTGAAGCTCGGGTTCGACAGAGTCTTCATCCACAGCTCCTCCCCAGACGAGGAAAAGTTCCTCAACCTCCTCGGCCGAGAGATCCTACCCTGGGTCAGGGAATACTATCAGAGCCTAAGGATACCGATCCGTGTCTCCTCAGAGTGAGGGGCCGTGCCCATCACCTTTTACGGCCACCGCAGGTGCAGGACTTGCATGAGAGTCAAGGAGGCCTACGATGCCGCGGGGGTCGAGTACGTCTTCATCGACATATTGAGGGAGCAGCCTAGCGCCGAGCAGCTTAGAAGGCTGGTCGAGAGGTACGGGCCCGAGGGCGTGGTGAGGGGACGGAAAAGGGAGGCGTCCAAGGCCTACAGGGCTCGGGGCCTCGAGGGACTCCTCAAGCTCATCCGCTCCGATCCGCGGATATTGGTGAGGCCGATCGTCGTGAGGGACGGCGAGGTCTTTGCCGGCGAGGAGGCTAGGGCTCTCGCTGCCAAGAGGGGGTAAATGGGTGATGTGGGCTGGGAGAATGTGACGTAGGCGTCTTCGGCCTCGGCGTGATGGGGGAGGGCCTAGCACTGAACCTGGAGAGCAGGGGGATGAGGGTCGCGGTTTACAACAGGACGGCCGAGAAGGTCGTGAAGTTTCTAAGGGAGAGGGCGGCGGGCAGGGCGATAGAAGGCTACACGGACCTGCGGAGTTTCGTCTCCTCCCTCAAGAGGCCGAGGCTTATTCTGCTCCTCGTCAAGGCCGGGCCCCCTGTCGACGAGGCGCTGGAAGCTCTAGCCTCGGCTGGCCTGGAGAGGGGAGACATCGTGGCTGACTGCGGCAACTCCCACTACAGGGATTCAGACAGGAGGATGGTCGAGGCCGCATCTAGGGGATACCGATTCCTAGGCGTCGGCGTGAGCGGTGGCGTCGAGGGGGCACTGAGGGGGCCCTCGATGATGTTTGGTGGAGACTTCTCGGCCTACGTCGAGGCGGAGAGACTTCTGGGCAGGGCCGCCGCCGTCTACGAGTCCTCTCGCTGCACCGGCTACTTCGGGGATGGCGGTGGTGGCCACTTCGTCAAGATAGTCCACAACGGGATCGAGTACGCCATCCTCCAGGCCATCGCGGAGTCCTACGACTATCTTAGGAGAGGACTGGGCATGGGAGCCCAGGAGGCGGCTGGTGTCTTCGAGGAGTGGAGCCGCGGAGAGCTCAGGTCCTTCCTAGTCGAGGCGGCCGCTAAAGTCTTAAGACATATGGACCCCGAGTCCGGGAGACCTCTGGTCGAGATGATCGTGGACGAGGCCGAGCAGAAGGGGACCGGGGTCTGGGCCGTAGAGGCCTCCGCGGAGTTCGGCGCCCCTGCACCAACAATCTGCGAGGCCGTCCAGCACAGGCTTATCTCGACGAGGAGAGACTTGAGGAGCAGGCTATCGGCCTCCGGAAGGGCGGGTGGAGGGGTCGTCGGCGCATCGCTCTCGCCCGAGGATGTCGGGCCGGCGCTTCTCGCAACGGTAATCCTCTCCTATGCGCAGGGGGCCGGCCTCCTCGATAGTGGGGCGAGGCGCTACGGCTTCAGGGTCTCAGAGGCCTTCAGGGTCTGGAGGGCGGGCTGCATAATACGTTCTCGGATAGTTGAGGAGACCTTTGAGTCGCTCTTCCACGGTGGAGGCGAGGCGGCCGTCCAGATCCTCGCCGATAGGCAGGGCCAGCTCGAGGCCCTCCTCCCACGCCTAGCCGCCTTCGTAAGCGACGCGGCCAGGATCGGACTCCCCGCACCCGCAGCCTCGAGCGCCCTCTCCTACTACGTCGCCCTCAGATCCGAGAGGCTCCCCGCCAACCTCATCCAGGCCATCCGCGACTACTTCGGGGCCCACGGCTTCAAGCTGGAGGGCAGGGAGGGCGTCTTCCACTCAGACTGGGGCGCGCGGGCTGGGTGACCCTGATGGAGATCTGGCTCCGTTGGGGAGGGACAAGCGTCTCCTTCGAGGCGCCGGAGGAGCTGTTGATCAGAGAGCTGAAGCACGAGACCATACCTCAAAGCCACTACCAGGCGCTTCTAGGCGAGGCACTCTCAGGGCTCGGAGACCCCACTGTGGTGATCGACTACCACCCACCGGCCTCAGGACTCGGGCCGATTCTCGAGCTTCTCAGGGAGAAGACCGGCCGCGTATACGTCTCGCTGTGGCGCGTCCCACCCGCCATGAGGGGCGCGGAGCTGGAAGCCCTCATGGGGCTGGGGGTAGAAGCCGTCCCCCTAAGCGAGCTGGCCCAGGATACCCGCGAAGTCCTCCTGATCTGCCACCACACCACAAGGCCCCTGCTGTGGGGGTTCTCGGACCAGCCTGCAGATCTCTTCGTCCAGCTTGCGAGGATGGAGGGGCTTGACGCCCCCAAAGCCGCGAGGGTCAGCATCCTCGAAACCGGGTACGACTCCGAAGGCACCCCCACGGAGACCTCTCCGGCCAGGCCGTCCTACGCGCCCGACTCCGTCGTTGTCTCCGCAGGCGGCTCTCCCTACGACTCGACTCTATACACGGCGCTCCAGGCCCTGATCCTAGCGTCTAAGGCCTGTAGGGAGGGGGGGACGGTCCTGCTAGCGGCCGAGTGTGCGGAGGGTCTGGGGTCACCCCGCCTGGCCCTGGCCCTCTACGAGTCGATGGGCGGGTCGGCAGACGGCTCCGAGCCCTGGCCGGAGCTGGTCCTAGCCCGGAGGTTTAGGGAGGTGGTTGGCAGCCGCAGAGTATACCTAGCGACCAGCCTGCCGAGAAGCATCACCCAGAGCCTCCTAGGCGTGAAAAGCCTCGACACTCTCCAGGAGGGGTTCTCCCAGCTTCTGAGGATCCACAGCAGGGAGCACAGGTCCGCCCTAATCGCCGAGGGGCTCCACACCTACGCCCTCCTCCCCGAGACCCAGTAGCCGATTGACTATATTCGCAACAGGTTTAGTAGGGGGCTGGGTAGGACGACGAAGGTCACGACCGCCAGCGCCACGACACCTATCATGGCGACCCTCCTCATCTTTGAGAGGGGCGAGACCATGTCTAGGGGAGGGAAGTCGATCGGGTTCATCATGAAGAGGAGCAGCATGAGGGAGAAGTAGTAGTAGCCCGTTACGAAGAGCAGGAGCACCGTGGCGTAGGATAGGATCCTATAGGTCCTGAAGCTTGTCAGGCTTCTGAAGATCCGTCCACCGTCCAGCTGCCAGGCGGGCAGGAGGTTCAGGCTGGTCACTACCATCCCCAGCCAAGCCGCGAACCCCACAGCCGGAAAGACCGGGACCACGTCGCCCCCAGGGCTGAATAAAAGGCCCATCAGTTGGAAGACGAGTGGTGAGGGAAGCATCGTGACAGCTCCCTCCTCGGCCATCCTCATTATGACGCTCCGCTCGACCCACTGGGCCTGGCTGAAGGCGATCCAGATCACTACGAGGCCTGCGAGGAATCCGGCAACCGGGCCGCTCACGCCTAGGTCGAAGAGGTCGTCCCTATTCCTCACTGGCCCCCTCTGGAAGATTACGGCCCCGAAGGTGGGGATTAAGCCAGGTATCCCGGGAATGAAGTAGGGGAGGCTGGAGGCGATAGAGTCGTGGCGGGCGGAGATCTTGTGACCGAGCTCGTGTATCCCTATGATCGTCATGATGCCCACTGTGTAGAGCAGGGCTTCCACGAGCCCCCCACCGGCAAGCGCCCTACCGCCAAGGAGGCCCGACCTTATTGCTCCATCCAAAAAGATCGTTGTGAGCGTGGCCAGGAATAGGACTAGGGGCCAGGGGCTCCGCCGTGTCTGGGGCTGGCTGTAGGGAAAGACCCTCAGTTCCACCTGCCCGCCCACCTCTACGGCTGCGGGGACGAAGCCTATACGTGTAAGCTCATAGTAGACCTCCCTGAAACGCTCCTTAATGTCCCTTGTGAGCAACCTGAAGGTCAGGACCCCCTCGACGTAGGCAACCTCCTTCACGGGAAGCCTGGACCTGACGATTCCCCCAATTGTCTCCAGCCTTTCGCCGTAACTCTCTGGCCCAAGCATCGAAAACCACTTAGGCAATCTGTACGCACACGGCGCCGGTAAAAAACCCTTGTCCACCAAACGCGGGGGCTGTGAATAAAACCCTTATACGTGGCCGTACCCCACCTACTCTACAAGGTATATGCGAGATGGCTGGCTTCGGCTTTGAGGACCTTGTAGTGAACCTCGTCCTGCTCCTTGCCGGCCTGCTAGTAGGTATAGGGTTTGCAAAAATCCTGAAGGGTCTCCTACTAATTGTCCTCGCCCTCGCGATTCTCTTCCTACTGGGCTTCACGGTGGCTGGGATCGTGGCACCCCAGACAATCGCCTCGCTCTTCGGGCCTGCAAAGCAGCTCGCCCTCCAGTTCCTCACACTCCTCGCCAAGTATCCCGCACTCTCCATGGGACTCTTGATAGGTCTCGTTATAGGGGCTCTCAGGTAGGCTGCCCGGTCCTCCTGAGCGGCTGCCTTAGGCACCAGAGAGCGAACCTGAGGATCTCGCGGATGGAGAGCTTGCTTCTGCCGGACGCCCTCTCGTAGAAGTCTATTGGGACCTCGACAATCCTCGCGCCGAGCCTCTTGAAGTGGAGGAGTGTGTCGACCTGGAAGACGTAGCCGGATTCGAAGGTGGTGCGGCCCGAGAGCGCTGCTTCCAGGATTCTCCGGGAGATGGCCCTGTAGCCGCTTGTCGCGTCCCTGACGCGGAGGCCTGTTGCGAGTCTCGCGAGCAGGTTCGCACCCCTACTTATCAGGCGCCTCGACAGGGCCCCACCCCTCCAACCACCACCCACAACGTATCTCGAGCCCACCGCGACGTCGGAGCGGCCCTCAACCACCGGTTCCACTAGGCGCGGAAGCTGGCGTGGGTCGTGGCTTCCGTCCGCATCCATCTCGACGAAGACCTCGGCCTCCGGCATGTTCCTGAGCCCCCACCTAAAACCGTCAATATAGGCGGAGCCAAGCCCCATCTTGCCGGGTCTCGCTAGTAGGAAGACGACGCCCAGCCTCGCCGCTAGGTCTCCGACAATCTCGCGCGTCCCGTCGGTGCTTGCGTCGTCCACCACGAGGACCGCGAGGTCGAGCCCCGCGCCGCGGGCAGTCTCCACAAGATTTTCCAGCACGCCTCCGACTGACCCCGCCTCGTTATGCGTGGGGAGGACTACCAAGACTCTACCCATTCCCCAGAGATGGATTGCTCTTGCGACATTAACCCTTTCCCGTTTGGCACAAACATGTATATAGCCTGCGCAGGACAGTCAAACTGGACGAGGGTAGTGTAGCCGGGGATGCCGCGCCTCTTCGAGGTTGAGTTCAAGCCGCCCTTCCTCCTCGTCAAGTCAAGCAGGATAACCTCAACCTTCGACAGGCTAGGAAAGACGAGGCTGGCCGGCGCGCTCGGATGGGCCTCCCTTGGCCTTCTGCCCTTCATCGCGGGTGCAGGCCTGACGCTCCTGCTCCTCTCGCTTGTCGCGATAGTGAGTAGGCCGGAGGTCCAAGAGGCCCAGCGACAGGCGGGGCCTCAGAGCCTTCTCCTCATTCCAGGCCTCAACCCCTACCTCCCAATCCTCTACGGCTGGCTCGCCCTAGTCATAGCGCTTGTGGTCCATGAGGGCATGCATGGGGTCTTGGCGAGGAGGCTCGGATACACCGTAAAGTCGAGCGGCATCATACTCTTCCTAGTTCTACCGATAGGAGCCTTCGTCGAGACCGACGACAAGGAGATTAAGACAGGCCGCGTCAGGGACGTGTCTAGGATTCTGGCGGGAGGGCCGGCCTCGAACATCGCCATGGCGCTTATCTGCCTTGCCGTCCTAGCCACGATAAGCCTAGGCCTGCAGCCGGCCCCGATCATGGTCTTGGAGGATGTCTTCGAGGGCTCACCGGCGATGGAGGCTGGTCTGAAGCCGGGCGACCGTCTGCTATCGGTCAACGGTAAGCCCGCCGTAAGCCTCTCGGTCCTCTCCTCGAGCATATCTGAGGCCGGCTATGGTGGCTCCGTGGAGCTTGAGGTTGCTAGGGAGGGCGTGGGCGTCCTGAGGTTTAGGGTGGGCGTCGCCGAGCTTGGGCTCGGGAGGCCTATGATCGGCGTGAGTATTGGTAATGCCGAGGTCCAGGAGTGGGCGAACCAATACCTAGGCTCCTACAAGTCCAGCGTCACGAGAAACCCCCTGATCTTCCTCCTGCCACCCTCCCTCTATCCCGCACACCCCTTCTCCCAGCTCAGCATCTGCCAAGACGAGACCGCCGCCGAGCCGCGGTGCTGGCCCGTAGCGAGCATCTTCCAACACCCACTCCTAGGCTCAGCATACCCACCCATAGCCAACCTACTCTTCTGGGTCTGGTTCGTCAACTTCAACGTAGGCATCTTCAACGCCCTCCCAATCTACCCCCTCGACGGCGGCCAGATATTGAGGAGGGTGCTCTCGGCGTCCCTCGGTGCCAGGATCGGCGAGGCGGGGGTAAGGCTCGCCGTCACCATAATAAGCCTCGCACTGGTTGGCATAGTCCTCTCGCTATTCACAGTGCCCTACCTGGCCCCACTGATAGCAAGTTAGCGGGCCGGTGAGGATGATTAGCAGCGGCATCCAGAGCCTCTAGGGGATGAGTATGATAGTCGTGGTCTCCAAGCCGCCTACTAGGAGGGCGGGGCTTGAGGCCCTGACCATCATCGGCGGCGCGGAGTACGGCGCGATACTTCTGGACCTGCCGCGCACCCTCCAGCGGAGTGTTGAGAGACTTGTCAGCGAGGGAGAGCCTGGCTGGCTCGAGGATCAGCTCCACGCCGACCTGGCTCTCTCCGCCGCCGCTAAGGGCCACGAGACTCTACTCAAGCTGCTCCCCCGCTTCGCGGCAGGTAGGCCGGTCTACTGCTACGCCCCGGACCCCTCGGAGCGGGAAAGAAGGTTCCAAGAGGAGATGGCGAGGCTGATACTACGCGACAGCATCACGGGGAGGATCTCTCTGGAGGAGTGGAGAGAACTTATAGTGGAGGCGAGGAGGGCCTCAGACCTCGGCCTCGCCGAGCAAGCTCTCTATATTATCGGCATAACGAGGAGGTTTGAGGCGATTGTCTGCGTCTCAGACATCGTGAAGGCCCAGCCCCTCAAGCGGGAGCTACAGAAAGTGGCGGAGACGCGCATCATATACGCAGGCCTCCCCCACCAACACACACCCCTCCAATCACTAATTCTCTCGCGCCGAGAGCCAAGCGAGCACGAGATAGTGGAGGCCGTCAAGCAGCACATCAAGCTCATAAGGGACTACGTGATACCGCTAGGCCTCGAGCAGGGTATCGAGGAGTGGGCCGCAACGAGGCTGAGATGGCTGAGTCGCGGATCTGTCTACCATGGTCGAAGCCGCGATTGACCTGCTAGAGTACGGTGACGGATTTGGCGAGGTTCCTAGGCCTGTCTGGGTCAAGTCCCCTAGCTAGTGCCGTGTAGTATGCGAGAAGCTGGAGTGGGATGACGTAAGTTATGGGTGTCAGGAGCGGGTGCGTCCTGGGCAGCCCGATATAGAAGTCCGCGAGCTGTCTTAGCTCCTCGTCAGACCTATCCCCCAGAACCACGACGTAGGCCCCCCTAGACTTCATCTCCGATATACTGCTTAGGTTGAGCTTTCTCTGCTCGTCGGGCGGAACTATAAATATCGTCGGAACACCCCTCTCGATCACGCTTATTGGCCCATGCTTGCTCTCGCCAGCAGGATATGTCATGCATGGGATGTAGGAGAGCTCCATGAGCTTCAGCCGGCCCTCGAGAGCGGTACTCGTCGAGATCCCCCGCCCAAGGAAGAGGACGACCCTGCTGCCCGCAAGACGCTCGGCCAGTTGCTTGGCCTGGTGGCCCGCCTCAAGCAAAACTTCCTCGACAATCCGGGGAGTGGAGGCCATCACGCTTTTAAACTCATCCATCTCGTACTGAGCCATCTTACCTCTCAGCCTCGCGAGCCTGAGGGCTATCTGAGCCAAGACCGTGATCTGGGAGGTGAAGGTCTTGGTCGCTCCGACCCCTATCTCGGGGCCCGCGTTCTGCAGGACGTATGCGCGCGAAATCCTAGTCAGGGTCGAGCCGACCGTGTTCGTGACGCCGAGGATCGTACAGGCGCGCATCCTCGCGAACTCCAGAGCTTTCAGCACATCCGTCGTCTCGCCTGACTGGCTGACCGCGAGAATAACGCTATCAACCCCGATCGTGCTGCCATAGTTGGGTACGAACTCGGAGGCGACTACCGGAAAAGTGGGGAGACGGGCCAGGGCCGAGAATAGGTAGGAGCCTGCGACGCAAGCGTTGTATGAGGTGCCCGCCCCGACCAAGAAGACGAAGCGGCCACGGTCTAGTAGCTCGGCGACGAGATCAACGTACTCGATTTGTAGGCGGAGCGCGTTTCTAATGGTCTCAGGCTGCTCAAAGATCTCCTTAAGCATAAAGTGTGGATGGCCCTGCTTCTCAGCCATCTCGACCGTCATATCAACCATCTTCACAGCCCTCTCGGCGGTGGTTCCGTCCTCGATCCTCACGATCTTGTATCCGTTGGCGGTCAGAGCCACCATATCCCCGTCGCTGAGGAATATCATCTGTCTCGTCATCTCGAGAAGGGCAGTTATGTCGGACGCAACCATGTTGAACCCTCCGCCCACACCGACTATCAGGGGAGACTCCATCCGCGCCGCGAGGAGGAGGTTGGGATGCCGCGCAGATATGAGCGCCACTGCATAGGAGCCTTCTAAACGCAGGAGGGTCCTCCTGAAAGCCTCCTCGAGCCTCTCGCCCCTCTTCAAAAACTCCTCGACCAGATGCGCGATGACCTCGCTGTCTGTACGTGAGGTAAAGACATGGTTGAGCTCCTGCAGCTCCTTCTTCAGAGCAAGAAAATTCTCTATTATACCATTGTGAACTATTGCTATTGACCCCATACAGTCGGTGTGCGGATGAGCATTCAGCATTGTGGGTGCGCCGTGAGTTGCCCACCTAGTGTGCGCGACGCCCACTGTCCCCGGCAGTGAGTCGAGGCCTAGCCTCCCATTCACGTCGTCAACCTTTCCCACATCCTTCCTAACTTGGAGGCGGCCTTCGTGCACCGTCGCGATCCCAGCCGAGTCGTAACCCCTATACTCCAGCCTCTTAAGGGCCCTCACTAGCAGAGGAGCGCAGGCCTCACCGCCGACATACCCCACAATCCCGCACATGTTGTCAAGCGTATGGGCACGTTAGGAGATAACCTTGACTATTATTAACCCCTAGAATAGAGGCCGCCTCGGGACAGCCCATTTATTCCAATCTCTGGACCGCACCTCCTCTATCCCTGAGAATTTTTGGAGACGGAAAGGCTTTTATCAGCGGTCGGGTTCTGATGCCCAGTGCTGGCGGATTGGTCGAGGAGCTTATTTGGGTCCATGGCCCCCGCGGCCGACTTGCCACGACGCTCCACATCCCCCCGAGCACACCCGCGCCCGCCCTCGTGATGTGCCACGGCTTTACAGGGAACAGGGTTGAGGCCCACAGACTCTTCGTAAGGGCCGCCAGAGAGTTCTGCAGGCGTGGAATACTCGCGGCCAGGTTCGACTTCTACGGCTCGGGCGAGAGCGAGGGAGAGTTCCACGAGATGACTCTGAGCAGTGAGATCGAGGACCTCGGAGCAATACTAGATTACTTGCTGTGCAGGCCTGAGGTGGATCCGCGGAAGGTCGGAGCCCTGGGCCTGAGCATGGGCGGGGTTGTCGCGCTGGCGAGGGCCGCGGCAGACGGTAGGATTAGGTTCGTCGTCACGTGGAGCGCCCCCGCCTCCTTCCAAATGCTGGTTGAGACGGCCGAGAACCTGTTTAGAGAGGCAGTAGTCAGGGGCGAATACGTCGACCTCCCCAGCGGCTACAGAATCAGCAGAGAATTCATACAAGACATCGCTAGACACAGCGTCCTAGAATACGCTCCACGCATCTCCCCAAGGCCGCTACTCATACTCCACGGAGACAGAGACACGGTGGTCCCGCCAAGCCATGCCGAAGAACTCTACAAATCAGCGAAGGACCCCCGCGAGATGGCGATCATAAAGGGGGGAGACCACACATTCACCGGCTGGGACGTAGAGTGGGACGCGATAACAGTCACGGCGGACTGGTTGAGGAGAGTCACAGATGCCCTAAGAGAGGGCTAGAACGCATGAGGTCTGCCACACCTAGTGGGTAGCCAGTTAAGGAGAGGGCTTATGATACTGGTCTCTTGTTGGCTAGCTTGGATTATTTCTTGGACTTGATGGCCTTTGACTCTAGGTTTGACTAGGTTTGAGAGGTCTTCTAGGCCTTTGTCTTAAAGGAGGTTTGTAAGGCTAGCCTGAGTATGCTGAGAGCCTATCCCAGACACACCTAGGTGTCAGGATCCCTGAGTCAACACTGCATTACTGGGAGGTTAGGCATGGGGAGGTGTTAAAGATTCTTCTCAGGCTGCTGAGCCTCATGGACTACGACTACTCAGTGATAGACTCAACGAGGTTTACGGATTGGCTTAAGAGTCTGCATGAACTATTCATCGATGTTAGGGTGAGAAGCGGCGAGACGTTACTCCCAGTCCACGTCCAGCCTACGGGCTCCGAGGTGGAGTTCGTTGAAGGGATACCTGAGGTGGAGGGGCAATTCTTGGAGATGGAGCATTCAATGCGAAACCCATCCTAAACACCATAAGCATCTAAGGGATACATACCCATAGTGAAGAAGGGCTCGAGAAGCCCTAGGGTATGGAGCGAGGATTAAGGTTAGAGCATACGATGAAGCTTCATATCCCTATAGGAGTGTCGGTGAAGGATATTGGAAGCACTAATAGTAGGGTGCGGAGACAGACTGAAAAACGAGGAGGGAGGAGTCAAGGAGGACAAGAACACACCTAAGGATTATAATATGCTGCCTAAAAATCCTTGTGAGGTGGGCTTGCGAGTAGCTGGACACGCCCATTTGGCATTCTCAATAGTAATCATATTTATATAATAAAATGATGATATATTAATAGGAACTTTTGAGGATAATAGGTAGTTTAGGTGGGAGGGCTGCAAAAATAGTTTATAGCTTTGGAAACATGGGACAATCACTTATCTTTCATTCAATAGGAACGTACTTAATGTATTTCTACATAGATGTGGTCGGTCTCGACCCCACACTTATAGGAACCGGGTTCTTGTTATCATATGGGGTTTGGAATTCCATAAATGACCCAATCGCCGGCTATATTTCTGATCGTACACGAACAAGATGGGGGCGCAGGATACCATTCATACTTTATTGCACGCCACTCATGATGATGCTTTTCATTCTAGTCTGGTCCCCGCCCGTCGGAAAAACATTCGATGCCATTGCAATATTCTTGTACTTTGTCTTTGTTGTTGCAATCTTTGAGTTCTTCTACACTCTTGCTAGCGTAGGCTAGGACGCCTTTGATCCTGAGATGTTTCAAGATCTTAAGGAGCGGGCAGAGGTATCCGCCTATAGACAATACACTGCCATGATGGGGATAATTGTAGGCTTCGTTCTAACCCCGCCTCTTATCTCATATCTTAACGAGAGGTTTGGCAACCGCGCCGGATGGACAATGACGGGGGCGATTCTATCTAGCGTAGGAGGAGGTGCATTCCTCACTTCGCTGCTGGGGTGCAGAGAGAGGAAGGAGTATGCCATGGCTGGTGTACTTCCACTTACCCAAGCAATGAGAATAACCCTCACAAACAGATCCTTCATTACAGCTGCTCTGTGCCTCCTTATGACAAGCTGGATCTGGAGCTTTCTCTCGGCTCTAAGCCCGTTTCTTGTTACCTACATGCTTAGGGGTAGCATCGCTGATATTACCCTCATGTCGGCCCCTCTAATTTTGTCCACAGCGGCATGTTATCCGCTTTGGCGGAAAATCTGTATCCGTATGGGTACAAAACGTGCATACATAATCGCAACATCTTTATCTGTCTCTTTTCTCTTGCCACTTATTCTACTAGCGGATTCTATTCTGACGGCCGGCGTGATAATGGTCTTCTATGGATTCGCGAACTCAGGAGCGACTCTTGTGAGGGATATCACGATCGCCGATGTAATAGATGAAGATGAGCTTAGGACAGGTCTTAGGAGGGAAGGCGTATACCTAGGTTCTCGCACCTTCGTAGACAGATTTGCACTCGCCCTTACAGGAGCAAGTACAGCTCTCGTCTTCAACGTAACAGGTTTCGTCCCAAGCGCCAACCAACCAGCAAGCACAATCACGAATATGAGGGTCGCCTCAGCCTCAATTCTAGTTGTAGCTCTGATAGGATTCCTTACGTCCATCAAGTATTATCCTTTAGGAGCAACCCGCGTTGCTGAGATAAGGGAGATGTTAAAAGAGGCTCGCCAAGCAAGATGGGGTAGCCATACATAGCTTAACCGGAACAAATGAGAGATCCTCTGTCTCTAACGGTTGACGCCATCTAGACACGTGAAGAACCTTATCTTGGCAAAAGGGGATACAGCATGAATGAAGTAATAGAGTAGTAGTTTGTCTGAGTTGAGGACCCCGGGGTAAGCCTCCGAGCCGCCTGCAGCGGCGGGAAGATGGCAGCCCCAGCGGGGGGTTCAGGGAACAATCGTATCCTTTTTGGTAGTCAAGTCTAATGCTCTTAACGGCTAGCATAGCGTGGTGGCAGAACCTTTATATCCAATTCAGGAGGAGACTGTGCGAGAGGTTTTGACTTGAAAAAACTCCATTCCCGAGCGAGTATATTTTGACGACCGTCTTTGCCCCACTACTTGCGAGTCTTCTACTGATCCCGCCGGCACTCGGCCCACATGCCCAGCCCTCGTTGAGGGATAGGGCGAGGGGTGGTCTTCGAGATAGAAGGCGTCGTCTATGTTGATGAGGGGGAGAGTTGGTTAAGGTGCTGGGGAGTAGCGTCTAGGTTCCGGAAAAACACAAAAACCCGAGACTTGATCTTGACGGAGCCTACGTACTCTGCCTTCTCAAGCGGTGGAGACTCTATATCTTGGAGTGCCGCCTTCCCTCCGGTGAAGTGTGGGGAGAGGCTGTTCTCGGGGGCTGGCACAGGGTTATTTTCGGCGACTCGAGGAGCATGAGGGAGGTTAAGGACGGGAGTGTTCACCTGGTAGTCACGTCTCCGCCCTACCCCATGATTGAGCTCTGGGACAAGCAGTTCCGGGCACTAGATAAGCGTATAGACGCACTATGGGTCCAGATGGAGGATGAAAGGGACGAGTGGGAGAGAGCCTGCATAGCTTCCCGAATATATGATCTGATGCATGAGAACCTCGCGAAGACTTGGGGTGAGGTCTACAGGGTCCTCGTTGATGGTGGGATAGCCTGCATAAACGTCGGAGACGCATTAAGGAGCGTCGGCGGCATCTTCCAGCTCTTTCCAAACCACGCGAGGATTCTCGAGGAGTGTAGGCGGATAGGCCTCACGGCGCTCCCCTACATCCTCTGGAAGAAGCCTACGACCAAGCCTAAGTATAAGGGGAAGGGGGCCTTCCTGGGCTCCGGCTTCCTGCCGCCCAACGCCTACATCACGCTAGACTGCGAGTACATACTGATCTTCAGGAAGGGGCGTCCGAGGGAGTTCAGCCCCCGCGACCCACTCAGGTACGCGAGCAGATACAGCAAGGAGGAGAGAGACACCTGGTTCACACAGATATGGGAGATACGTGGGGCGAGGCAGGCGCTCACAGAGCTGGAGCGGAGGGCAGCGGCCTTCCCGGAGGAGATACCGAGACGCCTAATCCGCATGTTCTCGATAATCGGCGACACCGTCCTAGACCCGTTCCTAGGCACCGGCACCACCGTCAAGGTAGCGATGGAGCTGAAGAGAAACAGCATCGGCTACGAAATCGACGAGGCCTTCAGGCCCGTAGTCGAGTCGAAGATAAGACCAGTCCATCGCCGTCTCCAGGATAGCACGAAGGTAGAGCTCCTCAGGAGAGGCTTGTGAGCGACGAAGCATCGGCCAGAAGAGCCTATGCACGCCTAGGAGGCTTGCCCCGAATCTGGGCCGCGATATAGCCGCTATCAGCGCAACTTTTGTAATATGGCTACTCACGATATATTAGAGTTTTTGGAGATAGATGTTTACACGCTGCTGGAAAGTGGGAAAACTGTTATAAGCGTCAGGCCTCGCTGGATTCTTAACCGAATGGCACTAAGCGGTCCGATAGCCGTCATAGTGGTTGTTTTGGGGTCCTTTGCGTCGCTCTACCTGCTCAACTATGTCTTCCTTGCGATAGTTTCGTGGATGAAGAGTCCGAGGCTCAAGGGGGCTGCTGTGGTGGAGTGGCCCAACGTCTCCATCCACGTTCCCGTTTATAATGAGAGATACGTTGTTGGGAGACTGCTCGACGCGTTGGCGGAGCTCGAGTATCCTTCGGAGAAGCTCCAGGTGGTCGTGGTCGACGACTCTACTGACGACACGACAAGCATCGTCTCTGAAGCTATTAAGAGGAACTCTGGGACAGGTATAGAGTTTCTGCATATCCGGAGGGGTGGAAGGTGGGGGTTCAAGGCCGGAGCGCTTCAGGAGGCTCTGAAGATCAGTAGGGGAGAATTTATAGCGATCTTTGACTCCGACTTCGTCCCTCCCAAGAATTTTCTCAGAGGCGTCATTCCATACCTGATGTCTGACGAGAGGATAGCTGCTGTTCAGGTCAGGTGGGAGCACCTTAACCGGGAGAGCTCGTTCCTCACGCAGGGGCAGGCGCTGAGCCTTGACCTACACTTCGAGGTTGAGCAGAGGGCCAGGTCAGCGGCCTCATTCTTCCTCAACTTCAACGGCACGGCCGGAGTATGGCGTAGGCGTTGCATCGAGGAGGCTGGGGGATGGAGACCCTTCTTAGCCGAGGACCTAGAGTTGAGCCTCAGGGCCCAGCTCAGGGGCTGGAGGATCGTCTATATTCCTGAGCCCGCCTCCCCCGGCGAGTTGCCTCCCCAGATGGAGGCCGCGAAGAGACAGCAGTACAGGTGGGCCTATGGCGCGATAGAGGCTGCAAAAGCGCACCTCGCCTCAATACTGAGGTCAAGCCTAGGATGGGGTGTGAAGCTCCAGGCATTCTTACATCTAACTAGGCATGTGCCCCAACTCTTGTTCCTAGTGATTCTCTTGCTAACGCCTCTGGCAGTCCTGCTAGGAGTCCCCACGGGAAACGTCTTCCTCTCGGCCTCATGGGCCCTCATCTCCGCTGTTCTGGTCTCAGCAACCCTCGGCGTCAGAGGTCTGAAGGAGCTGCCCCAGTTTATTCTGTTCACCACCTCCATGACTCTCAACAACTCGTTGGCCGTCATAGAGGCCCTGCTGGGCTGTAAGATACCGTTCCACAGGACGCCGAAATTCGGCGAAGGTGAGTGGCGAGGGAAGCGGTATATCCTGCCACTAGATTTCCAGTCATACTTCGAGGTCGCACTGGGCGCGGCCCTCGTCGCCACAGCTTTTTTTGCCACGCTTAAAGCCCTCTACGGCTACGTCGTCTATACATCTATAGCGGGCGTCTCGCTTATGTATGCGGGACTACTTTCTATATACCACGCCCCTAGGAGTGAGTATTCCGGCTTGACGGCTAGGGCTAAGGTTCTGAGGATCTTGATACTGCTGATGTTGGCGCTGGCGATATTCGGCTCCGTCATAGGTTACTATCAGACCTATTACAGGCTTGATGTCGCGAGCTCATACCTCGTGAGGGGTGCATCGTCGAGCGACGCGGCCGAGATCGCGCGATACATAGAGGCGGCGCTGACATCCCTCCCACGTGAAGGGAACCCTGTCTGGATCCTGCCCACTCCGAGGACGGATTTCCGCCTAATAACTTCGGACCTTGAGGGGCTGAGAGATAGCGCGCTTAGACTCGCAGCCGAGGGAGCGAGCTCGCCCACCTATCAGCAGGGCATAGACCAGATAAAAGATAGCCTGAAGATCATCCGGGACCAGGTGATGGAGGCGGCGATCTTCTACTACATGAGCCCGTCCGCTCTTCTCAGCACGGCGCTATGGCTGGTGGGACTGGCCCTCCTCATCCGCACCTATTTGAGGGAGCGAAGCAGATCTGCTGAGCAGTGAGTGGCGGGTGCAGACGGACATATCGATGAGGGGGCTGTGGCTGATTTACATATCCTACTTGATGGGGTCGATCGTCCTTTTCGGCTGGTATGATAGGACTACTGTGAAGGCGTTGTTGAACCCGACGCGGGACAGGGTGGGAAACATGATATTCGTCGCGGACGGAGTGGCCGTTTACCCATTCACGGTTGCTGCGGCCCTAGTCGGCGTCCTGTTGTCCGTCTATTACGTGTGGAGAAGGCTGGGGGGAGTGGCCGGATTATTGCTTGGGGTATTGGTTGGGAGGGCCTCGGTCCTGTCACTCTTCGAGCTGTATGAATTCACGTTCGTCGGGTTTGGAGCCGTATTTCACGGATGGGAGGCCTGGGAGGAAAACTATGGGAAGGGTGTAGAGTGGACCTTACTGAAGATGAGCTATGTCTCCTCGGTGGCACCGCTCGTGTCGAGGCGAGGAGTCTTGAGGGCTCTCGCAACATTCTCCGCCGCCATCGCGCTCTTTCTACTCTGGGTGTTCACGGGCTACCATCTCCCAGAGAGTGGAGACGCCATCGGATACGCCCTCAACGCCGCCACCAGAATACTCTACGCCCTGACGCCCGCAATCGCTCTAAGAGGCTAGCGAGAGCAGGACCCGATAGCTAATCTCCTTCACACCCTCCTCCATCACTAGGTCGATCCCAGCCCAGTCTAGCCTGGGAGGCTGAACCTCCCTACCAATAAACGCCTCGACCTCGGGCGGTACCTCGAGACTCAGCTCCAACTTCAGGAGGCTTGAGCCAAGCGTGGGGCGCCTCTCGGGGCTCCTCATCCATGGCGGCAGAGCGACTCTACGCCCCCCTATCACCGCGTAGTCGAAGAATCTCCCCGACAACTCATTAGCCACTATCATCTTTCCACACCCCCTCTCCCTCCTGACTCTGATCCGGATCTCGTCAGCACGGCAAGTGAAGGTGGCCTGTGCTGTTTCGCGGGTATCGACCGCCACGTATCTAGTCCTGAGCAGAAGGCCCCTGAGCCTCATCAAGTGGTGGAAGAGTGGGGCGAGAGGCGATCCGGACTGGTAATGGGGAGCCAGCCGGTTTCTCACGAAGCGGTGGAGCTCTGTGATGTCTAAGGGGCCTAGGTACCTCCTCGAGACGCCGTTTAAGAGAAAGACCCGGGAGAAGCCCTCCTCGTGAAGAGAGTCTTTTGACGATAGGGGGAAGTACGTGACTCGCCCAGCCCTGAGAACGACGCCCCCCAGCCCCAAACCCTCGCCTGTGATATCCTCTCCAAGGAATCTAAGGCCAAGACCCCTCGCAACGCCGGCCAGCTCCATACCCATCCCCGCGGGATCCAGCAGGTACATCGAGACGGAGCCTCTACTCCCATCATGAATAGACGTCAACCGGCTCAACTCCTTGTAGAAAGGCAACTCTTATGAATATACATAAGGGTTCATACCGTCAATGCCTACGGACCTCCTCTTAGTCTTTCCATACTTTTTCGACGGGAGGTCGAGGCACTGGCAGTTCCCCCCTCTGGGGATTGGCTACATAGCCTCCTACGCTAGGGAGCGGGGGTACAAGGTCAAGATTCTTGACTGCACGTTCATTACTCAGGAGGAGGCTGAGAGACGCATCAGGTCTGAGAAAGCTCGCGTAGTAGGTATTTACTCGATGCTCTCCATGGTGAGCTTAGCCAAGAGACTCGCCTCTGTAGCTAGGGAGGTGAGCGAGCTCGTCATAGCGGGCGGCCCCATGCCCTCGGCTTACCCCAACATGTTTCTGGGACAGTTCGACGCGGTGGTGCAGGGAGAAGGCGAGATAACTGTGTCCGAGCTGCTAGACTCAATGGATGGGAGGAGCGATCCCCATTTTGACAAGGTGAGGGGGGCCTGGCTTGCCCCCCACCTCAACGGAGGTCGGATAGAGTTTACGGGCCAGAGACCGCTGGTCAGGGATTTGGATGACCTCCCGTTCCCCGCCCGCGACCTCTACGATAACGAGCTATACAAGTCCTACTATCAGCGGAATTATGGCTATACGATGACTTCGATGATCGCCAGTAGGGGCTGCCCATTCTCGTGCGATTTTTGCTGGAGGCCAGACTATGGCCGCATCTATCGGTATAGATCGCCCGCGAATATCGCTGAGGAGATGGAGGAGATCCGCTACAGGTGGGGGTACCGGAGAATATGGTTCGCCGACGAGCTCTTCATCGCAAGCAAGAAGCACGTCTTGAGACTCTGCGAGGAGATAGTTAGGCGTGGCATAGACGTTGGCTGGGAGTGCCTCTCCCGCGTGGACCTATTTGACGCGGAGGTGGCGCGAGCGATGAGGAGGGCTGGGTGCTACAAGGTGATCTTTGGGCTTGAGTCGGGGGATGACTGCGTCCTCAACAAGTTGATGAACAAGAGAATCACGGTTTCGCAATCTGTCTCTGCGGTAAAAGCCGCCAAGAGGGCCGGACTCCAAGTAGGCGCCTTCTTCATACTGGGTTATCCGGGAGAGTCGGATGAGACTATGCTCAAGACGATTAAGCTCGCGTCTAGCCTGCCATTAGACTACTTCAGCATGACGGTGCCATACCCACTCCCGGGCACAGGTCTATACGAGAAGGTAAAGGACCAGATGGAGGCCTTCGAGTGGGAAAAGCCCCTCCACGGATGGGACCACAGACTCCTCTTCAGACACGAATTCTCGATAAAGAAGCTGAGGTATGGGATTTGGAAGGCGCGGCTTCAGTGGAGGCTTAGGAGGAAGCTGGGCCCACTCTACTTCCTGACAAAACCTTTGGAGCTATACACGACCTTGAAATTCAGGCGCTTACGCTAGCTCTCCCCTCCGAGCCTTTGAAGATGTAGAGTGATGCGGCGATGAGTCCTAGATTTTGTGGAAACGCGAGGGGGTAGCCGGCCACCACGAGAAACGTCGACAGAAGAGACGCTGAAACTATTCCTACGACTCGTCTCCAGACTCCCAGTAGAATCAGTAGTGCGAGGACGCACTCCGTGAGGAAGATTAGGAATACAGATACCTCAATACCTACAGGTTTTGCCAGCAGGTACGCCAGCTCATTACCGGCTATGTAGGCTTTGAAGTGGGCTGGATTCCTCAGAGCATCTAAGCCCCACTCTACGAAGGGGTAGGCTACCCCGCTCCTCAGGAGGAGTGGTGGGAGGATCTGGGCAGCCCACCTGATTCGTGGGAGCTTTCCGAGGAGGCTCCGCGAGTTTAGGGCGAGGTAGAGTGATATGGAGCAAAGACCGACGGTCTGAGGCTCGGCGAGGGGGGCGAACGGCTTAACTCTTAGCACGTAGTAGGCTGTGACGGCGAAGAATGAGGCGGCGCCGGCCGGTGCTGTGCTTTTTATGAGCAAGAGCGAGCCAATAGCGGCGTGAAGCACGAGGGGGACGGCCGGGTTTGGCAGTCTCGGATGCAGCCCTATCTCCGGGTCTAGCAATGAGGCGACTCCCCATAGGTAGCTTACAGAGGCTAGCCCCGCCTCGAGGACCCGCATACCCCTATCACTCTGAAGAGCTCGGAGAAGTAGATGGAGTAGAAGAGGATAGATGCTCCGAATTTTGCTAAGAGCCTGGAAGACTCGATGCCTGCGGTAAACCTATAGATGTCTGGAACTATCTCCGGGTTAACTGGGTACAGGAGCTGTGGGATAGAGAGGTTGAGCGCAGCGAAAAGCAGGATCGAAGCCCAAAGCCTCATGCGTGGCGGGCTCCTGAGGTTGAGGTGCAGAAGCATTAGTGGGAGGATGAGGTTCTGCTCTGAGACGCTGGGTCTGAGGAGGATGAAGACCGTGCTGCCGAGCAAAGAACACTGCATTAAGCCGCTCGTCGAGCTGGGCCTCCTCAAAGACACGGCTAGGGCCGAGAGTCCGAGGGCGGCGAGCCAAAAGAACCCTATGAGTGGGCCGAGGGGAGATCGCCTCCCCCAGTCCCACCCGTAGAGGTAATCTATGAGGTTGGTGGGGCTGATTCCCCCAACGTCGCTCAGCCAGTTGCTAAGGCCCTGCGGAGTGGTCGGTGCCTCCCAGCCGAGGAGGAGGAAGGGAGCGGCGAAGATGGCGGTTGACAGGAGGAGAAGCTCGGACACGTATTCGGCCCCCCTCCTCGCCCCCAAGTATGAAGCAATCGCCGGGACTAGTCCCAGTCCTAGGGGCTTAATGTTCAGCGAGACGGCTAGCAAGAGTGCTGACAGGTGTCTCCTCTCCACTAGGAGCAGCGCCGCGACCGCTGCCAGCGAGGCCAGGAGGTCGGGCTTCCCCCAGGCCACGGAGGTCAGCAGGACATAGGGGTTGAGGAGGTAGAAGGAGGCGCCACCGACACCAAGCCTCGACGCCAACGCATATGTGGTGAGACATGAGACTAGTATCGGTATCTTGGATACGGCGTTAAATGTGAAGAGGTCGCCACCCGATGCGGTGTAGGACAGCGAGAGGTAGAGTGGCCAGAGAGGGGTTTCTCCGATGCCCTGTATCTCGGGCGGATACGATGGGTTTGGGAGATGGCCCCCTATGTATGGGCTGAGTCCGTGGACTGTGTTTCGAGCCGCCACGTATCCTACCAGTAGGTCGTATCCGTGTCCGAGGAGAATACCCAAACTCGCTTGGAGCGTGAGTGAGAGTGGGATGAGGCTTCTCGCGCCCCATCGGCCCACCAGAGGTGGTCCCCTCCGCTACGCGCCTAGACTCGCCTAGACCTCAAGGCCGCCGCAATAATCAATACCTGAGCGAGTATTAAGACGTCGTAGCTTATCAAGAGTGGCGGACAGTAGAGGGGACAGCTTAAGCCACCATCACCTGATATCGGTGTGATGCCGAAGAGGTAGAGGGCGAACTCGGCTGGGGAGATCCCTATGGCGGGGCCGGTTAGTGGATTCAGAGCCAGCATGGCGAGGTATATCGACGCCCAGTATAGGGTCGCCCTGACCGCCCAGGCGCGGCGCGACAGTGTCGAGCCGAGCAGAACAACCTGGATCAGGGTGAAAACTATCAGGGCGTAGGCGTGCCCATTCTTAGGATTGTCGAGCCATAGCAGCCCGTCAAAAACAAGTATGATCGCTCCAAAAACTATCGAGATTATTAGGGGGATGACGAGGGCGTAGCTGGTGCCTTTAGTGGTCATGGTGCCCCCTGGATCCTAAGCTATAAAAGGGTTGCTCAGCTACCGCTTCAAGCATCCCTTAACCCTTCCCCACCATGCAGGCCGCCCGAGTATTCCGTACAGCCTATGAAGAACATGTGTTGGGCCCTCGATTGACAGCAGGTCGGTGGCCTTCCAGGGATTCCTGACGATCAGGCGGCCTTCCTTCACGAGGAAATGGTGATCGGGGGTTAGGGACGTGATACCCGAGGAGGAGAGGGTCACAACTTATTCGAGGTCGTCAGGGTTCTCCGTGAGAGGATTGCGAGCTACGTCACGGAGGGCATCGAGGGGGCGAGGGCGCTGAGGGAGGCAGTCAGGCTAGTAGGCGAACCTGTTGAGGTGGAGGGCAAGTACTGGAGGGGCAGCGTCGGGGCCGCCGATGGCGGCAGCGCCATACTGCCCTTCGCCGACAGGGACGTGGGCTTCATATCGGCTATAACCATGTTGACAACAGCAGGAGCTATCATAGGAGGTTCAGGGGAGGGCTCATTACGCAAAAGGAAGGCGTAGGTGATGGGGAGTTCTCGGACAGGCTCGACCTCGAGAGATAGGAGATGATGCTCGCCCTCGCGGCCGATTCCGTCAACGATGCATCGCCGCTCATAGTGGACGGCCCCTTGATACTGCGGCCGAAGTATTCCGGGGGACAAACTCTCCAGCTCAAATGGCTGGTCTCGGGGGCAGAGAGGATATAGGCATAGCCCTCGTGGATTTCGTGAAGAGGTTCTTGACGCGACGACATGGATGGGTGAGGACAAGTTCTTCGAGTTCCTGAGACACATGGTTGCGACGTCAGACCCGGTGAAGTCCGTCCCAGGATGTAAAGGACCCGCTTAGACTCAAGCTCTTCAACCTCAATGGAAGGTGAGCTAGGCTAATAGATGTTGAGCATATAATTATGGGTGGCTTACGTGTTATGAAAACGTTTTGATGTCTACCTTCCATATATTATGAAGTCCACGACTATATTGTTTACTGCATGATACAGGAGGCAGGACCAAGTGCTCCTTGTTATCAGGAAGAGGGCTGATATTATCGAGGCCCAGACTATCATGTAGATGAATAGCGCAAGCCCGAATCTCAGGTGTATTGCCGCGAATGAGAGGACGCTTACGGCTACGGAGGCCGTGGTGCTTTTGATCAGTTTGGGCAGCCTTGTTAGAACGTAGCCCCTGAAGAATGCCTCCTCGAAGAAAGCTGCGCCCAGAGCCCAGACCGCAACGGGAAGCGCGTTAAACCCCTGAACGCTATAACCCCACCTACTCCACGAAATACCCAGATAACCCAAAACGTAGTTAACTGGTAACCAAAGGGTGAAGGCGACAAGCCACAAAGATACCGCCAGGATTATCTCCCTCAAACCCAGCCTTCCAACGTATATCGATCTAAACCCTCCACCCTCTTTCTTTGCTATATGTAGCAGTATGATGAAGCCCACAAGCTGTGAGAAAGTGTAGATGAGTGCCCCCCAAGGACTATGCGGGTCAGGGCTAACCACAGCGTAAAGTAGAACAGCTAGACCGTAGTAGCCGGGAATGGCTACGAAAAGCCCCAAAACCGATAGGTACGACCTTTGTAAACTCATACGCATAATAGCGCGGAAAACAGAACTTAAAACTTACATAGGGTGTAAAAGGAACGTTTCGGTCTGATTCTGACTGACATTTAAAGATTGCAGGAGGTCATAGGGGTGCTGTCAAGTTGGTATTACCTCCTCTCCTCCTGTCCTGATGATATTATGCATTGCTGCAATATGCAGTTACTAACTCTTCTAGGCTTCTCAACATCTTCGAGTTCACGTTGTTGTATAACCTATTCATTTCCCTTAAGCTGAGGCCTGCTATGAAGAGAACGACGGAATAGATCTTCTCGAGAGGAGGGTACCTGTGGGATCGAAAGAGATCGGCGAAAGAGTCCAGTACGGCATCGATGACGTGCATCATGGCCAGAGGTCTCCCCAAAAAGGCTCAAGCAAAACTTGTCAATACCCTCCTTCGTGCCGACACATGTCATGCTGCGCAATTCCACTAAAAGGTGTACGAATAGACGATGCGGGATATGCTGCGGAATAAGGCGCTCAGGTTTAAATAAGCGCCGAGCTTTATGTTTTTGGAAGCGGGGTAGGGTAGCCAGGATATCCCGCCGGGCTCATAACCCGGAGATCGGTGGTTCAAATCCACCCCCCGCTAGATAGTATATAAGGATTTCGGCGAAAATTTATATATCAAAATTATGTTAACTTCAGACTTCTATCAATCTCGAGTTGCTCTTTACTGCTTTAGGGTTGACGGCTTCAAGGGCCTCTGCTAGCCTGACCAGCCTCTGGTTGGAGAGTATCCTCGAAAGTTCCTCAAGCTCGGCCTTTCCCCCTTACCATGTACCCTCACCTCTTCCGGGGCTGGCCTTAGCCGTTTACCGGGTTTATCTCCAGCGCGAGCTCCGGTCCCCTCGACCCGCGCCCAGGAAGCTTGACAATAAAGACTATGACTATAGGTATATTCGTCATGGTCCTCTTCCAGTCCTCCCCGCCCCTCATGAATTCCCTGAGCTTCTGCTCCAGGCTGGCGTCCTGAGGAGGGGCGGTCTGAGGCTTCTGTTGTCCCTGTTGGCTAAAATCCCGCTTCTGCTGAGTGTAATACCATGCTCTAACCGTGCTCATAACGCCAAACTGGCTGGGCTTGGTATTAAAGCTGGTGGCCCTCCTGTGCTTCACGGTTGTCCTGTCATGGGTCGTTCTCGCACACTTGTCGGTGTTAAGACCTCTCCGCAAATTTTGAAGTAGTCAAACTCCCAGCCGAACCTCTCACATATCCTGTATTCCTACTCCTCGATCGTATTCACGGTCTCTTAACTCCTTCGTCCTCTTTCAATGGTCTCCTTGACGAAGCCTGTGATCCTCTCCCGGAGCGCCCTCACAATGCCCAATAGATGGTGACCACCTCCTCAACGTGATAAAACAGTAGATGTCCCTTAGCGAGCTACCTCAAAGTGCGGCAATAAGAATTAATAAGCATCTCAACTGCTTTTCCAGTTAGGTGCGATGATATCGTTGCTGGACGATAAAGTCCGGTCGAAGATTCGTGAATTATTGTCGCGTTTTGAGGAGTGGTTGAAATCGGAAGAAGCTAGAGTCGCCATAAAGGATAGGAGCGTGAAGCTTAGGGAGTTTCAAACTCTTTTAAGCGAGGAGAATGTCGAGGGTTTGACCGAGCCAGACTTCAGGAAAATTATTGCCTCATTGTGGGCATTTGTTGGATGGACAAACAAAGACTAAGTAGCGGACAGGGTTTTGACGTATAAGGACATCAAGGAATTAAGGTCCGAGTTGAAGGAGTTGCTTTATGGAAAGGCCCCATTCCCGCAGCGTTATGACCATTTTAGCAGAAGTGTCAGAGGGCTTGGGCCCTCAGGATTGACCGAGATACTAGCATTTTTTAACCCTCAGGAATATGGTATATGGAACGAAAAAAGCAGAAAGGCTCTAGAAATCCTGGGTTTAAGCAACGAACTACCGACTAGGAAATACAAGATAACTGGTCAGGAGTACGAGAAAGTCAACAAGGCACTAAAAATGATATATCATGAGATTAAACCGGTCTTCGAGAAGGTCGGGATCACTGAGCAGAGCACGGACCTGATGTTGGTGGAACTCTTTCTATACTACGTGTATCAACAGGGCTCCCTAGAAACAATTCCAGAAGAGGGGAAGGAGGATTATGATTTTGATCACGATGAAATTATTGAAAAGCTCGTCGCACTCGGGAACGGGCTAGGATTTGAAGCCGAGGAAGAGAAGCTGGTAGCCAAAGGAGCGAGGGTTGACGTCGTCTGGCGCGCTAAGATAGCGAACCTCGGCGTAGTGAGCTATGTCTTCGAGGTGCATAGGGAAGGAAGCATCGACTCGCTAATACTCAACTTGCAGAGAGCCAGAAATGATCCTACCGTCCAGAAGCTCATAGTGGTAGCGAATAAGACCAATCTTAAGAAGATACAGGAAGAGGTGAGCTCTCTAAGCGAAGATTTCCGGAAGTCGCTGACATATTGGGAGGTGAAAGATGTTAGGAGAGCGCATAACCTGCTAAATGAGTTGAACGCCATAATAGGCAATTTAGAACTTGTGAAATTGTCTTAATATAACATTTTATGAAGTCTTTCATGGTTCACCGTATCGTAAATGTTTACGACTTTAAAGCATGATTTGCACGGAGGACATGGTCTTATTGGTTGGATTGATCTCAATTCTCCTTCTATAATCGTCACCTTCGCGCCAAATTTGCCCGCCTTCCTGTAGAGCCACTTTGCCCTCCTCCCAAGTTTCCTTCCCCTCTCCAACACTTCTAGCGCGACCAGGTGATCCAGCGCCGGCCTCACGTACTTGAAGTCCTTAGGAGCCCATCCCCTCCTCAGAAGCCCCTTCGCCACGTCGCTGGCGCTCCTCCACTCGTCGAAGAAGCCACCCGAGGCCAACCTGATTATCCTTCCGTAGAGCTCGTCCTCGCAGATCTTGACGTACTCGTATTTTCTCTCGTAGACTATTCTCTGGACTGAGCACTCTATCTTGACCTCTGGTACCTTGGAGAGGATTGAGCGGACCAGCTGCTCTAGGGCCTCCACTCGCTGCTTGAGCTCCTCGACCTCTTTCTCAATGCCCATCCAGCACAGCTACCCAAATCGCAATAGATAAGCTCAGATGATCTCCACTACGTCGTTAATCAGTATCGTGGTCTTCCCGTTCAGCTTCGTTACAGTCGCCCTCGCTCTGAACCTCCTACCCTTCTTTATCAGCTCCTTGGGACCGTTGTAGGTAGAGGGCTCAAGCCTCGCCCTGAACCTGTCGTTGACGAGCACTACAGCGAACCCCGGGTAAACCTTCTCTACCTCTATCGTCACTATCCTTCGCTGCGGCTTCGTCGCAACGGGCCTTGACCTCAAAGCGGCGGTTGTGACGTACCTATACGCTTTACGATAGGAAGTCCGACGGTTACCTTGCTGACCTCCTCCCCGCCCTGAAGGGCGAGGGTTCCCTCAGGGCGGATCACAGGTTTGCGGTTTACCGCCTTCATCTTCATCACCTCACAGCTGGTGGGAATTGCCACCCAGCTCCGTTCGTCCAGCGGTAGACCGCGGGCTGGGCCTTCAGCCCATTACCCCTATCCCTCACCAGGGGTTGCCCTCTTCTCCTGGATCCCTGGGACTCGGGGATATGTAGGATGTTTGCTGCACCGTTTTGGTCCGCATTTATGACCTTCCCTATGTGGGGACACTTGGACAAACCACGTTCAATACGCCCACCTTCATGGGCTTCCCCACATAGAGAACAGGTCTTAGAAGTATACGACTCATCCACCTTAATCACTTTCATTCTCAGTTCTTCGCCAATCTCCTCAAAACGTTTTATAATATAGCCATAATTCCAGAAGTTCACAGTGAGTTTATTGCCTTTGTTCTTAGAGATCTCTTTAGGATATCCTACGACCACCTCGCCCACTCTTTTTTCCTTCATTTCCTCCATTATCTTCCTCACCATGCTGTTTAGTGCGTGTTTCAAGAACCTCCTCCTCTTATCGTGAAGCAGCTTGAGATGTCTGCTCCTCCTCTGTTTATGCCTAGCCAAAGTTCTCTGAACAACAGCAATTCGCTTGCCATAATATTCGTATTGAGATAAGACAGGCCCACCCTTAAAGACGTACCAGCTTCCGTCCTCGACGTAGACGGTTGCCAGATTTATAATCCTTAAATCCACAGAAGCCCTCAGCTTACCCTCTACTTTTGCACGGTTTTCAACTTCCACCGGAATATGGGCATACCAACTTCTCCTAGCCTCGTCATAAATTATCTCGAGACGGCCCTGCTTCCCGCGCCACTTCAGCTTCCCTTTGAACTTCAGAGTCAGCCCGAAGTCCTTTAGATAGATCGTCCTGTTCTCCTCATCTACCCTGTACCTATCATTCCTGACGATTACCATTAGCTTATAGTTCCCACGCTCGTCCTTCCAGTAGCCTGGAGGTTTAGGTTTAAACCACTTAGGCAACTTCCCTTCCTTTTTATCTTTATCTTTAATTAAAGAGAAGAAGCTCCTCCAGTCCTCAGCGTTCTTCCTGGCTACTTGTTGAGCATTGACCTTTAATACGTGCTTATACTTCTCGTAAACCTTCTTTTCGCTTGTGGCAAAATCTACCCTTTCTCCATTCTTATACTGTTGTATTCTTAACCAGTTTATCTCGTTCCAGCACTTCGCAGTAACAATTCCTAGTTCCTTTAACCTCCCATGAGCATCCTTATCTAGTATTAGTATAACTACGTTAGTTCTTATCAACCTCTTTCACCCATTGTCCTCCAATTATTGTTGATCTGTATTCCACAACACTTTAGACTATTCAAAAAAATTCAAAAATTTAAAAATTTTACTCCGCCCTAGAAGAGGCGAGACTTGTCGTTCTTTTGTCAACCGGCTTTTTGAGGAGTCCCCAGAGCGTCTTCGACTCGACCTCGATGAAATACTTTGTCGTGCCTTTTCTGATTTTAAGCTTCGGTGGCGACCTGTTCAACACTACGGCTATACATCTGGCGACCTCCTCAACGAACTCCCAGTCTACAGCCTCAAATCGTATTATCGTATGCCTGTAACCCTTGCGGAAGCGCCTCTTTATCTTAGGATATCCGTCGCCTAGGACCGCACCGATAATGTAAGCGAGCGTTTCGGAAGGCTCCAACAGCTCCATGGAAGGTATCAGTCGGCCGTTGTGCGGGTTATGTATCCCGCGTATCCAGTAGCTTATGTGAGACTTGGATAGTCTGACTCCGTATTTTCGCCAGACCTCCCCGGCAATCTCTTTATATGTCAGCCCGCTTCTCCGAAGGGCAACGACATCATTGTACAGCTTGATCCGAGGCTCCCGCGGCAGGTATCTACCCACTCACTACACCCCCTCATTCTGTGTCTTTATCTCATATGGCCTTGCAACTATGTGGAGCCTCTCCACAATCCCACTCCCAACTTCTTCCTCCCCATGTTTTCACACATTCGGAGAGGAACATCAACCGGCCCCGCATATAAGGAGTAGTGGCCCCAATAATCGGGCCATCCCTAAACCTGTACTCACTAAGAGCTGGACACACTATTCATAAGGATCACTCCAAACCCAGTCTTGAGGAGAATGATAGAGAGTGGAGGGAGAGAACAAGAGGATAAAGCTCAAGATATTTTACAGAAGCACTATTGGGCGATACAATATGAGAGGGGCTTGGAGATGGATGGGAGCATCCTATACCCCATAGAAAGCGCTAAGGAACTGTTGCCACGTTATATAAAGACTTCTAAGAGACTAATACTACCGAGAGAAAGCCCGTGGGAAGTCCAATAGAGTCCCCAGAAAAGGTAATACAAGACCCTAGCGCCGCTGGGGGGCTCTCCCTGGGAGGATCCGATCCCGCAGCTATTGTCGCTTGAGATCGAGAATCCTCTTCCCGTTAAGGCTCAGCCTATGACTGATGTCTCCCTCAATTCGGTCCTTGGTCACCGTGTACAGTGTGTGCCCTATATAGATGCTATTTGAGAGCTTTGGCGGCGCGGTAGTCGTTTTAGTATGAGCAGTTTGTGTTGTTCTCGTAGGACGGCGAGGTTTAGGAGTGTTGCTGAAAAGTAGAACCAGAAGACCGTGGGTGCGTCGGCTGTGTTCCATGGGCAGTTGCAGAAGCTGAATGTGAGGAGGAGGTTTGCGGCTATCAGGGCCCCAACGCAACCGGCGAGGCGTGGAAAGACCCCTAGAATCATCATGAAGCCTATTGCTGTCTCGGCAGCCGTCACGACAACCGCCAGGATAAGCCAGTCGCCGGCTAGGCTCCTCAGGAGTTCTCCGTAGAGGGGGATGTAGTTGTTTGCGGCGGCGGTTGTGTAGAGGTCTCTGACCCAGCCGACGTCGAACCATCTCTGGCTTGCGAAGTAGAGCCAGAAAAAGCCCGTGGAGAGCCTCACCGCGAGGGCCCAGAGCTCGGTCAGACGCGGCATGCAACAGCACCCGGGAGCCGCTATCTAAATCTGTTTCCTCGAGTTCAGGGCTTGATCGTCTGGAGTAGTTCCTCGACTTCTTCCAGTGTGTGGTTTTCGATGTTGCCGGCTTTTTTCTTGATTGCTTCTTTGACTTCGTCTGTGATCGTTTGGGGCTGCTGTTTTGATGAGGAAGGCGCCGACTGCTCTTCCTAGGGCTGTGACGGGTGCTACATCGCCGTAGCCGATCGTCGTGATTGTGGCGAGGGCCAACCAGTAAGCGTCTCCCAAATCCCTTATCCTTGAGTCTGCGTTGTCGGACTCGAGCACGTATGCGCTGAAGGTCCCCACGGCGATCACGTCCTCCTACAGGCGAGGGGTGAGGGGCATATACCGGCTGCTGCGTTTTTACGCGAGATGCGTTCTATGAGCTCCCGAGAAAGGCCTTAGTTGACCTCCCTCTCTCGGGATCACCGTAGTAGTTGTAGGCGCCGTAGTAGTTGTAGTAGTGTTTCAACTCCCTCTCTCGGGATCACGAGAACCACGATGTCGAAGATGTCGTCCAACTCGTTCCGTCTTTCAACTCCCTCTCTCGGGATCACTTAGCGTGGATTGTGAGAAGGGGTTTCACGGTAGTTGCAGGCTTTCAACTCCCTCTCTCGGGATCACTTATGTTTTCTTTTGGCCAACTATAATTTTTGGCAAACATTCTTTCAACTCCCTCTCTCGGGATCACGAGGCTAGACGCAGGGGGCTGGTGTAGCGTGTCCGAGCTCACTTTCAACTCCCTCTCTCGGGATCACATTTGAGGCGAGCGGGATAGACCTCTTCAGCACCGCTTTCAACTCCCTCTCTCGGGATCACTACGAGAGTCGTCGGAGTTCTCACCAGCATCCCAAGGCTAACTTTCAACTCCCTCTCTCGGGATCACTATCGCTGCGTAGGGGCTCTCGACCTGGTTGAAGACTATGCTTTCAACTCCCTCTCTCGGGATCACGGGAGTTTGAGCAAGATTTAAAAGAAGTTAAAATTGAATTATCCTTTCAACTCCCTCTCTCGGGATCACACACCATACTAAGCCCCATTCAGGCGGGTCTCAGCTGGCTCTCTTTCAACTCCCTCTCTCGGGATCACTCTTGCTCAAACTCCCGCATCTCGCCCGAAAGGCGAGAACTTTCAACTCCCTCTCTCGGGATCACAGGAGTTAGAGCGCGTGGATGATGCGCTGATTGCGAAGGCCTTTCAACTCCCTCTCTCGGGATCACAGCATTTACTTGAAGAGAGTAGGCAGGCATTTCCAGAGACTTTCAACTCCCTCTCTCGGGATCACTTGGGGCCCTAGCGGCAGTTGTGGGGGCCATATTATTAATACTTTCAACTCCCTCTCTCGGGATCACAGCTTGAGATGTTTTTGCGGGAAATAAAGATCGAGGCTACCTTTCAACTCCCTCTCTCGGGATCACTCGATGACACTCTTTTGTCCAGCCCTGCTCATATATAGTGGTCTTTCAACTCCCTCTCTCGGGATCACTTACTGCGTGGATGAGGTCTGGGATCGGCAAGGCCTTGCAGACTTTCAACTCCCTCTCTCGGGATCACAGACAGTGTGAAATACGCATCAGGGGTCGGATTCTCCTGGATACTTTCAACTCCCTCTCTCGGGATCACATCCTCGCTCTGAAACTTATTATCGTGAGAAACAATATCATCTTTCAACTCCCTCTCTCGGGATCACTTCCGAGCGGAGGGCGGACCTAGCCCACTCACGAAACTCTGCACTTTCAACTCCCTCTCTCGGGATCACATAAACGGATCAAGGCCTGCGGATCTCTCGACTTAAACACGCTTTCAACTCCCTCTCTCGGGATCACATAAATTGACTTCCTTCGGCTCCCCCCACTCTCCATAGCTTTCAACTCCCTCTCTCGGGATCACAATAGAGCTTCAGGGCATTGATGATGCGAGCGACGAGATAACTTTCAACTCCCTCTCTCGGGATCACTAAGACCACATGATGTGCTATATAAAGTTACGCATGACGTACTTTCAACTCCCTCTCTCGGGATCACCTGAGGGCCTTGATAACCATCTCCATTATCGCCACGATAATCTATTTTCTTTCAACTCCCTCTCTCGGGATCACAGCGAGCGCTGGAGAGACTGGTTGCGAGGCTGAAAAGGGACTTTCAACTCCCTCTCTCGGGATCACTTACCGGCGCGCAGAAGTTTAAAAAACGAAATCAAAGATACTTTCAACTCCCTCTCTCGGGATCACAGCACTATACCGGTTGATGAGGAAAAGAGGCGTTTCATTTCTTTCAACTCCCTCTCTCGGGATCACGTGAAAGGGAGGAATCAGTCTCTTTCGCAATGGCCAATATTTCTTTCAACTCCCTCTCTCGGGATCACATGAGCGGTGAGGTGAGTGAGTGATTAAGAATAAGGTTACCTTTCAACTCCCTCTCTCGGGATCACCTTCGGTGAGAAGGGCTCGACGCGCACCACTAGGCTGGTCTTTCAACTCCCTCTCTCGGGATCACTGGCCAGAAGTATCGCTACAGAATTGCGAAGCTCATTGACTCCTTTCAACTCCCTCTCTCGGGATCACCTTCACTCTCGCTTAGGTCAATATCCATGTTAGCGATTCTTTCAACTCCCTCTCTCGGGATCACCCGCCCCAGCGCAATACGTTTTCCGCGACTACTACTTGACTTTCAACTCCCTCTCTCGGGATCACGTATATTTGAATGGTCTGGTTGTCGGTAACGCTATGTTCTTTCAACTCCCTCTCTCGGGATCACCGCTATACAATGCCCTTAATGTAACGCTGAACTCTAACTTTCAACTCCCTCTCTCGGGATCACCTCAGGGTGGATGGGAAGGTCATAAACGCGGCCCACCATGTCTTTCAACTCCCTCTCTCGGGATCACAGGATGGGGGGCCGCGAGCTGAACCCCCTCGTGAACGCCATCTTTCAACTCCCTCTCTCGGGATCACATTGGCATGAAATCTCCACCACATAGTCCCCAGCATCATATCTTTCAACTCCCTCTCTCGGGATCACGATACATGTCGCAAAAATCGGGAATGAATACCTATGTATTGACTTTCAACTCCCTCTCTCGGGATCACATTTCTTCAGGGTTCTCCGTGATCCCGAAAAATCTAAACTTTCAACTCCCTCTCTCGGGATCACAGACCTGCAGACCTGGCGTATGCTGGATGAGATGAGTCTTTCAACTCCCTCTCTCGGGATCACCTACTGCTGCCACTGCCTATCACCTTCAGCTGACAGCCTTTACTTTCAACTCCCTCTCTCGGGATCACCACTATACCAATACTAACGCGCAGGCCCTTGCGCCTCTTTCAACTCCCTCTCTCGGGATCACTGAACCCAATTCCGGGATTTTCTGACTCTCCTCGGCTTCCTGCCGCGACTCCCTTTCGCACGACTGTATTTTTGACCCTCTATTTAAAGTTATAACCGCTACAGATTATAAAGGATTTAAAAAGAAGTTCTCGGTGTACTTATGCCATCAGGTGCAACAACCGAATTAGGCGCCTTTCCTCCGCCAAAGCCTATGAATCTAATGAGGTGAAAATCATCAGCCTTCGAGGACACCATCTCCGACCGGCTTCCGGGCGGACGACCGCGGAATAATATCCAAGGGGAGACGTTGTAATGGGGGGACGGGAATTGGACGTTGCGGCTCTTATGGAGGTCAAGGAGAGGATGATGGAGGATTTCATGCTGATCAGGGAGAGGGATGGGAAGGTGGAGCTGACGGCGCTAGGCAAGCTCATCTACAGAGTCACCATCTCGTGACCGTGACGGAAAGGAATGCACGCTCGCCAAACTCCCAACGCAGCCGCACACCAAACCCGCAAGCCTTTCCACCGAAGCTGATGGTCATCAGCGGGTCGTTGACATGCTAGGGTTCTCCGGGTTGCAGATTCTGAGGTAGGGGCAACTCGGATCGCACCTCTCCGGCAATCCCGGATCGAACCCCTCGCTGATCACCCTCAGCAGCATGTCCCTCCTCTCTACAAGCTCCAACCTCAATTCGTCGTCAATAACGACGAAGTGCTCGTAGTCCTTGACGTCCCTGCCCGAAAACTCGAGGTAAAGGATCACCGCATGGTTCACCGAAACGCGGAACTGCGACTCGAAGCAGAGAGCGTAGCCTGCGAGGGCGACCTCAAATTCCCTGGTGGGCTTTCTGGTCTTGAACTCGACGAGTAGGTTGGGTGGAACCAACGCATCTATCCTAACAGCCCTGTTGAAGCCGAGGTTTCTGCCGTCGACCGGGAACTCGCAGATCCAGGGGACGACCCTGTGGACTATGCCGTCCCAGCTCAGATACCTCGACGCCGAGAGGGCCTTGTCTAGCGCGGCGGAGTATGTCAGCGCGGCCCTGTGCCAGATCGTCCCGAAGACCTCAGGATATGCTGAGAATTCTCCTGATTTGATCAGCTGGTCTCCGATCTTGATGAGCTCTTCGTGAAACTCTTTTCCCGTTCTAGGCCTGCCCCTGAACAGCACTTCCTTCGCCGACGACGTGGCGGTCGTGATGCAGCGGTGGACGAAGGACCCGAACATCAGCTCGTGCCCCGGCCTCTCTCCAATCCTCCTGTGGTGCCTGAGGTATGCGAGCCTACCAGTTCCGCAGGCGAAGGTGAGGTCGGAGACGTTGATCCTGGCCCTGTAGGGGACCAGCAAAGGAGGTTCCTTCCACCTCCACCCCCTCAGCTCCTCACTCACCTCAACCGGCGTATCCTGAAAGGTCTGGAGGATCCGCAGGACGTCGTCCATGGTGTAGAAGACCATACTCCATCCCGCCCGATCTAGGATGAACGATGTCGTATAAGATTTGGTGTTCAACAGACGAATGGGTTGTCCCTCATCCTGACAAGAGCTCGCTGTAGATCCGGCCGCGTTCGGTTAGGGAAACCACCACTTCCCTTCGCTTACCTTGGAAGAGCTGCACCATCCCCGCACTTTCAAGCCTCTTGAGCCTCCTCCATACCGTCGGTTTGGAGATCCCCAATTCCTCCGAGAGCAGGCCAAGTGTCCTAACGCCGCGCGACAGCGACTCTATGATCTGCCTGCCGACCTCGTCAGTCTCGGGAAAGCTCAGATCGGTAGTGCTGAACGCCGCCAGCGCCTTCCCGTCCTCCGACTCGACCTCAACGGTCATCGGAACCCTCGAGATCAGGGCAGCGCAGAGGACCTCTACCACCAGAAGCCTCATGCCTCCGCTTAGGTTGAGGATTATCGGTCTCTCGGCCCATATCCTGAACGTTCTCGCAAGAGTCAGAACCGATCCATGGAAGTCCACCACCGGAACCTTCACAAGCTCCACGCCCTCTTCGCTGACGTATCGCTTCACGAAGTCGTTCAGCACGGAGAGACCCCGCTCGACCCGCTCGTCTTGACCTTCCTCGGGCAGCAGAACCACAACCCTTGTCTTGTCCGATGGAGGGTGCCTCATCAGCGCCCTTATGGCGAACTTCTCGTCGAACCCGAAGGTTACAGCGATTATCACAATACTGATTTCAATCCTGTGAAATTTAACCCTGTATGTTGTGATGATCAGAAAAGCAAGCCGTTCCTTAGCAAAAATCCTTATCATTCTCCTCATATACCTTAATCGTTACAATGAGTTCGACCCAAACTCAACTGGAGAAAATGGAGCCGACCAAAGAGTACAGGGACGTGGCAGTTCTTCTCGCGGCTGCCTCTGCACTAACCAAGTCACCGTCCCTGATCGATAGGCTGACTTACGCGCTGAGCCCTGAGCCTGCCCTGAAGGCCGTCGCAGATGCGCTCAGAATCCTCCAGAGCGACCAGAACTCCCAGAGCCCAGCGATAACTCAAGGCAAGAATGAACGGGGGTATCCTATCGTTAGCGTCAGGGTGGAGGACAGGAACGTCCCACTCGTGATCCGAGGACGCCTTCCCTGGAGCGAATTGGTGCGAAGCTTCATCGAAGACGTGGGCCGTGACATCAACATCGCAAGGAAGGTCGGGACCTACGCCTCCAGCCTATTGGTCGAGGCTCAGCTGAGGTTGGAGCGGGAGGAGGGTGAGTGAGATGTTCCTGAGCGCGTCCTTCAGGATCCTCGTCAACGTAGAATCGCTCAACTCGGTCGAGAGCGTCGGCAACGTATCACGGCACAGGTCTGTCCCCATCGTTATCCCCTACGACAACGGATACACGGTCAGGTACGTGCCAGCCATCTCCGGCGAGAGCATAGCCCACGGTTTCCAGTCGCTACTGGTTGACGTAGCGCTCCGAGAGAATCTGCCGGTCGGCGAGTTCTCGAAAAGGAAGGAGTTCCTAAAGTTCTCCGAGGACGCCTATCTCACAGACGAGGGAATCAAGCCGCCAAAGGATTACGACGACATTAGGAGGTTCGAGGTGGACGTGCTGCTGAAGGACATAGTCGCCGATGTCGGAGGCTTCCTTTACGCCGGAAACATACCGGTTAAGAGGACCTCGAGGTTCCAAGTGGGTTACATGCTGCCGGCCCTCGAGGACGTAACTAACGCGGCGGCGCTTGAGGCTCAGTTCCACGTGAGGTTCCTGCAGTCGAAGCCTCCTAAGTCGACGGAGCAGGAAGGCGCTAGGCTTGGCCAGATTCCCTACAACATCGAGGCCGCATCGGCGCTCTACACCTTCACGTTCAACCTCGACCTGGCCGGAATAGGCGTTCCCGTGAACACCGGGAAAGAGGACAAAAAGAAAGAGGAAGAGCTGGCAAAGCAGAAGGTTGCGAGGCAAAAGGCTGCACTAAAGGCGCTCGGACTCTTCGTGAGTCAGATATCTTTCGGTGCGAAGCATTCGAGGTACTTGCCCAACGCAGAGCTGAGGTCCTGCACCTTCGCGTTCTCCGGTATCCCGTTCACCGTTTCTGCCGGCAACTACAGAAGCTACATCCAGCAGACCTTCCGAAGGGCCGAGAAGCTATCGCGTCTTCTCGGGATCAAAACGCAAGTGTGGGCTGTGGTGAGGGAGGAGAAGGTCCAGGCGCCCGCGGGGGTTAAGGCAGTCTCGTCGCCGGAGGAGATCGTGGAGGAGCTGATCAACTCAATTGATCGGTAGAGGCCAGCGAGGCATGTTCGGCGTTCTAATGAGGATGAGGCTCGCGTGGGGCTTCTCGGTCAAGGTCCCGAAGGAGGCTAAGGCCCAGTCGGCCTACTCGATTCCCCCTCCGACAACCCTGATCGGTGCCGTCTGCAGGTACCTCGCCATCTCTCAGGGATTGGGTGAGGCCGTAGTTTACGAGCAGAAAAGGAAGAAGATGATGGCCTCAGCCGTCTCGCGATTCGTGCCGATGTTCAGGTCCGCCTCGGCTTTCTACGAACACGTCTCGGAAGGTACCCGGTCCCTTGGAAAGTACTGGGAGGATCCCCTGCGGTTCCAAGTATTGCAGTTCCAGAAGAAGGTCAGGCGAGGTGAGCCCAAATACCGGTTCAACTTGGTCCCAGCAGGCAAGGTCTTCTTCCCCGGAGGAATTGTTGTGGCAGGCCTTTTGGGATCAAAGGATGAGGCGATGAAGGTGCTTGGAGACAGATGGGCAGACACGCTGAGGAACGCCTGCTACGCCGTCACCTGTCTCGGTTCGAAGGAGGGGGTAGTCGAGGTCGAGGAGGTGGAGATCATACGGTCCATGAACACAAAACGCGGCGAGTTCGAGACTAGGTTCTACCAGCGCAGGGACCTCGTAAAGGAGGTCGTTCCGCGTTCAGCGTCCTTCGGTCTATCTGGCACCTACGTCGAGCGGTTCTGGGAGATAGGGTACGAGTGGGGCGAGCATCAGGAACAGGTGGAGTACGTTGTGCCGGGAACGAGGGATCCCGTCACCAGTTGCAGGATGAGGGTGCGTCCCGTCGACAACGCAGTGGTCTGTGAGGTGGGGGACGATGGGATCCTTGTCCCTTCCTGACCTCTACGAAAAGGTCTCACAGATATTCGATCCGCCCACCCCTAGACCGCTGCTGACGAGGGCTCTCGAGAAACTCGACGAGAATCTCGAGCGGAAGAACGGGAAGGTCCTCGTATTCCTCGAGGCACCCACTGGCTATGGCAAGAGCACACTCTCACTAGTCATCTACGCGGCGATCAAGCTGGGACGTTTCGACCTCGGGCAAAGGGTGATTCACGTCCTTCCCCTCCGTTCTATAGGCACAGATCTGAGGCAGAAATCGATCGAGCGGATCGGCAGGTTGAGGTCTAATGACGGAGGTGAGTTTGCCAAGTTGGACGAGAGCGACGTCGGGCTGCAGCAGATGCACTCGCCCGGTAGCCCCATGCTCTGCAAACGCTTCGTCATCACCACGCTCGACACCTTCGTGACGTCATTCTACAAGATGCCGGCATCGGAGTACCGCACGCTCTTCATCAGAGGCACGGCACATTACGAGGTGCCGAGGGCTTGCATTTACACATCCGTAGTCGTCTTCGACGAGTTTCACCTTTACCTGAGCTCAAAAGCACTTGAGGAGGGAGCGAGCAAATCCCTGACAGCTACAGTGGCATGCATTCGGTCGCTGCTGGAGGCCGGCGTACCTGTGCTGGTAATGACGGCCACAATGCCCGAGGTTGTGAAGAAGACAGTCCTGAATAAGTTGGAGATTGCGGGCTTGGAAGACTCGGTAGTCGAGGTCGTGCCCTCAGGCGGTGACGTGCAGCCAGTCAAGCGTCACATCAGTGTCGAAGCCGTTGTCGATGATGACCCCATCAGCGTGCTGCACCAATTAGGAAATCGGAGAAGGGTGCTCGTGGTGTTCAACACAGTTCGGGAGGCCGTCGAGACCTATGTGAGGCTGAAACAAATGGGGCATTCACCTGTTCTGCTGCACTCGAGAATAGTCGAACGTGAGCGTCGGAAGAGGCTGGGAAAGATGCTGGAGAAGAACGGCGGCGTCATATTCGTAACGACGCAGGTAGTCGAGGCAGGTGTCGATGTCAGCTTCGACGTCCTAGTAACGGAGGCTGCTCCTCCCGACTCTCTCCTCCAGAGAGCCGGAAGGGTGGCGAGATATGGTGGAGAGGGCGAGGTGTTGGTTCTGCCGCTCACCGTGGGAGGGAGCAGCGTATACGGTGAACTGTTGCCGAGTCGCTCCTTCGAGTATGTTTCGAAAAGCAAGAAGCTCGACGCTGGCATCCTCAAGATCGTCGACGAAGCTTACAGCGGGAGGAACCTGATAGACCATGTCTACTACGATCTGCTATCGGACATTGACAATTACCCATCGTGTTCCCACGAGTTCGCGAAGAAGGTGTGGGAGGCTTATTGCGGCTTCGTGCGTGACGGTGAGCAGATACCGGTCATCCCCATAAAGTACTTGAACGGCAACCCGGACCTCCAGGACCACGCCTTCATCATCGATGAGGAGCATTTCAGAGGCCTGCTGAAGGAGAAAGGCGAAATCAAGTACTTGACGGAATCGCTTGAACTGGGTGTAATAAAGAGAGATCAGCTGGGCCGAAAGGGCCGAGAGGAATGCATAGGCAAGGAATTCCTCCAGAGGGGCATAGTGGCGGTGATTCTCGAAGATTACGATGAGGAGGTGGGATACGTGGGATGAGGCCGTGCGCGTTCACCGGTCAAACACTTGGAGCCCACTTGAGGTATACCGCACGCATCGCCCAGGAGATGCTCTGTAATGGATACGCGTATACGGTTGCGAGGCGGCTCAGGTCGATGGGGCTGACAGCGAATCCTGACGGGGTTGAGGAGTTGATACTGCTGGCGGCGCTATTCCACGACACGGGTAAGGCGACAACCTATTACCAGAAACAGTTCGACGGTGACTGCGCCTGCAGGTCCACTAATGGGCCCTCATTCAAGTATCACGAGGTCCTCTCGGCCGTCCACTTCCAAAGGTACCTTGAGAAGTCCGGCCGAAAATACGATTGTGAACTCTCCACCTTAGCTGTTCTGGCCGTGATGAACCATATGCACGCGATTAGAGATTACAGCGATCTTGTGGAGGCCCCTGCACTCCAGCGACCGCAACTTCCACAGGGCCTGCTGAAGGTCCTCAAAGAGTCGCAAATCAGACCGGAAGACGTAGAGGCCTTAGCAACGCATCTGAAGGAGTTCGATGTCTTGGACCAGGGCGCCTTTCGCGAGGCCCTAGTCAGGGACATTACCGGCGACGATGTACGTGACCTGTTAGGGATAGTGTCGGATTTAGAACACAACAAGCCATTCGCGAGGCTTTACGTGGCCTTGCTTCTTCCGGTTATTGTGGGCGACAACATAGATGCGCGCAATCAACGTAGGTCTGACGAAGAACACAGAGGGAGGAGGCTCTTCGCCGTGGAGTTGGAGAGGTTGGTTGGGGGCGTGAGGTGTGACTAGCATCAGGTTGCCTTTGCCGCCTAGGTTCGCGACCGATTGCCTGATGGGGCTCCTCTTCCACCTCGACAGGGCTTACACCTTGACCGTCTACGGGTCAGAGGTGGAGATCAGCGGCCCCAGACCGAAGCTGGCATTGGAAGAGGTGCTAGGAAAAAAAGCTGCGCAGGTGCTGGATGACAGGGCCGAAAAAGGCGTTAGGGTGGACCTGAGGCTCAGCGGCAACGACAAGAAATATCGCGATGAGATCTGGCGCGCCATCTCTTTGCCTCAAGACGCCACACCCCTTGAGATGATCAAAACTCTGGCGTCTGACCCGCTGAAGGATTATGGGAAGGTCAGGCTACCTTCGGTCCTGAAACCCGAGTACTACGAGTACAACAGAGTTCCAGGATATGCAGGAAGCGAGAGCGCACGGCTTGCGAGGGACGAATACCCGATAAATGTCGTCGCTATGTCCCTTGCCGGCTACCTCCTGTCCAGGGTCGGAGCTGCCAGACTGGAGAGGAACCAGTGGGTCTCGGTGGTCGTAACGCCGGTGATAACCGCCAGCGGCCTGGCAATCGATCCGAACTACCGCTTCAGCGTTTACGTCGACCCTGTGGGCCGACTCGCCAAAGATTTGTTGCAGGGGAAGGGGTGGCTGGACGGCCTCTTCCCGGAGACAGCCTTGGCGCTGCTGTTGGCCTGCACTATGGGCGGTGTCCAGTTTAAGCTCTACGCGGTCAAGGAGGCAGGCGGGCAGGAGCCAGCCACGATCTTCTCCGCGATGCAGATGGATTTGAGGCCTCTCTACGAGAGGATGAGGGAACTGCAACTGACCGATGAGCGGAACAGGCAAAAGATAATTGGGATCGCCAAATCGAGCCTCGACGTCAACGCGCAGGGCTTGGAGAAGACGCTCGCAACAAGGTTCGCCCTGCTCCTCTACGAAGTCCTCTCCCGGGCCAGGCCGCCGGAGGAGTTCGTGAGCGTCGTCAACAGGGAGTACCTCTCCATTAAGCTGTTCAGGGGCGGTGCTAGGTCGGAGGATAACAAGAGGGCCCATAAGATTCAGCAACTCGTCGAGTCCGCAGTTAGAGTCAGCAAGAAAATCTGGTCCTCGTTGATGCAAGCTGAGGCGATATGATTACCGCCTTCACTGTGAGGGCGGTTTCCCCTGTGCCGATCCGCTTCGACGTCTACACCGGCTATTCTGTCAGGGGCATCTTCTTCAACCTGCTAGGGCGTGCGAACAGCGAATTAGCGTCAGCCATACACACTGCCAACACCCTCAGCCCCTACAGCACCTCGGTCCTCGAGACCGCAAGGCAGGGCATGCTCTTCCAAGGCACGGTGACCGCTGGTGAGACTTTCAAGTTCAGGGTCGGCTGCCTCGACGACAAGGTGGCCGACGCGATAGGGAGGGCGATGACATCGATGTGGCCTCCCATCTTTCCTGTCAGGAACTCGGAGGCGATGATTATGGAGGTCTCGGTTTCGTTCTGGACCCCATCGCAGAAGGTCGAAGTCGAAGAGGGGATGAAGGTAGAGGTGAGGTTCCTGACGCCGACCAATTTCAGGAGCACCCAGCACAACCCCGGCATACTCCGGAGGATCCTGCCTAGCAGATTCAGGAGGAGCGTCAGGCCCGTTTACAGGTACGTGATTCTGCCAGATCCCTACTACTTGTTCCGGGGTTTGGCGAGGTTGTATAGGAGGTTCGGCGACCCCAGAATAAGGTATAGCTCCTATTGCGAGTGGTTGCTGGAGGGCGGGATAGCTCTGGAGACCTTCAGCGACCTTAAAGTCCACAAGGTCTTCGACGCGAAGGGAAGATGGGCTAGGGGCTTCACAGGTAAGGTGGTCTACGCGATGCCGGGCGACACGTTCGACAGGAAGTACGCCGAGCTGACCATGAGGCTCCTCAAGTTCGCGAGGTTCAGCAACGTAGGCGGCAACCGGACCGCGGGCTTCGGCGTGATCGACTACAGAGTGATGCTCCGTGGGGACGACGAAGGAGCTGGTCATCGATAAGCCGGGCACCTACCTTGGTGTACGTAAGGGCCTCTTTGTCGTGAGGGGCGCCGATGGGTCGAGGTCCGAGTTCTCGCCCCCCGAGCTCTCCCACATCGCCGTAAGATGCAGAGGTGTCGGGATATCGGTTGACGCGCTGAGATTGGCATGTAGGTTCGGAATCGAGATCACCGTCTACGATAAGGGTAGGCCGCTGACCAAGGTCGTCCACGCGATGAGGGGAGGCGGGGTTGTGACGAGGCAGGCCCAGATAGAGGCCACGAGAAACGAGAAGGGTCTCTCCATAGCGAGGGCCATGGTCGCGGCTAAGCTCCACAACCAGAGGGCTGTCCTGCTCCTGAGGGCGAAGATCTTGAGGGCTAAGGGCTCGAGGTTGGGAAACGAGTTGCAGGGCTTAGCCGACAGCATCTCGAAGACTATCGAGTCCTTGCGGCAGGCCGATACCCTCGACTCGGTGAGGGCCTACGAAGCGATAGGCGCCAACAATTACTGGAAGGGGGTCGCGCTGATGCTGCCTGCCGAGCTTTCCTTCCCCGGAAGGAGGGCGTGGTCTCCTCAGGACCCCTTCAACAAGGCCCTCAACTTGGGTTACGGTGTCTTAAGGTCGAGGGTCTGGTCGGCGGTCATGACTGCAAACCTAGATCCGTACGTTGGCTTCCTTCACCTACCGAGGGGCCGGCACATGTGTCTGGTCAGCGACCTGATGGAGGAGTTCAGACCTTGCGTCGTCGACAGGCCCCTGATCGCGCTGGCAATTGAAGACCCCAGGGCCCTTTTGGAAGAGGCGAGAATTGAGAGAGCTGTTGTGACGGCGGTCACTCAGACCCTTGCCAAGGACGAAGGTCTGCTTGAGAGGGAGATACTCAACCAGACCCGGAAGCTGGCTTCTTTCCTCCGAGACGAAATAGACGCGTACGAAGGCTTCAAGATGAGGTGGTGAGCTACGTCGACCGAGCCGCTGCACGTCCTCGTGATATACGATATCTCTGACAACAAACGGAGGTTTGAGATGGCCGCTGCGTTGAAGAGGTTGGGGCTGACTAGAATCCAGAGGAGCGCGTTCATAGGGCCATATTCCTCGTCGATCGTCAGTGACATCAAGAGCGTTGCGAGGAAGATCATAGACCCACAGACCGACAACGTCCAGATCTATCCCCTGACACCTGCTTCATACCGTCTGCGCGTTGTGATAGGGCACGAGTTCTCTGAAACGCAGGAGATGGATTGGGGGTACGTCGTCTGAATGGAGGAGGAACTGCTCCCGGTTTCCCTGATCAGACAGTACTTCTTCTGCCCCCAGATTCCGTACATCAACTTGGTACTCCACGTTGTCGAGCCCGAGACGGAGAGCATGATCTCGGGCAGGATGTCCCACGAGAAGTTCAGGGCCCAGCACCTGCCCCGCGACATGAAGTCACGGCGCATCGAGACCGGAGTCCCCCTCAGCAGCCCCAAGCTCGGTTTATGCGGAATCCTGGACGCTCTGGTCGAGACGGTTTTCGGCGAGCTGGTGCCGTGCGAGATGAAGAACTCGTCCATAGGAAGCGGCAACCCACCGCTGAAGGACAGGGCCCAGCTCACAGCCTACGCTATGCTCGTCGAGGAGCAGTACCAGAAGTTAGTGAAGAGGGGCGTCCTTTTCTACACGGAGGACGGCCGGAAGGTCGTCACGTGCATCGACGAATCAATGAGGAGGCTCGTCGTCAAGGCGATCCGCGAGATAAGAGGGATCATCGAGGCGGAGAGGCCGCCGGAAAGGAGGGACTTGTCCGCGTGCGCTTCGTGCTGGTACAACAGGGTATGCCATTCGTCTTCTCCACCTCCCTCGACTGCCTATCGCGTCCGTTGAACCGTAAGGGTCACGCGCGCTTTCCAGACTCATCCTCTTGGGTCGCGTACTCTCTTACGAGCATGGCTTTTGAGACTGGGCCTACTCTGAAGAGGCTGAAAGAATCGGAAGGGCTGATTTGGCAGCGGCAATCGGACTCGGCTGACCCAAGAGAGGGAGTTGAAAGTTTTCATTCGTTCACTCGTTGACAAGATCGAGCTATACCATTCTGAGAGAGGGTCATAAAAAGCAATCTAGTCCCGACAAAAACATACCGATGGATCTTTCAATAAGACTTCCAGTAATATGCGTGGTGCGCATGCTTCAACCTACCCCAAATTTTCGAGCGAGAGCTCGAAGAATTCATTGTAAGAAACCCGGATGCTATTGAGGAGGGATTCGAAATTTTGAGTAGGCATTGGCCAACAGATAGTGGACCACTAGACATCCTTGGGGCTGACGCTGAAGGTAACATTGTTGTTATCGAACTGAAAGCTAAGGAGGATGATGCACAAATAATCTAGGGCTTGAGATATTATGATTATGTATTCTCTAACATTTCTGCTATAGCCAGTTATTTTTCACGGTAAGATCTTGCCTTACCAGATCAGGACCATAGGCTTGTACTAATTGCGCCCTCCTTTTCCCAAACTTTGAGGAGGATAGCTAATTACATTGGTGTTGAGCTTGAACTGAAGGAATATAAGTCCTTCAAGCTAACTTCGGGTGAAATTGGTATAGTATTTAATACTGTAGAAATCGAAGAGAGCAAAAGGCCAAGCCTGTATACCTCAAGAGAGGATAAGCTAAACAACATAAAGGATGATAAGATAAGAAGCCTTGCGATGAATTTCCTTAAAGACCTGGAGGATTTCGGGTTTGAGGCGAGGAATGTCCACGATGAATAGATAAGCCTCTGGTTTGGAGGAAAAAGGATTGCACATTTGGGATGTAAGAGAGAGTTTTTCGTGATTGAGACCGTAACAGATGAGTGATGGAAAAGATTCAGAATACAGTCAGAATCGGATTATGAGAAGATGCTCAATATGTTAAAGGATAAAGTGAAGGATAAAATAAGCTAATGCGAAATGCATTCAATTATGGGCCAGTGGTAATTCCCTAGTTTCAGTTGGATGATATCTCGTGCTATTGTAATGGGTATTACCTTTTCTTACATTCACCTGAACGATGTTGTGATTCAGCACTTTTGAAGGGTGTACCTAGATGAAATCTGATGGAGATATGAGAGCCGAATAAACTAGGCGATAATCCTGGATCATCCTCGCGGCAAGAATTGGCAGAAACATGATGAGGGAGCGGAGGAAATAGCCAACTCCACTTTTCTTTCTTCATGGTCACAAGTTGTGGATATGGGCTGGTGGGATTTGAGCCCACGACCTCCGCCGTCCTAAAAATTTCTTTGCTATAAGCTGAAGGCGCTTAGGTCGTAGAAAAGTACCCGAGGGAGCCATCCTCCTAGGAAGCTGTCATCCTATGACGACCATGACCGCCGAGGCGGCCAGCAGATAGCCTAGATGTGTCTTCTTACCCTTAGACTGAGGGCATGCGGAGGGCCCTCTAGCCACGCGCCGAGAGCATCACAACCCTCAAGAGTCTGAGGAGCCTCAACCCCCCAGGCCTTGAAGAAGATCGCGTTGAGTAGGCCTACGACATCGTATCTGTTTCTGATGAGGTATTTTTCTGCCGCCGCGTCTGGTTCTGTTGGCGAGGTCTGTCGCGAGGGCCGCTACCACGGATGCGTCGAAGACGTAGGGGGATGTGAGCTGCGTCTCCTTCAGCGGATAAAAGTATTCGACGAGGATGACGGCTATCGACAACACTGTGAGGGATGAGAGGATATATTCGGAGGCCTGTGGCATGGGTAGGCTCTTTACAGGGCGGTCGAAAAGGGTTCATCGCTCCCTATTCCCGTGTGTTTTGCTGTTGAGGGGTTGGGTGGTTGTTTTCGCCGCGGCGGCTTTTCTGGTAGGGGTCGTTTTGATGTTGCTTACGTTCCAATGGTCTCCTGGGGGTCTGGGGGTGTTGAGCTCGTCGTCAGCCCGACCCATTGCAAACACTGCCTGAAAACATAAGGTTGGTGAAAATGTTATGAGCAGCGTGTCTACGTGTTTGTTGGTTTGGGTAGGGTTGAGGAGTTTGAGGTGTTGATGCGGCGTTCCGAGTGTTTCTATGTTACGGCTTTGCTTCAGGCCGAGAGGGGTATGTATGATTTGGCGGTCTTTAGTCTTGAGCAGTCGCTCCAGCTCTTCCTCAAAGCCGCCCTCCTGAGGGAGGGGGTTGAGTTCCAACGCACACATGGTGTAAGAAGGCTGCTCTCCATTCTGGCGGAGCTAACTGGCAGCGACGAAATTAAACAGCTCCAGACATCCTGCAGCCTAGAACTCGGCATCCTCGAGGACGCATACATCGTATCAAGGTATTTCCCGCGCAGCTACACCGGCGAGGAGTTTGAGAGGCTGCGGGCGGCGGTTGAGCGGGTGAGGTCTGTTGTCGGAGGAGTTTTGGCTTCGTGAGGCCCGTAGGCGTAGGGAGGTTTTCGAGAACCTCGACACCTATCTGCGCAAGCTTGCGGCCATCGTTAAGCGCCTCGACCCCTCCTCCGAGGTGTATCTCTTCGGAAGTGTTGCGGAGGGCAGGTATCTCTACTCAAGCGACATAGATGTGCTGGTTGTCAGCGATGTCCTCAAGCCCGGCGAGACGCTTGCAGCCCTTTGGGCAGAGGGCTTCGGAGACCCCTTCGAAATACACGTCGTCGATGCAGCAAACGCAGAAACATACAAACGCAGAGCCCGTCTAAAGAAAATCCAGTAAATCAGCTCGCTTCCGACAACAGCAGGCTATGGTATGTGAATTAGAGCCTCACACTCACTAACTGATTCTTTAAACCGGTTCCATAGCTACCACGCAGCCTCTAAACAAGATGTTGTATTTTGTGCTTAAGTAAAGTCTCGTAGAACTTTACTGCGTCTTTCTAGGGCAGCTAGTCTGACTTCTAGTTCCTCGGTGCGCCAACGGGCTTCGCGGTTGATGGTCCCTATACCTCTGGACTCCTCAAGGTGGGGGAGGGTATTAAGGGATTTAGGTATTCCGCGCGCAGGTAGTCTAGCCTTGAGGAGGGGTAGTTATTGATCGACTCTATGCCGAAAGTTGTCGGCGAGTGGCCCATCGTTGCCTCGGCTGCGATTCAAGCGGCCGGTAGAGGGGGGTTGTTCTGGGCTCTAACTCCAACGGTCTGGGTCGGGTTCATATTTCCTCCCTGTACTGTCTTGTGTTGGGCGTTGCCGACGAGGTTCTCGGAGCTGGTGGAGCTCTGTAGGCGTCTGGAGGCTACGGGTAGTAGGCTGGCTAAGGAGGAGGCCATCATGGAGTTTCTTGGGAGGCTGGAGCCCGGCGAGGCGCGCTTCTTCACCTATCTTCTTCTGGGCCGCAAATCGGGTGAGAGGGGTAGGCCGATCAACGTGGGCTGGGCCACCATCTCGGCAGCCCTGAAGCTGGCGGAGGGGCCGAGGCTCGACATGGGCTTTGAGCCCTTGACGCTGGGGGAGTGTTGGGAGACTCTGGAGAGGATTGGGAGGATAACGGGGGAGAGGGCGCAGGAGAGGAGGGTTGCCGCGCTCTCCTCGCTCTTCTCGCGCTGCTCCGGGCAGGAGAGGGAGTGGCTTGTGAGGATCCTGGGCGGCGAGATGCGTCACGGAGTCAATCATGGGGTCTATCTCGAGGCGCTCGCCAAGTTTCTTCGGGCCGGCCTGGAGGAGGTCAGGTACCTCGACATGTTCTATTCTGACTTGGGTGTGCTGGCGGAGCTTGCGGTCCGCCGCGAGCTTCCGGCTCTTAAGCTTACGGTCTTCAGGCCGGTGAGGTGTATGCTTGCCGAGATGGCGTATAGCGTGGGGGAGGCGCTGAAGGAGCATGGCGGCAAAACCTGCTTAGAGCCGAAGTACGACGGAGTGCGGCTGCAGATCCACATAGGCGGGGGCGAGGTCAGGCTCTTCACTAGGAGGCTCAAGGACGCCACAGGTAACCTTCCGGACGTTGTTGAGTCTGTTAGGGGAGGCGTCTCGGCCGCCTCGGCGGTGCTGGACTCCGAGGTGGTGGCGCTAGGTGCGGACGGTAAGCCCCTCCCGTTCCAAGACACAATGAGGAGGGTTGGGAGGGAGAAGGGGGTTGAGGAGGCCTCGACCGAGATACCCCTCAAGCTCTGGGTCTTCGACCTACTCTACCTCGACGGCGAGACCCTCATCAGGCGGCCCTACCACGAGAGGCGCAAAATCTTGGAGAGGATAGTTGTGCCCGAGCTTCTCACACCCTCCATCACAGTCTCGGACTCTGGTGAGGGTGAGAGGGTGCTTCAGCGGGCCCTCGAGGAGGGGCATGAGGGGGTGGTGGCGAAGGCGATGAACAGCCCCTATGTGCCTGGCAGGAGGGGGAGGCTCTGGCTGAAGATTAAGAAGGCTACGACGCTAGACCTCGTGATTATAGCGGCCGAGTGGGGGCACGGGAGGCGGAGAGGCTGGCTCAGCAACTACCACCTCGCCGTGTATGACGAGGAGCGCGGGAGTTTCGTCATGGTGGGCAAGACCTTCAAGGGTCTGAGCGACGCCGAGTTCGAGGCGATGACTTGGAGGCTCCTATCCATAAAGACTGGGGAGGAGTGGTGGGGCGTGACCGTGAGGCCCGAGGTCGTTGTAGAGGTGGCGTTCAACGAGGTGCAGCGGAGCCCCCACTATGAGGGTGGCCTCGCTCTGAGGTTCGCCAGGATAGTCAGGATAAGGGATGACAAGTCGCCGCATGAGGCGGACACGTATAAGAGGCTGCTGCAGGTCTTCAGGGAGCAGCAGGAGAGGAAGGGCTACTACGCAGGCGGCGAGCCGGGTCTTGCGGGGAGGGGCCTATGATTGCTGGAGCATGCGAGGTGGAGTCGCAGAGTGAAGAATATATAGTCTTGAGCGGCTTGTAGTCTGGTCAGGGTTCAGAGGGTTTGGGGATGGAGTGGGTCCTTAGCAGGGAGCCAACACCTGTCTGCAACCCCCTCTGCAGGTTCTTCAGATGCAGGAAAATGCTTGCGCCGGGGAGGTTCGCCCTTGACATCCACAGAGACCCGCCGTGGTGCAACTGGGTAAACTCGGCTTGCATCGGCTACAGGTGCCCCTACTCCTCGTGCGTCCAGGTGAAGCTGCTCCCAGACGGGAGGTGCGGGGTCTTCGTTAAGAGGAAGACGGTCGAGAAGGAGCCCGAGGAGCTGCTCCCGAGGGTCGGGCTGACGGAGAGGAGCAAGAAGAGGCTGGAGGACCTGGGGCTGTAGGTATACTTGGCCGCGTGTAGGCCGGACTAGCAAAAATATCCAACCTAGGAGACTTGAGACTTGAGGACTGGTGTGGCGTGATACAGATACTGCCCGTCAGGGGCTTACCCCTCGTCTCGGAGGGATTAGACCTGGCCCGCGAGATTGTAAGGGCGGCTGAGGCCTCCGGGATCGGGATCATGGATGGAGACGTGATAGTGGTTAGCCACGTAGTGGTCTCGAAGGCTGAGGGCGCCGTCTACAGGCTGAGCGAGCTCGAGCCAAGCCTCAGGGCCCGGTCCCTCGCCGCGATAACCGGGAAGGACCCGCGCCACGTAGAGGCCATACTAAGGGAGGCGGAGAGGGTTCTTAGGGTGAGGGGCGAGGTCATAATAACGGAGACGCGCCACGGCCTTGTCTGCGCGAACAGCGGGGTAGACCTCAGCAACGTTGGTGAAGACAAGGCGGCAGCCCTCCCCCGGGACCCGGACCTCTCGGCCCAGGCAATACGCAGGGGGATAGAGGCCGCAACCGGCAGGAGGGTGGCTGTTATCGTCGCCGACTCCCACGGGAGGCCATTCAGGAGGGGGGCCGTGAACGTGGCGATTGGTTGTAGCGGCCTCCAGCCGATCTGGGACAGGCGGGGGGAGAAGGACCTCTACGGCAGGGTCCTGAGGAGTAAGCAGATCTGTGTGGCAGATGAGCTCGCCTCGGCGGCGGAGCTAGTCATGGGCCAGGCCGACGAGGGCGTACCCGTCGCGATCATTAGGGGCTACCGCTACACCCCAGGCGAGGAGCCGGCCGTGTCCATCGTAAGGCCGAGGGGGGAGAACCTATTCCTCTAGCAGGCCAGCCGGGGAGGCTGACCACCGCAAGATACTTCGAGACCGACTTCAGAGTCCTCCAGGCGGTGCTGAGGCTGAGCTCCACCGACCCCTCAGTCTTAGCCTCTGAGCTCGGGGTCTCCGTCCGGACCGTATCTGAGTCCCTCTCCAGGCTCGGGCTTCCGGAGACCTCGGTCGTCTCAGACGATAGAGTCGTGGACGCAGTGGTCAGGTTGGTGGAGTCGCGCGGCGGGCTTGAACAGCTCTCCAGGCCGTTGCGCTGGAACCTCTTCGAGCTCCTCGTGGGGAGAATGATGGAGGCGGCAGGCCTCAGGGTGTGGAGGGGGGTCGTCTTGTCGCGTTCTGGCCGAAGGTTCCAGATAGATCTCGTGGGAGCGTCGGGCACATCGGTCTACGTGGTTGAGTGTAAGAGGTGGCTGAGAAGCTTTACTCGGGGCATGGCTGAGAGGGAGGCCGCGAGGCATAGGGAGAGGGCGCGGGTCCTCGCCAGTATGCTTGGCGGAGCAGGGCTGGCGGGCCACCACAAAGCATACGTTGTCCCGGTTGTCGTGGCTCTCTACTCAAGCCCCTTGACGCTCGACTCCTTCGTCACCCCTCCCCGGGCGCTCCTCAGCCTACTCAGGGAGCACCCCGCAGCGCTACCCTCACCCCCCACAATCAGCTTTGCTACGCCGGCACCGCCCGACGAGGCACTAGAGAGGGTGTTTGCGGCCCGGCGCCACGGCAGGAAAAGGAACTAGCATATAGATATATAATGAGTTCTGCATTCATATGGTTTGGACGGGGATGTATAGGTCCACGCTCTCAGTTAATGGGGAGCTCGCCAAGGAGCTTCTCTCCCTCGCGCGGGAGAGGAGGATGACGCTCTTCTCCCTGACGAACCAGATACTCGAGAACTCGATCACCCTGATGAAGATGGGCTTCGACATTCAGAACCTTAAAGAACTGATATCCATTCTCAAAATTCTAAAAGACCTTGACGTAGCAGTAATCCCCTCAGACTTTCTAGACAAGTTGTTGGTAAAGCTATACAAGGTGGATCCGGACGAGCTTCTAAGATCCTTCAAGCAGGTCGGACTGGAGATGGCCGACTACCTCAGGCTGGAAGCACCGACGATCGAGAAGTTGATGACTCTGGCCCAGGTCCTCACCATGCTCTTCCCACTGAAGAGGGTTGGCTTCAGGAGGCTAGACCACAACTCCTACGAGTTGAGTGCAGTCGGCGTGGGTGGGACGATGGAGTCGACCATGTGTGTCTACAGCTTCGTGGAGGGTGTCCTCGAGAAGTATAACATGGAGATATTTGAGAAGAACATCGGGAGGGGCCTACTCACTGTTAGGTTCGGAGAGAAGATTTAGAGAAGAACTACGGGAAGGGGGGTGTAGAAGCAGGGCGCCCTGCTTCTACACCTAGTCGCCTAGTAGTTTTAAGAGAAAGACCATACAGTCACGCTCCGTCACGATACCTTCTAGGAGTCCATTCTTCACGACCGGCATCCTTCTAAAGCCCCTCTCCACCATAGTTCTTAGGACGTCTCTGAGCGGGGTCTCCGGCGTGCACACAATGGGCTCCTTCGTCATCACGTCCCTCACTAGGAGCGTGAGGAGTTCCTCAGGCCCACTGCCACGCAGCAGCCGCCTAAGTATGTCGCGCTCAGTCACGATTCCTATCGGCCTATTCCCCTCCACGACCACTAGCGCGCCAACCCCCCTGGAGACCATGAGCTCGAGGGCGGTCCAGGCCGTGTCCTCAGGCCTCACCGTGACGACGAACCGCGACATCACGTCTCTCACGAGATATGTTGTACCGCTCTTCAGCATGACTCCCATCTAATGTGTGACGGGATGCTTAAAAGAGTTCACCTTAAGAGGTGGAGCAGCGTGAAGCTCTTTGGGTGCCGGGCTGTTGGCGAGGAGAGTCAGGGTGGCCGCTGCGCAGATGGCTATGTCGGAGTCGCCTAGAGCAAACCTGAAGAAGGCTCTTGACATGATTGGGGAAGCCGCGGCGTCAGGCGCGGATATCGCGTGTCTACCCGAGCTCTTCATGACGACTTACTTTCCACAGTCACCCTCCTCCACTCCGCCCCACGCGGATAGCGTTCCCGGGGAAGTCTCTGAGGCCCTCGCTCAAGCTGCCTCGAGGCATGGTATAGTCGTGGTCGCCGGCTCCCTCTGCGAGCACGAGGCTGGAAAGCTCTACAACACGTCATTCGTCATCGGCCGCGGGGGCCAGTTTCTGGGGAAGTATAGGAAGAGCCACGTTCCTGACGACGAGTTCTTCTACGAGGGCCACTACTTCACGCCGGGCGACACGGGCTACAGGGTCTTCGAGGCTTCGCTCTGCAGGCTGGGCGTCCTTATATGCTATGACCAGTGGTTCCCCGAGCCGGTGAGGATACTCGCGCTCGAGGGCGCCGAGATAATCTTCTATCCCTCGGCGATAGGGAGCGTCGAGGGGGTCGAGCAGGAGGAGGGGGATTGGGCCGAGGCTTGGGAGACGGTCCAGCGCGGCCACGCCATAGCAAACGCAGTCCCGGTAGTGGTGGTCAACAGGGTCGGCAGAGAGGGCAGGATAAGGTTCTGGGGCAGGTCCCTCGTCATAGACGCCTTCGGCGCGGTCAGGCTGAGGGCTGGTGAGGAGGAGGGTGTCTACGTCTCGGAGATCGACCTCGACCACGGGCCCATGATCAGGAGGGGCTGGAGATTCTTCGAGAAGAGGCGGCCCGAGACCTATGGCAGACTCTCCGAGCGGGGGTAGAGGTAGGCCTGAGGCTCTCGGCTCCTGCTGAGTGGGAGAGGCACGAGGCGACTTGGCTCGCCTGGCCTCACAACAGGGAGACATTCCCCCTCCCGATACTCCACCGAGTCGAGGAGACCTACGCCGAGATGGTGGCCGAGATCTCGAGGGGGGAGGCCGTAAGGATTATCGTGCCATCCAAGGAGGCGGGCGAGAGGGTCTTGGAGATGCTGGACGAGCACGGCGCCTACGAGTCCTCCGTCAGGATTTTCGAGGTATGGTCAGCCGACGTGTGGGTCAGGGACTATGGCCCCATCTTCGCCAGAATCCTCGACGGGGGTCGTCTAGCGGGGGTTAAGTGGAGGTTCAACGCCTGGGGAGGCAAGTATGACGAGCTGGCCAAGGACGATGAGACAGGCCGGATGATTCTAGAGCTCTCGGGAGCTGAGCCTGTGGTGAGGAGCCTCGTAATCGAGGGTGGGGCGGTCGAGGTGTCTGGAGACGGGCTTGTGATCGCGACCGAGCAGTGTCTCCTCAACCCGGCTAGGAACCCGGGAGCTAGTAGGCGGCTCCTCGAGACTGAGCTGGCACAGTTTCTAGGGGCGAGGCACGTCCTCTGGCTGAGGCGCGGGCTCGTCGGGGATGACACGGACGGCCACGTGGACGTTTTCTGCCGCTTCGCTCCCGGCGGGAAGATACTCCTGGCGGAGACCCGCGCCGGCCCCAACCACGATATTCTTGAGGAGGCGGCGGCGACCCTCACCGGCTACGTGGATGCGCTAGGGCTGCCGTTCAGCGTTGTGCGCGTCCCCATGCCTCCGCCGGTCCGCGTCTTGGGCATGACTGTCCCAGCCACATACCTTAACTACTACGTGACGAACGCTGCGGTTCTCCTTCCAGTCTTCGGCGCGAGGGCGGATGAGGAGGCCTACTCACTGTTGTCAGAGTGCTATCCAGATAGGAGGGTTGTCGGGCTGCGGTGCCCCGAGCTCTTCTACGGTCTAGGAGGACCCCACTGCGTCACTCTCCACCAGCCCCAAGGGAGCTAGTCCTGGACCAGTATCAGGCTCCTAATGCTCGTTGAGGGGTGCAGCGTTGAGCTAAGCCTCGCCCTAACCTCCTCAAGCATCACGATGGTAAAGATGCCTGCCACCCTAGCCCCAGCCCTCCCGACGGCCCTGGCTAGGCCGCTGATTGTCTCGCCGCTCCTCGCTACGTCGTCGACGATCAGGACCATGTCCCCGCGCCTGATGGAGTGTCTCGAGATGTAGATGTACTCGACGAGGGCTGGCGACCTCTTGATCACCTCCTCGATGTAGCTCTTGTTTCCAGTCTCCTTCCTCTTCTTCGCCACAACGAGCTCCACCCTCAGCTCTTCAGCCACCTGAACCGCGAGCGGGATGCCGTCGGTGGCTGGTGTGAGAAGCTTAGTGATCTGTAGGTTCCTCGTCTCGTTGCTGACGACCTTCGCTATGAGCCTCAGTAGGACCGCGTCGTTAACTATGTCTGAGAGGTCGTAGAAGCCGTCCTCCGTCCTCTTCAGCCTCCTCCTAACTATTTCCATGAGCGTCGACTCGCCGAAGAGGGATAGGATCTTCTCCGCCCGACCGGTGTTTGGCAGGACTCTTCCGTTGATGTAGCGGCTCAGGACGGAGATGGGGATTCCAAGCATCTCTGAAAGAAGCTTGTAGCCATACTGCTCCCTCAGGTATGGCAGCACTTCGACAGCGTTAAGGCGGAGAAATACTTCGGCGGTCTTTGACAAGATCCTGAAACTATCGCGTTGGTGCGCGATTTAAGCATTAATGTAGACCGCGGCGTGGCCAACCTTACGGCCGCTTCTCAAAACCTAATTATCGCGCCAAGTCGTCTTGACTGCTGTGAGGTTGGAGGAGTTTAGGGGAATAATCGCGGCGACGATAACTCCTAATACTGCAGACGAGTCGGAGGTCTCCCGGTATCTCGACCTGCTCGAGAGGAGCGGGGTGAGGGGCCTGTTCATACTCGGCACCATGGGTGAGGGAGCCAAGCTAGGGCCCTCCTCCCGCCAGCGGCTCGCCGAGATGATACTGGGGCTGGCGGGGAAAAGGTTCCTGAAGATTGTCCACGTGGGTGCGCCGGACATAGAGACTGCGGAGCAGCTCGCCCGCCACGCAGGTGGATGTGGGGCGGACGCCGTCTCGGCCGTGATGCCCTACTATTACAGGTATGACGCGGAATCCCTCGCCGCCTTCTACAATAGGCTTGCCGGCGCGACAGAGGCCCCGCTCCTACTGTATAATAATCCCGGGAGACAGGGGTACTCGGTCTCTGCTGCAGAGGTTGCGAGGGTCTTCGAGCTGGCGCCCGGCGTCAGGGGGATAAAGGATACGAGCGGGGACCCGGCCATGCTGCTGGAGCTACAGACCAGCTTCGGCTCCACCCACTTTGTAGCCTGCGGCGGAGACCACCTCCTCCACTACGCCTATGAGATAGGGGTCAGAGCCCACGTCAGCTCCCTGGCGGCCATATATCCTGAGATCGCCACGGGGATATGGAGGGCCGCGTCTCGGGGCGACCACTCGACTGCCCTTCGGCTACAGGACGCCCTGAATAGGGCTCGCACGCTTCTGAGGGCGGTGGGGCCAGACACGGCCTCCTACAGGTATGCCCTGAGGCTCCGCGGCATCGATCTCGGGCCCACGCTCTTCCCGACCCGAGGCCTCACAGGCGAGGAGATGGAGAAGCTTTCCCGCGGGTTGGAGCCCCTGCAGAGGCTCGCGGAGGAGATCGGGAGGCATGGCTGAGCTCATTACGATGGGCGAGGCACTAGTACAGTTTAATCCACTTATGAAGGGGCCGCTGAGGCACGCTACACTCTTCGAGAGGCACGTGGCCGGCGCAGAGGCGAACGTGGCCGTGGCTGTGGTCCGGCAGGGCAGGAGGGCGGCCTTCATAGGGAGGGTCGGCGACGACGAGTTCGGGGTATGTATTGAGAACTGGCTGAGGGGGGAGGGCGTGGACACGACCTGGCTCAGAAGAGACCCCGAGGCGCCTACCGGGATATACTTTGTCCAGAGGGGGTACCCTCTCCCCCGGAGGAGCGCGATGGTCTATTACAGGAGGGGCTCGGCGGGGAGCAGGCTCTCGCCTGAAGATGTGCCTGAGGAGCCCTTCAAGATCGCAAGGATACTCCACTTCACAGGCATAACTCCAGCCCTAAGCCAATCCGCTAGGGAGGCCTGTGGGCGTGCGGTCGAGCTGGCGCAGAGGTTCGGCGTCGCCATCTCGATAGACACCAACATAAGGCCCGTCCTATGGCCGAGCATGGAGGAGGCTGTCCGAGTTCTGATGCCGATGATAGAGAGGGCGAGGTTCCTGTTCACCGACCCGACCGACGCCGGCATACTGGTTGGCGAGGAGGACCCGGCGAGGATCATAGATGTCTTCAGGGGGCTGGGCGTCGAGACGGTGGTCGTGAAGCTCGGTGAGAGGGGAGCCATGGCGGCCTCGGGGAGCGAGAAGGCGAGGGCCGAGGCGATCCAGGTCGATGTCGAGGACCCCATAGGCGCGGGCGACGCCCTGGCCGGCATCTTCCTAGCCTGCCAGCTCGCCGGCAAGAGCCTATTCGAGTCTCTCCGGAGAGCCACGCTGGTCGGCTCACTTGTCACGACGGTCCGCGGAGACCAGGAGATGCTACCCACCGCCCGAGAGCTCGACCTGATATATCGCTACTACTACTCGCTCTAAGAAGGGGGCTTGACCCCGACAGGCCGAGGCTTCTCACAAAGGTGGTCAGGTAGTAGGCGCCGCTATCCTCGCTTCCTCGCGAGGCACCAGCCGTGTCTTATCTCCTCTCCGTGGATACATTGGGTGGGATAGTCAAGTATGCTGCACATGGACATTACTGTGTCGTTGTCGAGGAGGTAGTCGATCTTCTGGGCCTCCCTGCACGCGAGGACCACGCCGAGCTTGAGGTTAGGGCTTTGACGGAGCTTTGGATGGAGCTGGCTGGGATAAAGAAGGCGGCCAAAAACACAAGGACTACAATAAATGATCCATTAGCAGATGAGGCTCATAAGATATTAAGACGCTACACTGAGAGGCTGGCGATTAGGATTCATGAGAGGGCTTTGGAGCTACCGCTCTATGGGATGGTTGTCGAGAGGCTTGGTCTTAAGGGTCCTTCACTGGCCTACATCGTCTCACACGACTCCATCGTCTTCAAGACATTGTCTAGGACTGGGTTGGAGACGCGTTATGAGCTGTTTAGACGTCCCTGGAGAGGTAGAGGATTACGGAGCCAACTACTGATACGACTGGCATACGCAACAATCACAAACAGGAATCAGAGGTATCTAGCAGTATATGAGTGCTATCTTCGGAGGGGTAAGAAGCATTGGCAGGCAATCCTACGCGTGGCGAAAAGAATTCTAAGAGACGTCAGGAGACTAGCGATGGAAGCCCAGGAGGCCGGACAGGCTCCAGCCTGACGGAGAAAAGACCCAGAGGGCTGGAGCGGTCTAGGGGTAGTTCCCGCCAATAGAGTGGCGTTGTCTATCGCTACTTCCTTCCGGCCTTCTGGGTCTCTCTAATGTCTGGCTGGAGAGGCCCCCAACCCCTCCCCCCTCTTTCCCATACTCATGAAGCCTCTTTCACCTCGCTACTAATACCCCTAGCCCTCTCCACCCGCGGGTCGCCTAGCTAAAATACGCGGCCGCGGAGCTATCTGCGGGTTGAGGTCCCTCCGAGAGGTGCTGGAGGAGGCGCGGAGACTGGTTGAGCCGGGGCCCGAGGAGAGGGAGCAGGTCCTAAGCGTATCCGAGAGGGTTCTTGAGAGATGCCGCCTAAGGCTCCTCAGGCTAGGCGAGGTGGTCGAGGTCTCTCTGGAGGGCTCCGTCGCCAAGGACACCTGGCTTAAGGGGAGGCCGGATGTCGACATATTCATCCATTTCAGGCCCGAGGTTGCTGACAAGAGGTTAGAGGAGATAGTGGTCTCTGAGGGGCGGGAGGTGGTTGAAGGGCTTGGCGGCAGGTCGTGGCTCAGGTACGCCAGTCACCCCTACGTGGAGGGAGTTGTCGAGGGCGTGCGCGTCAACATAGTAGGATGCTACAGCGTCGCCCCGGGAGGCTGGAAGAGCGCGGCGGACAGAACGCCATACCACACACGCTACATCAAGTCTGTCCTGAACAGCGAGCTTAGGACTGACGTGAGGCTGCTAAAAGGCTTTCTCAACGCTGTGGGGATATACGGTGCCGAGATCAGGGTGGAAGGCTTCAGCGGCTATCTGGCGGAGCTCCTAGTCGTGTGGCATGGAGGCTTCGCGAGGCTCCTAGAGGCTGCGGCAAGATGGAGGCCCCCGGTAGCCATAGACACGACGGGGCGCAACACGAGAGTGGCCATGCTCTCAGCCTTCCCCAACTCCGGCCTAATCGTGATTGACCCTGTCGACCCTGCGAGGAATGTGGCGGCGGCCGTCAGCCTCAGCAGCCTCTCGGAGTTCATACTAGCCTCAAAGCTCTTCCTCAGAAACCCCTCCACAAGCTACTTCGCCCCGACCCCAAGCCTCAAGGCCGAGGTAGACACGAGGCGTCTGCTAGGGCTCTTCATCCCGCTAAAGACCAGTATACCACCAGACATCCTCTGGGGCGAGGTTAAGCGGACGACGAGGGGCGTCGCCAAGAGGCTCGAGGCAGAGGGGTTCCGCGTCTATAGGGCATCCGCGACCCAGGCAGGCGAGAAGGTCCTGATACTTCTCGAGCTAGACAGGCTTGAGCTGCCCCCATACGAGCTGAGGCAGGGGCCGCCCGTCTGGATGGACAATGCCGTCGACTTTGTTGAGAAGACTCTGCGGAGGAGCTCTAGGGTGGCTGGACCCTGGGTGGAGGGGGAGAGGCTCTACGCCCTCCTGAGGAGGCAGGCATGGAGGGCAAGCGAGCTGCTGAGGAGGTGGGTATCTACGGGCCAGGTATCGGTCTCGAGGCACTTGATCCAGAGCAGGGAGTCTTTTGAGGTCTTGACGTCGGAGGACGGCCTGCTGGAGAGGCTGGAAAGCAGCCCAGAGCTCCGAGCCTTCGCTCATCATTTCCTAGGGGGCCTGTCGGGGGCCATAAGGCCGGGAGAGCCTGATGAGTAGCCCCATATCGGTCCATGAGGTCGCGAAGCGCGCCGACCTCCTCGGACAGCTCTCATACCCCCACGGAGACCCCAGGTACTCACTCGAGGCCCTGCAAGCCCTCGAGAGGATCGGCGTTGAGGCCATCACGCTAGACAAGCGCGGTCTCCTGAAGCTCCTTGGAAAAGGTTTTAGGAACATAGTTCTTGAAGGCGTGATGGCTGGGGAGAGAGTCGCCGTAAAGATCCGCAGGAGCGACTACGTCTCTAGGGACGCCTCGAGGGAGGCCACGATGCACGGCATCGCGAATAGGCTCGGCGTCGGCCCTCGGCTCTTGGGCTGGTGCGGCCCCGTCCTCGTGGTGGAGCTCGTCCCGGGGCCAGACCTCTCGACCTGGCTCGCGACAGGCGGCTACGCTCCAGCCGAGGCGAGGGAAACTCTGCTTGAGCTGGCGCTCCAGTGCTTTAGGCTTGACCGGGGAGGACTGGACCACGGCGAGCTGAGCGACGCCCGTAGACACGTGTTGGTCGTCGGTGGTCGGCCGGTCATCATAGACTTCGGCTCGGCCCGGATCACCCCGAGGCCCAAGAACCTCACCTCAATACTCAGCTACCTCTCCGGGGGGAATCTCGGCGGCGTCCGCGGCCTCCTAGGACTCAGGACCCCACGCAGAGAGGCCCTCAGGAGGTACAAGGAGAACCCGAGCGAGGAGCAGTTCGTGGACCTCATGAGGATGGTGGGGCTTCTGGAGGGCTGAGCCTCCTCCCGGCCATCATACCTTATATAACGCGTGCCGTGAGGGTCCATGGGGCTAGGACTATTGTGTCGCCAGATATCGGACTGCGCGGCCCATACCGAAGCGTCGAGTATGCTATAGGCAACACTCCCCTCGTCGACCTGACAGGCCCCCTCGGCGTCAAGACGGGCTCTAAGGTCTTGGCCAAGCTCGAGTTCCTGAACCCTGGAGGCTCTGTGAAGGACAGGCCAGCGCTCTACATCATTAGGGACGCGCTGCGCAGCGGGGTCCTGAGGCCGGGTATGGTGATTCTCGACGCCTCGTCGGGAAACATGGCCGTCAGCCTAGCGATGGTGGCGGGCTCCTACGGCTATGGGACCAGGCTTGTCGTACCCGGCAACGTGAGCAGCGAGAAGATCGGGCTCCTTAGGCTTCTTGGGGCTGAGCTTGTTTTTACCGACCCGCTCGAGGGCATAGATGGAGCGATAAGGGTTGCGAGAAGCATCGCGGAGTCTGACCGTCGAGTCTACTTCTACGCAAACCAGTACGACAACCCCTCAAACCTGAGGGCCCACTACGAGACCACGGGCGCAGAGATTATCAGACAGACGGATGGCCGCGTGACCCACCTCGTGGCGGGGGTGGGGACCTCGGGAACACTAATGGGGGCTGGGCGGAGGCTTAGGGAGTATAAGAGCTCCGTGAAGATCGTTGAGGTGCAGCCTGACTCTCCCCTCCATGGGATAGAGGGGCTCAAGCACATGCCGAGCAGCATTAAGCCCAAGATCTACGACCCCGCATTCGCAGACAGGCTCGTAGAGGTCTCGACGGAGGAGGCGATCCGCTACTCCCGAATACTCGCGGCAAGGGCAGGTGTGCTTGGCGGCATCTCCGCGGGTGCCAACGTGGCGGCGGCAGTGAGTGTTGCGGAGGAGAATCCGGGGTCAGTCGTCGTCACGATCATTCCTGACGGCGCGGCGAGGTATCTTGACATCCTGTTGAGGTAGGGGGAGGCTTTATCAGCTCCCCCGCGCTAGTAGGATGGCGGGGATGAGACTGAGCGAGTCTACAATAGTCTATGAGGAGGGCATGGAGGACTACAGGCTTGAGGACGCCTCCTTCATCGAGGGGCTGCCGGGGATAGGCCTTGTCTCGAAGATCGCGCTGGCCTACATCCTAGGGAAGACAGAGCACAGGAGAATCTGCAGGATATACTCACCACACTTCCCATCCTTCGGCTATACGTCCGAGGGGCGGCTCCTCCCACACTTCGTAGACATCTATGCCATCGAGAAGCCGGCCCCAGTCATAGCGATGTACGGCACCTCCCAGCCCTCGACAAGCTACGGACAATACGAGCTCTGCTGGAAGATCGTCGAGAGAGCCGCGGCTCACGGTGCCCGCAGGGTCTTCACGCTGGGGGGACTGGGGGGGAAGGAGGAAATATCGCAGAGGCGACGGATCTACTGCTCCTCTACCAGCCCCGAGTACCTGAAGAAGTATATCGGGCTGGTCGAGGGGGAGACTTATGGCGGCCAGATCGTGGGGGCGGCGGGAATACTGATGGTCGCCGCAGGCCTAATGAATCTGGAGAACATGGGTATGCTCATCGAGATCGGCGAGTCGGTCCCGGATTACTATGCGTCGAAGAGGGGCGTCGAGGCTCTCTCAAGGCTCTGTGGCCTCGGACTCGAAGATGTGGGGGTGAGCGAGCTGATAACCGTCTCGACGAGGACGATCGCTAGGCTGGAGTCCTAGCCCGGAGACGTCTCCCTCCGCCACTCCTCCCATATTCTCTGTATCCGCTCAGCCGCTGGCCCCGTACCTTCCACCACACCATCCTTCGTAACCCTGATCCTGTCCATCACAACTATTACGCCAGCCTCCCTGATGTATCTTGCCATGTTTGGGAAGACGCTGTTTATCCTGTCGTAAAGGGCGGAGAGGTCGGGGCCGGGCTCCACGATCTCAATCGCCGAGAGACTGCTGCCCGGGATGAAGAGCTTAGGTATGCTCTTGCCATCGTCGGTCGTGACCTCCGCCAGCCATAGGCTATAGTCGCTGGCGTTGTAGGCCGTGAGCCTACCCGTAACCCTCTTCCCATTATTCATGTGGACCGTGACAAGCTTATCGAGTAGCGACGCAAACTCTTCGCCAAACCTGCGGGCGGCGAGGGCAGACATAAAAATTCCTCCAAATACTCCGCCGCGGCTACATTTAAATTATATCCGATCCCCGTCTCCCACCACTCCTAAACTCCAAGGACACTCTCAAGCATGCAGAGGATCCTCGAGGCCGCCACCCAGGCCTCGAGTCTGTATTTGGAGAGGCTTATCTCGACTGAGGCTAGGCTCTTGACCTCGTCGGAGAAGTCTCCGTGGGGGAAGCAGCCCACGATGAAGATGGCCGTGCCCTCGGCCAACAGGTTCGTGACCATCTGGATGCTGGCGGGTGGACCGGTCTCGGAGAGGAGAGCGGCTACAGCCGGGACTCCGAGGCTCTCCCTCACCCAGTCGGCAAGGCCCATCATTCTGGCCCTCAGGAGGACTTCGCCCCCGCCTGTCTTGATTAGGCCCTCCAGCAGCAGCTTCTCCATCAGGCCCTTAAACCTGTCATAGTTTCGGGGAAGTCTCGTGACCGGGTTGACCTCTATGATGTGGCCCGAGACTGTGTGGCAGGCTATCCTGAGCTTCCCCGCCTTGTTTAGGGGTGACCCGAGCGCCTCTAGGAGCGTGAAGTGGAGAATGTCGGGCCTCCCCCTCTTCTCCGAGTCGCGAAGCCCGCGCATGGCCTGATGGTGGTAGCTAGAGTCGAGGAGGATCTCGCCAGGCCTCTTACCCCTCCTCCTCGCATAGCTCGCGACGGCGGGATGACCCCAGATCTCCCTTGGCACAAGCTCTAAGGCGGCGTCAGCCAGGAGCAGGACCACGGGGCCCGGCAAGGGTCTCCGCTACCGCCCAGGCTCCACCAGCGCCCCCTCGATGCGGTCCCGCGCCGCATAAGCCGCGCCGTAGAGCGGCGCTAAATCACCTCTAGCGGGCTCGATGATCGGCGGCCTCTCCAGCAGGAGATACCTATCGATTGCTGGGAAGACCTCGCGCTCGAAGAAGTCGCGGTTGTTAAGGAATATCGCGCCCCCCAATACGAGGGTTTCGGGCTCGAAGACGTTTATCACTCCGGCCAGGCCGGCCGCCAAGTAGTCCCTCAGACGCTCGAAGAGTCCTAGGGCACCTCTGTCGCCCGCGTAGTAGAGGGCGAAGGCACGTTTGGCGTCGAGCGTCCCCTTCCTGATCGACTCAGATAGGAGCGTCCCGTCCGGTATCTGGCCGTCCCGGAGGAGCTTCTCCGCGAGCCTCGGTATGTTGGCTCCAGAGGCATAGCCCTCCCAGTGGCCGTAGCCCCCGCACCCGCACTGCATATAGCCTGAGGGGTCTATAATTATGTGCCCAATCTCGACGCCGTTCCCCCTTCTCCCCAGTACGAGGTGCCCATTGTCGACCGCGCCTCCACCTATCCCGCTGCTTATGGTTATGTAGACCAGGTTTCTCACACCATTCTCCCTCGCGACCATCCATTCCCCGTACGCTGCCGCGTTGCAATCGTTAAGGTGATAAAACTCGACCTCAAGCTCCTCCATCAACCTGGACAGGAGCGGGATCTCTACACCCTTTTCAGCTATGTTGGGCGCCTTAAGTATCACACCCCTGCCTGAGTCTAGCGGGCCTATAGACGCCACCCCGCACCGCTCGATCATCCCCCACATGTCCCCTGACACCTCCCTCGCAAGCTTCAGCAGAGCCATCGGGACAGTCGCGGAGACGTTTGTCTGGGGTGTGGCGGCGGTCGAGAGCTTAACGAGCTCTAGCCTCTCGTTGAAGAGGCCTGCACGCATGTTGGTGGCTCCCACGTCTGCGGCGAGGATTAGGCCTCCCACGCGGAATAGAGGGGCTGTGGCGCGTGATTAAAGTTTAACCCATTAGGTGGTTACCCGCACTCGAGCTCGACGGCGAGGGCGTATTTCCTGCCACCCACGAGAACAACAAGGCTGTCTGAGAAAAGGTCTAGGCCATGTCTCGAGAGCCTCTCAGCAAGCATCCTAACAGATTCCTTAGGAAGCTCAACAACGGCCGGCTCGGGGACGGCTGACGGAACATCGCGCCCAAACCTCTTAATCGCGCCTGCATGCCTGCTCCAAGACTCGTAGGCCCGCCGAAGCGCCTCCGAGAGGCCAAGCTCCTCAAGCATCTCTAGGTCGAGCTCCAGGGCGGCCTCAAGGTCCTGCGCGGCCGCGACCTTCAGCCTCACCCTATCAGGCAGTGCCCGGAGATAATCATCGGCCCGCATCCACAGATCACGCCCCGGGCACCTCCTTTAGAACCCTACCGCGGAGCGGAGCCGTGTAGCTGGGATATAGTTAATTCGCCCGACTTCAAAGACTGCTTGGGACGCCGGGGTTGGGTGAGCAACTGCCGCCGGGCCAGCGATACATCAAGAGGTTCATCATCTACTCTGCGCTCGGTATACCGGAGGTCGACCTAGCGAGCTATAGGCTGAGGATAACCGGGCTAGTGGGGAGGGAGCTCGAGTATAGGTATGAGGACCTGCTGTACCGGCTTCCCAGGATAAGCTATGTCGCAGACTTCCACTGCGTGACTGGCTGGTCGGTGAGGGCGGTCTCCTGGGAGGGCGTGCCGATTCGATGGCTCGCGGAGCAGGCCGCCGTGAGTCCCGAGGCGAAATGGGTGCTCTTCCACTGTATTGACGGCTACTCAGCCCCCGTACCAGTCGAGGACGCGCTGTCGGAGAAGGCCATAATCGCGGTTAAGATGAATGGTGCTGCCCTATCCCAGGAGAACGGGTTCCCCTGCAGGCCCTTCATACCCCACCTATATGGCTGGAAGTCGGCGAAGCACCTACGAGAAATAGAGTTCTCGGCCGAATATGTCGACGGGTTCTGGGAGATGCAGGGCTATCATGAAAGGGGAGACGCGTGGGCTGAGGAGAGGTTCAAGGACGGTTTCGGGAGACACGTCAAGAGGTCTCCACTCCTGAGGCGCTGAGCTATACTATTACTGGCATTTCTTTAGCCTGACTTTTATCGCAACTCTTTGAACCTAAGTTACTAGTGTTTTTTCACTACCAGAACAGAGCTCTTGCAATTGCGTACGACTTTCTCAGACACGCTGCCCAATAGTGCGGCTCTAAGCGCACCCCGGCCCCGTATTCCTATCACGACCAAGTCAGCTTCTATAGCCTCGGCATACTGACAGATTTTATCTGCAGGGTCACCGTAAAGAGATCTTAGAGGAGTGTCATGAATTTCTCCAAGAGATTGAATCTAACATCACTGGCCAAAAAATGACAGATGAAGAAGTGGAAGAGATGGAGGATGGTTGAGGAGTTGCCGGGCATAGGATTTCTGGCAGGTGCGTTGGCGGCGCTGCTTGGAGGAGTCTTCATCATAGCAGGCCTGGTGGCATTCCTGCTGGCCTATGGTTTCTGGACCGGGAGAGGGTGGGCCTGGATCCTCGGAATAATCTTCTCGATAGTTGGGATAGTGCTGGGAGCCGTGAGCCTGCTCGGTAACTCCGCCAGCATAGATTGGATTAATAGCGGCCTCAATAATACAGTTTGATGGGGACTAGGGTGGGTTTAGTCTGGTCTTGGGTATCCGTATAGTGTTGTTTGTCCTTTTCCCCTGAATATTGCTTCGTTTCCCCATAAATTCGACCGTATTGGGATGTTTTACGTGTTTTAGTTTAGGTCTCTCCTTCCTTATTCCTATCTCTTTCTCTCTTGTGTGTCCGGCTCTTAGTGAGTGCGGGGTTGGAGGATGGTCTGATTATTGGGGCCACTACTCTTTATATGTGGGGCCGGTGGAGGGTTCCTATCCGAGCGGGTGATGGGGATGGAGTGGGATGGTGGTGAGGCTCCACGTGGTGGCGAGGCCATACGAGCTAAAGACACAGAATAAGGAGGTGGTCTGAGTGGTGAGTAGGGTCTTCGTTGACTTCGGACGTAACGGGGTCTATGCCCTCCCAGAGGATGGCGGTGAGGTGGTGGTCTTCAACGACTTCCTAGAGATGTTTGGGAAGTTGAGGCCGCGGGTAGTGGTTGCTGATAGTTATCCGAGGAGGCTCCTGCCAACCATGTCGCGGCTTAGCGGGGCGACGTTCCTGAGGCTTAGGGGTCTTAAAAAAACTCTCCGAGGGGCGGAGGAACAATGGCCTTAGGAAGACGGATGAGAATGACGTTAAGGTTCTGAGAGAGATGTTCTATAAGGCTCCAGGTCTATTCCAGCCGCTCTATACTTCTCCTGTGGAGCTTGAGGTTAGGACTCTGACGGAGCTTTGGGTGGAGCTGGCTGTGATAAAGAAGGTGGCCAAACATACGCGTACTACAACAGATGATCCATTGGCTGTCGAGATTCATAGGGTGCTTCGGCGTTACACCAAGAGGTTGGCGACTAGGATTCATGAGAGGGCTATGGAGCTACCTTTCTATAGGATGGCTGTCGAGAGGCTTGGTCTTAAAGGAGCGACACTAGCATATATCATCTCCCACGACACCATCTCCTTCAAAACACTGTCTAGGACTGGGTTGGAGACGCGCTATGGGTTGTTCCGACGGCCTTGGAGGGGTAGAGGATTACGGAGCCAACTATTGATACTTCTGGCCAATATAATGATTTTGAATAAGCATCGTAGATATCTAGCGGTCTATGAGAGCTATCGTCGGAGGGGTAAGAAGCGTTGGCAGGCAATCCTAAGGGTGGCGAAAAGAATCCTCAGAGACATCTGGAGACTAGCGATGGAGGCCCAGGAGGCCGGGCCGACTCCAGCCTGACGGAGAAAAAAACCCAGAGGGCTGGAGCGGTCGGGGCGGAATTCCCGCCAATACATAGAGTGGCGTGGTCGAGCTATACTTCCTTCCGGCCTTCTGGGTTTCTCTAGCGTGTGGCTGGAGAAGTCCCACCCCCCTTCTTTCCCATATTCATGAAGCTTTCACTCTCTCCCCAACATATAGTGCCCCAACCTAGTCGCTTGGTTTTTCGTACAACCAGCAGGTCTTCGCGAGTATACCTGGGCTCCGGCAAGGTCTCGAGAGGCCTATCGCTTAGTACTCGAGTCCCTCGGTTTTCCGCGATGTAGGGTAGCTACATCATGGCGAGCTCAAATCTTTTGTTGGCCTTTTTAGATAGAGGGTGAAGGTCGTTTACTGTGACGCTCTTCAGGTATTTTTTGGCTGCCCTACAGCGGTTCAGGACCTAGCTCTCCGGAGTTATGGACACGTCATTCATCAGGAAGCGTGGGTGAATATAAGGAGGTTGTAAGGTATTGTGTCGTCGAGCCCTGCGATGAACTTCGCTATCTTTGAGACCTCTTCCTCATCAACGTAGTGTGGGACAAGAAGCGTGGTGACTCCCATACCAGGACATCCCTACGCTCATCGTAGAACTTCTCGAGTATCTTCTCTTTGGCTACCGGTCAGCGCCATGTGTAGAGCGGCGTCGAGGGCTTTGAGGCTGAACTTCACGTCTTCCTTCGATATGAGGTATGGTGGTAGCATCCTGAGCGTCGTTGCTCCGGAGCGGAGAAGTAGGAGCCCTTCAGCTTGGAGCCTAGCTATGTATGGTGAGACACGTTCCCTAAGCTCGACTGCAAG